>Ga0210395_10000380_pt1 | contig 35062 bp, 27 predicted proteins | sample IncBWH4OmetaG_FD_150861 | JGI IMG/M metagenome (GOLD analysis project Ga0210395, IMG submission 150861) | Forest soil microbial communities from Barre Woods Harvard Forest LTER site, Petersham, Massachusetts, United States - Inc-BW-H-4-O ... | reverse complement strand
CATGAAGAAATTCAAGCGGAACGGTTGAAGCCACCTTCCCAAGAAATGAGGCACTAGGGACCGGCGGAACGATACTCGCGCTGTTAGAAGTCGGCAGGGCGCTGCCGGTCCCAGGATGAGTTAGAGCAAAAAACGTACCAACCGGTATGACGGCGGTGTTGACCATTTTGAACGCTGTCCGAGGAGGCTCTGGTCCGCCTGCGGATGCGTCGGCCTCGTAGACATTGTAACCCGTGACTCGATTTGCCGGGGTTAGCGCCAAGTGCCACGGGGTGAGGGTGGGAGAACTTACCCTAATTGCGTCGAAGGCGGTCGTGCCTGAGACCGTGGAAGGATCAGAGGGACAGCTTTCACCGTTTGCGTTGACCAACGTCAAGCGTACGTACACGTCACGCCCATCGGGGAAGCTTCCAACGCCAGGACTGCGTGCAATGGTAGGATCGGCGGGAGACGGAAGGGTGTCGACCTACTGGCAGCAATGCGGAAGCCGGTTTGCACGTAGCGCATTCGTTTTGAGACAGCCCAAAGTTTCAAAGGCATCTTCAAGTTTACCAATCAGGTCACAGTTCGCCTTACTTCAGGATTTATGATCTCCGCTCGACCTATTCTACTCGCCTGAGTGCCGGTGGCGTGGCAGATGAATGGGCGACACAACTGCTGCGACAAGGTGATTCTCGTGTTCAAGAAGTACTCGCAAATGAAGCTGACAATGAAACGAGAAGCTCTGGAGAAAATGAACCGCTTAGCCAATGAAATGACTGTTGGCGAAGCACAACCAGTCCCCAAAGCTGGGAGTCTTAGCACAGTTTTAGCACAGTTTGGTGCTAAATGCGAGGGAATGGATTTTGGAATTGGGAGAAATGCTTTAGAATGAATGGTACTCCAACTGTGGGCGTGTAGCTCAGCTGGGAGAGCGCGTGCTTTGCAAGCATGAGGTCGCAGGTTCGAGCCCTGTCACGTCCACCAACCTTCTTCCCAATCTTTCTCCTGGCTTTGTCGGTGGTCGTCGGGCCTCATCAGCGAATTCGGAAACAGTTAGCCGTGCAGAAGCCGAACCCGGCGTCTTAATCACGACCGCTGCCAAGGCGCCAAGCATCGGCAGGGAACTCGTCGCCCGCCTCATCCAAATCGCACGCACCGAAAAAATCCACACCATGGTCCCCCACATCCTCTCGGAAAACGCCCTCATGCTCGCCCAGGGCGCGCCGCTTCCGTTTCAACTCTCTCCCCGGCGCCGAGTCAGGTTCCCACACCGCTGAAAAACATAGGGAGGGACCGGAAGCTCGAGGTCTCTCGAGCCGGATGTCCGTTGGTGCATTCCTAATCGATTGCGACCTGATTTCAACTTGCTGTGACTCTTGTTCAGAACAAGTGTGCAGTATTGCACAGACGAACAACGATCGCTGAACAAATAATACCGCTAACAATGGATGACGCGAAAGCTCTGCTCTTCTCCTGGCTGTTTCTGTCTGCGAAAAAGCAGACTGGCTGTCCAATAGGGCGCTCGCACCGGGGTTACCCCCGATTCCATTCTGGTTAGCAATCATTCTGCGAGTACCAAAGTGAAACGAAGAAGCATAGCGATGAAATATCAGGGCACTATCTTGCTTGTTTTCATTGGTTTCCTTCTTCTGCCGGGTGTGACGAGTGTCACAGAGGTAGAAACAGACTTGCTGTAGTTTTTGCAAAACACCGGGGTTCAAGTAACGGGGTGTTCCAGCGGAGGGGCGATGAAGGGCGTTCAGCGGCAGAGTCCCTGGATAGTGCTTCTTATCGGTCTGGTGTTCTTTTTTGTGGCTGCCGTGGTTTTGTCTGGCGGACAGCCTCGAGAAAATACTTCTGGGAAGAAGACGGACCAGAAAGGCTATACGCGTCCCACGGATCCCTCACTCTACGTGGGCTCGGAGACCTGCAAGACCTGCCACGCAGACATGCCATCCAAGGATTTCTTCCAGCATTTTGAGGATTCGCCTCACTTTGTGACTACTCTGGACACCAAGAAAGGCCCGGCGTGGCAGGGGTGCGAGAGTTGCCACGGTCCGGGGAAGGCCCACGTCGACGGCGGAGGAGACAAGACCAAGATTTTCAAATTCGAGACGGCTTCCGCCAAGGAAATCAACGCGCGGTGCCTCGATTGCCATGCTGGTGGCACGCAGCACATGAATGCCATCAACTCGGAGCATACCAAGAATGATGTGAGTTGCGTCTCCTGCCATTCGCCACACCACGCGAAGGAGTCGGAGTTTTTGCTCGTCAAGTCGCAGCCCGAGCTTTGCTTCACCTGCCATCTGCAGCAAAAAGCGCAGTTCGACATGCCGTTCCATCACCGGGTGAATGAGGGCCTGGTGCAGTGCAGCGATTGCCACAACGTGCACGGCACGGTGGGCCCTAAACAAGTGCGGACTTCCTCTACGCAGGATGCCATCTGCTTCAAGTGCCACACGGACAAGCAGGGGCCGTTTGTTTTCGAGCACCAGACCGTAAAGATCGATGGATGCCAGTCGTGCCACGTGACCCACGGCGGGCCAAATCCTCACATGTTGAAATTGAGCAACGTCAACCTGCTCTGCCTGCAGTGCCACACCACGTCCAGCTTCAGCGGGGCGCCGGGAGCTCCTTCGTTTCACAACCAGGCGAGCTTTTTCCAGTCTTGTGTCTTGTGCCACTCGCAAATTCACGGCTCCAACTTCGATGCGACGTTCTTCAAATAGGAGCCGCAATGATCTTTCTTTCAGGTAAGGCGAAAACAGACAAGCCGGGAATGAAGTTTCCGAAAGGAAGAGGAGAGAAGCCATGAAAGGCCGGCTGAGGATGCGCTCAATTCCCTTCGTCATTTTTGTTGCGGCTCTGTTCTTTTCGCCGGCTGTCCGGGCCCAAGATAGCTCGGAAGAATCGAAGGGAATTAATTCGGGCGGTTACAACATTCACCAGATCATAGAATTTGGTTATCGATCGAGTAACATCAACGGCAACATGAACACCTACAATACGTTCGAGAACCTCGGTTCCGGAGTCCGGCTCTTCGATTTCGAGATCAAGATGCACGCGCTCGATCACAATGGCCTGTTATTCGACAACCTGACGTTCAGCAACTTCGGATATGGCGGCGATCCAAACAACGTGTCGCGCATGCACGTCGAAAAGAATAAATGGTACGACTTTCGGCTGCTCTTTCGCCGCGACAAGAACTTTTGGGACTATAACCTGTTCGCGAACCCGTTGAATCCCGCCGCGTTGAATCCGCCGGGGTCGGTGACCACAGGCTGCTACGTGGGTCCGCCCACCGCGGCTTTCCCGCAGGGCGCTCCTGCCTTTTGCTCGAACCCTGCCGTAGCGCAAAACAGTTCGCTCAATAGCCTGTATCTCACGCGCCGCATGCAGGACTACGATCTCATGCTGCTTCCGACTTCCAAGGTGCGATTCCGATTGGGGTACTCCCGTAACCGCAATGAGGGGCCCGGACTCTTCACTACGGACGGAGGGTCGATATCCGCTTTCGATGAGACTTATAGCTATACAACCAACGCCTATCGCGCTGGAGTCGATTTTCGGATTTTGCCCCGGACAACGCTTTCTTTTGACGAGTTCCTGAGTTACTACAAGCAGGACAACGTCGTTATGGATAATCCCGCCATTAATCCGGGAAACTTCGGATTCGTCCTCGGAACCGTGCCGGGGCAGGGCACGCCGGCCGGCACACCGGTAGACCTTGGAAACATTTGGAGCACGCAAACAGCCGCCGAAGCTCTTCCCTGCGCGGCTCCGATTGTGGCTGGGACGACCAATACTGCCAACCCCACTTGCAACGCATACTTGTCTTATAGCCAGGTAGGTAATCCGCGGAATTTCATGCCCTCGGAGCGTTTCCGCTTTCAATCGAACTACTTCAAGAATTTCGAAACGTCCGGTTCGTTCGGTTACAGCACCAGCGACAACAGGATTCCGGATTTCCTTGAGACGGTAAACGGATATACGGCGCGAACAGCCGAGCGCGGAAGTACAACCGGCGGGCCGGCGAATGCGAAGCGCATCTCGGTGAACGCGGATTGGACAGGCGCGTATGCCATAACCGAGAAGCTGCGGATCCTTGATTTTTTCCGTTATGACAACTGGCGCATACCCGGCGTGTGGGACACGGCCGAGACCGCTGTATACGGAACCCCGTCCCCAGGGCCGGGCGTTGTCGGCCTATTGCTGTCACCCGGGGTGTTTAACCCGGCGAACTGCACAGCGGCCCTCAAATACAACCAGCCAACTTGTCCACAGCACACGACAAGCTCCGCCGCCGATATTACCAACGAGATTGCATCGCAGTTTCTAGCGCAGGAGATCAAGACGAATACTCTCGAGCTCGAATACGATTTCACCAGGCGATACAGCGCGCACATCGGCTATTTCTTCGAAAACCGGACCATCGCGAGTGAGGACGCGACCTATGACACAGGGGAGTACTACTTTCCGGGCGGAGCCGCGGGGGCGGCGGCGAACGATTTTCTGGCAGCACGTGGTGATTGCGCCTTGGTTGGCGGCGTTCTGCCTTCTGGTTGCACGTTGCTGACAACAGGGCCTTTTGCCGGTGCGATTGTGGAAGGTTCGCCGACAAACCCTATTCCAGAAGCGGGGAACGACACGTCGCGCAATCTCACTACCATCCACACACAAGCGCTGTTGCTGGGTTTCAACGCGCGTCCGATCGACGCACTGCGGATCAATGGCGATTTTGAGTTTGGTTACAATGACCAATCCTTTACGCGGATCGATCCCCGGCAAGTGCAGTCCTACAAGGTCCATGCAAATTACAAACCGAAGCCGTGGGCGAATCTGGACGGCGCAGTTGAGATTCATGAAAATCGCGACAACGTCGCCACCGTAAACAACCTGGAGCACGACCGCTCGTACAGCTTCGCCGCGATATTGACGGCCAGCCCGCGCCTGACCGTCGACTTCGGGTACAACTACTGGGACGTCTATACGCAATCGTTGATTTGCTTTGCGTATTCCCAAACTTCCGCGAACCCCACGCCCCCACCTGCCACCGTCGTCGCGTCCGCGTTCCCTCCAGGTGTGCCGGAGCTGCCCACCGGGCCGGCGTGCCCGATAGCGGGTGCATCGTCGCCTCTGGGAGCGCTTTTGACTTATAGCAGCACGGATCATTTCGCGCACGCCGCCATGATCTGGAAACCCATGAAGCGGGTGACTGCAACGCTAGGTTACGGCGGCAGCTTTGTCCGCGGCAGCACGATTTTCCTGAATCCGCTCACGCCGTCCGGCACGCTCGACTTCAACTACCAACGTCCATACGCGTCGATTGCAATCAATATAGCTCGAGGGCTCACCTACAAAATGTCTTGGAATTATTATGGGTTCAACCAAACGGGAAACACGAACCCTTTTGGACTCGCGGCGATTCAGTCGCAGGATTTTAACGGGAGCAATGCCACATTTTCGTTCCGGTATTCGTTTTGAGCCGAACGCCGCATAGGCGGCGAGGTTTTTGCGTTGCATTTTTAAGTGTGAGCAACATCATTTCTGGAGGAAAAATGAGTCGACACAAGATACGTATAGGCAAGGGAATCTTGGGGTTTTTGCTTTGCGCGGCATTCGGTGTTTTAGCGCTGCCGGTGAATGCTCAGACCGGCGGGGAGGCTCTCTACAAAGCAAAATGCGCGGGCTGTCATGGCGCCGACGGAAAGGGCGAAACCGCGGTCGGCAAAACAAATAAGATCAGGGATCTCGGTTCCGCGGATGTCCAAGCGCAAGGTGACGATGCCATCGCCGGAATCATCGGCAGCGGCAAAGGCAAAATGCCGGCGTACGGCAAAAGCCTGAAGGCGGAGCAGATCAAGGATCTCGTGGCCTACATCCGCAGCTTGAAGAAGTGAGGAGCCGTTCGATTTCGCTGGCTCGATGCCCACCATCGCCATCGTAATTCTCGTTCTGTTCAGCGCGGTTCTCGCGGGTGTTATGGTTGTGCGTCCTGCGATTACGGTAAGCCGGGCCGGAAAGATTCTTGCGTTCGGCGTGCTTTTCTTTCTACCGCTTTTTTCTCTCGTGGCCGGCATGGAAAATGAAATGCAACGCTCCGAGAGCACCGCCTTTTGCCTCTCCTGCCACATCATGGAGCCATACGGAAAGAGTCTGCACATCGACGACCCCGCGTATCTTGCCGGGGCGCACTATCAGAATCATCGCGTTCCCGCGGACGAAGCCTGCTATACCTGCCACACGGACTACGCTATGTTTGGCACCTTCAAAGCGAAACTCGGCGGTTTGCGGCATCTTTACATCTACTATCTCGGAAAACCGCCGTTGCCCGAGAACATCAAGCTCTATAATCCGTTTAACAATCGCGAGTGTCTCCATTGCCATCTCGGGGCGCGTTCTTTCGAGCAAGGCGCCACTCACAACGCGGATCCGTCTACACTTCCGGCAATAAAGGCCAATACATTGTCGTGCGTATCGAGTGGCTGCCACGATGTGGTTCACAACGTGGGACATTGGGGGGACAAAGTGAAATTCTGGGATGTGGGTAGCTGATGCGATCCGGCGACTCCATGAACCGCAGGCTTCGCATTTCAGGAATCCTGGTGATCATCGGGCTGCTGGTTGAGGCACTGTGCCTGGTGTGGTCCAAGCCGATAGCCTTCGTTGTGCTTGTATGCCTTGGCGGCGCACTGATTGGAGTCGGAGTCTTGCTTTTCCTTTACTCGCTTGTATCCGCCTCGGCCCACCCCGCGAACGCATCCGGTGTGGCCCAGGATAAACGCTGAAGAAAATCACGGTTCGCCGCTGCCTATGTCAAGCGGCTGGCCTCGGTGATCCTTTTTTTCGCCGGGCGAGTTCCCGGCACGCGCATCTACGAATATGCGGGAAGTTGTAGCCTCGCTGAACAATCTTGGCACGCTTTAGGAAAGCGTGCTCTCCAGGACTTCTCGTAACAATTCCTGTTTTTGCTGGCTGAGTTTCTTGCCCCGTTCTGTGAGGTAGAAAACGTCGATCGCTTTTTGGCCTTCCGTGTCGATCAGCGCGACGTCAATGTTACAGCCGAGGCGGGCCAGCGCCGACCCGATGTCATACAACAAGCCCGGACGGTCCTGCGCCATGATTTCAAGCAGCGTGCTTTGCGCGGAGGAGGCATCGTCGTAGCCGAAGCGCGTCTCGACGGCCACTTTGGGCGGTTTGGCCTTGCTGGCGCTTTCGCGGCTTTTCAGCAGCGGCTCGAGAAGCGCTTTTCCGTTCACAATCTCGGCAAGGCTTTTCTGGAATCGCGCGATCTCCGTGGGATTCAGCTCCAGCGTGTGGTGCAAGTCGACAAATTGAAAGGTGTCCAGCACTACGCCTGCAGCGTTGGCAAAGGCATCGGCCTTTACGATATTCATGCCCCAGCCTGCCAGCACGCCGGAGATGGTCGCAAACAGTGCGGGCCGGTCGGCGGTCAGCAAAGTCAGCGAGAAGGAATGGTGGCGCGCCTTCAGTTCGGTCTGCACGGGCTCTACGCCCAGTTTCTGGTAGAGCTGGAAGTGGGCGGCAATCTCCGGCGCAGAGTGGACGGCGCGGTAACGCCGCGGAAAACCCTCGAGGAAGCGCTCCACCTCAGCTTTGTTCGCGCCGCCGGCCTGGCGGCTCACTTGTTCGAGCAGCGGCACTTCGTCGGAAGCATGCAGCCGGTCGCGGTCCAGCGTGCGGCTGAAGTGATTCGAGGTCGCTACGAAAAGCTGCCATAGCATTTCCGCCTTCCAGGGCGTCAGGGCTTCTGGATTGACGGCGTGAATGTCGGCGTAGGTCATCAAACACAACCGCTGAAGTCGTTCTTGTGTCGTCACAGTATCCGCGAACATAGAAACGGTTGTGGGATCGAAGATGTCGCGGCGCTGCATGGTCTCCGACATGTCCAGGTGATGCTGGATCAGGAAATGCACTTCCCCAATTTCGTATTCGGAAAGGCGTAGCCGCGCCGCCGCGCTCCGCAGGGCCTCGAGGCTGCCGGTAATGTGGTTCTCAACCGCCATACCTTTGCCCACGTCGTGGAGCAAAAGCGCGAGAATGAGCAGATCGCGGCGGCCGACGGTTTTCCACAGTTGGCGGAAATGAGCCGCGCGCTCATCCGGCGGCTCGCCTAATTCCTCGAGATGTTCGATGGTGCGCAGCGAGTGCTCATCGACGGTGTAACGGTGATAAAAATCGCGCACCACGAGGGAATCGATGGCTTTGAACTCCGGCAAAACGTCCATCAGGAGAGAGAGTCGCTGCATGGGCCTGAGCGCCATGCTGGGATAATCAGCGGCGAGAATTTCTCGCAGCGTGGGCCAGTCTATTTGCGTGTTTTTCTGCTGGAGCTCTGGATGTTTTAAAATGTAAAAGATAGCGCGTTCCGCTTCGCGGCTTAGCGGCACGCCGGTCCGGGCGGCTTCGGCAAACAACGCAAAGGTCAGCTGGCGGTCAGAAAGGGCCGACTCATCGACTACTTCCAATAAGCCGTCCCGCACGATGAACGGTTTTCCCTTGTCGGCTTCACTGCGTGTGCCGCGCGCTACGTTAAACAAACGTTCGCGCAAGGATGGCTGCGCCGCTGGCTTTTGCTCGACATAACGGAGCAGCAGGCGATTGAGAACGCGGGCCTGGCGGAAATACAGGCGCATCCACTCTTCGGGACTGCGTTTCGCGTCGCGCGTTGCCTCGCCCAGCACTCCGAGAGACCGTTCCGCTGCCGCGGTCTGCAACTCATAGGTCAGTGTGTTGTCGTTGCGGCCGTTGCTGTAATGCAGGAAGCATCGGATGGCGCTGAGAAAATCGACCGCGTTGGCGGCCAATTCTTCTTCGCCCGCGCTGTTTTTCCAGCCGTCTTTCTGGCCGTTGGCGATCTGCCTGAGCCACGCCGCCGCCTGGTAGTCACGCAGGCCTCCAGGCGCGTCTTTTACGTTGGGCTCCAGATGATAAATTGTGTTTCCATAGCGCGCGTGGCGTTCTTTGGTGAGTTTGGTCAGTTCCGCGAGCAAAAACGGCCGCGCTTGTTTTTCCGGTCCTGCCAGGATTTTCTTACTGAGCCGGTCGAAAAGCTCTTCATCGCCCCCCAGAAACCTGCGGTCCAGAAGTGCCAGATGAAATTCCGCGTTGTCCTCTTCAATGCGTTTGCATTCCTCGAGCGTGCGGCCGGCGGAACTCACGCGAAACCCAAGGTCCCACAGCGTTCTGGAAAAATCCGCAATCAGCGGACGAAATTCCGCCTCGGCTTTTTCGTTGCCGAATAGAAAGAGGATGTCCAGATCCGAGTAGGGGAAAAGCAGGCGGCGCCCGTAGCCGCCGAGGGCCACAAGGGAAAGTCCCTGCGGTTCTGTGCTATGCACGCGCAGGACTTCGCCAAAAATTTGTTGCGCGGTTTTGTCTGCCAGCGCGCAAAGCGCTTCGAGGGTGTCTTGCGCGCTTCCGCCCGCTTCGAATTTCTGTCGGATGCGTTGTCGCTCGTCCTCGGCCTGTGGTCCGAGGACGGACAAGGGAGTTAAAGAACCTTGCATGGTTTTTGCGGGCCGGTTGGCCGGATCAAGTCCTGGGCGAGCTGCGGTCGTCACTTCATTCAGAGCGCGTTTTCGCCGCGCTCCTCGTTCCGAATCCGGATGGCTTCCTCAACCCGTGATAGGAATATTTTACCGTCGCCAATCTTTCCTGTCTTGGCAGTCTTCAGGATTGTGTCCACAGCGCGCTGCACCAGAGGATCCGGCAGGACCATCTCGAGCTTCAGTTTGGGCAGCAGGTCCACCGTGTATTCCCGCCCGCGGTAAACCTCGGTGTGTCCCTTTTGACGGCCGTGGCCGCGCACCTCGGTCACGGTCATGCCCTCGATGCCAATTTCGCGCAACGCGTCTTTCACGGATTCGAACCGCGAGGGCTGAATGATTGCCTCAATTTTCATCATGAACGTTTCTGCTCCGCCCAATGCCTGACGCCGCCATGCTGATCATGCTCAGGACTCGAGGTTATAGGCCTCTTCGCCGTGCTGCGTGATGTCCAGACCTTCGATCTCTTCTGTCTCGGTCACGCGCACGCCGGTAATCATATCCGTTATTTTCAGCAGCACAATGGTCCCGAGCAGTGCAAATCCCCAGGCGATCAATACCCCGACCAGCTGATTGCCGAGCTGGCCCCAGTGTCCATCCATTCCACCGACGGGTTTGCCCGCGCCGAAAATCGGATTGATCACCTGTTGAGCGAAGACTCCGGTCAGAAGTGCGCCGATGGTGCCGCCCGCGCCGTGCACACCAAAGGCATCCAAGGCATCATCATAGCCGAAGATCGATTTTACTTTCGTCACCATCCCGTAGCACACCAAACCGGCGACAAAGCCAATCGCCAAAGCCGGCATCGGTGCCACGAATCCTGCTGCCGGCGTAATCGCCACCAGGCCCGCAACCGCGCCGGAGATTGCGCCGAGCGCGCTGGCCCGCCCGTTCTTGATCCACTCCGCGATGCTCCAGCTGATCGCTGCCGCGGCCGTGGCGAAGTGGGTGGCGACAAACGCGCTTGTGGCCAACGAGCTTGCGGCCAGCGCGCTGCCCGCGTTAAAGCCGAACCAGCCGACCCACAGCAGACACGCGCCGATGAAGCTCAAAACCAGGGAATGCGGCGGCATCGGTTGCTTCGGATAGCCCGTCCGCTTTCCAAGATAGAGCGCGCATACCAGTGCCGAAACACCCGAGCTGATGTGCACGACGGTCCCGCCGGCAAAATCCAGGGTGGGAAACTTTCCGCCGAGGGAGGCATTCAGAAAGCCGCCCTTGCCCCACACCATGTGCGCTAGCGGCGCGTACACCACCAGAAACCAAAGCGTCAGGAACAGGACTGTGCCACTGAACTTCATGCGCTCGGCTGTTGCGCCGGTAATCAGGGCCGGCGTGATGATTGCAAACATCAGCTGATAAATCATGAAGGTCGCTTGCGGGATCGTTCCGGCGTAGTCGGGATTGGGGTCTGCACCTACGCCCCGCAAAAAGGCATGCTCGAATCCGCCGATGACCTGCCCATTTCCGCCGAAGCACAAGCTGTACCCCACAAGCGCCCATAGCACGCTGATTAACGCCATCAGCAGAAAACTCTGCATCATGATCGCCAGGGTGTTCTTTCGCCGCACCAGTCCGCCGTAAAAGAGCGCCAGACCGGGTCCTGTCATCATCAGTACCAGGGCCGCGCTCACCAGCATCCACGCGTTATCCCCGGCCGATTGCGCCGCAGTCACGCGCTGGTCCAGTTGTGACAGTTTGTCGCTGATGGCCTTCGAGCTTTCTGGAGTCGTAACAGGAGTTGTGCCGGCAGTTGCTGCAGGGAGACTACTTGCGACTGACGGGGGAGTTTGCTGAGCAAGAAGTGGAATAGCGGCGAGCACCATGGTCATAAGGAAGCAACACTTCCATTTCAGGTGCTTCATAGGTGAGTCCGCTCCGCTCGGTCTGGGTTGCTCCGGCCTTGGCCGGGGCTACGCTGAAAAAAAACACTCCCGGGGATCCGCCATTTTTTCGACTCGGATTATACGCGCGCCGGTCCACAGCCACGTTTAGAAATTTGCATCGGTCAGATTCGTTTTTCAGATTCGTTGTCTATCCGCTTGCTCGGCAGGTTCCATGCTGTCTCGCTTCCCGCCCTAGGCGGCCATACCTCACACCGGTAGTTTTGTGAGAGGCTATTCTTGCCTCCCGGCTCGGCCATCGTATAATGCATCGCGGTCGTACCGGCCGCTCCTGCGGTTTTGGCCAGGCAGGGGCCATGTCACAGGAGCGAAAATAGGGACCGTCGAGCGAAGTACTATGACCGAGCATCCGCCCATGGAAATCATCGTCCGAGAATCCGGGACTATCCCGATTCTTGAAGTCCGCGGCCGCCTGACTATTGGCGATCCCAGCGAGCAGCTCCACGATGCGCTCGAGGCTGTAGCACAGACCGGCGCTCACAAGGTCATCGTGGACCTCAATGGCGTTCCACAGATCGATAGCTCCGGGATATCCGCTCTCGTTCGCATTTCCATTAAGCTGACCCGCGAAGGTGGTGCGTTGCACCTAATCTGCCGGCGCGGCCGCGTGCGCGATGCCCTCACCGTGACGCGCCTCGTTGAAGCCATCCCGACATTCGACACGGAATCCGCCGCCCTCGCGAACTTCGCATAGGCAAAGCTGGCCAGGGCGAAGCAACGTTTACCGCGCGTAGTGCGTCCTTTAGTTTGGGTGTACCTCCGATTCATCCAGCAAACGTCGATTTCAAGTCGAAACATGCGGACCTCTTTGTCAAAAAAGATCTTTTCTACTCTGTCGGCGGGCAACTCGTCCTTGGTTTTGGGGATTTTGGGCCCTTTTGGCCTTTTATTGACTGCCGTGCTCTCCTCTAACCTGTTGAGCGTCTCGGCAGCGGCGCAGGATTCTCGATCTCGATTGGCGCCCAACGCCGACGTTCAGATGGATTCCCTGGCATCCCGCGTGGCCGTGCAAATCCGCCTGTCCAAGATCGATCCGGAAAATACGAAGGTTTTCGTATTCGATTTCTCTAACGCCGTCGACAAGGAATTCTCCAAGCTCGGCGGTCTCCTCGCAGATCGCTTTTCCGCCGCCCTTAGGAACCAGGCAGATGGATTTGTCGTTTTGGACCGTCAGCTCCTTACGGCCTATTTGAAAGACAACTGGATTGATCAAAAAGCGATTCAGAGCAACGGGATCGCGTTGGCTCTGGCCAGGTCCATGGGAGCCACCGCGGTTGTTCGAGGCGACTTAGAAGAAGAGCCGGACCATCAACTCCGGCTCACGCTGCGGCTGGAAGGTTTTGGTCCCGCGTGGTCTGCCGAGAGCCTTTTCGCTCTGACCGGAGAGATGCAGGCTCTGTTTGAAGCGCCGCTGCCCACATTCATGCGCATATCACCGATCCCCGCCGAGCCAGGGGTGCTCATTCCGGGACTGGATGGTGTGGGAATTCCTGAGTGTATCTACTGTCCCCCGCCTCTTTATGACGACGACGCCCGCGCGGCCAAGTACCAGGGCACGATCGAACTTTCCGTGGTGGTGACCCCTGAGGGGCGCTCCGATTCCATCTTGGTGTTGAAGGGAGCTCCGTTTTTGCTGAACAAGCAAGCCGTTGAGGCCGTTCAAAAGTGGAAATTCAAACCCGCGGAAAAAGATGGCAAGCCCGTTCGCGTGCGTGTTCCAATCGAAATAACTCTTCGTGTCAACTAAAGCTTTTTTAACCGCCCTTTTTCAATTCCGCGAGGACCAGTTTGGCCACTTCTTTCAGCGTCTCGAATACGCCGATCCCTTGAATGGCCACTCCCTCCAGCACCGGCTCGCCTTTTTTCTGAAGCTGCTTGGTCAGCTCTGCCACGGGCATGGCGTTGGGCAAATCGCGCTTGTTTAACTGAAGAACATACGGAATCACATCGAATTTCAGGTTGTGTTCTTTCAGATGCTCCTGCAGGTTTTCCATAGTCTCGAAATTCGCGTCCAACCGCTCTTCCTGAGAATCCGCTACGAACACGACGCCGTCCGCGCCCTTCAAGATGAGCTTTCGGCTGGCCTCATAGAACACCTGGCCAGGGACCGTATAGAGGTGGAAGCGGGTTTTGAACCCGCGCACCGTTCCCAGGTCCAACGGAAGAAAATCGAAGAACAGCGTGCGGTCTGTCTCGGTGGCCAGAGACACCATCTTGCCCTTCTGATTCTGCCCCGTGTGGTCGTAGATCCACTGAAGGTTCGCGGTCTTACCGCCCAGACCTGGACCGTAGTAGACGAGCTTGCAGTTAATTTCGCGAGCAGGAAAATTGATGAAAGGCACTTGTTCCTAACCAGAGTTCGGCCACAAATTTATAGCATACGCTGTGCTGGTAGGCCAGCTTTCCGGCTGTGCCTGTCCCCTGTCGGCTAACTTCCTTACAGTTTCCCCGAAAACCGGCTCATTCCTATGCCCTTTTTTCACCCTGTGCCGCCGGGCAGTAACTCGGGTGGGTCCTGGCCATCGCACTTACCCACACTTCCCCTCGTTGACGCCGTCATTTTCCTCTGTTACGATTTGGCTCATGGCAAAAGCGCGCAAAGCCTCTTCGGGCTCCTCTGGACAGGCCAAAGGGAACGCGCATGGCCACTCTAACTCGCTGAAAAAAAAGAACTTACCTCCACCTCCGCCGGCTCAACGGGGGGGCGTCGAACTGGTCGATCCCTTGGTTCAAGCGCAGCTGAAGACCTACGACGAAGCTCTCGGCCTTTTCCACCAGCAGAAATTTGCCAAGGCCAAGCAGGAACTGGAAAAAGTTCTCGAAGGGCCCAGTAAAGGCCTGGCCGACCGCGCCCGCATGCACTTGCGCATCGCCGAGCAGCGCATGAAACCGAGCTCGGAGCAGAATCCCCGCACCGCCGATGAACATTATCAGCGCGGTGTGGCCATGATGAACATCGGCCGCTGGGACGACGCCCGAGAAAGTCTGATCAAAGCGCGCAAAGCCTCCCCCAAGGCCGATTACATTCACTATGCTCTTGCGGCGCTCGATTGCCTGACGGGCGAGGCGGATTCGGCCATGGCGAATCTCAAAGTGGCCATCGAACTCCGGCCGGAAAACCGCTACCACGCGCGCAACGATGAAGACTTCGCCTTCCTCCAGGAAGATCCTCGCTTCACTGAGCTTCTGTATCCGGAAAAAGACGGCACCGCCGGCTGAGTCTTGGTGATTTGGTTTTCTTGCCCGTGAACCGAAACGCGCCCAGAGCCGAGCGAAAACCCGATTGCAAATTCCGCCCTGATAGGAAAGAGTCTCTTCGCGGGTTGAACGTCGATAGCGAGAATTCGGTCGGGAAATGCGCGGCTCCCAGGAAGGGTCTCATCGCTCAGTTTCACTACGTCATCCGGTGAAGAAAAAACAGCGCATACCGAAAACTCTCTCGCCCGGATTCCGCGTCGTTGCTCTTGGCGGCGGCACCGGACTCTCGACGCTTCTTCGTGGGCTCAAGGAGTACGTCGTTCGCCGCAGCGACGAGCATCCCAATTCGCACCGCCCTATTTCCGAGCTCACTGCCGTTGTTACCGTAACCGACGACGGCGGCAGTTCCGGCCGCCTTCGCCGCGAAAATCGTGTCCTTCCGCCCGGCGACATTCGCAACTGTATGGTCGCCCTTTCCAAAGATGAGGCTCTTCTCGGCCGCCTCTTCCAATATCGTTTTCATGCCGGACGCGGCCTCATCGGCCACAATTTCGGCAATCTTTTCCTGGCCGCGCTCACCCACGTTACCGGGGATTTCGCCGAAGCCATTCGGGTAAGCAGTAAAGTGCTTGCCATTCGCGGCCGTATCTTTCCTTCGACACTTTCGAACGTGCAACTGGTTGCCAGGCTCACCAACGGCCGCATCGTCCACGGGGAAACCCGCATCTCCAGAAGCCAAACGCCTATCGAAAAAATTTCACTTTCACCTCTCCGCGTTTCGCCCTTCCCTGCGGTCATCGGCGCTATTCGCGAAGCGGACTTAATTCTGCTCGGCCCCGGTTCGCTGTACACCAGCATCCTTCCGAATCTGCTCATCCCGGAAATCGCCGCCGCGATCGCCAAGTCCGAGGCTCCTCGCGTTTACATCGCCAATCTCATGACCCAGCCCGGCGAAACCGCCGCTTATTCTCTGGCCGATCATCTCCGGGCTATCCGTCGCCACACGCCGCGCTCTGTCGTGGACTGGGTGGTGGCGAATCGCAAGCCGGTTTCGCCGGAAGTCGTCAGGCGCTATCGGCGTCAAGGCGCCGAGCAGGTGGAGATCGCTTTGCCGGAACTTCAAAAACTCGGCTATCGCGTCGTTCTCGACAATCTCCTCGAGGAGCACGGCGTCATCCGTCACAATCCTCGCCGTCTTGCCAGGCTTCTGCTCGAAGAGTTTCTTTCTTCCTAGAGTCCGTCCCGGCGTTGACGCTGTTCTTTTTCGGCAGAAGGTTAGGATTTAATCCGCACGGAGCGCCACATTGGGATCCACGGCTGCTGCGCGTCGCGCTGGTAAGTAGCTGGCCAGCGCCGCGGCAGCCACCAGCGTCAGGCCCACGCCGCTGAACGTCAGCACATCGGTTGGGGGCACTTCGAACAAGAGCGATTTCACAAGCCCCGTTAATGCGATGGCACCGGCAATTCCAATTGCAACTCCCAATACTGCCAACAACATGCCTTGGCCGAGCACCATCTGGAGAATGCTCGCCGGGCGCGCGCCAAGCGCAATGCGAATCCCGATTTCGCGCACGCGCTGGCTGACCGTGAGCGCCATGATTCCGCCGATGCCTGCCGTGGCGATCACCAGCGCCAGTCCCGCGAAAATGCCGAGAAGGCTCGCCGTCACGCGCGGTGAAGCCATCGATTCGTAGCGTGCTTGTTCCAGAGTAAGTATGTGGGTCACAGCCGTTTGTGCGTCCACGTCATGCACCGCGCGGGTCAACGCTTTCGCCATGCTGCGCGGTTCCGCCGCAGTGCGAACAATCAAACTTCCGGGCTGCGGCTCTTCTGCTTGCGCAACATAGAATTCTGGAGACGGGGCGTGATCCAACCCGAATTCCCGAACGTCCCCGACGATTCCAACGATCGTCACCCAGTGCTCACCGCCATCGGCCGAAATGCGCTTCCCGAGAGAATCTTCGTTGGGCCAGAATCGGAGCTTGGTCGCCTCATTGATGACCGCCACTGGGGGCGCTTTGAGTTCGTCTGAATCCGTTTCGGCCAGCATCCTGCCGGCCTTTAACGGAATGCCCAGGGTCTTGAAGTAGTCGGGAGAAACAGCCGCGTACGTACTGACGGATGGGGCCTGGCCGGGTGCCAATTGCCGTCCCTCGATTTGGAATGCGAAGGAGACAGATTCGGGACCTCCCGTAATCATTTCCGGCTCAAACGGGTACCTGCTCGAGATGGCCGCCGAAAGAACACCAGGTTCCGATTTCACGCGATCGAGAAGTTTTTGGATGACCACCCTTGTTTTATCGTTAGCGGTGTACTTCGACCAGTTGAAAGCGATCCTCATGGCCAGAACACGTTGCGGCACGATGCCGGCGTCCACCTGCTGCATCTTGATGAGGCTCCGCATCATTAGCCCGGCGCCAATCAGCAGGATGAACGAAAAAGCAACCTGGCAGACGATCAGCGCGCTGCGCACGCGATTCTGCTGATGACCGGATCCCGCGCCGGCGCTACCCTCTTTCAAGCTGGACGTGAGATTGGCGCGCGAGAAAAGCGCCGACAGGGTCCCAAAAACAATACTGGTACCTAGAGCCGCTGCCAGCGTGAACAGCAAGACCTCGGAATCAATGTGGATTTCGCGCGCACGCGGCGTCAGCCGCCCCACAAAATCTGTAAGAAGCTCCAGACTCCCGTAGGCCAGCACTAAACCCAGAATGCCGCCCACAATGGCCAGCAGAAAACTTTCCGTCAGAAGCTGCCGCAGAATCCGGCTTCGCCCCGCGCCAAGAGCGCTACGCACGGCAATCTCTCGCTCGCGCCGGGCCATTCGCGCAAGCGTCAGGTTGGCGACATTGGCGCACGCGATGAGCAGCACAAACGCCGCCGCACCCAGCAGCAGCAGCAGCGTCGGGCGTGCTTCGCGCGTCAATTCTTGCTGTAACGGCGTGGCCGAAGAAGTGTAGCCGACATTCTCCGGATACGACTTTGGATAAGCCGCTTTCAAACCGGCGGCGATGGAGGCCGCATCCGCGCTCGCCTGGGCGACCGTCACGCCGGGCTTCAATCGTCCGAACACTGCCATCATGCGCATGTCCCGGTCTTCCAGATGCATCTTCGAAGAACGAAACGGGCACGCCGAAGTTGCCATATACACGTCATTTTCATCGGGATATTGCGGCACCGGCGGCAGAACCCCCACAACCGTGTGCACTTTGTCGTTCATATCAAACGTCTTGCCCACGATTCCGGGGTCAGAGCCGAAGTTGTTTTTCCAGTATTCGTAGCTGAGCAGCAGCACGGGTGGAGCGCCCAGCTTCTCATCGTCAGGCAAAAATGTCCGGCCCAGCAGCGGCTGGACTCCGAACAGATCAAAATAGTTGGCGGAAACAACGCCAGTTCGCACGCGTTCGGGGTCCCCGTGGCCGAAAAGCGTGAAGGACATGGCATGGTATTCGACCAGCCCCGAAAGTGTTCGGTTCTGCGCGCGGTAGTCCTCAATCTCCCTCACCGAAAACGACATATCCCCGGTGCCCAGCTTCTTTTCCTGCTGGCGGATGAAAATCAGCTGCTGCCCCTGCGGATAGGGGAGCGCACACAGGAGCACGGAGTGCACCACGCTGAAAATGGCCGTGTTCGCCCCGATGCCCAGCGCCAGGGTCAGAATCGCAACCGCGGTGAAACCCGGGTTTTTCCCCATCATGCGCAGTGCGTAACTGCAGTCGCTCGTCAGGATTTGCCAGTGTTCCCGCGGAGCGGTCGTGAAAATCCCCACGATGGTTTCCTTCCAGAGCTTTAGCGCCCCCAGGAGGCCGGCTCGTTCTTCCACTTCGCGGTGCTGCTCTCTGAAGACGCCTTCCATCTCGCCTTCGTAATTCGTCCGGAAATCGAACGGCAAGACGCGAACCAGCGCCCGAAACAGTCTTTGCGAAAAAGGCAGAGTCTCTCGTCCCATGTCAGTGATCCCTCGCTAAGCCAGTTTGGGTTTCCGGAAAAGTTTCTTGGCGTGTGCCTGTCCAAGCGCTTCTTCCATGCGCTCCGCTTCGGCTACTGCAACCTCGCGCCCAAATTCCGTCAGCAGATAGTAGCGGCGCCGCTCGTCGTCCAACGCCAGGTCGGGTCGCACCTCGGATTCCGCGATGAGCCCCGCGCTTTCCAGTCGCGACAGGTTCCCGTAGAGTGTTCCCGCGCTCAGCCGCACCTTGTCCTCTGTGCGTCGAGCCACCTCTTTCAGAATGGCATACCCGTGCTTTTCGCCGTCGGCCAGCGCCAGCAGGATGTGAAACATCGCTACGGTCAGCGGCAGGAATGACTCGGTTTCTTTTTTCTTCCTCACACGGTCACCTCTCGCGTCCGCCTCGAACCCGGTTAGCCTACATCTATCGCCCATCGGAAGACTATATCGTGATACGTTATAGTTGGGTTGCAAGTTCCCTGCCAAGCGAAAGAAACTCCAACTCGCAGTTTCCAGAGGGTTTGCCTGTGCTCCGGGAGCTCTTGGTGGATCCCCTCTGTCCGCTTTTGGGACGCCCTGTCCCGTCAGTGGGCCATTCTCTGACCTCGGGACAGGGAGGATGAAAGCGCGGACGGAAGCTTCTTCCTCCTTTTTCTGGCGCAGATTAGCGCTTCTTGCTAACGTTTCTTAGCATTGCCATTCACTGGAATTCCGGAGAATCCCATGTCGACATTTGGCCTCATCGAATATCGAGACGCGAGCCCGGAAGTTCGCGCCATTTACGACGACATCATGGCCATCCGCAAAACCGATTGGATCAACAATTTCTGGAAAGCCATCGCGCACGACCCCGCGACTCTGAAACGCACCTGGGAAAGCATCAAGCAAATCATGGCCCCCGGCGCGCTCGATCCTCTCACCAAAGAACTCATCTACGTAGCCGTCAGCGTCACCAACAGCTGTCACTACTGCATTGCCTCGCACACCGCCTCCGCTTTCAAAAAAGGCATGACCGATGCCATGTTCAGGGAGTTGCAAGCTGTCATCGGCATGGCCAACGAGACCAATAAGCTCGTCACCGGCTATCAAGTCGAAATCGACGAGCAATTCCACCCGCCGCTCAATCCTTAGAGCAGTTTCCCCCCACACACGGCTGTCCTTCAGGACAGGTGTTTCCCCCTTGGTACGTACGTACTATGGCTCGAAAGCATGGGCGAAGCCGACCATGTAGATATTCGGGGATAGCCCTGTTTCTCGGCGGGCTACACAAAATTCTGCATATCAAGTGAGCATCCAATGGCGACAATTAGCAAAGACTCTCAGGTCCTAACCGCTCCACCGGAGACAGTCACCGCGGTTTCCGCCGCACCTGTCCCGCGCCACGAAGATACGGCGACGGCGAGCCGACCGCAGCCGGTCGCGCTGGAAGTTCCCGTCTCCGTCAACGGCGCTCGTACGGTCGAGGGCAGTGACAAACGCGAGCCATTTTCTGAAACCACAAAGACAGTCCTGGTTTTAGGCAACGGCGCAGTCATTCGTCTGGCTTCGCCGGTGTCCGCAGGCCAATTACTATTCCTCACCAACGAAAAAACAAAAAAGGAAGTGGTGTGCCAGGTCATCAAATCGAAGAATTACAAGAGCGTCAGCGGTTATGTGGAACTCGAATTTACGGAATCGGTCGTCGGCTTCTGGGGAATGCGATTCCCGTCAGACCGCATCGGCACGTCAGCTCCCGCCTCTCTGCCCGCAGCCAAGGACAATGCAGTTGCTCCTGTCTCGGCGGCACCCATGCTGGTCAACCCTGTTGTCAGCGCCGCACCAAAAATTCCTGATGTCAAGCCAGCCCAGATTCATGCCGTGCCCGGTGTCCCGAAACCGCAAGCGCCGATGGTACAAAACACGGCAACGCCCGTAACGCCGAGTGCGAAGAAGCGCGAAGTGCCGGTTATTCCCGTTCCCGCAACCTCTTCCTCGCTGGCGTCTTCCCTTGCAAGTCTCCTGGGAGCGCCCGAAGTGCCGCTGGCTTCGACTTCCGTAAAACCGCCAGCAGCGCTTCTTCCGTCCGAAAACAAACAGCAGCCCTCGACCCACGCTGTCGAAAGTTCCACGGAAGAGCTGAAACTCCAGGCCGCGCGCCTTAAGGAACAACTCTCTTCGATGCTCTTCAGCGCGGCGCCGACGGCAAAGCCCGCTCCGCCTCGACCGGCAGTGCCCGCGCGTGATCCCGAGGTCGTTTCGAGTTTGGCTCGACAGGTTTTCGAGGTTCGAAAGTCCGAGCCCGCGCCACTCAAGGCCGCTTCCCTGGCAAAAACGATTCCTCCGCAAATGAAGTCGTCGCTGGACACCGAAGAGGTAAAAATTCCGTCGTGGCTCGAGCCTCTGGCGCGCAACGCCGCCGCTCCCCAATCGACTCAAGAGCTCGTCGAACGCGAGAAAGCCAAACACGCCGCCGAGATTACCGCGCGCGAAGAGCGCCCGGCCGAACCGTTGCCCGTTGCCACTCTGGAAAGTGCACCAGAGGTGGAGCTTTCTGGGATTGGCAGTTTGCTCCCGCTGGACGAGCCCGTGATTACAGATGATCGTTCATCGGCCGGCTCCGGCAGAGGAGTTTTGTACGGGGCGATTGCCGCAGGCGTTTTGCTGGCTGCCGGTGGCGCATGGTATTTCTTGCATCCGGCGAACGCCGTCGAAGGCAGGTCTGCTCCGATCACCACAACAGCAGGCTCGCAAACGAACGCGACGCCACCCGTAACCCATCCAGCGGCACTACCCGCTTCACAAAATTCCGTCGCCGCCCCTCAACCAACTTCTGGCGCAAACCCCACACCGCTTTCGAGCACGCCTGCCTTGAGCGCGCCGCTGACGAAGGCTCCCGTGAATTCCGAAGCTGCTCCTGTAACTCGTGACAACACGCGCGGCGCAAGCAAAACCATTCCCGCGGCTGTCACCGAGCGCATTTCTCGGCCCCCTGCGGAACTGGAGCCCAAGAAGCCAGCCCTCGGCGAAGTGCACCTTGCGCGCCCGACGATGAGTCGCCCGCGAAACGCTCAAGAGGATGGAGCCGAGGCTCCCTCCATTTCCTCGGGCAACAGCGACGCCAATGCAGGTGGACTGGACTCCGGACTCTCGACAGGGAACGGAAAACAGCCCGCGGCGCCCGAAACGCCGCTGCCCGTAGGTGGCGATGTAAAATCCGCGAAATTGATTAGTTCCGTGTCCCCGATCTATCCCATCTTGGCCAAAAACCAGCACGTGTCTGGGGACGTGCGCGTGGACGCCTTGATCGATGCCAACGGACGGGTCACCACGATGAAAGTCATTTCCGGACCCGCGCTCCTCCATCAGGCCGCCATGGACGCGCTAAGCAAATGGAAGTATCAACCCGCAGCGCTCGATGGCAAACCCGTCCCCATGCACCTGACGGTTACTCTGCAATTCCGTTTGCAATAGTCTGTTTTTCTGAATCTACACTCGCACGCCAGGACTTCGGCCGATTCTCTTCATTTTTGCGAGGCGGAAATGGGCGAGACATGCGGCACGCGCAACTCCACTGCGGGCAGTACGGGAAAAGTTCCGTGTGGTTCGCTCTGATACCAGTAGGCTACCGAGTAAAAGTTGTCTCCGCGGTCGTTGGCGTGACCGTGCTCGATGGTTGCGCGCAAGGACTTTGTAAACGGAATCGGAGAGTCCAGATGGAAGCGATAGACAGACCATCGTCCACCTTGGAGTTCCGCGCCGACGATGGGCGCTCCGAATAGCCCGTAGGCAAACGGTTTTCCGCCAAAATCCCAGGCACCCAGAAAATAGTCTTCCGAACCTGTTCCGTTGATGGACGGCAGCTTCTCACCATCCACAAAAAACATGTCGTCGCCCTCGCCCCACCATCCGTCCTGATTCTCCACCACCGACATGGTAACTCCCGCGAAATGTCCGCGGCCGGTAGCTTCCATCCACAGGTAATTTTCCTTGCCGTCCAAATTAAACTTGTTATCGGGGAATGCCTTGTTCGGAGTTGCTTGCCGGTACTGCGCGTGAAAGTAAAATGTATCCGCCGGCAGCGCCGACTTATAGGCGCGCACATCTATGTTCCAGTAAACAGCCGCCGCGCGCCTCTGACCTTCGTTTGTAAGCGTGATGCGCGCGTGTTTATCGAATGGCATCGGGAAAAAACTGTTCAGTGCTTTGTCCCCTCCTACGGAGAGCGGCACGGATTGATAAAGAAAGTAGTCCCCGAGTCCCAATCCGAAAAAGTCGCCAACCGGAGCTTCCACGCTCGGTGAGCTCTCCCCGTCCCAATACATGCGAAGCACCATTTTCTTTAGGTGAAATTTCTCGTCGCTCGCAATGGTGATCCACACATGCGAAATTTCCCCGGGACCCGCTTCGTCCAGCAGCGTCAGCGTCTCTCCCGCGCCAAGCGGTCGGTAGTCATCGTTGCCACCCGCGCGGTCATAACTCGAGACTCGCTCTAAGACGTAGTTATGCGGCTTGGTCAACTCAGAGAGCCAGCCGGTGGGCGCCTGGCCAAAGGCGGCCATCGGAAGAACCAGCAGAAACAGTCCCAACAGAGCAAGCTGTGCGCGATGCATTTGTCGTCTCCCGAGAAAAACCACTCGAAGAATTGCCGGATTATAACAGAGCGGTTCGTTTATCCTTCTGTTGGCCATCGAGATTCTGCTAGACTGGCGCAGTTTGGCGCCCACCACACGAAGGCATTTTCTCGCTGAGTCCGCTGCTACTGCAGTCGCGGCTATGTTGTGGCCGGATCTCGAGTCCGCCGTGGCCCGCAGCTCCGTGCCCAGCCTCGAGTTTCCTTCCGCACCCCGCGATCGCATCGCCGTGGCCTCCTACCCCTTCCGCGAAGTCATCGCCGGCGCTCACGAAAAGCCTGGCGCCTCCACAATTTCCAAGATGGATTTGAAAAACTTCGCGGTTTTCATTAAGTCGAAATTCAACGTAAATAAGATCGAACCGTGGAGCGAGCATTTCCGTTCGCTCGATCCAAAATATCTAAACGACCTTCGCTCGGTTGTCGAAAAATCCGGCGGCGCCATCGTCAACATTGCCGTCGACGGCGAGCACAGCCCCTTCGCACTCGATAAAGCCGAGCGCCAAAAAGCCGTCTCCTTCAGCAAACAATGGATTGACGCAGCCGTATCCGTCGGCTCGCCGAGTGTCCGCACCAATATTCCGCCAGCCAAGGATTCGAAGCCTGACCTCGAGCGCGCCGCGGACAGTCTTCTCCGTGTGGCGGAATACGGCGCGGAGAAAAATATCCTCGTAAATCTCGAGAACGACAATCCCCAGAGCGAAGACCCCTTCTTCATCGTCAGCGTCATCGAACGGGTGAACAGCCCCTGGCTGCACACGAATCCGGATTTTGCGAATACTTTGGCCACCGGCAAAACCGAATACGCTTATAAAGGCATCGCCGCGATGTTCAACCACGCCTACAGTATCTGCCACGTAAAAGCCGTGGAAGCGGACGAAAAGGGTCAGCTTGCTTACGTCGATTTGCCAAGAACCTTCGGCATTCTGAAAAATAGCAACTATAAGGGCTATTGCTCGATGGAATTCGACAGCCCAGGCGATCCTAACAAGGGAACCTCGGATCTTATTGAAAAGACCATTCAATATCTCTCCTGATGCCGGCGATTCCACGACGGCTCCAACAAAAAAGATTCTTTTCCCTTCCGCCCGGTCGCCCGGCCGCCCGGCCCCTCCCGCTTGCAGCCCGGAGAGCAGGTTCGTATACTGGCGGCCCGGCCAAAGGCGAGTCTGGCGGACCGGTCAATACAGTTTCCTGTAACGGGGTAGCCCGCCAGCCATCTCTCTCGGCCCTCGAAATCGGTCCTGAGGTTCCTTCGCAGGCCGAAGTGCGAATGGTTCGTTGCTTCACTGCCGTCGCCGCCTCAAAGGAGCGTTCCGCATGCCGCCAGCCCCAGTACCAGAAGAGATGAATGTCTATCAGAACGCAGAAGCGCGCTTCGAAGTGGCCGCGCAAAAACTTGGACTCGAACAAGGCCTTTACCGCTATTTGAAGTATCCCAAAAAAGAAATCACCCTGTACATTCCCGTCGGTATGGACAACGGTCAACTCGATGTGTTCGTCGGTTATCGCGTGCTTCATTCCACCGTCCGCGGCCCAGGCAAAGGCGGCATTCGCTTTTCCCCCGATGTTTCCCTCGACGAAGTTCGGGCTCTCGCTACGTGGATGACTTGGAAGTGCGCCGTTGTGAACATTCCGTTCGGCGGCGCCAAAGGCGGCATCATTTGCGATCCCCGCAAGCTATCGCGCGGCGAATTGGAACGCCTCACCCGTCGTTACACGGCCGAACTCGCCGACTGGCTCGGCCCAGAGCGCGACGTCCCCGCGCCGGATATTGGCTCCAACGAACAGACCATGGCCTGGGTGATGGACACCTACGCCATGCACGTCGGTGAAGCCACAACCGCGGTCGTCACTGGCAAGCCCATCGAACTCGGCGGCTCCGCCGGAAGACGCGAAGCCACCGGACGCGGCGTCATGATTTGCTGCGACAAAGCTCTGGCCAAGCTCGGCATCAAGAAAGAAGGCTGCCGCGTCGCAGTCCAGGGCTTCGGCAACGTAGGCTCCCTGGCCGCCCAGCTCATGCAAAAAGCCGGCTACAAAATCGTCGGCCTCGCCGATATCGGCGGCGGTCTCTACAACGAGAACGGCTTCGACATTTCGAAAGTGATTGACTGGGTCTACATCCAGAAAAAACCGCTTCAAGATTTCCCAGGCGGCGGCGCGAAAATGTCTGCCCGCGACGTTCTTTTCCAGCCGTGTGAAATCGCCATCCCCGCCGCGATTGAAAATCAAATCACCGAACAAAACGCTCATCAGGTCCAGGCGCGCATTCTGTGCGAAGGCGCCAACGGCCCGACCACCTGGCAAGCCGACGCGATTGTCGACGCCAAGGGCATCTTCACCGTGCCCGACATTCTCGGCAACGCCGGCGGCGTCACAGTCAGCTATTTTGAATGGGTCCAGGACCGCCAGGGCTTCTTCTGGCGCGAAAGCGAAGTCAATGAACGCCTTCTCGACGTCCTGGAACATGCCTGCGACGAAGTCGTTCGTTACGCGGAAACGCACAAAGTGAACAATCGTATTGCTGCCTATATGCTCGCGATTGACCGCGTGGGCAGTGCGCTAAAGTTGCGCGGAATCTACGCCTAGTGTGATAAAGTGCGCCCGGGTTCCCGGCGCGGCTTCAAGTTCAATGGTTCGCTTTGCTGGGGGCAGAGAAATGGCCTGGATCACATTCCGGGCAAGGAAGAACAGCGCGCCATGAACACAAACTCGCTCTGGTCCACCCACGAAAAAAGCGAAAACCAGCACCGCCGCGAGATTTGCACCGCGGGGAAGTGGATGTACGACCGCGGCTTCATCGTGGCTTGCGAAGGCAACATCTCCGTCCGGCTTGACGAAGACCGCATCCTCACGACTCCAACTTGCATGAACAAAGGGATGCTTGAGCCGCAAGACCTGGTGGTCACAAATCTCGAGGGCCGCCAGCTGGCCGGCGAACGCAAATTCTCCTCAGAAATCGCCATGCATTTGTTGTTTTATCACATGCGCCCCGATGTAAACGCCATCTGTCACGCCCATCCCCCGACGACCACCGGTTTTGCAGCCGCCGGCCGTTCCTTGAATCAAGCCCTGCTGCCCGAAGTGATTATCGGACTGGGACAAATTCCGCTGGTGCGCTATGCCACTCCCGGAACGCCCGAACTCAGCGCCGCCATCGAACCCTTCGTCCCGCACTACGACGCGCTGCTCCTGGCCAATCACGGCGCGGTCACCTGCGGGCCGGATCTTTTGACAGCCTTCTTCCGCATGGAAACCATCGAGCATTTTGCCAAGATCGTTCTCGCCGCGGAGTTGGCTGGCGGGCCCGTCCTTCTCTCCAGCCGTGAAGTCGCCAAGTTGATGGCCGCACGAACGAGATACTTCGTTACTCCGCCGCCGGGCGGAGGCGCCGAGCTCCCCGAAACCAGCGACACCGGTGAATCCTCCAGCTCCCACGTTTCCCTCACCCGCAACGAACTTGACGCTCTGATTGACGAAGCTGTCCGCAAAGATCGGGCCCGCCGCTGACACCGCCAAATTGGCAGGCACGCGAAAATTTTAAGCATGGTGGAGAAGCCGTGAAACTTACCGGGGACTTCTCCCGCAAGGTGGCCCACCTCCCTCTCTATCCTTGATTCCTCTGCCGCTATAGGACAATTGTTGCTGGAGCGCTGCTTCTGAGGCCTACGAAAACTTTTCTAGTCCGCGATTTTGCGAGCTGCCCGGTTATCGTTACCCAGAGCGCAAATATTAGGAGTATCATCAGGATGCAAAGGCAGTTGGCGGACCTAGCGACGCTTCAAAGCAAAAACCATAACGGGACAGCCTTTTTCGAATAGCGCTCATTCCTGGTCATCTCGCGCCGTTCCTCCGCTGGGAGGCCACATGCCCGACAACAGGATCACGCTTACTGGCTGGAAAGCAGTCGCGTTTCTTGCCATCCTACTCGCTTGGGGTGGTGCCCAGCTTTGGTACCACATCCGCCCCGTTGATGACGCGGGACGCCAGGCGGTCGAGGCCTGGCTCCTTCGCGGCTATCGCGGCGAAACCGCTCCTGACTTGCTCAAGAAATTAGCGGACGCCCAGGCCGGACTCGCAGCCGCCCCCGAGCCACCGCCCATGGATGTTGAAATTGTCTCCGCTTCCGGGCACGGAGGCACCAGCCACATGATTGTGAAGGTAGAAGTCACCGTCAACGGCGGGACCCCGCCCGATGGCCAATCCACCCGCTATCTCTACGTCTCCCGCAATTTCGACGACACTTGGAACATCCTCTCGGAATCCAACTCCTACTCGTACACCCGTGCCCTGTGGTCCCGCCCGTAGGCTTCACGGCTCAAATCGGATCGACGCCGTTGCCGGTAAAATGCTTTCCGACGCTCAAAGGTGGAACCGGCCTATTTGCGAAGAATCATTCTCCTCAGTTCGCTGAAAAAACCGAGTACCGACCATGCGGGAAACGTGAACTTTGGTGGAGGACGCTTACCCAGCCTACCCACACCGACGTTGACAGGCGAACAAAAGGCGGCAATACTGACCTTCCATGATTGGCCAACTGCGCGGACGTCTCGCCGAAAAACGCCCGAATCAAGTCCTGGTCGATGTCGGCGGCGTAGGCTATCTCGTCCAAGTCCCGCTCTCCTCCTACGCGGCCCTCGGCGAGCTCCACACCGAAGTCACGCTTCTCATCCACACCCACGTCCGCGAAGACGCGCTGGCCCTGTACGGCTTCGTTTCCTCCCGCGAAAAGCATCTCTTCGAAATGCTTCTCTCTGCCTCGGGCGTCGGACCCTCTCTGGCGCTGAAGATTCTCTCCGGCATGAGCGTCGAAGAGCTGGTCCCCGCCATTCGCGGCAACGATGTAGCCCGTCTCACAAAGATTCCCGGCGTAGGCCGCAAAACCGCCGAGCGCATGGTGGTCGAGCTGAAGGACAAACTAGAAGCCGTGGTCTTAGAAACCCAAAAGCCAGCCGCCGCCTCGCCCGCAGGCGCGGAAGCCGACGTAATCTCCGCGCTGACCAATCTAGGCTACGACCCGCGGGCCGCCGAAACCGCTGTGGGGGAAGCCAAGCGGGAAGCGGGTACAACAAATTTCGAGCGACTGCTCCGCGCCGCTCTGCAATCGCTAGCCGCTCCCAAAGGGCGAACAAGTCATGCTGGCGCGTAAGCCTTGTCGAGCAATTGTGATGGCCGACCTGTAGGTCGGTCAGCGGTCACAGAATCGAGCGAAGCCCGAACCATGCACGACGCGAGCACAAAACCAGCCATGGACCGTAAGGGCCCACACAGAATCGTCTCCGGCGCACCCTACGATGAGGACGCCCGCATCGAAGCCAGCGTCCGCCCCAAACGTCTCGACGAATACATCGGTCAAAAACGCGTCAAAGAAAACATCTCCATCGCTATAGAAGCCGCCCGCAGCCGTGGGGAAGCCCTGGATCACGTCCTACTCTACGGTCCACCCGGCTTGGGAAAAACCACGCTAGCCCAAATCATCGCCAACGAACTCCAGGTCCCCATCAAGACCAGCGCCGGCCCTTTACTCGAACGCAAAGGCGACCTAACGGCCATTCTCACCTCGCTAGAAGCCAAAGAAGTCTTCTTCCTAGATGAAATCCACCGCCTGCAACCCGCCGTGGAGGAAATTCTCTACCCCGCAATGGAAGATTTTCGCGTCGACCTTATCATCGGCCAAGGCCCAGGCGCCCGCATCCATCCATTTCCCTTGGGACATTTTACGCTGATCGGCGCAACCACGCGCGCCGGTCTAATCACCGCGCCCCTCCGTTCCCGCTTCGGCATCGTGCATCGCCTCGATTTTTATGAACCCGCTGATTTGCTCACCATCATTCACCGCTCCGCCAAAATTCTAAATATTCTGATGGACGATGGCGGCGCCGAAGAAATTGCCCGCCGCTGCCGCGGCACACCGCGCATCGCCAACCGTCTTCTCCGCCGCTCGCGTGATTTTGCCGAAGTCCGCGCCGCCGGCCGTATCACACGCGCCGTAGCCCAGGAAGCCCTGGCCATGCTCGGCGTCGACGAAAGCGGCCTCGACGAAGTAGACCGCAACCTGATGCTGGCGCTTCTCGACAAGTACGGTGGCGGACCGGTAGGTCTCGGCACACTGGCCGCCGCCCTCTCCGAGGAAGAAGACGCCATCGAAGAGATTTACGAGCCCTACCTCATGCAGATTGGATTGATTGACCGCACTCCGCGCGGCCGCGTAGCCACAGCCCGCGCCTATGAGTACTTCGGCAAAGAACTACCCAGGCGCCAGCCGCGCCTGTTCTAGGTTTACACAACGAGGGGAAGCGTTCCCTCGGACTTCGTTCGCTCCAGTCGCGGCGCTGTCCCCGGCTCCCACAACTTCACGCGATGGGCCACCCTGTACGCCAGCGGACCGCCATCCGCACTCTCGCTCCGTTCCAGCGGCCGCGGAATGCACACGAATTCCACTTCGAGCTCCTCGGTCTTCGCATACACCACGGCATACCCGTGCCCGCCGCCATCGACGAAGGACAAATGAGGTGACACTTCCGCGTTTCGTTCTTCGAGCGCCTGCTGAACGTCTCCTGACCTCTCAAGCGCCAGGCTGGCGCGCACTCCGTGCATTACCGAAAAATTTATCGCCGGCTGAACGCGGCTCTCTCCCGCCGCCTGGTACAAATACACGCCCCGCAACGGGTTATCCTTTCTAATGTTGTACTCCAACCCTTCGCATATCCCCGGTGCTGAAATCGATCCAACGACAAACTCCACGCCGACCGGCTCAAATCGCTTCGGCGGCAAACTCGGCGACAATACTCCTGCCTGGAACGAGTGACGGTCTCCGGCAATCGTCAGAAACCCAGTAATTTTCTCGCGCCGTACGAATTCCAAAATCTCCGCGCGCTCGTATTTGTATCCGGCCCAGTCGTCGTCTCCCGCCTGCGCATATCCCGTCGTCGGCCACACGGGCCCGCTTCCTGGCGGCAAGTTTTGAAAATCCACGCGCCAATCCAACATCGCGACCGTGTTTCCCCAGAGTTTCCACGCTGCCTTGGACTCGCGTAGCCTCGCAAGAAACCATTTTTTTTGCTCCGCTCCCAGCATCGATTGCGGGGGCGTATCCTTCCGCGGATTGGGCAGCTCCACCCCGCGAAACAGGATCGTCTTCGGCGGCTTTCCGCCGTTGTATGCTCGGCCCGCGTCAAAAATCTCCACGACATCCTGCGACACGAAGTAAGGAAACTCCTTTGTCTCGAACGGAGCGCCTTCCGGGCGGTCCGTCAAAGGCTCGGACCGGAACGTGCGGTTGTCGGTCATAATCAACTCGACGTTTTTTCCCCACCGCAAGGTTCGCGAAATCTTCAGACTCTCAATCACTGCCAAATTTCCAGCCTCGAGTCCCAATCCGTTCTCATCAAACTTGTCAATCGGCGCGTCCGAAACGCGCGGCGCCAGGTAGCGGTCGACTCCCTGAAGCTTGGCCTTGACAACCCTTGCCGGTTGATACTCGAACCACGTCTCCATCGCCGCAACCTTGCGCGTCTGCGCCGGCACTATCCCCGCGCCAAAATTTTCCTGCGTTTGCCAGCCTTTCCAGGAAAACTCATGGTTGTCCCACAAACACACAAACGGCCAGTTCGCGCGCGCATCCTGCAAATCCGGATCAAGCAGGTACGCTTTGTAGAGCGCCCGGTAATCCTCCAAAGTCGTGGGCACATGAAAATCCGAATGCTTCTCGCCATGTCGGTAGCGAACGATATCCCGCAACCGCCTCGCATACATTCCCTGCGGTCGATCCTCGGGATACCAGACAATTTCGTAAACGAAATCGCCCAAATGGAGCACGAACCCCAGCTGTTCCTCCGGGGCTCGCTTCTCGTCCTCCCATTTCATCCGGCGATAAGCCGTGGAAGCCCCTTGCTGGACGTTCTGGCAGCTCACAAAGGCAAATCGCACCGGCCGCGCGTCGCCTTCGGAAGGCGCAGTGATCGTCCTCCCCACTCTGCTGCCGAAACCCAGCTCATCCGTAAACCGGTACCAGTAAATACTTCTCGCCTTGAGTCCCGCGGCCAACACCCGGCAGGTCCAGTCTGTCTCTAGAGAAACCTTTGCCTCGGCCGTCGCCACAACTCTCTCGAATGCGGAATCTTCCGCGATCTCCAGCGTCAACTTCTTGACCTCACCTTCCGCCGATGGCGGCCGCCGCGTCCACAGGATTACACTGTCCGGGTGAGGATCGCCGGAAGCAACTCCATGCGGATAAATATCCCGCCGCTCTCGCCACACCACCTGTGAATTGCGCGCGTAAGCCGACCGCCACGCCAGCGACGCCCCGAAGGAAGCCGCCACCACGATAAATTTTCGCCGATTCATAGATACAACCCCTGAGCTGGCACACATCTTAGCAGTTCGGAGCAATCCCGCGTCCTCGAGCTCGTCCGTTGACCCTTCTTCGAATCCATCCGCATTTTGCTAGACTGTCCAAGCCATGAGCGTAATCGACGAAGTCCTCGAAGCCAATGAACTCTATTCGCGCACACACGAATTGCGCGGACTCACCCCACGCCCCGAGCGACATCTTGCCGTCCTGACTTGCATGGATACGCGACTTTCGATTCGCACCCTGGGTCTAAAAACCGGCGACGCCCACATCATTCGAAACGCCGGCGGCATCGTCACGGAAGACAGCCTGCGCTCCCTTGTCGTTTCCCACTACTTGCTCGATACCCGGGAGTTCATGGTCATCAACCACACCGACTGCGGCCTAATGCACACCACCGAACACGATCTGCGCAACCGGATCCAGAACCGCACGGGAACCGCGGCCATCTCTCCCGCGTTCTTTTACGCCTTCCAGAACATTGAAGAGAATGTGCGCCACCAATTGCAGAAGCTCCGCACGCATCCCTGGGTCCCCAAAGAAATCGCCGTGCGCGGATTTGTCTACGATGTGACCAGCGGAAAACTACGCGAAATTACAGGCGGCTGAATCGCCGAGCGAAACTCTTATCCTGAGCCAGAGGCCTGGTCCCAGACCGAAAAGGTCTCCTCAGCGCGCTCTGGCTATTCGTAGCGCAGCGCCACAATCGGGTCCACGCGCATCGCTCGTCGTGCCGGAATGTAGCACGCCAAAAGCGCCACGCCCGTCAACAGCATCGTGACTCCCCCGAAAGTGATCGGATCCATTCGACCAACGCCGTAAATCATTGTTGTGATCAGCCGGGTCAGTCCCAGCGCCGCCGCAATTCCCACCGCAACTCCCACGAGCGTAATCCGCATCCCTTCGCCCAGAATCATCCGCAGGACATCTTTTCCCGATGCTCCCAGCGCAATCCGCAATCCGATCTCCTGCGTGCGCTGCCCTGTGAGATAGGAAATTACGCCATAAATTCCAATCGATGACAAAGCCAGCGCCAGTGCCGAAAACACACTCAGCAAAATCATCGCCAACCGCTGTGTGGCAACCGATCCCGCCACGATGTCCTGCATCGGTTTCACTTCATACATCACCGCGCTGCTGTCCACTCTCTCGGCGGCTTCCCGAATGGAGTTCGTCAGTCCGAGTGGCGCTCCAACGGTTCGCACCGCATACTGCCCGCCGTTCGCCAGCAGCGGCCAGAATTTGTCTGGAATCTGCCACACCGGAAGATAAATCTGCGCTTGCAAATTGTCGTGGCCCTTCGCACCCAATCCCCAATGCTCCACGTGACCCACCACGCCTACGATTTCCGGCTGCATGTCAAGGAGCGCCAGGTTGAGACGCTTTCCGACCGCATCTTCATTCGGAAAGTACTTGCGCGCAAATGTATCATCGATCACCACCACCACCGGCGCGTGCTCGTCGTCCCTTTCTGTTAAACTCCGCCCCCGCTCCAGGGGAATCTTCATGACTTTGTGATATCCCGGCGTCACCAGATAAAACAGCGCGAACGGCATCTCCTGTTCGCTTGCGGGCTTCGGTCGGCCTTCCACCCAGAATGGCACTTCCGAGTCGCCGGTCATGGGCAGCGACCCGCCGATGAGTGACACCGCCTCGATTCCCGGTAACGCCTCCAGCTCCCGCATCCCCTGTCGATACTTCACGCGCAACTGATCCGCGGTGATATTCGGATCGGACGTGGAGGATATGTTGAACGTCAGCACGTTTCGCGCGTCGAAACCCGGATTTATGCCCCACAACGCGGCCAGGCTGCGAATCATTAACCCCGCCCCGACAAGCAGCACCACCGCCATGGCCATTTCCACCGCAACCAGCACACTCTGTGTGCGGTGCCGCGCTCCGCTCGATCCTCTCCCGCCTTCCTTCAACGTTTCGTGCATGTCCCGCCGCATCGTCTTCAGCGCCGGCACAAGCCCAAACACAATTCCCGTGAGGATGGACACCCCCAGCGTGTAAACCAGCACGTGCCCATCAATCCCAATCTCTTCGGTTCGCGGCAAACTGTCCGGCAGCGCTCGAAGAATCGCGCGCGTTCCCCACTTTGCCAGCAGCAACCCAATGCCGCCGCCCGCAATTCCCAGCATCACGCTTTCCGTCAGCAGTTGCCGAATCACCCGTCCTGGGCTCGCGCCTAGCGCCGACCGTATCGCGAACTCGCGCGCTCTCCCGGTCGACCGCGCCAGCAGCAAATTTGCCACATTCGCGCATGCAATCAGCAGCACGAAACTCACCGCCCCGAGCAACACCAGCAAAATCCCTCGCACATCTCCGACCACGTCTGTCTTCAGGGCCACGATGGTTACGCCGAGGCCCTTGTCCGACTCCGGATAGGAGGCCGCAAGATTCTGGGCAATCTTTTCCATTTCTGCGCGCGCCTGCTCGGCCGTCACTGCCGCCTTCAGCCGCGCTATCGCCGTCGTCCCCATGGCGATGCCCCGGTTTCTAAATGTCGAGTCGGTCCACTGCCCAATGGGCACGTACACATCCGTAGGACTAAACCCGGTGATGCTCGTCGGCGCGACGCCGATCACGGTGTACGTCTTTCCATTCAAGGTGATACTCTTTCCCAACACTTCCGGTGACAATCCAAACTTGCGCTTCCATAGCCCATCGCCAAGGATCGCCACCGGCGCTCCGCCGGCCTGATCTTCTTCCGATCGAAAATTTCTGCCCAGCGGCAAAGGGACTCCCAGTGCCGCAAAAAAGTCCGCGGATATCATGTGGCCGTGCAGCCGCTGTGGTTCGCCCACGCCGGTCAGGTTGTACTCTTCGCTTCGGATTGCGCCCAGCGCCGAAAACGAGTGGCTATCCTTTTGCCAATCGAGGAAATTCGGATAAGTAATCGAGCTGCGCTCGAAGTCAGTGCTCTTCGCATACACCGCCACCAATTGATCCGGGTTCGGGTAAGGGAGCGGATTCAGCAGCACCCCATTCACCACCGAGAATAGTGCCGTATTCGCGCCAATCCCGAGCGCCAGCGTCAGCACCGCAATCGCCGTGAATCCCGGGTTCTTCAGTAACAACCGCAACCCATACCGCATGTCTTGCCAGAAACTCGTCATCAGACACTCCTAGGCGACATCCGTCCTAAGTCCCGGTCTTCCGCGTAAAGATACGCTCGACGCCAGTTTTTTGTTCCCCGCGCCAACCTCAAGTCCGGACCCTTCCTTAACAGGACTCCGTCCGAACGCTATCCTTAACCAACGCCAACAACTTGAGTTAACAGTTGAATCCTCAGAATGGACAAATTAGAGTTCGCGTCTCGACACGTCGCCGAGAGAGAGGGTTGGAGGGCGTTCGCGCACGATCCAAAAATGCCTACCGTCTATTTGTCGCTTGGTTCAAACCTAGGAAACCGCGAAGGCTACCTCCGCCGAGCCATCGCCGCGCTACCGCCATCCGTGCAGGTCCGGCGAGTCTCATCGATTTACGAAA
>Ga0210395_10000379_pt1 | contig 35068 bp, 34 predicted proteins | sample IncBWH4OmetaG_FD_150861 | JGI IMG/M metagenome (GOLD analysis project Ga0210395, IMG submission 150861) | Forest soil microbial communities from Barre Woods Harvard Forest LTER site, Petersham, Massachusetts, United States - Inc-BW-H-4-O ... | reverse complement strand
GCCTTTAGGACTTTCACCGAGAGGCGCGAAGACCTTCTCCAGCCGTTCCACGTGGCCTCTGGTCTGTTCGAGGTGTTCTTCGAAGCCCTGCCGTAACTCGTCAGACGATGCCGCCTTGGCCATTTTTGGCAGCGCCTTGATGAGTTGGGTTTCCGCGCTGTAAAGATCCTTCAGTTCATCGATATAAAGCTCTCTTAACCCTTCCGACATTTTTCCCTCCATAAAACGATTTTATTGTGATGGCTGAAGAAGCTCAGAATAGTTGTAGCAATGTCCGCCCCAGCCTCAATCTAGCGTGTGCCTTTGGACTGCAACCTGCAATCAGGAGAATTGCGTATTTCGGCGCTGAAAAATCCCGACTAGTACACCTTCAGCTGCGGCGTCGCCAACCGCCGACCCACCCTGCGCACCTTGGCCATCAACGCGAGCTTCCCTTCGCGCCCTGAAGTACCGATATGCCTGCACCAGCCCAGCCGCCATGTGCGCGATGACTTCTTCGCGCTTCTCCGGGCTGATCGGTTCGGGACGCATCTCCGGGTCTTCATCTTCTTCGTGGAAGAGCATCATCATCGGGACTAGGCATCCGCCGTGCTCTTCGTCGTCCATAAGCTCAGCCCAGCCGTCATGGCGCATGTGCATGCCAGTAACCTGGCTTCCTGGGCGGGCCGAGCAACAATGAGAGCGCAGGTAAGCGCAAGACAAGGTGGAACAGGCGGTTGTTCTGTAGTGCGATCTCCGCACTCCAGCGATGATCGTATCAACGAGACGGATAGAACAGGCAGAAGCTACGGCAGGCACGTCCAAGTGGGTTACGCGCTCAGGGCGCACAGCGCCTTACGGGAGGAAATCTACGAATGAACTTTCGAAAAGCATGCGCGAACACCTGCTCGTCAATGAAGCACTGGCTGTGACGCGGAGAGTAGGGTCCCATCGGCAACCGTCGACCAAGCAATGAAAAGTCAGGGGGGCATCAGTTCTCCGACTCCGCAATTTTTCCGTTCTTACGGATAAGCCCTAGCTGCTGTACAGGATTTGTTCCGGCACGCCGATGCAACCTCGTTTTGAACAAGCTGTCTAACTGGTTCGGAGAAATTAAAAGTAAAGTTATGAAGTCGTTGAAATTAATTCTTCCCTCTTGCCTCGCTTTGATGATTGTTGGCTGCGGCGCCGGCCACCCGAACTTAACCAGCATTGCGGTGAGCCCCGCAACAGCCACGGCAGAGAGCGCCAACCACGGACAGGTAGGCTACACCGCCAAAGGCCAGTTCAGTGACGGCTCGAGTCGCGAGCTTTCGCAAGTGGACGGTCTCTCCTGGAAGACTTCGACCACCGCGGCAACCATTGGCTCGACAGGCGAAGCAACGTGCGTGGGGCCCGGCACGGTGACGGTCACTGCCAGCGCGCCTCAAAATCTGCAACTCACGGTTAACAATGGGGTGACCAATTCATCGGCTACCGTTCAGGGTACCGCCCAACTCGTTTGCCAGTAGAGCGCCGCCTGGCTTTTAAGAATGGGCACGACGTGGCTGGCTGTAAGGTGACATTGTCACGGTTTTGCGCTGCCAAGCTAGCCTCAACCAGCCCGGGCCGATTGTATCTCTGACGCCCGAAATCTTCTCCGGCTAAAGCCAACCCCAACCGATTTCGGAACCTCCAAGTCGGACGTTCGGAGTCCATGCATCCGGTTCAAGAACACGTTTCCTCCGCGATCAACCGAGAGCCGGGACTTGCAATTCGCATCGCCGCGGCGGGCGCAGCGGTCGCTCTTGGGCTGATTCTTGTTCTGGCACTACGATGGCCTTTCCGCCAGGACGCAGTCCAGAAGCAGCTTCGCGATCTCGCTTTCGGCAGCAAAGTCGAAATCGAATCGTTCCATCGAACCTATTTTCCCCGCCCCGGTTGCGCGCTCGAACGAGTGACCTTTCAGCACGATCAACGACCCAGCGCAGCCCCGCTCATCACCATCGAGATCCTACGCATCATCAGGAATTGAAGCGTGTCTTTGGTTTCGTCACAGAAGTTGATCAGGCGCTCGTAAACGATTTTCGCCCGCGCTTCGGCGGCAATATTACTGCGCAGATCACATCCGGTTCCCCGGTTATTTTCAGATAGTCCGCGGTCCGAGCGTCACCCATGGAGTTGAATAAGCCAACTCCTCTTCCCTTGAATCAAGCCCTCCGTATCATCGCCTCAGAAATCAGTAGAATTCCTCAAATCTGCTGGGCGACGCACCCTGGCAGATGCCGGCGCTCGTGTATACGTCGGCATCTGGACGTAAACTGTCAGGATTTCACTTCGATTTCGTTCACCACTTGCTTGACGTTGGGAATCGTCTTCGCTAGTCTGCCTGCTTCACTCTTCTGCGCCGGTGTCTTCACGCTGCCGCTCAGAACCAACGTTCCGTTCTTCGCCTTGTAAGAAATGCTTTGTCGGTCCAGATTCTGGTGTGCCTTCAAGGCTGCTTTGTAATTGTCCTCGATGCCATTGTCCAGACTAGAATCGACTGCTTTGGATTGACCGTTGTCAGGAGGACGAACACCGATCTCATTAGCAATGGTGTAATCGGGAGCCGCTTGCTTCGCTACGGTCTGTGCTTGGTCCTTCTTGTCTTCGGACTCGAGGTCGCCCTTCAGAGTCATAACTCCTTTGTCTCGATCCTGGGAAACGTTCACTGCGCCCAGATTATTAGCAGTCAGCGCATTGTTCACGGCATCTTTTTCATCGGAATATTTGCTTTGGTTGCAACCGGCGAGCATTAACGCGCCACACAAAGTTAAGGTGGCGATGGCTACTAAAACGACGCGTGATTGCAGGGCTGGTTTGCTACAGGCACGATTCTTGGTCATAACATATCTCCGTTATAGGCAGTCAGCATCCTTCGTTTCGTTCCGTGTTTGTGATGTGTAATGGGGGGCGCAAGATGTCCGGCGGGGCCAACCTGGTGGAAATGCCGAGCAGACCTCAAGTATTTCTGCCGCTAATCTACAGGCCGATTTGTTCCCCTCTGCGGGATTTCAATTCTGTAGGTTACGCATGGTGGATTTCTTCCGTGCATCTAAAAGAACTCGTCCATGTTCGACGCGGAAGCCCCCTGACCCGGGCAAGGCGCAAGAGCGAGAGTCGCACAAATCAGCGCCAGCACGTTCTGATGCTGGTAGAAACTGACAGAGCGAAAGTTCGGTTTTACCTTCGGACCGATAACGACGGTTACTACGTGACCTCCTCCATGGGCGAGATCAGCAAACTCACCCTCATCAAACCGGCTGTCACCGGACCGCTAAAGGCGTCATCCGTAGTAACGGTCTGTCCCGTGGTTAACTCAAAATAGTTTCCGATCGAAGGATGCTTATTGGCGTAGTACTCGGTCGCTAAGCCATACTGTGCGATTAATGTGTTGAGATAAGCCATAGCCTCGGTCCCGACGCTCTCGTCGTAGCTATGGTTTTCCTCAACAAGGAGAACTACGTTGGCCATTTGCGCTGCCGGAGCCGGGGCAACGGTTGACATGGAACTCCCCCCTCCGCAACCAGCCGCAAAGAAAAGCCACAAGAAAAGTGGGCCAAGGGCCCAACGATGCTTCATTTCCAGTGCGTACTTACCCATCCGGAGTTTTCAAGCGAACATGAAAACCAAGCCGATCGACTATTGTCATGGTTGCTTCCATTGAATCAATGTGAGCAAACTTCCGGGCGAGCAAGACCAATGCGTCCTTGTGGTCGGCGTTCATGTGCTGAATGATTTCGGCCGTTGAGTCTGCAAGAGGGTCGGGTTGGCTGCGGTCATAATCGGACGCAGATACCCAGCCCATCACCCCGAAGCCGCCCACGTAGTAAACATCAATGACGTCCATGCGGTAGAACGAAAAGTCTTCAAAATCTGCCCAATACTTGCTGTTGGCGTGACGCTCCAGGTACAGCTTGCGCACTTCAGCCAACTCGGTGTTCGGTACTGTAAGAACATTTCCGACCAGCGTCACCCTCGATGCGCCGAGCGGTTCGCCGTCGGTGTTTTCCTGAGTAACAAGCAAGCTGGCGCGGGCGTCGGCCTGCAAGTTCTGCGTATGCATGGCCATAGTACTGATCAGGAATATGGGATGGCCCTGATCGTCCAACCCGTAAGGCATTACGGACCCAAATGGGAATCCTGGCCGTTTACGCGACTGGGTAGAGAGACTGCCGACGCGCCCCAGATAGATTAATGTACGCGCACGTTCCGCGAACGTGGGCTCGGGGACTGGAGGCTGGTCGCTTGCAGGTCCAGCCCCGCATGTTTTCTGCCGGATGAGGTTGTCATTCGTAGTCTGCTCTCCTAGGTTTCTTCGTCCGGTGGACCTGCCGCACCGGCCAGATCCTGCGGTTTGATGTTCTCGACATTGAATTTTGCCGCGCGCTCCCGCATCGTCTTAAGGACCTCTTCGAGTGGAGGCGGCTCACTCTTAATCCAACGCAGCGGGTTGATGCGCGCCACCACGAACGAACGCAGGTAGGGGCTAACGAGACCACGTTCTTTCAGCTTCTTTACCGCTGCCGCAACTTTCTCCTCAAGGTCGAGCACCATCGTAGCCCGTTTCTCGTGATCCTTAATGGCGGAGCGGAGTGGTTCATCGGCAAAGCTCTCAAGTCGTCGGAGGATTGAGTGGTAAGCGCCGCCGCCGAAGCGCGGTAAGCGTTCATAGCAGACGCCGAGTGTGACCAGGGCTGGTTCGTCCAGGTAGAAGGCGAACTGCGACTCAGATCGTGTGGCATCTTCCTCTACCAGACCGCGGTAGTTGCGTATGACCTCCAACGAGCGTTCCTTGAGATTGTGAGCCTTCTCTGTATTCAGCGCGAGGATCTGCCAGGCTACCTCGCGGTCCGCTACTACCAAGGCAGTGATGGATTTCGCCCCCAGGCGGCGCATGGCTTCGAGGCGATGCCGGCCATTCGGAGTCCAGAAGCCTCCCTTCGGCGCGACCACAGCGATGATCGGGTCGAGAAAACGCCCAGTTTTGTTGATAACGTCAGCAAGCCTTTTGTGGTGAGCGTCGGAGAGATCTCCACAACGCAGCCGCCGGCTTTCTCGATTGCCTCCGCCACCTCCGCGGCCGCCCCCGTAGGATGCTCCAGCCGGCATTCGACCGGGTCCAAACCCTTCGTTCCGGGTTTCACTTTTCGAGGACGCCGCCGGGTTGGTGAACGCGTGACCATGGCAGAGACTCTATTCTAGTTCCGGAGGGACTATCTTTGGCGGCCGATCACGGTCGCAACGATGGAGCGCTCGCGGCCGCGCGTGCGACAGCCTGTGTCGCGACATGGTCGATAAGGTATCCGGCAGTGTTGCGCAAGGCCATACTGGACGACATGTCGCACGCCTATGCCACGGCTGGCCAGCGTACAACAATTGGCTGTGTCCATGCGCCGTGTACAGCGCCGAATCCTTGTACAAACTAATTGATTAGTTGCTCACCTTGATACCTTTGCTATCCTTTCGCTATTCATATAAGTCTTGGTGCCGCAATGACATAGCGCGCATGAGGCGAGGCCTTTGGCCATGCACGCCAAGCTATAGAAAACAAGGAGGATAGGAGGTCCATTTTTGATTTTCGCTTGTTCTGTACTACTCGAGGACAACTACCGGTCAATAAGCTTGAGCCCTTCGTGCTGCGCAATGGGATCCCATTGAACTCCTGGTATTCCGTGCGATGGCGCCGCCACGCAGCCATGGCGAGCATAAGGGTGTTCCAAGACTAGCGCGGCCGAGGCAAGCACAAGCGATATCCAAATCGTGTCGGCGACAAGCAAATGCAGGATCTGAAGCCAAACGGGGGCGAGTAGTGATACATTCAGCATCCCAATCCCGATTTGCGTGAACAGAAGGATGATTAGGGCGATCGAGGCACGCGACTGGCACTTTCGCCGGGACGTGTTCTTGAGCACGACCCAGATAACATAAATTCCGGCAATGACTGCTAGCACGGGATGGAATAGCCGAAAGTGCAAGAGACCAGGGCTGTCCGAACTAAAGTCCCGTAATATTGACGCGCGGAGCGATGGTGCGGGGAAAAGGGTATCGCCGAGGGCGGCTACGGTACCACTCATACCAATGGCGAGCACTGCGAGCAAACCCACGACAACAGTGCTCACGTCTGTGCGTTTTTTGATCAAGGTGAACTTTTCGCTGCCACTCTGAAGCCAAGCGGCTGTCAATGCAAGCATCGCAAGCAGCAAAAGAGTATTGCCAAAATGCAAACAGAGAAAGAGGACTCGCATGGCAGATTGGTCCCCGGCTACATGACCTAACAAAACAAGAGCGGCTCCCAATAGAGCTTCATTTGCAAGACAGGCAGTAGCCAATATCACCGAGTAGCGCGCCCAATTCCCCTTGGACGTTGCGCGCCAGCACCAGAGCAGGAGAATAGCAACCATCAGCAGTGCAATGCCGCTCGTCGTCCGGTGTGTGAATTCGATAATTGTTTGCGCCTTGGCGCTCGTCCCCAGAACGCTGCCGCCGCAGCTAGGCCACTTGTTGCCGCAGCCCGCCCCCGATCCCGTGGCTCGCACAAAAGCGCCCCAAAGTACAACGGCGACGTTGAAACACAGCGTCGCCCAAGCGAAACGAGCCACACTCGACACGTTTTCACCCCTTTTTTGCTGACGTGGCAGGAGGTGGCGTCAGCAGCTTTTCGATGGCCCGCTCCATCGTCCGATTCATCTCAGAGACGATGGCGGCTACGTCGCGCTGGCCGACTGTTCCTACCTCGTCGACGGTGTTCGTCCACAGTGCCAAACCAGTGGCGAGGTTCGTCATCTGGGCGGTAATTGCGACCTCGACTTTGACGCCGCCGTCGTAGTCAATTTCCTCAAGTTTCTCGATGCGTCCACTGAGGATGTAATCGATGTCAGATCGCCCATCGTACGGTTTTACTTGCGTGAATTTGCCACTCGCGCGCAAGCGGTCAGTCACGGCATTGGTCACGACTTCTCGCGGATCAGCCGCCCATCGGTGGTAATTATAGAAACCGATTTGTTCCGGGGAGGTTTTGTAGACAATGGCGCCTTGATGCAGGTAAGCGGGCGATCGGAATTCGCGCACCGCCAGGGATGCGCGGACACCCTCCTGCACCGGTGGATCCGGCGGCGGGGGCACGTGGAGTGTGTAGTAGGTCGGGTATTTCACCGCACCACCGCAGCCAGCCAAAGTAATCAGAGCTGTCAGCACAAACGAAATTGCGATCAGTTTCTTCTTCATATCCGCCTCACTTTTGTTGCGGGACTGCGCGTTCTTTAGGTTGCTTGATCCGAATCAAGCTCCATGGACGCTGTTTGAGCGAGTCGGTCAACTGATCCAGATTGTCCGTTGCCACCCGCAGGTTTTCTACCGTATCGTCGATTTTGTAGTCATTCGCTCGCACCACCACCTGGATGTCGGCCAGTAATTGCTTGGCTTGCTGCAAAGTCCTCTGCAACTCAGATAGGTCTTTTTGAAGTGGCTCGCGCGCGTCCGTGACCGTGCCGTTCACGTTCTGAACGGTTTCATCGGCGTGCTGGGCTAGCATGCTTAGTTGATCGGTGAGACGATCGATCTTAGGCTGTTCAGTGGCCAGGATTCCATTGACATTGTCCAATACCGCTTGAATCTTTTGCTGATTCGGCTTGCCGGTCACGGTGTTCAAGTTGGCAAGAAGAATTCGCGTGTCGCTAGTTATACCTCCCAATTCTCCACGGACTTGGGTAATCAAGCCGTTTGCGTTATCAGCGACCGTCGCCATTTTGCCGGCGATTTCATCCAGGCTCGCGGCTTCTTGCGATGAGATAGATGATCCAGGAGGAAGGCGTTTTGCATCATTGCTGCCGGTAGTGATGGATAGCGAGGCGGCGCTCATGACGCTGGTCATCCCCAGCTTGGCGACAGAAGCCTGATTCAGTGGCGTACCTTGTTTCACGCTAAGCAGAATCTCGATCTTCGTTGGGTCCGAAGTCCATGGCCGAACCGACGTTACTTTGCCTACGTCGATTCCACCAAAGAGCACCGATGCGCCGGGCTCAAGTCCGCCGGCATAGCGCAGATACGTTCGATACGGAACAGTATCGCCACTGAACTGGGCGTTTACGAGATAGAGGACCGTGAACGCCAGAATCGCGAAACAGCCCAGCACGAATGCCCCAACCTTTGCTTCCGTTGTCACTGATGTGTCTCCTGTGTGTGCAAGTACTTTTCGAAATGAGCGGCGATGGCGGTGGCATCCGCCAGCTCCTCGGGAATGCGATCGAGGAAGTGTCGGACATGGAGATCCTGACTCGCCCTGATTTCATCCTTAGTACCAACTGAGATGAACTTCCCCTTGTGCAGCATCGCAATGCGGTCTGCGATCCGGAAGGCGCTCGGCATTTCATGGGTCACGACGATCACGGTCATCTGGAAGGCCTCCTTGAGGAGCAGAATGAGTTCATCCAGTTCCGCAGCAACAATGGGATCAAGCCCAGCCGAAGGCTCATCGAGCACCAGAATTTCAGGATCAAGCGCAAGAGCACGAGCTACGGCGCCGCGTTTCTTCATGCCTCCAGACAGTTCCTGTGGGAGTAACTTTCCGAAATCTGCCAGGCCGACCACTGCTAACTTCATCCACACCATCAGATCGATGATCGACGGCGCAAGCCTGGTGTGTTCGCGTAGCGGCAGCGCGATATTTTCCGCGATCGAGAGCGAGTTGAACAAAGCCGCGCTTTGAAACGCCACGCCAATAGAATGGTGAACCTTTTTCAGTTCCGCAGGCGAGCAACGGGTAATGTCAGCCCCCTTGACGATCACACTGCCGGATTTTGGCCGCTCGAGTCCGATGATCTGACGCAAAAGCGTGCTCTTTCCAGAGCCGCTCCCACCGAGCAGGACCATCGTCTCGCCGGGTTCGATGTCGAGATTCAGCCCGTCCAATACTCGCCGACCGTCGTATTCAACCACCAAGTCGCGAATGGAAATAATTGGCATCAGGGTTTCACCGTGAAATAGAAGATGGCGGTGAAAAGCGCGTCGGCAACGATGACGAAAAAAGTGGATTTCACCACCGCGCTGGTGGTCGAGCGGCCAACGGAATCCGGTCCGCCACGCACGCGGAACCCCTCCAGGCAGCCGACATGCGCGATGATCGTGGCAAAAGCCAAGCTCTTGATCAGACCAGTGATCACGTCGCGCAGAGCAATCGATTCCATCACATAACGGAAGTACAACAACGGTGCGAGCCGGGTACTAAAGAACATGAACAATCCGCCCGCGACAACGCCAAAGAAATTGGAAATGACAGTCAGACATGGAATGCTGATCAGCGCGGCCAGATACTTTGGCGCAAGGATGAACTCGATGGGTTCCAGCGCCATGACCCGGAGAGAATCAAGTTCCTCGGTCACCTTCATGGTCCCAATCTCGGCCGCGAAGGCTGAACCCGACCGCCCGCTGACTGCAATCGCTGTCAGCAAAGGGCCGAGTTCACGTGTGAAGCCGACCGCAACCAGTTCGATGACGTAGTGCAGCCCTCCAAAGCGTCGCAACTCCGAGGCTCCTTGCATGGCAAGAATGAAGCCGGTGCAAATCGCGATCACAGATACCATCGGCAGGGCTTGATACCCGATCTCAAGCATCTGCCGCACCGTCGCTTGCCAGCGATACCGGTTTCCGACCAGTGGCATCGCGCTCTTCATGGCACGCAGCGTCGACCACAACTGAATGTTCAAGCTCCCGACATAATCGAGTTCGTTGAGCGTCCTCCTTCCAACGTTTTCGAGAACATTTGCCATTAAGACACCTGCGATACCGATGAAGCGCCTTTACAGCCCTTCTTTTCAAATAGAGACGATAAGCGTGTAGCCTGAAATAACTGGAGAATTCGTCCATGCAGACCCTGCACGCACAGTGTCGTCTGCCGCATGCGTGCCACTCCCAGCCCTTCGATCAGGGTCGCAAGGCCAGAGCTGTCAATGTAAGAGACATCACTCAAGTCAACGATGACAGCCTCCGGCGACTGTGCTTGCAGCAGCGCCGTCAGTCGATCGCGTAGGGCTGGCGAGGAATCGACGTTGAGGCGACCACGCAGGCGCACAATACTGCCCCCGTCACGGTTGCTTACCGCGATCTCGAGATCCTCGGTGGCATTGAGTATGTTGCCCGTCATACTTAGCTGCTCCTCACTGCTTGGTTGGTTATCGTTAGTTTGATTTGGTGATTCGTTAAATTGCCCAAACGGTTCCCGGCTTCGATGGCCTGGAGGGACTTTTCAAAAGCTTTTTCTAATACACACTTGCCTATGGTTCTCAGCACGAAACCGAGCATCCGTCCCTTGAAGCTCTTACCTTCGCGTACGACGGCGACGTCAATGTCGGTCGTGCCGTTTGGCTGAGGCGTAAGAGTGTAGGTATAGCCCGATGTGCCTCCCCAAACGTTGGAGTCGATCGTGGTCAGGACGACCTGGTTGGGATCAGACCAGTCGTAGTACAGGCGTTCCCAGATGCCCAGCGAGCCTTCGGTTACGTCGGCCTCAGACCGGCCAAAGTAATGCACCTTGAGGTACTCGTCGGCGCTATTGCTGAAAAGCTTCGATCGGCCGGGTCGGAAGTCGGTGAGCCCAGCGACGAACTGCTCAGGAGCCAAGGTTGTCGTTCGACGGAAGTGAATTTCTGGGGTCTCGTTGAAGATGCGCACTCTCCTTCTCCTTCCGTCGTTCGCCGACGCCAGAGAAGAGTGCAACCGGCTCGCCATCCGGAAGCCTCTGAAAGTAAAGGAAGTGAGCCGCAGAATCACGGCACCGCGCTTGGCAAAATGACGAACGATGAGCAAGAGGCAGGATGTGACGCCATTTAGAGATCGGTCGATCAACGATACTGTGGAAGGCCCCGCCGGCGAGAGCAGCCGGCCATGTCGTTTTGAAGATGCAATCAGGTTCCGTAGCGGAGCTAGCCGCCGTAGGTTGCCAACGCTAGTGATGGCTCGCGGAGTCTCGAGTGGAGTTCAAAGTGGATCTCAACGCACACGAGTCTCATCGTCGAAATCCGAAACTTTCCTTAATCGAAACCGCTGCAGCACTTCGAGGCGGCGCGTTGCATCCCAGTTCTCGCCTTCTGCGAGTGCCAGTGCCTGCTCCAAGAACGCTTTGACAGGTCGGCTTCCAAGCGTTCGCGCGGCTAACGCATCGGCAGCTGCTTCCATCTGTGGATCGCGAAGAATGTAGTCATTGCATCCCTGTGCTCCGTTGTCGCTTACAAGGTGCGTCACCTCGTGTCCCAGAAAGCCTTCTAGCGCGACGGTGTCGAACCGTTCTATCGCCTGCCGCCCAACGACGATCTTGCCTCGCCCATCTACTGCCCTGCTAGCAGCGATATAGGCCATGTTCCAACTTCCGGGGAAAATATAGATGTGCGGAATTGCCCTACCATATGCTCGCGCGACCTTTGTCAGCAGGTCGTAGGCCCTGCCCGAGAAGACTTCGCGGGCGTCCATTCTACCGAGCATGTCGACTTCGCAGGACGTTTGCGCTAGGCTGTTGACGATCGAAGGGCGTCCGGTCGCATGCGCTTTCCCTTGCAAGGCGAGAATGGTCCCAAACAAGATAACGCCTGCAACTATTCTCCTGACCGCTACCGACTCCACCGGCGCATCTGGCGAGGCTCTCCGCGGACTCCTTCTTGTTTGTCGAACGATCTGCATGTATTCGAGGGAATAGGGCATCTCTCTGCCGCAATCGAGGCAGCACACATACGCAAAGCCGAACTGGCTCTGGCGCGGCCACGTCGTGTGGGAATGCACGCAGTCAAACAAATAAGCCCATATCCATCTGAGCAAGCTCATATTTCCTCTATGCCAGGCCGATCTGCCCGAGCATATTGCCGGCAATCGCATAAGCTCCCAGTTGGAGCGAAGCTAGCTGCAGGTATGCTTTTCGCAGCTGTGTGAGGTACTCCTTCTCGCTTGTCTGCGCCATTGCTGCGGCTCCGTTAATGCTGTAGCCGAGCACGTGAGTCAATACGAAGGCAATCCGCGCGCTCGAATCGAGAACCATGATCGGATTGCCGTTCGTGAGCTCTTTCAGAGAGAGCGCTCGCTTTGACGTCGCAAAACTGGAGTCGCCATACAACGAAGCCTCGAAAGGAAAGGACTCACGGTCCGAAGCTGCGGAGGCGTCGAGCCGCAATTGCGACAATGAAATTTCGATCGTGCGCTGGAGCAGATCACCACGCGGAGAAGGATCCTCCATTGACGCATCAATCGTCGCCATCACGACCGAAACGGCCAGATCCGGATCAAGCGTCAGCAAGTACGCGGAATAAGTAAGTTGATCGAGTTCGGCACCAATACTGTCGTTTGCGGGCTGGATGAATTGTGGAGTCATGGTGCTTGCTTCCTGCGATCCCTACAAAATCAACTTCAAAGGGGATTGCCGTTTCCTTTCGGTTGACCACGCACGAGAACAATGCAACCGGTTCGCCATCCGGAAGCCGCTGAAAGGAAACAAAGTCAGCAGTCAGAGTCGCCCCAGTTGCTCAGCAAAATGACGAACCGCAAGCAGGGCGCCGGGTGAGGCTATCGAGAAGTTCGATTCTGCACCACATTTGATGTACTTATTCACTCTCACAAATGGCATTTGTAAGAAGGCAGGAGGCCCGGGCGTGGGCGACCCGGGCCGGAGTGGAAGGTTAATTGCGGGAATGGAGGTGGGATTGGGGCAGAATTGTAAAAACGTTCGACTTGCTCTCATCGATTTCAGGGGTTACTCGATGCGTCCACCCCTTTTGGTGAATCTGCCAACAATGAACTCCTGAGCTAGGCTGGCCCCGATCCGTTCTGCCGTACCGATTGCGAAATTCGCAAAGACAAGGCCCACGCCGCGATTCGTTCGGGGAAAATAAAGGTTCGAGATGCCGGCCGCCGCCAGATCACCCCCCAGGCTGGAGTAGTTTGGCACTGATTCCCCGCTGTCACTGCGGGTGACAAATGGGCTGAACATCGCATGCCGTAAGCGAGAGCCAGTTGTGCCGGTTCCTTGATAGAAGTAACGAGGGTCCTGATGGAGCAAGGACGGCAGTATGGCGCCCCCGATCATAATGTCAGAGAAACCGTCTGCTGCCGTTGCACCAATGCGTTTGCCATAGGCAGCCCAACCCTGACCGTAGTTGGGGCTGTCTCCGGCCTGTCGGGCGCCAGCGATGAAGAGAACCCCGGCAGCTGTGACCGGATCTGTAGATACCTTTAGTGCAAGCTGAAATTTCATCTTCGCGGTAAGAGGCGCAGGATCCTTTTCATAAGTTGTGTAAAAGTTTGGGATGAAGCCCAGCACCCGCTGGTGTTCCTCGGCCTTGAGCTGCTCAGTCGCGACCTGCACTGGGTCATAGGTGACGTCGACTCGCGTAACCGCGGGGCGAATTTCCAGTCGAATACCGGTCACGATTTTGAACTGCCCTGGCTCGAGCGACATGCTGGCCGAGCGCCAATCGGCGAAATCCTGCGCGGTGATGGTGATCTGATACGGGACCCCCGGAGGCACGTTCCGAAACTCGAAGCCTCCGCTCTCGGGTGTAGTCACGACGCGGGGATCACTGTTGTCTAAGCTCTTCAACTGAACCGTGGCGTTGGGAACAGGGTCACCATTTAGGTCGACTGCCGTGCCCACAATGACTCCCGACTTCAGTTCAGGTTTTGCGTTCTCTCCTGCCAGACACGCGGGAGCTAGCAAGGTCATTGCAAATGCTAAACGAATTCGGGTCATGCGCAACATGGGTCTTGGTCCTCTTCGCGAGTACATGAGAGCAGGTTCGCTCCCATGTACTCTGCATTTCGTCTTGTCACCGTCAGCAACTAGATGTCGATCTCCTGTTTTTGATGACCGACGCAAGAGAACAATGCAAGCCATTCGCCATTCGGAAACCGCTGAAAAGAAGCGCGGCGAGAAATAGAAAGGGTCCGCATGCTCAGCAAAATGACGAACGTTCAGCGGTTTGGCCACAGTGAATCCAGGGCAAAATGGAATCGGAAGGCTCTCCGAAGGCGTAGCTTTCGAAAAATCTAAGAAAACTGATTAGGCCTTTGCCGCAGATACGAAAGTATTAGGGGCCATACTTTCGTAGCGGCCTTAGCGAGCGCGAGACGAGGAGAATGGGGGCAAGCGACCAGCGAACCGGCCGTTCAAAGGAGTGACATGAAACCGGAGGAGGTAATTTTCTGGTCGGCGGCACTCAGGGGCAACTCGAATGAGATTGGGTAGTGATCGGAGGCTTTCAGGGATTTCAGAACCCTGCCAGCGCTTGGGTGTCAGGTGCCCCGGACAAATGCCCAATCAATTCATTGAGGCTTCCTCGCTGCTTCTGAGCTCGCAGTCGCCCTCTTGCGCATGTGCACGACCGAACCGCCCTGTTCGAAATCAACCTCATCCATCAATGTTCTGATCAGGTAGATCCCGCGGCCGTGAGTCCGCGGTCGATTATCTGGAGACGTTGGATCTGGGACTGTGTCATGCTCAAAGCCGTTAACTTCATCCTCAACTGTTATTGAGACATGGCCGTCTGTTGTACAACGGCAATTGACGTAAACGCGTTTGCGAGGGTCGTTCTGGTTTCCGTGAACGATGGCATTCACGAGCGCTTCGCGAAGAGCAATTTCAATTTCGAAGCTGTTTCCGTCTGCCCCTCGGAACCTCGAAATGAAGCGCATGAGTTGATCTACGAATGGCGAGATCACGTCGACGTCACTGGGAAGGATGTTGCGCAGCCCAACGAAGGGAGCAGAGTGCGACGAGTGCGATAAGGGTGAAGCAACTCGAGCCGAGGTCATGTCCTCGGCACCCAGTTGGAATTCCGCTTTGATTTCTTCGGACATGGTGGCTTCCTTTCTGAGTGATCACTCTGCAGTCTTCTATATGCAGGTGGCGCGCCATTTTGCAGCGCGTTGAAAACACAATGTTGGCCTTGGGAATCACGGTGTAGCGTCAGCAAATGAGTTTGCGCTTACTGTCCCCCCGGAGAGACCAGCCTTGGAGATGTGGGTTTGGCGGCAGGTCCTTGGCTTTCTATGGGCACGTCATACGATTGCCCTAACATATCGTTGTAGCGAATCGTGGTTTTCCCCGGGAGCACCAGCAGCTCACGCCCGGCAGCGTATTTCACAGTTTCCTCGCGCACTGGGGGCGTATACTGCACCACATAAATCATGTTGCCGACTTTTACGGACACGTCATAGCTAGTGGCGTCTGAAGCGCCAGTTTTCTCTGCAGCCTGATGAATCTTAACCTCGGTGATAGTGCCCACTTGCCACTTGGAGGCGGACTGGGGAAAAGCTGGAAAGGCTGCGAAACAAATACAAAAGATACCCACTAACTTCAGCATGGACGGCTCCTCTTGTTTGCACTGGCCGAGTTCTCATTCTTCTCGGCGATTCAAATCATTTGCTGGCGTATGCTATTCGGGCTAATTCCCGCCGTGGCGAAGGCATGGTCAGAGTCAGGAGAAAGCAGCCATTCCCGGGCCTCGTCCTGGTGTTCGTTCTGTGCCAGGTCCTGCACGGCTCGGAGAATTACCGCCTGGTACAGAGTGGCAAACCGATAAGGGTGCGCAACCAGCGGTGCGGCTTGACGTTTATTCGAAAGTGTCATCATTAGAATCTCCCCATGGCAATCGCCACCGGTGTCTCACAGCAAGGACAAAACCGCCTCTTCGATCCCCGCAAGCGAACAAGCAAAACTCCGCATTCTCCGTAACGATCTATGAGATTCCAGTTTGATCTTTGGCTCATTGGGTCACCGTATGCTTTGGAATACGAAGTTCGTCGAGGTCCTTGTTTCTTGACCACTGACGCAAGCGAATAATGCAACCGGCTCGCCAACCGGAAACCGTTGAAAGAAAAGAAAGTGAGCACTTAGAATCGCTCCCGATGCTCAGCAAAGTGACGAACCATGAGCAAGAGCCCACTAGGCGACTCGACCACCTAGCACGAATTCAAAGCTCGAGGTAGTCATCCAGAACGAACCGACGGAGTTAGAAACAAATTCCTGAACCAGGTAACGAGTCACACCTGAATCCTGCTTGATCTGCTCCCAACGTCGCCGACGTTCAGGTGGTTTCGAATTCCGCCAAACAATCTCTAACGCTGCCGTTTTCGTCATTGTCGTTCTCCTTTTGTCGAACACCGACGCAAAAGAGCATTGCAACCGGCTCGCCATCCGGAGACCGCTGTAAAGAAAGGAAAGTGAGCAACAGGATAGGCCGCATGCTCAGCAAAATGACGAAGGGTGAGCAGCGCGGAAGGGGTAACCTTATTTAGCGGTGGGCGACTGGCCGTACTTATCAATGCCCAGCCGCCGGATCTTCGATTCCAGTGTCTGGCGTGGTATCCCGAGTTTCGCGGCCGCTCCAGAAGGTCCGGATATCCGCCCATGGGTTTCGGCGAGAGCCGCTTTGATCATTTCTACTTCACGATCCTCTAATGCGGAAAGGCCTTCGCGCTGCGATGACTCTTCCGATTCACTTTCGAGCCAGCTCTCATCAACAACGAAGGTATCCGTCTCACAAAGGATGACTGCACGTTCTACGACGTTCTGCAGTTCGCGAATATTTCCCGGCCAATTGTAGGCTTGTAACTGTTCCAGCGTGTGCTTGCTGATATGGCGGATGTTTTTGCCCGCATCTTTGGCGAAGCGTGCGACGAAGTACTCCACGAGCAATGGAATATCTTCCGAGCGTTCGCACAGCGCCGGAACGTCGATGGGAAAGACGTTCATCCTGTAGAAAAGATCCTGGCGGAAGCTTCCGGCCGACACGGCAGCGGGTAAATCGCGATTAGTAGCCGCAATCACGCGGACATCGACTGAGATCGGATGATTACTCCCAACCCGCTCAAACTCTCTCTCTTGCAGTACGCGCAGGAGCGCGATTTGTGTCTCCATGGGGAGTTCGCCGATCTCGTCCAAAAACAGCGTACCGCCATTCGCGGCTTCAAACCGCCCCACACGCCGTTGCAGCGCGCCGGTGAAGGCTCCCTTTTCGTGCCCGAAAAGCTCGGAAGCAATGAGTGATTGCGGAATCGCAGCACAGTTGACCTTCACAAAGGCCCGGCTTGCGCGTTTCGATCTCCGGTGCAAGGCACGCGCTATCAGCTCTTTTCCTGTTCCGGTTTCGCCCAGAATGAGAACCGTCGAGTCAGAAGGTGCAACCTTCTCCACTTTCTTGAGCAGCTGGCTCATGGGTTTCGAAGAACCGACAATTTCCTCAAACATTGAAGAGCGATCGATTTCCTCTCGCAGTACGAGGTTCTCGTTCCTGAGGCGCTCTTCAGCCCTCTTTTGGTCGTCCATGTCGGTACCCGTGCAGTACCAGCGGATGATCTGACCGGATTCGTCTTTTAGTGGGTTGTACTCAAAAAGCTGCCAGCGATACTGCCCGGTCTTGAACAACATGCGCGCTTCCATCTCGAACGCGATACCCCGCGAAAACCCGTCTCGACGCTCGGCCTGGATGCGTTCCCTATCGTCAGGATGAGCGGCGAGCCACCACACCTGACTCCAAGCCGGCTCGCCCGGAACGGACGCCGGCCTGGTCATCCCCGCGTGCGTGAACAAGTTCTCATCGGTTAGGTCGCGCACGGTAAGGCCGGTATTCTCTAAAGCTACCTTGTTTGCATACAGGGTTGTGCCATCTGGCGCTAGCACCACAATAAATTGGCGAATAGTGTCAGCGATCGTGCGAAGTTCTTCCTCACTTTGCCTTAACTTCTCCTCGGCCCGCTTGCGATCGTCGATGTCGGTTGCCGTACAGTACCAGCGGATGATCTGGCCAGATTCGTTTTTTAGCGGGTTGTACTGCATGAGCTGCCAGCGATACTGCCCGCTCTTGAACAAGGCGCGATACTCCAGATCGAATGGGACCCCACGCACAAATCTATCTCTACGCTCGTCTCGGAGGCGCTTTAGGTCGTCGGGATGGACTATTCGAGCCCAAAAACCTTGCTCATCCAGTTGGTCCCGGGTCAATCCCGTAAGATCCAGAGCCACTTGGTTTACATAGAGTGTTGTCCCATCCGGCGCCAGTACCACGATGGGTTGGCGGATGGTATCGGTGATCGTGCGAAGTTCTTCCTCACTTTGCCTTAACTTTTCTTCGGCACGCTTGCGATCATCGATGTCTGTAAGAAGGAGATACCACGCGGCTATTTTGTTTTCCGTATCTCGCACCGGGAGACCGCGGACTTGGAACCATCGGTACACTCCGTCAGCACGCCGGCAGCGGTGTTCGACGTCATAGATACGCCCTTGTTCGATCGATTTGATGCGAGCTTCGATTATGCGGGGAAGATCATCCGGGTGAATGGCATCAGTCAGGGCCCAGTTCTTCAACTCCTCATTCGTTTTACCGAAATACTCTAGTGTCTGGCGGTTCAGAAACTCCACTTCGCCCATTGCGCCCATGGTCGCCACCAAACCGGGGATGTTATCGACGATCTCCCGCCAGGACAATTCCCTCGCGCGTAGGTCCTCCTCCCCACGCTTACGATCTTCGATGTCTATATTGGTTCCGTACCATTTGAGTATATTGCCTGATTCATCTTTCAGTGGATTGGCGCGAATGAGGAACCACCGATAGGAATTGTCGAAACGACGCGTCCGCGCCTCAGTGTCGACCGGAGTGCCCGAGGCCAGAGACGAGTGCCACTCCTCGATAAGTCTCTTGCGGTCGTCCGGGTGAATCGCTTCCGCCCACCCCCAGCCCTGCGCTTTTTCCGCAGTCAGGCCCGTGTAATCGAGCCATCCCTGGTTCAGAAAGTCGCAGTAGCCATCCGGACGAGCGGTCCATGCGGTTGTGGGGATCGTATTGATGATGGCGGCAAGATTGCGCTCACTCTTTTGTAGAGCCTCCTCCACACGCTTGCGTTCGGTGATCTCGCGATAGATTACGTATTCAGAAATCTGGCTTCCCGAAATCGATACAGGTCCGCTGATTATTGAGACATGAACGCGTGTGCCATCCTTGTGCTTCCGCACCGTTTCAACATCCAGGCTCTCCCCTCGAAGACCCCGGCGCGTATATTCGTCCGCCTCAGCCGAAAGTTCTTCAGGAACGACGAGTTCGTTAATGAGACGCCCGCAGGCTTCCTCTTGGGCGTAGCCGAAAATTTTGGTGAATTCCCGATTGACCTGCAGGACTCGGTCATCTGTGTCGAGCAGGACGATCGCTTCTGGCACTCTCGCAAAAAGCCCGCCAAGAATGGCCTCTTGGCGAATAGCGTCGGGGATGTTGCGAGGGTCTATCCGGTCTCTCGGGAGCCTCTCAGTCGCACTCATGCTGCGAATCCCGCGAGGCGGCATGGAGTTGGGTAACGCATATAGGACGAGACTGATTAAACCATGACGGTGGGATCGAAACAATTAGACAATGGTACGGACAGTACCTTGGTATTACTGAAACCCTGATCGCACCCTTTCGGCGTGGCCAGGACAGGGCAGGCGCTACGAGCCGAGGTGGGTTAGCGACTATGTCAGTCCGTGTCCGAAGAATCGTGCCGCGCCTCCTCGGCACGCTCGCGAGTCATCCATTCGCGGACATAGACAGGGCATTCGATTACTTTAACGCCTGCGTCTTCGCAGGCAATCAGGAACTGAACCACCCCGAGATCCACCAGCGTGACCTCGCCCAAGTCCAGGATTTTGCTTGCGCAGTCGCCATCCATTTCCGATCGAATGCTGGCGATTTGGTCCGATTGAATCCGCCCGCTCAAGCGAAGTTTGGTGACGCATCCACCGCTATCTTTTTCAATCCTCAACATTTTGCTCATTCCTGCTGCGCGACGCTTCGTCACGCCGCGTAATCTCTGGAAATTACAGTTGTCGTTGCATTGACTCCAGTTCGATCCGACAGATATCGCTGAAGGCCCTCAATGGATCGTTCCCAGTCCCGGCCTGGGCTTCTATCTGTTCGGCTGTAAGGTTGGCTTTTGGATACGTGCCGACAATAGCTTTTATGACCTGTTCCGCTTCTTGCAGAACGGGCTCGGACGAACTGAGCCGAATGCGGCTCGCCAGCGCATAGACTGGTAACATTCTTTGAAGATCACTGGAGTTGTGTTGCATTGCGTCCACTAGCAAACGCGCGCTTTCGCCAATGAAGTCCGAATACAGCGCCTCCCGTCGCGCAACCTGCTTTCCCAACAAGTCTCGGCGGTCCTGATGTCTCGCCGTGATCCACGTACCGACAGCCGAGCCTAATGCCCCCACCAGCGAACCACCAATAGCCGCCAAGGCGGTGATCATCACGGAATTCATAAGCGCCGAACCGATTTGCCCCCTGGACGCCTTCGCCGCTATAGCTGGCGTGCCGGATTCGCGATTCGCACGTTCCGGCGATCCTCGAATGTGCATTTAAAGTGCCATTCGTAAAGCACTGACATTCAATGCTCGTCAGACCAACGCCATGCCTCGTCGTCAGCAAAATGCTGAGCGTTCAGCAGGCAGCACGATGAGCGGGAGCGGGATTCAGGCTACTAAGTGCCTCACCTTCAATCCCTTTGGGAGTGGCCACTTGCTTGCCTTCTCCCTTACGCCGGAGCTTCCGGCAGACGTGAGCAGAACAAGAGAATCTCAAGAAAGGAGCGGCTATGTTTGGTATAACGAGTGAAACTCTCCGCCGGTTTTCCCTGGCCGAAATTCTCCTCATGATCGCAATGAATGTCGCCACGACCCGCTTAGCTTCTGAAAGCCGCGTCCGTTTGGCGACTGGCACGGCTTTGGGCCACCAACCAACAGCCGGAGGAGAAACGCAATGATTTATATACCGCTCACAAGCGGGATTCATGCAGTTACTGGATTTCCGCGCGGCTGTTGTGCTTCGTCTTCCCCAACTATCGGGAATTGCAGCCATAAAGAAAGCGTCCATACGTGTTTCGTGATGTGAGACCACAAGGCCTTTATTTTGAGTTAGGGCGCCATCTGATTCGTCATCTTGATGTTTAACGGAGGAGTGAGTTATGAGCGCGGTCGAATTTGGGCTGTCATCGCCAACACCTTTTTTAGGAACACCATCGCAGGTGGCATTCGAGCAGCGTTACGGCGGAGCTGAAGCGCCGGAGAGCTCCGACGAGGAAGGTTATCTCGCCGACGAACCAACCAGTGAGGCGGGTTTTGAGCAAATCGTCGGCCGAAGCGCCGCTCTTCGGCGCGTCCTGCGGCAGGTTGAGGTCGTAGCTCCGACCGACTCCGGCGTGATGATTCAGGGAGAAACGGGCACTGGAAAAGAGTTGATCGCCCAGGCGGTTCATAATCGGAGCGGCCGGCGTGATCGGCCGTTTATAAAGGTGAATTGTGCCGCCATACCCTCCGGCCTGCTGGAAAGTGAATTGTTCGGGCACGAGAAGGGCGCCTTCACCGGGGCCATCGCGCGAAAGCCCGGCCGCTTCGAGTTGGCAGACAAGGGAACCTTATTCCTGGACGAGGTCGGAGATATTCCTCTCGACCTGCAGGCTAAACTGCTGCGGGTTCTGCAGGAGCGTGAATTTGAACGTTTGGGCAGCACTCGGACTCAGCAAGTGGATGTGCGCGTGATCGCAGCCACTCACCGGGATCTAAAGCAGATGGTCGCAGAGGGCACGTTCCGCAGCGATTTGTACTACCGCCTCCACGTATTCCCACTGACAATTCCTGCCCTGCGCGATCGGCCCGAGGATATCCCATTAATCGTGCGTCACTTCGTGGGCAAGTACTCCCAGCGGATGAACCGATCCATCGAAACAATTTCACCCCACACTATGGAAGTGCTCAAGGACTACTCCTGGCCGGGAAATGTGCGGGAGTTGCAAAACTTCATCGAGCGAGCTGTGATCCTTTCGCCTGGAACCTCGCTGCGTGCTCCCCTGGACGAATTGACACAAGAGACAGCTCAAAGTCCCCAAACCCACTTATCGACCATCGAGGAGATGGAACGCGAGCACGTGGTACGCGCTCTGAAGGAATCGAACTGGGTCACAGGGGGTCCCAAAGGGGCAGCGGCCAAGCTGGGGATAAAACGGACCACTCTGGCCTATCGGATCCGCAAATTAGGAATTCCGGTCCGGCCACAACTATAAGGAGAGATTGCTTAACACTCCCAATCGAGGTCAAGAACAGGGCTGTACTTCTGAGCAAAGGCGTTGGAAGCCCCATCAATGCGGTCGAAGCCTGCGAGGCGACACCACGCACGAACTAAGCGAGGTTCACTGCCTTGTAGAATGCAGAGCGAAGGTTTGAACTATTCGAACTGCACATCGCTGAAATCGATCGCGACCATCAGCATTTCCTGGATTGGTCGCCGATCAGGCCCGCGTGTATATGCGCGCCTTCTGGTTGGGAAGTGAATTCCGTTTGCTGTCGCATAATTCGAGGTCAGCTGCGCTGCTGGAAACCCGCCTGCTATGTTTACGTTGTAGTCGTGGCGGCGGAGCATGAAGTCGGTCTCTCCGAAGAAAAAGTCCTGCATGAGGCTGTGCGTTTCGATTGAGCCTGGGAAATAAGCGCGCAATACGCGCCATATCTCTGCTCCTTCCCGCCAGGGTTCCGTTTCCTCCACTCGTACACCCTCCATCGCAAGAAGGAATGGCGTGGTGAGATATGTCCATACGGCTTCTCCATTGAAGTACGCCCTATGGAGTGGGTCCCAAGGAGTGCTCATCTGGTGGCCGGCGAACGAGTCCTTGGGCGCGTGTCGTTCGGCTACCACTGTGCCATCGAGCTTCTCGATGGCGATCCGCTCCGGAGTGAACATCGTTCTCTGATCTGGAGCGCCGAACGGCAGAACGGATGAGCGTTCCTCGTGCAACCACACGGACATGCGTCGTTGAGTCGAGTCCTGCAGCATTCCTTTGAGAGCAAAAAAGCCGCCACCGGTCACAATCGAGGCTTCGACTTTCTGATACTTATTCCAGCGGCTCAAGCCGCCGTGAGCGTCGAGAACGTTCGCAAGCAGTTGGTTCATGGATTCGACCTCACCTAGCGTTTTGATTACGCCAGAAATCTCGGGAAGAGTCTATTGGACGATGGTACTGGGGATGCTTTTCTAACACTCTGCGCGGGACAAATTCTTGCGCTATCAGTTTCTTCGGGTGGTCGGTCAGAAAGTAAAACGTGCGTCCAGCTGAATCTGACGCCCCGTACCGACAGTACTGAAAATCCGGCCGACGCTACTGGCGACATCACCCGCTGCGTCTTTGAACACGGCGTCTCCATTCCCTCCCAGGGTGAGCGGGCTTTGCGTGTTGCTTGGAACTGCAAAATTCGGACGATTAAGCAGATTATAGGCTTCTGCTCCAAACATGATCTTCGTCCCCTCCGACAGTTGGAAGCCCTTTTGCAGTGCGAGATCAAATTGCGCGAAGTCGGGGCCGCGCAGGATATTGCGTCCAGCAGTACCAAACTGACCGGGAGGTGGTAACGCAAACGCACTTGGATTAAACCAGCACGACGGAGTACCCACTCTGAAGCCGTTTGGGCAAACACCCGCGTAAGGATTGCCGGCAAGGTCTGGCCGTTCCGAAGTCAACAGTGATTGCACATCTGCATTGTCAATGCCAAGCACTGGAGTGAAAGGGACGTTGCTATGAACGTTGGCAATCGCTGAGATCTGCCAGCCACCAAATTGGCTTTTATGTCCAAAAGGTAGCTCATAAACAACGTTGGCAACGAAATTATGCCGAATGTCGAAGCCTGACCGTCCTCGGTCGCCCTTACGATTGAACGGGTCTTGGGTCGTGGGAGGTTCGTTTACGGCTTCGATAGAAACATTGCTCGAGGCATCGTCCACTGAGTGGGAGAACGTGTAGAAAGCCTGCCAGGAAATGTTATGGACGTGCTCTTGCGAAACGGACAACTGGAATGAATTATAGAAAGACTGCGCATCGGTTAGATCCTGCAGTAGAGGTGAAGGCAAGTTCGGATTCAAGCGATGACCTAGGGCTGGTTCGAAGGGATTCGCTTCTACTTCTCGAGGAAGGTGGCTGCCCCTCGCGCCCAAGTATCCGGCGGTGAGAACAGTACCCGGCGCGATTTCCCGTTCCAAGTTGAGATTGTACTGCCATGCATATGGGAACTTTGGGTGATAGGTCATCTGCAGCACGTAAAGCGGCTGCGTCAGCTGAGCACTCTGCGGGTTGAGAAAGGTGGGAAATACATACGAACTAAAGCTCTCAAAAGGAGGCAGAAACCGATCGACTCCAAACAAGATAAAGGGGATTTGATCGCGAAAAATGCCGGTTCCGCCTCGCAATAAGGTTTTGCCGTCACCGAAGATGTTCCATGCAACCCCAGCTTGGGGTGAAAACAAGTCCCGTGGTGTGGCAGCGAATAGATTGCCGACCGTGGGGCCGGAATCCAGGGCGGGATTGCGAATGACTGACATGCGCCCGTGTGTCTCGGTGGGATTGGAGTAGAAGTCGTATCGTAGACCGACATTCACAGATAAGCGGCTCGTAGCGCGAAAGAAATCCTGCGCAAACCCAGACACCACGCTCTGGCGGTAATCGCGGTTCGAGTCAGAGTTGGAGGGATCAACGCCCACGTACGACAGAGGTAGAGCTTCAAGGAAGAATTCGAGTGCCGGGTTGTTGGAGTGCGCCTGAAGCCCGAACGGGCTCAGATCCTGGAAGGTATAGATGCCATTCACTCCAAAATCCAGCGGACCATTGGATTGGATCCTTCCAAACTCGGCGCCGAACCTCAAGGTGTGCCGACCATGTATAAACGAAACTTGATCCTGAAGTTGATAAACGGTTGAAAAATCGCCCAAGGGAATTACTGCGCTATTGCCAAGCAGACTCATACCTGCAATGTCGATGGTCCCGAACGGTCGGCCAGGTACCAAAGAAATGGAGAGTCCCGGATGTGTATCAATGATTGAAGTCGACGCCGTCGTGCGATTAATACCGAACCGAAACTCGTTCAACAGTTCGTGTCCGAAATTACTGCGGTCCTGAACAGTAAAGTATTGATTGCGCGCTTGATGAAGGGCGGGAAATCCCGGAGCGTATGTTCCCGGTGGTGTGCCGATATAAGGAGCTACGGAGGAACTGTCATCGATTACGTAACGCCCGAACCCCGAATGTGAGTTGGAGAAATTGTGGTCGAGACGGACTACGCCGTTGTGCTCACTAGTGTCGCCCTTATTCGCAGTGATCAGGTCCCCGGTTCCGTTCCCATTGTCTGCGCCGTTCGAAGGAGGTAGTAGGTCCAGAAACTGCTGCACGCGAGGGTCAATTGCAACCGCTACACATCGGCTCGGAGCGGCGTTGCTGCAGGCTCCGGGATTATTGATGGAAGGCAGTAAGCCTTGATGCGTAAGCGCATTGGGTACAGTCGCAATGGCGGTAGATGCCTGTACTTCACGAAAGCCTTCGTAGTTCGCAAAAAAGAAAGTTCGGTCACGTACAATCGGCCCTCCGATTCCAGCACCGAACTGGTTGCGTACGAATTCCGGAATCGGACGAGTACCCAAATCAAAGTAGTTCCTGGCATCGAGTGAAGCATCTCGGTGGAATTCCCACAGCGATCCATGGAACTGATTACTTCCTGGCTTGGTCACCGCCTCGATTACGCCTACCGCATTCCCGCTGTATTCCGTATCGACGGTTTGAGTCAGGGAGCGGACCTCCGTGAGCCCATTCAGACCGAGAAAGAGCCCCGAAGCACCCGCAGGGGAAAAGCCGAAGACCGGATCATTTGCGTCCATGCCGTCGATGAGAACGTTCGTCCAACTCGGGCGCATGCCGTTAACTGAAACCTGGCTGGCCTTGCCACCCGAAAGCAATGACGGAGCACTGCTGGGTGTCGGTGCGACTCCTGGCTCGAGCACCGCAGCTTTGAACAGATCGCGGCCGTCCAAGGGAAGCTCGGTCAGGCTGCGTTCACCAATGGTTTCAGCGACGGTCGAAGTAATAGTGTCGATCGCGGCATCCGCCTTGACAGTCACATCTTGTGGGACGGACCCCACTTTCAGTGACAGATTGATAGCGATCGACGCGCCTGAACTGAGGGCAATCCCTTCTAGCACCTGTGTTTGAAATTTCTCCTTCTCTGCACAGACGGTATATATTCCGGGGGGCAAGCCTGCCAAGTGGTACTGACCCTTGATGTCGGTGAGACCAGCACGTTTCAATCCCATATTTATGCTAGAGACCGTGACATGGGCTTCCGTAATAACCGCTCCCGTTGAATCAGTAATGGTGCCAAAAACGGTTCCGAGCTGAGTTTGCGGGCACGCGGAGACTGGATATAAGACCAAGGAGAGGGCTAACAGTATGTAGTGCCTGCGCGAACCGTGTAGACAGAAGGCATGAAGACTACCGAGCATACCTACCACCTTGTCTGTATTCCCTAAAAAGACACAGACTCCTGCTCCAAGCTAGTACCGCTCACCTGCTGAGAATTTGGTCTGCGGCGGCGAAAATCGTGCTCGCGCTCGGACGTGTCACACCTTCGCTACCCAGAACTCACTGAACGGTTCGTGGCGGCACCTGCATGGAGTCTCGCGGTCATTTTCACCAAATCCGCGACCGAGTTGGCCTTCATCTTCTGCATCACCTGGCCGCGGTGTGCCTTCACTGTGCTCTCGGTGATGCCGAGATCGCCAGCGACCTGTTTATTCAACAGGCCGGAAGCGACCAAAGCCATAACATCCCGCTCGCGGGGCGTAAGTGACGCGTAACGGTCTCGGAGCTCCTGCATTTCCGCCTCCTGAGCGAGAGCTTGGCGGCTTCGCTCCAGGGCTTGTCGGATCGCTGTCAACAGTACTTCGTCATTGAATGGCTTGGTCAGAAACTCGACTGCCCCTGCCTTCATGGCGCCGACCGACATCGGAATGTCGCCGTGTCCCGTGACGAAGATAATCGGTAGGTCGGTGCGCTCCGCGGCCACGCGTTTTTGTAGTTCGAGACCATTGAGGCCAGGGAGGGAAATGTCGAGCACGAGACAACTCGGAGTAGACGCCCGCGGGCGGTCGAGGAATTCTTGTGCAGAGGCGAACGTCTCTGGCTGCCAGTCTTGATCTTGGATCAAGGTCTCCAGTGACTCGCGTATCCATGCATCGTCATCAACGATGAACACAATGGGCTTGGCAGTCGCCATTGGTGGTGACCCCACTTCATGACCAAGCGGGCTGGTTGAACACATTGTACCCCCAGAACCCGGACACGTTGGCCCTTACTCCCGAGCAAGGGCCGCGTTAACGGCATCAAGCAAGGCGCTGTCGCTGAACGGCTTCTCCAGGAACTCCACAGCCCCTTGTCTGAATGCTCGCTTTCGGATGTCTTCATCCTTTTGAGCAGTGATGAAAATGATGGGAATCGCTTGCCCACGACGTTTCAATTCCGTTTGGAGATCGAGCCCCGACATCCCCGGCATTGCGACATCGAGGATCAGACAGCTGGTCTGATCCACAGAATCAGACGCGAGAAATTCTTGCCCCGACGAAAAAGCTCGAGCCGCAAAGCCGAACTCCCTGAGCAGCTCGGGTAGCGACTCGCATAGCATCTCATCATCGTCAACCACAGATAGAAGTGGACGCTCGGTCGCGCCGGTTATCGCAGGAGACTTCATAACAAGACAATGCAGCATTTTGGAAGCGGCGTCTATTCGACTTTAGTACTGCTTTCGCCAGGACTACGAACCCCGGAGTCAGATCACGCCGCAACAAGACCATGCGCCACTTTGCGAGTCGCGTCAATTCGACCTTGGTACTGCTTCAGTCGCGAAGAAGAACGCTGAGGGCGAACTAAGCTGCGTTTGTTGTTGTTCGATCAATGCGAACGGGCATATCCGGACACGCTCCCGGACTGTGGATACGCCCGTGCAGCGAACCATGATATTAAAAGGTTCGTGAGCACCTGAGGCTGGTGTGATGAAATTTGCTTGAGTAATGTCGTAACGTCGAAGTAGATGCGGGCGGCGGTGACTTGCCGCTTTACCGGGTCGAATTGATACACCCCGCAGCCGGGCAGCTTCACCGCTGTGCCGGTTGCAGCGGTGCCAGCGAAAGGCCCTTTGTGAGCAGCTTCGAAGCTCCACTCCACGATGACGACGTCTTTTCCGAAAATCATGTTCTTCACGACATGACGGTTTCCAGGAAAGCCGGCGACAAAAGGCCGAACAAACTGGTCGCGAAGAGCTGCTTTGCCATTTATGATCGTGCCCGGAATCTCCAGCGAGATGGTTTCGGAATAGTAGGACAGAATCAAGTCCTCATCTGTTCCTGACCATGCTTCAAAATACTCCTCGATGAACGCCCGGACGTCACTGTCGGAAGCGATAACAACAGTCATAGCGCCCTCCTGTACGAGATATCTTAGCCCAAATTTGCTCCGCGATGCACCACGTCGACGACCATGACGAGTCCACTACGCAGCCGCATCCTTGGAGCTGCCTGGACCGCAAGGAATCGAAAAAAAGAACGTGGTTCCGGGCCCATCATTCGGCTCTGCCCACAACCGGCCCTGATGTCTCTCGATGATCGAGCGGCTGACAGACAACCCGATACCCATACCTCCAGTTTTCGTCGTGTAGAAGGCTTCGAACAGCCTCTCAAAATCTTGAGGATTGACACCACACCCGGCATCTTGCACGCTCAGGCGCACACGATCGTCTCCATCTCGCTGGGTTCTAACTAACAGTTGCCGGGCGCGGTCCTCAACACCAACCATCGCGTCGGAAGCGTTGCGGATCAGGTTGAGGGCCACCTGTTGCAGTTGGACACGATCGCCAATGACAAGCGGGAGATCCTCAGCGAGTTCCGACCGCAGAATCACTCGATTTCTCTGAAGATCGCTCAACGACAATGCAATCACCTCTGTCGTAACCTCGTTTAGATCCAGTGTCTCCAGTGTGAATTCCTTCTTGCTAAACAGTGCACGCAATCGCGTAATCACATCGGACGCTCGCTTGGCGTCGCTTATGGCAAGTTGGACTCTTTCCCGCGCACCGTCGACGTTCGGAGGATCAGCATTCAACCTCCTAAGAGAAATACTGGCGTTAGTCATAAGGCAGGCGAGAGGTTGGTTGATTTCATGGGCGATGGAGGCGGTTAACGTATTCATGGTCGTGACACGCGCCACCCGCGCAAGCTCGGAGCGAGCTCGATCCAGAGCCTCCTCCGCCATCTTGCTTTCTGTTATGTCCTGAAGTGCACCGATGAACAGAGGCCTATCTGCATCTTGCACCATGATACGGGCCATGCCCCGTATGTGTTTCATGACATTTCGGGAGGTCACAATCCGGAATACGAAATCGACATCCGCCCCCGTCATAGCGCGTGCGAGCGTCGCCTCGAACGATGGCAGGTCCTCAGGGTGGATGATCTCCCGAATCCTCTGCACCGTGACCTTGGTCGCGGGGTCGAAGTCGAAGATGCGGAAAGTCTCCTCGGACCAGTTATGCTCGTCGGCTACCAAATCCGTGATGAAGCTGCCCGTTTTGCTTAGCCGCTGGGCCTCGGCGAGACGAAGATAGGACTGCTCGACCTGTGCCTCCGCCCGCTTTCGATCATCGATCTCGAGTGCGGCCATATACCACTGGTCAATCTTTCCCGCTTCATCGAGTACTGGTTTGTAGCGGAACAGGAACGCTCGATAGTTGCCATCCTTACCCAGTACCCGTATCTCATTTTCGAATGGCACCGGCCGTGAGAAAGCCAGATGACGCGCTTCACGTAGCCTTTCCATATCCTCAGGGTGAAAGATACGAGCGCGAAAATCCTCTTTTTGCATCTCCTCGATAGTGAGGCCGGTGTAATCCGTGACTGCTTGGTTCCCATACAGCGGCGTTCCATCTGCACGCATCACGCCGACAGAGGTGGGAATGGCGTTGAGGATTTGGTTCAGATTGCGCTCACTCGACTGCAGAGCCTCTTCCGCTTTTTTTCGATCATCGATGTCGGTAAGGAGCAGATACCACGCTGTTATTCTGTTTTCCGAATCTCGCACCGGAAGACCACGGACTTGGAACCATCGATAAACGCCATCAGCGCGTCGACAGCGATGCTCAACGTCATAGATCTGCCCAGTCTCGATCGACTTTTTGCGCGCCTCAATTACGCTCGGAAGGTCATCTGGATGAACGGCATCGATCAGGGCCCAGTCCTTCAACTCTTCATTTGTTCTACCGAAGTACTCGAGGGTCTGGCGGTTCAGAAACTCAACCTCGCCCATTGCACCCGTCGTCGCCACGAGCCCTGGAATGTTGTCGACGATCTGCTTCCAGGAGAGTTCTCGCGCACGCAGGATTTGCTCCCAATGCTTGCGATCCTCGAAGTCTACGCAGGTTCCGTACCATTTGAGGATGTTGCCCGCTTCGTCCTTCAGTGGATTAGCGCGAATCAGAAACCATCGATACGAACTGTCGAAGCGGCGAATCCGAGCTTCCGTGTCGACAGGGATTCCTGAACCCAGAGACGATTGCCAAACTTCGACAAGCTGTTCACGGTCGTCCGGATGAATCGCTTCCGCCCACCCCCAGCCCTGCGCTTTTTCCGCAGTCAGGCCCGTGTAATCGACCCATCCCTGGTTCAGAAAGTCGCAGTAGCCATCCGGACGAGCGGTCCACGCGGTTGTGGGGATCGTATTGATGATCGCGGCAAGATTGTGCTCGCTTGTTCGCTGTGCTTCTTCGGCGCGCTTTCGATCCTCAATATCCGTGCTTGTACCGTACCACCTCACGATCTCGCCAGAGTCGCTGCGGAGGGCCTGAGCGCGAATGAGAAACCACCGATAAACGCCATCATGGCGGCGGAGACGCGCCTCGATTTCGTCTGATTCTCCTGAAACCAACATTTTCCGCCATTTTTCCATTAGTGGCGGCAGGTCCTCTGGATGGAACGCAACCTGCCAGCCCCAACCATGCGACTCTTCATGAGAGAGGCCCGTGTATTCATGCCAACCTTTGTTGAGGAACTCGTTGGAACCGTCGGGCAGGTTGCACCACGCCAGTGTGGGGATCGTATCGATGATGGCGGCAAGATTGTGCTCGTGCGACCGCAGAGCCTGTTCCGCGCAGGCGTTGCTGATAGCGAGTGCCGCCTGATTCGCGAACAGACCTAACCAAGTGAATTGTTGTGGACCGAGTGGGTGGCGGCTGAAGACGGCGATAACTCCCAGCAGTTTGTCTCGAAAGATGAGTGGATGACCCGCAAAACTGCAAATCTCCTCGCGTCTCGCCCATTCCGGACGCACAATCCAATCGTTTTGAGCGGCGACGTTCTCGACAAGAATCGGATGCCGGGTTGCTGCCACTTGACCAACTTTTCCGACATTGAACGGCACTCGAGCAAAGTGCCCCTGCAGGAAACACCAATCTTCCCCTGGTGAATTGATGGGAGTTCCCGCGCTTGCAACGAGGCAAAGACAATCCTCGGGATCTGAAACAGAGTGGCAAAAGCTTAGGAGGTCGGCGGATGGCACCAGCCAAATCCGAGCCAATGCCACTCCCGGCTGTGATGCCAACCCCTGAACAATACTCTGCAAGACAGAGTCGACGCGCTGCTCTGAAGTAACGGTGACTGCTAAGGCGAGCAGGGGTTCTGCCGCCAGTGAGGTCTGCACAAAACCCTCCCTCAATCGCTACGAATTATGCTCCATCTCGCACTTTGAGTCACCTCTGAAGCTGTCCCCCCATAGTTCGGTGCTTACTTCCAGCTGATCGCTACGGCGGTAGTCGCTTGTTCTAGTACCAAAGTCGTGCCGTACTATCGTCCAATTGTTTCTTTTGCGCAGCTATGGTGTTATCGCGTTATCGCACCCGATCCGGTGGGGCTTGGCTCAAAATAGTTCATCAGAAGAAAGCTGGATCGCCAGGGAGGAACAGCCATGAGTATTGCTCAGTCCATAATCACGCCTGAATTGGTGCCAGTGAGTGTGCTGACTCCAGTGCCATTGAGACGTCCGGGTGAACGTTGCGAAACTGTGGCGGGCAATGTAGATCGCGCAGCCGAGGCTCAGCCGACCTCCTTCAGGCGTTGCCGACCGGCCGCAGGACCCACGAATCGTACGTCGGGCGCGAGGGAGGACCGCGAAGGGCAGGTTTTCGACGGCATCGTGGGCGGAAGCGCGGCCCTCCAACGTGCGCTACGGGAAGTCGAGGTTGTGGCGTCCACTGATTCCGGCGTACTCATTCTAGGAGAGACGGGCACTGGAAAAGAGTTGGTCGCCCGAGCGATCCACAACCTGAGTGCCCGACGGAATCGACCCCTTATCAAATTGAACTGTGCCGCCATTCCCTCCGGTCTACTGGAAAGCGAGCTTTTTGGCCATGAAAGGGGCGCATTTACCGGCGCCCTCATGCGCAAGGCCGGTCGCTTCGAGGCTGCAGACAAGGGCACTCTGTTCCTCGATGAGGTAGGTGATATTCCACTCGAACTTCAGCCTAAATTGCTGCGGGTCCTGCAGGAACACGAATTTGAAAGATTAGGCAGCACGCATACGCAGCAGGTGGATGTTCGCGTGGTTGCCGCTACTCATCGAGATCTGAAGCAGATGGTGCAAGATGGGGAGTTCAGGAGCGACCTCTATTATCGCCTCCACGTTTTCCCATTGTCCGTTCCACCGTTGCGCGAGCGGCGCGAAGACATTGCTCTCCTGGTGCGCCATTTCGTGGGCGAATATGCTCGGCGCATGGATCGGCGCATTGAAATTATTCCTCGCCAAGCGATAGAAGCTCTTACAAATTACTCGTGGCCTGGCAATGTGCGTGAGCTGCAGAACTTTATTGAGCGGTCGGTGATCCTGTCGCCGGGGAATGTCCTGCGCCCGCCTCTTGCAGAGCTGAAAGAGTCTGCTGCCCAAACGCCGAGTTCGGAGCTGAGTACCTTGGAAGAAATGGAGCGTGAGCACGTGGTGCGGGCGATCCGGGCATCCCACTGGGTTCTTGGTGGTCCGAATGGTGCAGCCGCACGCCTAGGTATGAAGCGAACGACCCTAGCCTATCGGATACGCAAACTCAATATTCCGCTTCGTCCTGAATGAATACATCAGAAAGCTAGTACGGATTGCCTCTCAGAGCTGTTGCTGCAAGGCGGCAAATTGCCCGGCAGAGGCCTCCTGATCTCACAAGCGCCAGACTTTCGCATCAGCTTTTCTTTAACTGGTCCTTGGCGGCCTTCACAATCTCGCTTGGCTCGAATCCAAACTTTTTTTGCAGCGCCTTCAATGGAGCCGAGGCGCCAAATGTATTCATTCCGATCACGCGGCCGGAATTGCCAACGTATCGATCCCATCCCAGAATTGAGCCCTGTTCCACCGCGACCCGAGCTTTCACGTTGGGCGGCAGAACACTTTCGTGGTATGCCTGCGACTGGTGCTCGAAAATTTCCCACGAGGGCATCGACACTACGCGCGCACAAACGCCTTCCGCGACCAGAGTTTCGTAGGCGGCGATTGCGAGACTAAGCTCGCTCCCGGAAGCAATGATGATCAGTTCCGGGTTTCCCCCGGGAGCGTCTGCGAGCACATAAGCTCCCTGCGCGACGCCGGAGGCCGGAGCATACTTGTTGCGATCGAGAGTCGGTAGAGGCTGACGCGACAAGGCCAGCACCACGGGCTTGTGTTGCAACTGCATGATGAAGCGGTATGCCTCGACAACTTCGTTGGCATCACCTGGTCGCAATGTGATCAGCCCAGGTATTGCACGCAGGGATATGAGGTGCTCAATCGGCTGATGCGTGGGACCATCCTCGCCGTCGCCCATGGCGTCATGGGTGAACACGAAAATGGAAGGCAGTTCCATCAGCGACGCCAAGCGAATTGCGGGCCGAGCGTAGTCACTGAATATGAAAAAGGACGAACCAAAAGCACGTACTTTTGAAAGGTTAAGTCCGTTGACGGTTGCGGCCATCGCGTGCTCGCGAATGCCAAAGTGGAGATTCTTTCCACCTGGGCTTTCAGCCTGGAAATCCCCTGCTCCTGGATAAGTGAAGAGGGTTTTGTTGGACGGACCGAGGTCAGCAGATCCGCCAAGGAACCAGGGAATATTTTGTGCAAGCACGTTCAGCGCTTTTCCCGAAGCATCACGACCTGCGATGCCCTTTGCGTCGGCAGGAAAAACTGGGAGGTTGCGGTCCCATCCCGTCGGAAGTTCACGCTTCTGCATCAGTTCAACCTCGACGGCGAGGTCCGGGTATTGAGTACGGTAAGACTCAAACAGTTCTGTCCACTTCTGTCGGGCTTCAGCACCACGTTTGCCAATACCAGCTGTGAAATGGTCGTACACGCCCTCGGGGACAAAAAACTTCTTATCTTCGGGGAACCCATAGGCTCTCTTGCACAACCGGACTTCCTCTTCTCCGAGCGGCTCTCCATGCGCGGCGGAAGTGTCCTGCTTGTGCGGGGAGCCGTATCCGATGTGACTGTCGAGAACGATGAATGTGGGGCGGCCGTTCGTCTTGCGAAAGATCTCGAGCGCTTGTTCGATACGACCGATGTCGTTCGCATCGCCGACTCTCAGGACATTCCATCCGTAGGCGATGAATCGTGTCTGAACGTCTTCGGTGAACGCGATGCGCGTATTGCCTTCAATGGTGATGTGATTGTTGTCGTAAATCCAGCACAGATTGTCGAGCCCAAGATGTCCGGCCAGCGATGCTGCCTCCGATGCGATACCTTCCATCAGGCATCCGTCACCACAGACCGTATAGACGTGGTAATTGAAGATGTCGAAACCCGGCCGATTGTAACGGTTGGAAAGCCATTTCTCCGCGATTGCCATGCCAACGCTCGTTGCTGCACCTTGTCCTAGCGGGCCAGTCGTGGTCTCGACGCCCGACACCCAGTGGTATTCAGGATGCCCGGGAGCTTTGCTGTCGAGTTGTCGGAAACGACGAATGTCGTCGAGCGTGACCGAAGGTTTCCCCAACGTTTCGTAGTCGGCATTCACGGCTTGAACGCCGGTGAGATGCAGCGCAGACCAAAGCAACATCGAGGAATGGCCGTTCGACAGCACAAAGCGATCGCGATTGGGCCAGATCGGATCTTGCGGATCGAAGCTGAGCATACGATTCCAAATCGCATAGACGAGCGGCGCGAGCGCCATTGGCGTTCCGGGGTGCCCGGAGTTGGCCTGTTGCACGGCATC
>Ga0210395_10000378_pt1 | contig 35081 bp, 29 predicted proteins | sample IncBWH4OmetaG_FD_150861 | JGI IMG/M metagenome (GOLD analysis project Ga0210395, IMG submission 150861) | Forest soil microbial communities from Barre Woods Harvard Forest LTER site, Petersham, Massachusetts, United States - Inc-BW-H-4-O ... | reverse complement strand
GGTTGAGCAATTCATACAAGGCCGCTGATCTTCAAATCTTCAACATCGCGCCGATCTGTCCCGCAATAATACCGGGTTATGCGCGGCTCGGCCTTGAACTCTATTACATTACGTCCGCAAAGACTCCAGGACGTTCGCGCGTTCGAGCGTAACACGTAGGGCTTCATCTGTGACGTGAGTGTAAATCTCTGTGGTCGCTATGCTGGCGTGTCCGAGCAATCTTTGTACGAAGCGGATGTCCACGCCAGTCTCGATCAAAAGAGTTGCCGCAGTATGTCGCAACATATGCGGTGTAACTCGCCTCTCAAGCCCCGCCTCCGCGGCAAAACGCCTAAGCTTCGACCTAACGGACTGAGGCTTCATCGGCGCACCGAACCGGTTGACCAGAAGCGGACCGTCGGAGTGCCCGGGTGGTCGGCGAGCCGCGACAAGCTTTTTTAAGGATGGCGGGCACATTCCGAACTTACGACAAGGCTTTTCACGCGCGCGGCTTGCTTTACTGCGCCTCGGTCAATCAGGGGATGAACGGTCATATCGCGCAATTCGTTAAGGGCGCGCATGTCCTAACGGCGCTTGCCGTGCTCGCATTGCTAGTTGCGGCCGTGCCGTCGATCTTATTGTTGCCAACAGATGCAGCGCCCGCCAAGACCGAAATCGTTGGTCCGGTCAACATTGCGGCCCCTTCACTTGTTGACCTGAAGACCGAAATCGCAACGTTGGGGAACGAATTAAGAGTGATCGCGAACGACCGATCACAATTGCAACACATGGGCAGCTTTGATGCAAAGATCGATCTGCTCAGCGATGCTGTTGGGCAGCTTCAGCGTGAGCTGGAGCGGTTGCAAAAGGCCGCAACTGTTCCACCGGCAACTTCCAAACCCTAGAGCGATGCATTGACCCGCAACACGTCATTCATGCCCAATGTTGCGAGCTGCGGATCTCGCTGCGCGATCCGCAGCTCAAACACGCGGTTATCGAGTTCGATGGTTGTCGCTGTCAACGCCAAGACTTCGGAGAGGCGCGCACCGCTCCTCTTGGGCCGTCTCAAGAAGCCGCCGCCCCTCGGCGGCGTTGAGATATTTGCGTTGAGATATTTCCGGATACCGAAGGGGCCGAAGAGCGTCAGGCTGTCGTTACACGGTTCCGCATGGTTTCCACCGCTGAAACAGAATGGCCGATTCTGTTTCGTAGGCGGGTTGAATTTGCGCGCAGCCATGCAGATGCCGGAAGCAAAGACTCTGCGTAGCGCCAAGGCTCAACCTGATCCCCGAACGAATGCCGTGCGCCTCCTCCCCGGGCTGTTGCTGGTGAATCAACGAGTGCAAGCTCCGGCGGAACTGCGCCGCTGTGGTGTCATGCTGTACCAGCATGCTGTACCATCAAGCGGAATTTATGAGAAAAAATAGCAGAAAAATCAATACTTTGTCTAAATGGTGGGCGCTGTAGGGTCCACAAGCACGGTCTCCGCCAACTCTTGCGCGAATGTGAATATACATGCCTCATTCGACGAGAGCGGACTTACAACTCCGCCGCTGCGCCCAGGTGAGGGCGGCTTGCTGGCGCTCCTCGCCGCTGCACATAGTATAAGTCGGCGACGGTCATTTAGCTGCGCGATTTGGATGTGCGGTTGGCAGCTTTAACGCGGCTAAAAAAGCTGAGCATATAGACTAAGTCATTGAGACTGCGGATGTAGCGCAATGATGGAGCAGAAACCTTCCAAACTTGCCGGTTAGAACCCAATCTTGTCTATCCATTTGCGGAGCACCGGGAGAGAGAAACCTTCGCCATAACCGGCGGCGACCGTCCGTTCCTCATGTCCTAAGATCGCCCATCGAATATCTTCCGGGCACTCGGCGGCGCGCAGCCGATCTTGCGCACGATGCCGCAGTGAGTGGACCACCTTGCGTGGATCGGTGATCCCGATGTCGTCCAAGAACTTGCCTAAGCGTTTCGACGCCATATCCGGCGGGTCTAGGTGCTCGGTCACAAACAACCGCCCTTTGATAACCTTCGGGAGATACGGCAACACGCAACCCGGTAGAGGTACGCGGCGCAACGATTGCTCGGTCTTTTTGCCGACTATGACATAGCGCACGCCGCGCTCTTTCATTTCGCCGTCAATCTCGAATGCTTCCGACAGCCTCATGCCTGTGGCCGCCAAAAGGCGAAGCAACAATTGATCGGTCTCGCTGAGTCGATGCACATTACGCTTGATCTTTTTCATGTCCGCTTCGTCGAGCGGGAGCCGCCTCATACTGTCGCCGGGCTTGGGTTCAGAAACGACGTTGCTGAATGGATTGAACTTCAAACCGTTCTTGGTTTTCATGTTCTGCCTAACGGCAGCGCGAAGCCAACCGATTTTCTTCTCAATGGTCGCACGTTTCAAACCTTCGGCCTCGAAGTGTTCAACAAGTTTACGGCCGTCGGCGTAATCCGCATCCTTCAATGGCTTGTCGCACAGCGACTTGAACAACGCCCAAGTCGCTCGCGCTTCGCGTTCAAAATGGCCGGTAATGTTCTGGCGTTTCAGGTAAGACTCAAGGATGGCATCGTCGCCATTCTTGGTCGGCGCAGTCGGCCGCGGCGTGTCGTCGAGCGAGCGCACGAACTTCACGACCGCGCGCGCTGAGGACTCCGGGTAGGGCGGGACGACCATTTGCACGGCATTGGGTTCCGTCCGCAGGTATGAGCCGTTGTGGTTGAGATAGATCAACTCGCGTTCATTGGCGACTATTTTGCCGCCGTCAGGACCCGCGTGCTCGCCGGGTTCGAATTTGCGATCCCATATCAGATGGGGCCGTGCCGCCAGCAGGGCCGCCTTGTGTTTGGCGATCATCGGCAGGGCGATAACCTCTGCCTCCCGGCGATCAGACGTACCAAGGGACTTCTCAATGCGGCCGGTGGGGGATCGAAGCTTAATCCAAAGGTTGTCCGAACCAGACCGCTGAAAAATGTAGCTGCCGTGCCGCGCTCTCGCCATGGGCTGTCACTCTCCTACTGCGGCTAATATACTTGGCGACAGCACTCGGCGACAGGCGTTGGCGACAGCAATTGGCGACATGGTAAACTACGATGAAACGGGCATATTTCGCACTTTTTGGATTGTATGCTTTCCGTCCTCCCGGGCCCACCAGCCACTCTCTACAGTTGTGCTGTCTCTATACTACGGAGCCGCTGGAAAAAATCTCTACTGAACCCTTGTCCGCGAGCTGGCTGACTATAATCCGTTTGGCACCACCGAGTGAGCCGGCTGGCCAACCCGCAGCCAGAGAAATGCCTCCCCGATAATCCTTCCGAAGAAAAAAGTGCCGATCGGATTTGCGGAACGAGGAGGTCGGCGAAACAGCGAGGAAGCGTAGGCGATACGAGACTTCCGATTGCCGAATTTGTCTCGCCATATCCTGGAAGTATTGAGTATTACCGACGCGTCCTCGAATGCCGGAAAACGCAAGAACGCAATGTCTTCTGGCCCAGTCCACCTTTTGATACAGTGCACTTTCGACGTGTTTGGGAGGCAGGAAATCGAGGGGGCATGACCGGCGGGAAGAACCATACCGAGCATGTAGGCACCTTGCCGCAGTCGGTCAGGCGCAGCTTCACTAATGTCGGCTATGACGAGGCGATGCGGCGAGCGCAGGACATCGTACCGATCCTGCGTGAACGTGCGCAACGCGCTGAGGATGCTCGGATGCTGATCCGCGAGAACGAGCAACTCCTCCATGAGACCGGGCTGTTTCGGATTCACCAGCCAAAGCGTTTCGGGGGGATGGAGTTCGACTTCGTGGCTGTCGTTGACATTCCGGCAGAACTTGGGCGCGGCTGCCCCTCAACAGCCTGGAACGTGGGCAACCTCGCGGCGCATCATTGGATTCTGGGATATTACGCCCCAGAGACGCAGCACGAAGTGTGGGATGCCAACCCGGATGCGCTGATCGCCTCTTCGGTTGCACTGGCTGCAGGACGTGCACGCAGATCGGATGGCGGGTTCACCGTGACCGGCCGCTGGCCGTTTTCGTCAGGCGTCGACAATTCGGACTGGAATATGCTCGCCGTCACAGTCTATGACGACGACGGCAAGACGCCGATCGATTGGCGCTTGTGCCTGGTGCCGAAGTCCGACTACGAAATCATCGATACCTGGTATGCGATGGGCGTGGCGGCGACCGGCAGCAAGGATATTGCGGTCACCGAGTTGTTCGTACCCGAGCGCAGGGCGCTGCCGCTCACGCGTACGCGCGGCGGACTTGAGCATCCTGGAGCCGCGCTCAACAGGGGTCCGCTGTTTCGCATTCCGATCACGGCCGCCTCAGGCCATCCGCTCGCGCCTGCAGCGCTGGGCGCCGCGGAGGGTGCCTACGAACTGTTCGTTGAGGCAATGGCCAAGCGAGCGGGCACCTATACGGGCGCCCGCTTAGCGAACTTTCAGGCGGTGCAGATCAAGGTAGGCCGCGCCCGCAGCCTGATCGACTCGGCGCGCTATCTGTTGCGGCAGTCGGCGATCGCGTTTCAAGCTTTTGCCGAACGCAACGAGATCCCGGACTTGGAGATGAAGCTCCGGTTTCGTGCGCACGCCGCTTTCGCGGTGGGCCAGGCGCGCGAGGCGATCGAGGTTCTTTGGTCATGCTATGGGGCACAGGGCCTGTACACGCGCGACCCACTCCAGCGGCACTTACGCGATGTGCTGGCCATCGGCCAGCACTTCTCGTTCAACTTCGACATCGTCGGATCAGCCTACGGCCAGCTCGCGCTCGGCGGACAACCTGTCAGTCCGACAATGTGAGAGCTCCGCGCGGCGCTGCTAACGCGCACGACCTCGCTCAGGCCGTACGCTCGCCGCCAACGCCCGTGCGAATTTGGTCGTCCCACTCACCTCTGTGGCGACGACGCCCGTCGCACAGGTACGTCAACGAGGGTGCTTGCAGAATGAAAGCCAGCGAAGAGCGTATCATCACAACGCACGTCGGCAGCCTGCCACGCCTGCCAGAGCTTGATGCGCTCCTGGTCCGCCGGGACCACGGCAAGACGGTCGACCCGGACGAATTCGCCGCAACCGTCGATCGGTCATTGGATTACGTGATCCAGCGGCAGCTCGACGTCGGCGTCGACGTCGGCAGCGACGGCGAGCAGCCGCGCGTTTCCTATATGACCTATGTGCCGGAGCGAATGTCGGGCTTTTCGGGCGTCTCGGATCGCAAGCAATTGATGGATATGGTGCGGTTTCCGAAATACGCCCAGATGTATACACAGCGGACCTGGAGCGGCCGTGACGACCAACCAAAAATCCTGAATTGTCCGCAGGCGACCGATAAAGTCAGATACGATCCGGCGCTGCGTGACGCCCGCTTCGAGCTTGACGCGTTTGATCGTTCGCTGGCGAGAAACAAATCGCGCGGCGCGCTCGCCGAGACGTTCGTGACCGCGATTTCGCCGGGCATGATATCGGTGGTCAATCTGCGGGCCGAACACAATCCGGCTTACCCAACCGATCGCGACTATGTGCTCGACGTCGCCCGCGAGATGAAAAAGGAGTACGAGCTTATCGTGTCGCGCGGACACCTGCTGCAGCTCGATGCGCCCGATTTGGCGATGGAGCGGCAGTTCATGTTCCAAGACCGCCCGATGAGCGAGTTTCTCAAGCGGGTCGAGCTTCACATTGAAGCCATCAACATCGCCGTGGCCGACATACCGCGCGACCGGATTCGGCTGCACGTCTGCTTCGGCAACTGGGATGGGCCGCATATCGACGACATCGAGCTTGGACCTATTTTGCCCCTGGTCTATCAGGCCAAAATCGGCGGCCTGAGCCTGTCGTGCGCCAATCCCCGGCACCAGCACGAGCACAAGGCGGTCAAGCAGCAGCCGCCACCACCGGAAATCCTATTGCTGCCCGGGGTCATCGACGTGACCACGAATTATCTCGAACACCCCGAGGTGGTCGCCGATCGAATTTGCCAGTGGGTCGAGGCCGTGGGGGATCGCGAGCGCGTCATTGCCTGCACCGACTGCGGGTTTGGCACTTTTGCTGCATTCGCGTTCGTCGCCGAGGACGTTGTCTGGGCCAAGCTGCGGATGCTCAACGAAGGGGCCAGGCTCGCGACCAAGCGGTTATGGAAGTAAAGGCGCGCGTCAGGCGCTATCAAACTCGTTGGTCGGGTTTGCTCGTCCCGGTCTGCTGGGTGATGCGCTGGTAGTGCTCGACGCGGCGGTGTTGGGCGAAATTGAACATGTGTTCCTTATTGTGACGGCTTATCTCAAGGTCGCACTTGGCGATGAACACCTCGTCTCCATTTGTGGTGGCAAGGGCCGCGATCTCGCCGGATGGTGATACGATGCAGCTGCCGGCCAGGAGTTCGCAGCCTTCCTCATTGCCGGCCTTGGCAACGCCGACGACCCAAGTGCTGTTTTGGTATGCGCCAGCCTGCATGCAGAGATGATTGTGGAAACCCGAGAGGTGATCATAGATCGGCATCCACGGCACATGCGTCGGCGTGTTGTAGCCAAGCAGAATGAGTTCGGCGCTTTGTAGCCCCATGACCCGATAGGTTTCGGGCCAACGCCGATCATTGCAGATGCACATGCCGACATTGCCGCCGAACGCGCGCCAAACCGGAAAACCAAGATCGCCGGGCTCGAAATAGCGCTTTTCAAGATGTTGAAACGGATAGCTCGGGCGATTGTCGGCGTGGCCGGGTAGATGCACCTTTCGGTACTTGCCGACGATCGTGCCATTTTTGTCAACCAAGATCGACGTGTTGTAGTGATGTGCGGCTCCATTCTGGCGCTCGAGTTCCGCGTAACCGAGATAGAATCCGATCTGCAGCGCTTTTGCGGCTTCGAACAGCGGCAACGTCGCCGGGCCCGGCATTTCCGTTTCGAAAAAGCTGTTGATCTCCGCATCATCCTCCATCCACCAGCGGGGGAAGAAAGTCGTCAGCGCCAATTCGGGAAAGACGATTATGTCGCCGCCGCGCGCCTTGGCGTCGCGCATCAGTTCGACAAGCCGCGACACGACCACTTGCCGGGAGTCGTTGCGGGCGATCGGCGCGAGCTGAGCGCCCGCGATGGTGATGAACCGCGCCATTGCCGCACCTGCCTAGTTGGACCGCCGCGCCTCGCGTTGGCGGCGGGTTGCTTCCGCATCGATATCGAAGCGTTCGGTAATCACCACGGCATAGTCGGCCAACGCTTTCTCCCGGCTGATATAATCGTCCAACACGTCGTCGAGAACGTCGGCCGGCTTGCGCTCGAGTGGATTTCCGTAAGCTCCGCCGCACGCTCGCACCGCGGTGATGCGATCGCCCTTGGCGAACGGATGATAGGGCAGCTTCGACGGCAACTGCACGATCTCACCGCTCGCCTTGGTCCAGATCAATTGTGAAGGCGTGCCGTCGCTGCCGCCGAACAACCCTTTCGGTGCATATTTATGACCCTCGCTCTCGACCGACGCGGCCCCGTCGGCCAGAAACGCAATTTGCCGGATCGAACCGACGCCACCGCGCCATTGCCCGGCGGCCGCGGCGTTCTCGCGAAGCTCGTAGCGTTCGACCCGCAACGGCACGTGCGATTCAATATCTTCGATCGGATTGTTGCGGGTGTTGGCGTAGAGCACGTCGACCGAGTCGAGCCCGTCGCTGCCGTAGCGTCCGCCGTAACTGCCCGAGAACAGCTCGACCTGAACCCAGAAATTGTTGCCCTGTTGCCCGGTCAGGATCATGCCGCCGCCGTTGCCGCAGCCGCCGCAGATTTGGCGGGGCACCGCTTGCGCAAATGCCTGCACCACCGCGTTCGACAGTTCGATACCGGCGCAGAACCGGGCAATCACTGGTGCCGGAAAAATCGGATTCGCCAGCGTGCCCTCCGGAGCGACGATTTTGATGGGCCGCACCAGACCGCTGTTCTGCGGAATCCAGCCGTGCGTCACCGTGTCCAGCAGAACCGAACGGATCGCCAGCCAGATCGCGCAATCCACCGTGCCCTCGAGCGGCATGTTGATCGGCCGATCAGCCACTTGCGCCGCCGTGCCGGTAAGGTCGACCGTCAGCTCGTCACCGCGCACGTGGATGGTGACGTTGATCGGCAGGTCGCGACGGGCGGGATTCGGATCATCCAGAAAGCCGTCGAGCATCGCGGTCGCCGAATAGTCGCCGTCCGGCAGTGCCTGGATCGCCGCGCGCATGCGCCGCTCGGAAGAATCAAACATGGCTTCGCTCGCGGCAACGATGGTGTCGAGACCGTGAAGCTCGATCAATTCGACATAACGCTGCGCGCCGATCCGGGCGGCGGCGATTTGCGCATCCATGTCGCCGAGCACGAGATCGGGCAGCCGGATGTTGGTGCGCAGCATGTTCCAGACCTGCTGGTTTTTCTTGCCAGCCTCATAGACCTTGACCGCCTGGAACCGCAGGCCTTCCGCATAGCAGTCGATGGCATCGACAATGCCGCCGCTTCCCGGTGTGTGGGCGCCAATGTCCAGATGATGCGCGGTGGTGACGGCGAAGCCGGCCAATTGCCCGCGGTGAAACGCCGGTACCACGAACGCCACGTCCGGCCCATGGGTGGCGCCAGCATAAGGATCGTTGTGCATGAAAACATCGCCCGATTCGATGGTTTCACCGCGTTCGGCAAGTTGCCGGCGCATGCCGCGGATGTAGCCGGGGATCGGACCCGACTGCAGCGGCGTACTCTGCTTGGCTTCGGCCAATTGCCGATTTTCGAGATCGATGAGCGCCGCGCCGAAATCTTCCGATTCCCGGATGATGCTCGAATACGACATGCGCATAAGCTTGTAGCCCATTTCGATCGCAATGTTTTCCAGCGCTCCCTGGATGACGCTGGCGGCAATCGGATCGATGCGTTGGCTGCCGATGTCGTGACGATGCATCTGGCTCTCGTTCATTGTGCGCCTCGCACCTGAATGATCAGGTTGCCGGTACCGTCGGCAACGATCGTGCTTCCCGGCGGCACGACGGTCGTCGTGTCGGTCTGCAAGATGATCGTCGGCCCTTCAATGCTCTGGCCGACCGGCAACAGCTCGCGCCGGTAGAATGCGGTGTCCATCTGTTCCAGTCGGCCGGACCGCCGAAAGAAGCAGCCATCGATCTTCATCAGCGCGTCGCGCAAATTGTCGCCCGCGGGCATCTTGGCGCGACGAATGGTCGGCGTCGGCGCGATGCCGGTCAATCGGATGTTGACAATCTCGATCGGGCTCTGGGCAAACGCGTGCCCGTACTCGGCCTTGTGGACAGCATGGAACTGGTCGAAGGCACCAGCGATCGCGGCGGCATCGATGACGCCTTCCGGCATGTCGATGCGCAGCTCATAGCCTTGGCCGAGATAGCGTGCATCGGCCGATCGCCGGAAGACGATTTCGGCAGCGCCAAAGCCGTCGGCCCGGAACTGATCTTCCAGGTCCGCACGCATGTTGGCGAAATCGCGGTTCAGCCGCTCGAAATCGATATCGGTGCTGAGCAAGAACACCGTGCGCAGCAATTCATATTTGATGTCGGTCGTCAAAAGACCCATGGCCGAGGTGATCCCCGGATATGGCGGGACGATAATTTCCGGAATACCGACCATGGCAGCGACCTCGGCGCCGTGCAGCGGGCCGGCGCCGCCGAAAGCAACCAGCGCGTAGTGTCGCGGATCGATGCCCTTCTGCACCGTTCGCGACCGGATCGCGTTCGCCATATTGCTGTTCACGACCGTGATCGCGCCTTCCGCCGCTTCGTGCAAATCCAGGCGCAAACGGCTTGCCAGTTCGCTGATCGCCTGGCGCGCGGCGTCAAGATCGAGTTTCATTTGGCCGCCAAGAAAATTGTCTTTGTCGAGGCGGCCGAGAACCAGATTTGCATCGGTGACTGTCGCTAGCATGCCGCCGCGGCCATACGCGGCCGGGCCGGGCTGGGATCCTGCGCTCTGCGGGCCAACCTTGAACGTGCCACCGGTATCGACATGGGCGATGCTGCCGCCGCCGGCTCCGATGGTATGGATGTCGATCATCGGCACGATGACGGGATAGCCGCCGACCCAGGTGTCGCGCGCAGACGATTCACCGAAGCGGCCGTCCGTCACCACGCCGATATCGGCGCTGGTGCCGCCGATGTCGAAGGTAATGAGATTGCGCCGTCCGGATAAGGTACCCGACCAGGCGCCGCCCAGCACGCCGGCGGCCGGGCCTGACAGCAGGGTCAGAATCGGCAGGTCGGCGATGGTCTGCGGCGTCGCCAGGCCGCCGTTCGAGCGCATGATCCGAAGCTCCGCTTTCAACCCCGCCTTGCTCATGGCCGTGCCGAGTTGACCGACATAGTCGCGCACCTTGGGGCCGACGAACGCATTCATCGCCGCGGTGGTGAACCGTTCAAATTCGCGAAATTGCGGAACGACCGATGACGATGTGGTGACAAATGCTTCGGGAAACTCTTCCAGCACAATGCTTTTGGCCCGCTCTTCATGTGCTGGATTAAGATAGGAAAAGAGAAAGCAGATGGTGATGGCCTCCACGCCCTGCTGCCCGAGCTCACGGGCGGCGCGGCGCACGGCATCTTCATCCAGTTTGGTAAGGACCTCGCCTTTAGGCGGGATCAGCCGCTCCGCAACGACCTTGCAAAAGGCGCGTCGCACCAGCGGATGATGCTGCCAGGGAATCTCCTGCATGATCGAATAGTGCATCGGCCGCTGATGGCGCCCGATATGGATAATGTCGCGATAGCCCTTGGTCGTTATCATCCCGGTGCGCGCACCCTTGTATTCGAGCACCGCATTGGTGGCGATGGTTGTGCCGTGATAAAGGTGGCTGATACTCGTGGGATCCGCGTCGACCGTGCGGCACAGCTCGAGCACGCCCTGCATGACGCCGCGCGACGGATCGTCGACGGTCGTCGGCACTTTGTGAATGGCCGTATCGTTGCTGTTTGTGTCGAACAGAACGACGTCGGTGAAAGTGCCGCCGACGTCCACACCGATCAATCTCATGGCCTCCCCTTTAGGCGTGCACGGCGCCGGCGCGCCCAACGCGCCCGCTCAATGCGTTATGCGCGCCGGTGAAAGATCCTCAGCCGCGACACCAAGTCTCTTGAGATCGTCGGGTATGTCCGCGCCGCTGGCGAGCGCGGCGGTGATGCGGCCAATCGCCGGCGACGTTTGAATGCCATAGCCGCCCTGTCCGACCAGCCAGAAAAAGCCGGGAAGCTTTGGATCGAAGCCGACGACGGGCGATTTGTCGGCCACAAAGCTGCGCAGCCCGGCCCATTTGCGAAACACCCGTTCGACGTGAAAATTCGCCGCCTGCTCGATGCGATCGACCGCGATCGCCACATCGATTTCTTCCGGCTGCGCATCGCAGGGCGCCGATTCGGTTTCGTCCGCCGGCGAGCCCAGCAATCGTCCGGCATCCGGTTTGAAATAGAACTGCTCGTCGGCGTCGATGACCGTCGGCCAAGAGCGCACATCTTCGGCGGGGATCGGGTCAAACAGCACGGCGGTGCGCCGCTTAGGCGTCAAGCCGACAGGACGAGCTCCCGCGAGCCGCGCGATCTCGTCGCCCCAGGCGCCGGCGGCGTTGATGACAATGCGGCCGGCGAACTCCCCGGCTTTGGTCTGTACGCGCCAGCCAGCTTGGTCGTAATTGAAGCTCGCGACCTCCGCGTTGCACACAAGCTTGGCACCCGATCGCGCCGCGCCGCGCAGGAAACCGCGATGGATCTCGTTGACGTCAAGGTCGTTCGCTTCGGTTTCGATCACCGCGCCGGCGACATAGTTCGGCTTCAGCATCGGCGTGGCGTGCCGCGCATCATCGCCTTCGATCAACTGAATTGACGGCACCAACTGCACCCACTCGTGGTAAGCGTGGCGCAGCCTTTCGATCTGGTCGCCGCGGGCAACCATCGCCATGCGGCGCGGCGCCCATAACGGATGGTCGGCAAAACCTTCAGGCGGAGAGGCGAAAAAACTCCGCGACCCCACCGTCACAGCGCGAATGGTGGCGTTGCCGTAGATTTCCGAAAAAACTGCGGCCGAACGGCCGGTGGTGTGATAGCCGGGCTGGGATTCACGTTCCAAAATGATCACCGGCCCAAGCTTGGCAAGCTCGTACGCGGCCGACGCGCCCGCGATTCCCGATCCGATCACAATGAATGTGTCGCCTTGCATCGCGAGCAATTGCAACACAATTTCCATACCAGGTAAAGAATCGGGACCTGTTGGTGCGCGCGGCGACGCCGAAACGATCGCCCGATTGACAAACTGGAAACGTCCAAGACAATTTCTCGGAATGGTTGCGAACAGTCGGCCACCACTCGCTCCCGTGCGCAATGGATCGCAACGCGCAGCGGCAATGCCGCGCTCGGCGATCCGCGAGATCATGGCGCTCGCCTCCGGACGACCGAACGTCATTCATCTCGAAGTCGGCGAGCCGGACTTCTCGACGCCGAGACATATTATCGATGCAGCGTTCGAAGCGGCGCGTGCGGGTTGGACCAAATATAGTCCCAATGCCGGACTGCAGACGCTGCGCGAGCTCGTCGCGCAGCGCGCCGCGCGCCGTGGCAGCGGACAGCCACCGACCGCCGATCAGGTCGTCATCACGACCGGCGCGATCGGAGCTCTCTATTCGGCGTTGATGGCGGTCATCGACCCCGGCGATGAAGTGCTCATCCCGGATCCGGGTTGGCCAAACTACCAGGCGATCGTGCATCTCGCCGGCGCCAAGCCGGTTCGTTACCTGCAGCAGGCAGCGCGCGGCTTTCTGCCAGATGCAGCCGAGATAGCCGGCCTTATCACTTCACGCACCAAGGCGTTGCTCATCAATACGCCAGGCAACCCGAGCGGCGCGATGTTTCCGCCGGACCTGATGGCGCAGATCGGCGAAATCGTTGCGCGCAGCGGGATCTACCTGATCAGCGACGAAGTCTACGAAGACATCGTGTTCGAGAATGCGCACGTCTCGGCCGCAATTGAAGTGCCGCCCGATCGCGTGTTCATCGTCTCGGGCTTCTCCAAGAGCTATGCGATGACGGGATGGCGGCTCGGCTGGCTGATCTGTCCGCCGAGCCTTTCATCGATTGTCGCTGGCTTGCAGGAGCCGGTTACCAGCTGCGCCTCGACGGTCGCGCAAAAGGCCGGTGAAGCCGCGCTCGCCGGGGATCAAAGCTGCGTTGCCGAGCTTTGCGAGATTTTCAGACGGCGACGCGACATCGTGATCGAGGTGTTCGGCAACACCGGGCTGTTGCCGGCAACGCCGCAAGGCGCCTTCTATGCGCTGATCGACATTCGCTCGACCGGTCAACGGTCGCTGGAATTTGCCAAGGATTTTCTCATCGACCGCAATACCGCGGTCGTTCCCGGCATCACCTTTGGACCGGACTGCGACGGCTATGTACGGGTCGCCTTCACGACTTCCGACCAAGACTTGCGCGAAGGCTTGCAACGGCTGCGCGCCCATATCGAACGGCTCGCTCGCGGCCGCTAGTTTTTTGCGTGCGGCGAGCGAGCTAATCGCGACGACCTCGCTTCGCGGCGGGCGTTGGCCGACGAACCCACGCTATCGATTGGTCCGCCGGCGGAGCCGTTCCAGCACCTCGTCGCTGGTCAACACATCGCCGAATTGCTGAATGATGTTTTCCAGCGCCGAGCGATGCTCGTCGTCGGACAGAGCCGCGCAGCAGTCCGACACCATCACTGCCTTGAAGTCGAGCATCATGGCGTCACGCGCAGTGGCCTCGCAACAGATGTTGGTCTTGGTGCCGGCGATCAGCACGGTGTCGATGTCAAGACTTCGCAACATTCGCTCGAGCCCCGAGGAGCCGGCGATCAGCGCGCTGTAGCGATTCTTGATGATCTGAGTGTCGGCGGCGCCGACAATCAGAGCAGACCAAACTTGCTGATTGCCTGGCGCCAGGCTTTTCCGGGTCTTTTCCCTTACCTCGTCGGCGACGACATAATTGAAGAACAACTCCCAGTCGCTGCGTCCGCCGGTCTCCGTGTTGGCATGCAGAACCCAGATGATGGGCACCGCGATCGCACGCAATTGTTCGGTGAGCCGATTAATCGGCTCGACGATGTCGCGCGATCCGGGCACTTCCGCCGGCGCCCCCGGCGCGCAGAACAGCTCCTGCATATCGATGATGAGAAGCGCGGTGCGCCGCGGGTCGAGTTCCTCGAACCAATGATAACGGCCGCGTCTTGCCAGAACGCGATCGATGATTTCCTGGCGCACGCCTACCTTGTGCATCTTGTCCTCAAGCTTAAGCTTTCAAACCGACACAACGTCCTCAAGAAAGGGATCCTCCGGCAGCGCGGTCTCGGTATCCAGCAAATGTCCGCAATTCGGGCAAGCGAAGCGCCGCAGCACGACACGCGGCTCGACATTGCTGCCGGTCCCCGGCAAGTCCTTGACCGGAACGGTCGAGAGCGCGGCAGCTTTTTTCCAGCTCGCACCGGCAGGCCCCAGTGCGTGGGCGCACGAAGCGCAGCAAATCGTGCCGTGCTCGACCACGAGACTTTCCGAGATCCGCTTCTTCATTGCGGCGATCCCGCAGCCAGCCGGGCCCGGCGCAGCTGCTTGCGTTTGGCCGCGGTGGCCTTTTCGTCAACCGACCCCGCCGTCTCGAGGACGCCGTAAATTTCGCCGGCGGCCTGCCGGGAAATGACGCCGGCGGCGAGATCGGCTTTTACCTTTTCGGGCGCGCGATCAAGCGGGTCACCAATGCCACCGCCACCATTCCAGCGGACGTACAGAGCATCATCGCCCATTAGCGGGAACACGCCCCACGAGATCGGCTCATCGTCGCCGGGAATTTCGCGAAGTCCCTGGGCAAAGCGGTCGGTGTTGTGCGCTTGGTGCGGCGCATGCACCCAGACATAGTCGTTCACCGCGCCCGGATAGCCGCCGCACAGTCCGTCACTCTGCGGAAATCGCGGCCCCTTCCCTGACAGTACATAATGGATGCCGCCATCGGGCGCGTCGTGCGCAACGATCGCCAATTCGCCGCCGGCGCCGCCGCGAAATTTGCCGGCGCCGCCTGAGTCGATCAGCCTTCGCCTGAACAGGTAGCGAATGGGAAACTGCGCCTCAATCGTCTCGACGTTGGCCATGCGCGAGATCGGATTTGGAATCTCGCCGCCGATATCGAGGCCGTCGCCGAAAGTCCTGGCCCCGCCCGCGCCGGCGAAGGTTTCGGTGAGAATTCCGATGGCAAGCCGGCCACGCTGATTATTGCCGAACATGAAGATCGCGAAATGATTGGCGTGCCAGACGGCCGTAGCCTCATCCGCATACTTTTCGCTCGCCGCCAGCATCTTGCCGATCGTCGAACAGGCGGCGTTGTTGACCGATTGGATGGCGCCGACCGTCGCCACCGACACCGGCGCCGGCCGCGTACAGTTCACGATCGAACCGTCCGGGGCAATCATCGTGATTGGGCGAATGGCGCCCTCGTTCCAGACAATGTCGTAACACAGCAGCGGAAACAGCGGCGCAAACAAGCCGCCGAGCGAAGCCCATTTGGAACAATTGACGCTGTATTTCGATTGCGGCGAAGACCCGGTGAAGTCGAAAGCCAATGTGTCCGCTTGTTTGGTCATCGTCAGCAGGACCTTGTAGATCTCGCCTTTGACCTCGAGATATTGGCGCGATTGCCAACGTCCGTCCGGCAGCTCGCGTAAGCGCTCGCGCAGCCGAGCCTCGGATTGGCTGATCAACGTCCGGCAGGCGTCGTCGACGACGTCGGTGCCGTATTTGTTGATCAGCGCCAGCATTCGCTCCCTGGCGACGTTGTTGCAGGCGATCATCGAACGCAGATCGAGCGCCACCATCTCCGGGCTACGCACCATATTCAGAATCGTGTCCCACAGGTCCTGTCGCAGCTCGCCCCGGTCAATCAATTTGATACCTGGCGAGGAGAAGCCTTCGGTGAATATGTCCTGGGCTTCGGGCGCGAACCCACCGGGATTCATCGCGCCGATATCGGTGACGTGCACGAAGCACGCGCTCCAAGCAACCAGTCTGCCGCCGTGATGGATCGGCGCGACCACGTAGATATCCGACGTGTGCAAGGCCGCGGTGTACGGATCATTAAGCAGGAACATGTCGCCGTCGGCTATTTGGCCGGCAAACTTACGGATGATGGCTTTGCAGGCTTCGGCGGCGCTGGTCAGGTGATGCAGAAACCCGACGCCGCCCATCAGCAGCGAGCCGTCGGCCTGGTAGAGCGACACCATGAGGTCGTGGCCTTCATTGGTGACGGCGCTTCCCGAAACATGCTTGAGCGTGATGACCGCTTCCTCGATCACGCGGAACAGGCGGTGGCGGATAATCGAGAAAGTAATCGGATCCATGGTCCAGTCCCTATCGTTGCCCGCCGGCCAGGTGTTCGAAATCGACCAGCACATTGCGGTATCCGTCCATGGTGCCGCGCTGGTTCGTTTGCAGCACGATGGTGGTAATCGGCGTGTGGATCACGGCCGGTCCGATGACCACGTTGCCAGGGGCGAGCCGCTGGAAGTCATAGATATCCGCCTCCGCCATGCCGCCGCGCGCCTCGACGAAAATCGGCCGTCGTCCGGTTCTGGCATGGGCCGCATCGGCGCCGCCGAGCGGCTGCGGCTCGAACCGCGGCCGATCGATCAAGCCGCGCGCGGTGAGCCGAAAATTCGTCATCTCGATCCCGGCTTCGCGGAATGCGGAGCCCTTGCCGTACTTGCGTTCGTACTGCGCCTCGAAGTCGGCGACGAGTTGATGCAAGCTCGCATCGTCGAGCGGAGTTCCGCCGCGGACCATCGTCGTCACTTCGTGCACCTGACGCGAATAGCGAAGATCGATCGACCAATCGAGCCGAACGTTTGGATCGGTAAACCCCTCCTCGGCGAGCTGGAGGCGCGCACGCTCGATCATCGGCTGGAAGATGTCGTTGATCGCCTGCGGCGGGCACGGCACCGGTATGACGGTCGTGCGGGTATATTCATGGACGATGTCGGCGGAAACGAGCCCAAAGGCGCAATTCACCGATGCAGTATAGGGAATCACCATCCGCTTCACATTCAACTCGGCGCCGAACGTGCCGGCGACGATGCCGCACGATCCACCGAATGCGTGCAGCACGAAATCACGCGGATCGAGACCGCGCTCGACGGTGATTTCGTGGATCAGATCGCTGATTTGCGCCGTGGCAACGCGATAGATGCCGAACGCCGCTTCTTCGATCCCCATCCCGAGCGGCTTGGCGATCCTTTCGGCAAACACGCGCCGCGCGCCCGCCGGATCGAGCCGCATGGCTCCGCCGAGGAAGATGTTTGGATCCATGTAGCCGATCAGCATGAATACGTCGGTCAGGGTCGGCTCGGTGCCGCCGAGCCCGTAGCAGACTGGGCCGGGTCGCGCGCCAGCGGACCGCGGGCCGACGCGCGGGATGTTGGTGCCGGGCTCGAGCCAGACTATTGAGCCGCCGCCCGATCCGATCGACACGACTTCGATCTTGGGTTGGCTGTAGTGAAAGCGATCCACCATCGGCTCGCGGGCGTATTCGATCTCGCCGTTTTGGATGACGGCGACTTTGAAGGTTGTGCCTCCCATGTCGGTGGCGATGACGTCGGGTTGTTCGAGCAATTGCCCAAGCACCCGGCTGCCGATCACGCCGGCGGCGGGACCGCATTCGAGCATGCCGATGGAGCGGTCGGCGGCTTCTGCGGCGGGCAACAAGCCGCCGTAGCCTTGCATCACCATTACCGGACCGCGGTAGCCCGCTTTCGCCAACAAGCTTTGCAGATTGGTCAAATAGCGATTGGCGATCCGGCCCGCATAGGCGTTGATCACCGTCGTTGACGAGCGCTCATATTCGCCGGGAAGCGGCGCGATTTCGCTCGACAATGTGCAGTAAACATCGGGAGCGAGGCGCTCAATCAGCTTCTTGACCTTGCGCTCGTTGTCGGCGTTGTAAAACGACCACAGGAATGACACCGCGATGGCTTGGACGCCCTTGTCGTCGAGCAGAAAGCGGATGGCCGCTTCGACGGCAGTCGCATCGAGATCCTGCAGGATCGCGCCTTTGTAGTCGACGCGCTCCGGCACGCCGACGATGCAGTCCGGCGCAACCAGCGGCGGCGCGCGTTCGGTTTTGACCGGATGCTTGATGCGATCCTCCGTGAGACCGCCCCAACGTCCGTACGCGCCGCGCGTTACCAGCACGGTGTCCTCGAAGCCGCGGGTCGTGATCAGGCCGGTGCGGGCGCCGTCCCGCGTGAGGATCGTGTTGTCGACCACGGTCGAGCCGTGCATGAACAGCGACGTCTGTGCGAACAGCTCGGCGAGCGACAGCCCCATCGCGTCAGCCGCCGAACGAATGGAATCGATAACGCCGACGGAATAATCCGGCGGCGTCGAAAGCGTCTTGCCGAGATGCGAAGGTTCGCCCGCGGCAAAAACGACGGTGTCCGTGCAGGTGCCGCCGACGTCGGTCGCCACCATGTATTTGCGGGTTGTGCTAGTGATCGGCATGCGCGCGGATTGTCTGGTTTATCAGCTTGGCAATCGTAGCATTGTTGCGCGGCAGCGCCTTTAAGATCAACGGCGCGCCAAATCGCGGAGCGCCGACGTCACGATCCACCATCATTCACACGCAGGAACGCGAGGCGTGGACTAGGCGTCGATCGCCAACAGCAGCTTGCCTGCGGCCTGGCGCGATTCGATGTAGTGGTGCATATCGGCCGCTTTCTCCATCGGGAACACACGGACGATTGGCACCTTGAGCCAACCATCGACGACACCGCCCAGCACATGGTTCACGCCGTCCTTCCAAGCTTGCGAATCTGCATCGATGTGACCGAGATGCATGCGCGTGAAAGTTTGCGAACGCGGCAGGATGCGCTCGCGGATGTTCTTGAAGGGCTGGCCTTCGGCCTCGCCGATGCTGACGATGTGCCCGAGCTTGCGCACGACATTGAAGGTGCGGTCGAGCATCGTCGCGCCGAGCGAATCGATGGCGAAATCGACGCCGCGGCCGTTCGTAAAGGCCAGCACGGCCTGCTCGAAGTCCTCATTCTTCGTTACCACGACCCGCTCGGCGCCGTATTGCAGCGCCAGCTTCTCCTTGCCCGGCGTGCCGACCGTGCCGATGACCCGCGCGCCGCCTTTGACCGCAAGCTGCGTGGTGAATAGTCCAACGCCGCCACCGATGGCGTTGATCAGAACGGTCTCGCCCGGTTTGAGGCGGTGCACCGTGTAGAGCATGTGATAGCCGGTCAACGGCTGGATCGGCAGCGTTGCGCCGACCTCGAGCGATATCGAGTCAGGTAACGGCATCAAGATGTTCGCGGGCGCCACCGCCTTCTGCGCGTAGCCGCCGCCCTTCTCGACGAAGGTCGCAACGCGGTCGCCGACCTTCACGCCGCTGACATTCGGCCCGAGCTTCGACACCGTGCCGGATATCTCAAAGCCCAACACCAGTGGATAGGTGAACGGGTGCGGATAGATACCGGTGCGGATTTGGGTGTCGGCCCAATTGCAACCAGCGAAGGCAACGTCAATCAGCACTTCGCCCGGGCCGGGACTCGGGTCTGGCATATCCGCCATCACCAGTTGTTCGGGCGCGCCCGGCGCGTGAATGACTACGGCTTTCATGATGATCCACTGCTTTATTGCGGCCATGCGACGGCCTCGCCCCGCGAGGTGCGTTGAGGTTAGCAAGTGAGCGGTCTCAGCAGCAAGGCGCGGGGATCGCCGCATGCGCCGGAAGGCCGACGATAAACCGTGTGCGCCAACAGAGATTTTAGAGGGGGCCGAGCAGGTAGCTGTTCAGAAAAGTCGGCCGCGCCACCTGAAGGTTGGTGACACGGTATTGCTGCAACCGTCGGCCGAGTGGACTGTTTGTTTAGCGCATCACAATTGTTTGCCGGTGCCAGTATGCCGGGCATGCACCCTGTACCCGCAGCCTCTCGGCTGCTATTCATGGAAGTGCTGGGGCGCTAAAGCTGGCGTTCCTCGTTTGCGAACGGTTCGGCGCTAAGCTCGGCTGCGGTTACCATGGCATGCTGACGCAGCGACGAGCGTCTCAGGCAGCAGGTTGACCTGCTAATGTCCGTTGCGTACGCGGACGCTGGTTGAGCGGTTCATAGACCGGGATTGAACCCTCGCCGGGGCGGCAAGAGGACGTGTAACGTGTCTGCTGCTGACATGGATCGGCCGGTCTGTTTGCTCCGCCGCGTCAGATTGCACGCCGCATGAGTGCGAGCGCTCACATGGCGGCGACCGCACAAGCCGGCGCGCCCGAACTCATGGCGCGCAATCTTTCAGTTTATTTCGAGGGTCTTTCGGCGCTTGAGAAAGTAGATCTCGCGGTGAAACGCGACGAGATTCTCGGCCTGATCGGGCCGAACGGCGCGGGCAAGACGACTTTCGTCAACGTGCTGACCGGTTTTCAGTCGCCCGATGATGGCGGCGTTCATCTCGGCTCGCAAGATATTACGCGCTGGCCGCCACACCGCATCCGGCGTGCCGGCGTGACGCGCACCTTCCAGGCCGGCCGGCTGTTCAAAGACCTCCCGGTGATCGACAATGTTGAGGCGAGCGCGCTGTGCCTCGGCCTGACGCGTCGGCAGGCCCGCGCGCAGGCAATGGAAATCCTGGCCTGGATCGGGTTGGCCGAGCGAGCTGAGAGCATCGCCGGAACGCTTCCTTATACCGACGAGCGCCGCGTCGGCATCGCGCGCGCGCTGACGATGAAGCCAGCCTTCGTTCTGCTCGACGAGCCTGCCGCAGGCATGTCCGACTCCGAGTGCGACCAGTTGATGGAGACGATCGCGCAGATTCCCGCGCGTTTTGGGGCGGGCGTGCTGCTGATCGAGCACAATATGCGCGTCGTCATGGGCATTTGCGCGCAGATCCACGTACTCGATGGCGGCCGCACCATCGCGCGAGGCACGCCGCGTGAGGTGCAATCCAATCCCGAGGTGATCGCCGCCTACCTTGGCACCAAGCGCAAACGCAAGGGCGAGGTGATGATATGACGGCGGCAATGCTGGAAGTGGCGGATATTCACGTCCACTACGGGCGCCTAGCCGCCGTGCGTGGGGTGTCGCTTGCGGTCGCGCCAGGTGAGATCGTGTGTCTGGTGGGACCGAACGGCGCCGGCAAATCGACCACGCTGTTGACGATTGCCGGCGTGCTGACGCCGACGCAGGGCAGCGTCAGCTTCGACGGCTCGCCAATAGCGGGCCTGTCGGCCGAAGCCGTCGCGCGCCGCGGGCTGTCGATGGTCCCTGAGGGACGGCGCGTATTCTCCTCCCTGAACGTCGAAGAGAATCTGCGCATCGGAACCTACGGCCGCCGCGACCAGCAGGCCGTGGAGCGCGAACTGACGCGCATCTACGATGAATTCCCGGTGCTCGCCAACCGGCGCTCGATGCGCGCCGCGAAGCTGTCCGGAGGCGAGCAACAACAGCTCGCTATCGGCCGCGCGCTTCTGACCGGCGCCAAGCTCATGTTGGTGGATGAACCGTCGCTGGGCCTGGCGCCGATGATGGTCGAACGGGTTTACGACATCCTGAGCGATGTCCGCGAGAAGCGCGGCGTCACCCTGTTGATCGTCGAGGAGAGCACCGAGCGCGCCGTCGACGTCGCCGATCGGGTGTATGTGCTGCGGCGCGGCCTGATCGAACTGGAGGGGACCAGCGAAGAGTTGGCCGACGGCGAGCGGCTGCATGAAGCGTATTTTGGTTTCGGCGCGGCAGGCCCATCACGCGAGGTGCCGGCGTCGTGACTTCTGCCCTACAAATCCTGATTGATGCGATCAGCGTAGGGAGCCTCTACGCGCTCGCGGCGCTTGGTGTCGGTCTCGTTTTCGGCGTGCTGCGGCTGGTCAACTTCGCTTATGGCGATTTCATCACCGTAGGAAGCTACGCGCTGATCGTACCGTCAGCCTCGATAACGGCGATCCTGTTCATCGGCAATTGGCCGTGGCCGCTCCTGGTCGTTGCCTCCGCGATCATCGTCATGATCGTCGCGTTGATTTGTGATTTCGTCGTGTTTCGCCCGCTGCGGCAGGCGAGCCCGGCGGTGCTGATGATTGCATCGTTCGGGCTGAGCTATATCATCCAAAACGCGATTATCATCATTTACAACGCGCGACCAAAAGCTATCGGCATCTGGCCCGGCTTAGCCGAAGCCATCGCCATCGGCGATTTGCGAGTCCCTGGCTTGCAGGTCGTAACCATCATCGTCGCCCTTGGATTACTAGCAGCTTTGGTGCTGTTTCTCAGGAAATCGCGTTTCGGCGTGCAAATGCGAGCCGCCGCCGAAGATTTTCAAATGGCGCGAATGCTCGGCGTTCAGGCGAATACCGTAATCGGGACCGCCTTTGTGATAAGCGCATTTCTCGCCGCGATCGTATCGCTGCTGTTCCTCTGTCAGGTTGGCGTCGTCAGCTTCCACATGGGGACACAGTTGATGCTGATCGCGTTCATAGCCACCGTCATTGGCGGGATGGGCAGCCTGGTCGGTGCGGTCGTCGGCGGCTACGCCATCGGCATCGGCGGAACGCTGCTGCAAGTCATGCTCCCGGAGAATCTGCGGTATTTTCGGGATGCCTTCGTTTTCGGCGCCGTCATCGTCATTCTGCTGGTGCGCCCGCAAGGCTTGCTGGTCGCGCGCGCGGCGCGGGAGCGTGTGTGATGAGCCGCACGACGACCCTGGGGTCTTTTTTGCGGGCGCACTCAACGCCGATTGTGCTGTCTCTTGTGCTCATTCTGATCGCCCTGGTGGCGACCGCCGCCCAAAGCTCGTCGTTTGACCGCACCGTTATCGATCTTTTGATCCGAGTGGTGTTTGTTGTCGGTCTCTACATTTTCATCGGCAATTCCGGCGTGGTTTCGTTCGGCCATGCCGCCTTCATGATGATCGGCGCTTACGCGACGGGTTGGCAGGATTGCTGCAGCATGACGAAGTCGTTCTTCATGCCCGGCCTGCCTCAGTTCGTGCTCGACACCACCGTGCCGCCGCCGGTCGCCACCTTCGTCGCGGGATTGTTCGCCGCACTCTTTGCTCTGCTTGTCGGTGCGGCGATCATGCGGCTTTCGGGCATCGGCGCCTCCATCGCCACGTTTGCAATGCTCGTGGTGGTCAACGTGGTTTATTCGAACTGGGACTCGGTCACGGCTGGTACCAGCACCATGACTGGCATCCCGGCATTTACCGATCGTTGGGTGGCGTTGGTTGTCGCCTTGATCGCGATTTTCGCCGCGTATCTGTATCAGATTTCCCGCTTCGGCCTGATGCTGCGCACATCGCGGGAAGATGAGATAGCAGCGAAGGCATCGGGCGTTGATGTCGTCGGGCAGCGGCTCTTGGCATTCGCGCTTAGCGCCTTTTTCGCCGGCCTCGCAGGCGCTCTCTATGCGCACTTTCTCGGCACTATCTCGGTAAATGCGTTTTATCTCGATCTCACGTTCATCACGCTCGCGATGCTTGTGGTCGGTGGGCTCAATAGCTTGAGCGGCGCTGTCGTCGGCGTGATCTGCATTTCGGCGCTGATCGAGATATTGCGTCAGCTCGAAAAGGGAATTGACGTCGGTTCGACCAGCATCGCGCTCCCGGGCGGAGCGCAAGAAATCGGGCTGGGCATAGCGATGGTCCTCGTTTTGATCTTCCGTCAGCGGGGAATCACCGGAAATCAGGAGATCACTTGGCCACTCTTGCGCGTAACGGAGAAGCCAGGAAGAGAACAAGAAATCGATCGCGCACATACTACTTCGCCGCCGGCAAGCCGTTGGCGCCATCTATCCAAGCTGATCAAGCAAGGGGGAGTTCCATGACACGGAAGTTGGTAGCAGCATGTGCCGCCCTGGCGGCGTTTGTGCTGGGAATAACAGGTACCGCGCAGGCCGATGACAAGCCGATCCTGATCGGTTTCGCCGTCGGCGTGACAGGATGGATCGCGCCGTTCGACAACGGTTACAAGACCGCCGAAATTGCGATCGAGGAAATCAATGCCAAGGGTGGCGTCTTGGGGCGCAAGATCGCGACGGCATATTGCGACACCAAATCGGACCGCGAACAGGGCGCCAAGTGTGGACAGGAGTTGGCCGACAAGGGAGCCGATTTCATCGTGGTCACCTGCGACTACGATTTCGGCGGCCCGGCGGCGGTGTCAGCTTCGCGCGCCGGCAAAATCTCCTGGGCGTTGTGCGCCGAAGACCCGAAGATGGGCGTGCAGGGCATCGGGCCGATGGCATTCACTGGCGCCGAAGCAGCGCAGCTCCAAGGCTCATCGATCGCGGAATGGGGATTCAGCAAGAAAGGCTGGAAAACCGCCTATCTGCTGCTCGACAACCTCATCGAGTACAACAAATCGGTGTGCTATGGCTTTGAACTCGGTTTCAAGGCTGCAGGCGGCAAGATCGTCGGCCAGGATACGTTCAAGAACGATGATGCCTCAATTGCGGGTCAAATCACCCGACTAAAGGCCGTCAATCCCGCGCCGGACGTGATCGAACTTTGCAGCTTTCCACCCGGTGGCGCCTCCGCCGTGCGCCAAATTCGGGCCGCCGGTATAAAGACGCCAATTGCCACCGATAACGCCATGGATGGCACCTACTGGCTGGGCGCCGTTCCCGATCTTAGCGACTTCTATTATTCCTCACTGGGTTCGGTCGTCGGCGGTGATCCGCGTCCGGGCATCAACGAATTGCGGGACAAATACATCGCCAAATACAAGGATCCGCCTCCTGTATCGACCACATATATGGGCTACTCAATGATACAGCTCTATGCTGCGGCGCTTGAAAAGGCCAAGACCACCGAGCCGAAGGCGGTTGTCGCAGCATTCGAGTCGTTCCAGGACCAGCCTACCGTCGAGGGCCCGTTCTCGTTCTCACATGATCTGCATATCCAGAAGAAGTTTCAGTTCACGATCATGGGCGTCAACAACGGGAAGCATGAGGCGTTGGAGCTTTGGACGACGACCACGCCTTTGACCATGAACGACCTGTTCCGTAAGGCCAACTGATCGGCTTCTCGGTCTCGCCAGCGATGCTGCGAGCATCGCTGGCGAGACGCGTTTCGCCGCGGTCGGACGAGAAGACCGATTGACACAACGGCTGTAAGACCTCCGCGGAGGCGTGGTCGTGCCGGGTGACTGGCGCGGCGAGTTCAGCGACCGGACTTTGCCAGGGCCGCTGCGGTCTCCGTCGCAGACAATTTGAGCTCAAAGCATCGTGCCCGGCTCCCACATCCACGCCGAGCATGTATGGGCTGAACACAAGGGGAGCAACTCTACGCGGTTCGACCCCACACCTGTGCGAGCGTGAACATTGTGAATGCAGTCCCGGGTTTTGCGAGGTGTTGGCGGCACTCGGTCAGCGTGGCGGCAAGATCGTCTTCAGTGAAAAGGCCGAGCCTCAGGATTGTCCCTCGCAGCGATTCGATCATGGACGGCAGATAGTCGATCATAGGGTCAATCGAGCGAACCCCGAGCAGGGCGGTTCGGTATTGCACATCGCGCAGGCCGGCCTGATGTACCAAAAAGTATAGTTTCCTCGCCAGTTCGATATTGGCGCCGGCTGTTTTGAATGCTTCCATGTAGGCAGAGTGGAGCCGGTCCCACGCCTGGTGCGGCGGAAAGCATTTCAGCGTCGAGGCATCCGGGTCCTGCAGCGCGACAAGGCCACCGGGCCGAACGAGACGGGTTGCTTCCTTGAGAAGCTGCTCAGGGTGTCCAGCGGTACTCGCGACAAAGCGCAAGTGCACAAGGTCAAAGGTGCCGGCAGGCAGGCCCGACCGGTACGCGTCACCGACGCGAAACTCGACATTTCTCGGCGCGTTTCGGCGCGCGTGCTCCAGAAACTGTGCGTTCATATCGAGCCCGATCACCAGACCCATAGGCCCGACGCGCGCACTGAGAAGATCGGTAATGCCGCCCGGGCCGCAGCCGATGTCCAGACAGACCCAGCCCGCCATCGATCCAAACCGCTCCAACATCGTGACCGCGTCGGGCTCCATGGCCTTGGACTGGACGCACAGACGCTCGATCTCGCCAGCGCGGTGCTCGATCGGGTAGTTGCCGGAAAATGTATTCATGAATGCTCGGTTGCACGGAACCGATCCTATGACTCATTGCTTTTGCGATCACGAGCCGCGAACTTGATAAAGCGAGAGTGGAGAGCTTAACAAGAGGCACTTCCGGCCGGCGCGGTGTCAATCAGATTTTCAAGGAGCCCTTCGACATCGACGGGTTGTTCGTCGGTGTCCAATCATAACTGCGCCCTGAAACAGCCGCCAAGGGGCAAGAGAGGCGGCAGGGGACCCTCGCCCAAATTTGGAAAGGAAATGCAGTCCCGAGATTATGCACTGGCAATCCTGGCTTGGCTCTGGTGGCGCTACCGCCCGCCGAGCGTAGCGCGAGCGCTCGATGTGGACGACACGTTTCTATCGAAGGAACGGGCAATTCAGACCCCAGGGTTTGTGAGTCCTGGCAGCGGCGAGCTCAGAGTGTGCAGCGCTCTACAACCTTGAAACGTGCGCAGAGATGCACTGCCAGCGGCCATCTATCCAATGCCAGCTGTCGGTATATCTACCCGCCCCGGCCGAGCCATCGGATTTGAGATAGCTCGTACGGGCATGAATGATGGCATGCGGCCCGAATAGCCGAATGAGAACATCGTGCTCGCGAATGTTCCTGACGGTCGAGCCCTTGCCTATCTGAGTCAGAAAGGCAGCGCGATCGACGATGTTTCCGTCTGGATTGGTGTTCAGGAAGTCTTCAGCGAGATTTGCGTCGAACCAGTCGACGTCGGCTTCATCGACGGAGCGCACATAGTTGCGGTTGAGATCAGCAAGCGCTGCCCTGTGGGGAATTTCATCTGTCATCACACACCAGCTCGCAGAAAGTTTCGTTGGAAGAATCCGGGGACCGGCGATACGCCGTTGGACATGGCGGCCGGAGTGCACCGAGCTGCAAGACATTACGCGCCAAAACGCGGTTCCGGGAGTCCCTTGATACCGAGATCGTAGATTGCGAATAGGCTGCCACGCAGCAATCCATCGCCGGGAAAGCGGGGCAGCGGCGGCTTGGCCATCGAGGTGACGAAGAGGATATCCAGCTTTGGGCCGCCGAACATGACGCTGGTCACCTTCTTGACCGGCATTTGAATTTCACGTTCGACTTGGCCGTGCGGGTCATAGCGGACGAGCCTGCCGTCATAGACGAGCGCGTTCCAGACGCAGCCTTCGGCATCGACGGTTGACCCATCAGCAGCGCCGCCGCGCGACCTGTCGACTTCGACAAAAGTCCGGCGATTGGATACGGCGCCGGTCGATTTGTCGTAATCGTACGCCCAGATTTCTCCGGTCCAGGTGTCGGCAAAATAGAAGATGGACCCATCTGGACTCCAGCAGGGACCGTTCGAGACGATGATGTTGTCGTCGAGCTTGTGAAGCGAAAAATCCGGATCGAGACGATACAGCGCGCCGTTCGGTCCCTCTTCCATGGTATCCATCGAGCCGGCGACAAAGCGGCCGCGCTTGTCGACCTTGCCGTCGTTAAGCCGATTGTTGGCCTTGCCCGGCTCGGGATCGACAATGAGTTCGACATCGCCAGTTTTGAAATCGAGCAGGTGAAAGCCGCGCGCCAGCGAAACGACTGCGCCGGCGCCATCTTTGCGCAACGCCATCGAGCCGATCTTCTGCGGCACATCCCAGCAGCGGATTTCATTGCCGGCTGCAGTGGCGCGAAATACGCGTCCGTCAAAACTATCGATCCAGTAGAGACGTTCCTGCTCGGCGTCCCAAAGCGGACCTTCGCCCAACGTTGTCTTGACGTCGACGATGACTTCAATGCGCATCGCGTTCTCCTCGGTCTTGATTTGGCTCAACCGGCGAAACGTGGCTCCGGGAGCCCGCGGACGCCGAGCCCGCGAATTTCGAACAGGCAGCCTGCCTCGCGCTCGCGATGGTATTGGCCATCCATTGGCCGAGCCATCGACGTCACGTAAGCGACGTCAAGGTTCGCGCCGCCGAAGGTCAGGCTGGTGGTCGACTGGACGGGCAGGCCGACGATGCGATCGATCACGCCCATTGGATCGAAGCGGATCAGCCGGCCGGAGTAAACTTCAACACTCCACACATAGCCGTCTTCGTCGACCGTGGCGCCGTCGGGAAAGCCGCGCAGCGTCTCAAAGCTCGCGAACAGGCGTCGCGAACGAACGTTTCCGGTCGCAGGGTCGTAATCATAGGCGTAGATCGCGCGGCGACCAGTGTCCGCAAAGTAGAGCGTTCGGCCGTCGGGGCTCCAGCAAGGCCCGTTCGAGCAGATGATGGCTTCGTCGAGGGTGTGTAGCGTCAGGTCGGGGTCGAGCCGGAACAGCTTGCCGACCGGCGCCCGCTCCTCGAAATCCATTGAGCCGGCGATGAATCGACCCTGCCGGTCGGCCTTGCCGTCATTGAGTCGGGGGCGTAGTTCGCCGGGTTGGGTCTCGCAGATGAGCTTGGCGTTGCCGGTGGCGAAGTCAAAGCTGAAGAAGCCGCTGCGCAGCGCCAGAATTGCGCCGCCGCTTCGGCGCAGCACGAACGAGCCGATCGGCTCCTGCAGCGTCCACGTCTTCTTGGCCCCGTTCGGCTCCATGCGGTGGATCGCCGGACCGTAAGAATCGATCCAATACAGACGTTGCTCGTCGACGTCCCACAGCGGCCCCTCGCCGAGTTGATCCCGATCCGCACAGGCAATTTCGATCCGAAGCATCGCCGTCCTCCTAAAAGGCGACCTTGTCACCGCCTTTAAGGCTGAGGATTTCGCGAGCCTCGTCCGGTGTCGCTACCGATTTGCCGAGCCCTTCGATGATCTTGCGCGCCAACATGACCTGTTCGGCGTTTGATTTTGCGAGCTTGCCCTTGCCGGCCCACAAGCTGTCTTCCAGCCCGACACGAATGTTCGATCCCATCGCCGCGGCCTGCGCGGCGATCCGCAATTGGCTGGCGCCTGCGCCGAGCACTGACCAGCGATAATTGTCGCCAAACAATCGATCCGCCGTACGCTTCATATGTGCGACATCCTCCGGGTGCGTGCCAATGCCGCCAAGCAGACCGAAAACGGATTGGACGAAGAATGGGGGCCTCACCAGGTTGCGGTCGGCGAAGTGCGCGAGATTGTAGAGGTGGGCGATGTCATAGCACTCGAATTCAAAACGCGTGTCGTTGCCGTAACAGGTCGAGAGAATGAATTCGATGTCCTTGTAGCTGTTGCGAAAGATCAGATCGCGCGTCGCCTCGAAATGCGCCTTCTCCCAGTCGAATTTGAATTCCTTGTACTTCGGGAGCAGATGATACAAGCCGAAGTTCATCGATCCCATGTTCAATGAGGCGACTTCCGGCTTGAAGGTTGCGGCCGGCCGCACGCGCTCCTCGACGCGCATATAGGGACTGCCGCCGGTGGTAATGTTGATTGCGGCGTTCGTGCCCTGCTTGATGCGGGGCAAGAAGCGAGCAAACGCCTCCGGCGATTGATCCGGCTTGCCGTTTTCCGGGTCGCGCGCGTGCAAATGCAGGATCGCCGCGCCGGCCTCCGCCGCTGCGATCGCTTCGGCGGCGATCTGATCCGGCGTAATCGGTAGGTAAGGCGACATGGTCGGCGTGTGAATCGCGCCGGTAATCGCGCAAGTGATGATAACCTTATCGGCGCCAGCCATTGTTCTTTCTCCTGAAGTTCTCAAACGCCGATGTCGCGCGCCGCACGTTCTTTATGGGCCGCGAGAGCCATCAGGCGCCGATCGCGCCATTTCTGGCGCTCGGCAAGTTGATCCGCGGGCAATTTGGCACGCCGCTGCCGTTCGACATCGGCCAGCACTGGCCCGGCCCAATCGACGCGCCGCTGCATCTGCGTAAACAGGTTCGAATAGATGCCTTGATAGCGTTCGACATAGTCGCGCACCCCGGCGGGTGCGTTGAGATCGATCGTCTCAAAAGGGCCCATGAAGCACCAACGAAGCGCCAGGCCTTCGCGAATCCCAACATCGACGTCCTCGGCGCTGGCAAACCCATCGGCGACAAGCCGGAAGGCCTCTTCCAGGAGCGCGCCCTGCATGCGATTCATCACAAAGCCGTCGAGCTCGCGTTTCATGACGATCGGCGCCTGGCCGGCCGCGATCAAAAAGGCGCGCGCCCGCTCGACGATTTCCGGCGACGTCCACGGCGCCGGCACCACCTCCGCGGCGGGGATCAAATAAGGGGGATTGATCGGATGAATAACCAGACAGCGATGACGATGCGGCAAGTGTTCGGTGAAGCGCGAGGGCAGGATTGCCGAACTCGAGCTGGCGAGAACGGCGGTCGGTGGGGCCAAGCGATCCAGTTCGACGAACAGCGCCTGCTTCACGTCGAGCCGTTCAGGCGCGCTTTCCTGGACATGGTCGGCATCGGCGAGCGCGGCGGCAAGGTTCGTCTCGACGCGCAGACGGTCAAGCAAGGCTTGGGGACGGGAGCCGGCGAGTAGATCGTTCTTGGCGAGATCGGGCGCTACCGAGGCGATGAACTCGATGGCGTGGCGCGGCGCGTCAGGGTCCCCATCCCAGAGCGCGACATCGTGTCCGGCGCGCGCAAAACTGATGGCCCAAGCCCTGCCGATGAAGCCGCTGCCGACGATACTCACACGCGCCATTATTGTTTCCTCAAAGCGTCTCGACGTTGCCGTCGACGCCAATCGATTGCCCGGAAATGTTGATCCCCGCATCCGAGATCAAAAATGCGATCATCGCAGCGACGTCGCGCGGACTGGTCATGCGCCTTAGTGAGACGCGTTCGAGATAGGTTTTTTCCATGTCGCCGTAAGTGACGTCGAGCTGGGCAGCGCGATCGCGTATGACCCGTTCCATGCGCGGGCCTTCGATGATGCCTGGGAGCAGGGCGTTGACGCGGATGTTTGCGGGTCCAAGCTCCTTGGCCAGGCTTTGCGTGAAGCCGATGATGCCGAACTTCGCCGATGAGTAGGGTGTGCGGAAGGCGTAGCCGTGGCGACCGGCCGCCGACGAGATATTGATGATCGAACCGCCGCCGGCGGCCTTCAACATCGGCACTGCGCGCCGCGTACAAAGGAATTGGCCGGTCAAGTCGATATCGATGCAGCGTCGCCACTCGGCCGGGTCGATGTCCTCGACCGCACCGGTTGGGCCGGCTATTCCGGCATTGTTGATCAGAACGTCGAGGCCGCCGAATTGTGCGCTTACTGCCGCGAACAGGCGGTCGACGTCCGCTTCGCTCGACACGTCGGCCTTGCAGGCTTGTGCCTGCGGATGGGCCTTGGCGAACGAGGCGAGCACCGTGTCGTCGACATCGCAAACGAATATGCGGGCTCCGTGCGCCAGCAACCGCTCGACGATCGCCAGGCCGATGCCGGCCGCGCCTGCCGTCACCAGCACTCGCCGGGCCGCCAGGCCTGCGTCCAAACTGGCCGTTTGCTCGCCAGTCGCCATTATCTTTCCTCGTCCATTAGGTGCGTCGCTCACGCAATGCGATAACCGCCCCGAGAACCACGAGACCATAAAGAATCGCGCGCGTTGCGTATGGCAGGTTGCTGCCGGCAAGCATCGTCTGCAGGGCGGTCAGAAGTAGCACGCCGCCGAGCATGCCGAGATACTGGCCGCGGCCGCCGGTGATGATGGTACCGCCGACCACCACCACGGCGATTGACGGCAACAGATAATCGTCGCCCATGCCGAGGCTCGCCTGGCCGGAAAATCCTGTGAGCAAGACGCCGACAAGGCAAGAGCAAAGCGCGGAGAGGACGTAGACGCCGATCAGTGTTTGACCGACGGCGATGCCCGAAAGTCGGGCGGCCCGCACACCATTGCCGATTCCGTAAACCCTTCGGCCAAAGGGTGTACGGGATAGCAGGATCACCGCGCCGACGACAAAGATCGCAATGAAGAACACGACCGGCGTGATACCGGCAATTTTTGCGGTCATGAACCAGCGCAGCAGCGGTGAAGAAAACCCAGCCGGAGTCCCGCCTGAATAAAGCAACGCCGCGCCCTGCAGTACGCCGTTCGTCGCCAGCGTCATGACGATGGGCGAAATGCCGAGGGCAACGATGCCGATACCATTGACGAAACCGACGATGGCGGCGATCGCGAATACGGCTGGCAAGGCGTAAATCATGGCCTGGTCCGAGCCCTGCACCATGCCGGCGAGCAAGATGCCGGACAGGCCGATCATCCATGGAACGCAGAGGTCAAGGCCGCCGGTCAGGATGACGGTGCCTTGTCCCAGCGCCAGAATGGCGAGAAAGCTCGATAGTACGATGAGCGAATTCCAGTAGCTCCAATGCAGCACTGCGCTGCCGAGCCAGAGTTCGGTCACAACAACGACGGCCACAAAGCAAAAGTACGAAGGCAGGGCATGTCGTAAAGCCTCAGCGTGGCGAACCCAGAATGGTGGCGAACCGCCGGGCCGCAGCTTGCCGGCATTCGGCAGATGACCCCGCAGCTGCCGATCAGCGCCGCCGATTTGTCGCGGCAGCGTCCCGGCGCGCCACGCGGAAAACCGGGCGGCGATGAGGCGCAACTGCTGCGCCAATTCGGAATCGCCGCTCAACGACGCCGCGAGCACGGCCAAGATCAGGATGACGCCTTCGGCAATGCTCGAATAGTAAGCCGAAACATTGAGCACGAGCAAAACATTGACGACGCTCATCAGGATGTAGGCGCCGAACACCGAGCCGGTCGGTCCACCTCGGCCACCGCCGAGCCGTGTTCCGCCGAGGACCACTGCGGTAAAAATCGACAGCAGCAGTGAATTGCCGATCAGCGGATCGCCGGAACCGGTCTGGGCGCTGATGAAGACGCCGGCAAGGCCGTAACAGCCACCGGCGATCACATAGGTGACGAAGCGCGTGAAATCGACGCGAACGCCAGCGGAACGCGCCGCCTCGGCATCACTGCCGATCGCATAAAGCGCCGCGCCAAGCCTGGTCGATTTGAGCCACAGCCATAGCAGCAGAACGCCGGCCAACAGCACGATCGGCATCGGCAACAGGCCCGGTATCGCGTCGCCGAGATAAAAGGTGCCGAGTTGGCCCGCAACGAAGCCGCCTGGTTTCTCCATCACCAACAGCGTCACGCCTTGCGCAATAAACATTGTTGACAGCGTCACGACGATCGGTTGCAGGCCGAGAAAAGCGATGAAGAGGCCGTTGAAGACGCCGGCGGCCATGCCGACGCCGATGCCCGCGAGTGTCCACACGACAACCGACTCGTGCGTCGACGCCGGGTCCATGCTCGACGCGAGAACGACGTTGACGAGCGAAATCACCGCGCCGGCCGACAAATCAAATCCGCCAGTGAGGATGACGACCGTTTCGCCCATCGCGGCGATGGCGAGCGTGGCCGCACCGGCGGCCATGAAGCTGATGTCGAAATAGGTGAGATGGCCGGCGCTGATCGAGTTGACCAGTACGAACAACAAAATGAAGACGACGACGGCAGTGATCAGACCGCGATGACGCGCAAACAGCACGCCGGCGCCCGGCCGGCGCTGTACGCTTGATTCAGAGCGCAAGGCGGCCGCGACGCTCACGCGGCGATCTTCTTGGCGTCGCCGCCCAAGGCGGCATGCATGATCCGATTCTCCGTCAGCTTATCGGCGCCGATCTCCTCGACGATTCGCCCGCCGTAAAGCACGACAACCCGGTCGCACAGGTGCACGAGCTCGGGAATCTCGGTCGAATGGAACAGGATCGAGCCGCCCGCCTCGGCGTAGGCCCGCATCAGGAGATAGAGCTCATGCTTGGTGCCGACGTCGATACCGCGGGTCGGGTCGAACAGCAGCAAGATCCGGCTTTCGGCCAACAGCCATTTGGCAAGCGCGATCTTTTGCTGATTGCCGCCGGAAAAAGATTTGACCGGTGTCCATAGTGCCCGCCGATCGACTTCGACACGCGCGAAAGCGCCGCCGACAGCGGCCTCTTCACGCGCGCTCTGCACCAGGCCAAAACGGCAGAACCGCTCGATGATCGGCAGCGAAACATTGTGCTTGCCGTCGAGCTCGACGAACAGCGCCTCGGTCTTGCGATCTTCGGGCAGGAAACCCATGCCGATATTGGGCCGTAGCGCGTCGGTCGGCGAGGCAATTGTCACCGGACGTCCGTCGATCAGGATTTGGCCACGACGAACATCGGTCATGCCGAAGCAGGCAAGGAACAGGTCGAGCTGTCCCATCCCCTGCAATCCGGCGACGCCGAGGATCTCGCCGCGTTTGAGTGAAAACGTCGCCGCTTCGAGCCGGTGACCGGCAGCGAGCTCGCGGGCGCCCAACACCTCGGGTGAATCTGCGGTGCTTTGCGGTGAGCGAGGAGGAAAGGTCTGAGCGATCGAGCGTCCGATAATCATTTCGATGATCTGCGCGTCGCTGAGTTCACTGGTCGCCGCGGTGGCAATATGCCGGCCGTTGCGCAAGATCGTCAGCCGATCGCAGAATGCCCGCACTTCGCGCATGCGGTGCGAGATGAAGAGGATGGTGACACCCTGTCGTTTCAACGTGGCGATGACTTCGCCAAGCCAATCCACATCTCGGCCGGCGAGCGTGGACGTCGGCTCGTCGAGCAGAAGAAGGCGCGGCTTGCGAAAGACCGCGCGCGCAATCTCGATCCTCTGCTGAATTGCGAGATCGAGCTCGCCGACCTCGCGCCACAGTTCAATGTCGAGACCGAGACTGTCGAAATGCTCGCGAACAGCAAGCTCGGCGGTGCGGCGCCGGATCATGCCGGTCCAGCCCTGCGGACCGTAAGGCAGCAGCATGTTATCGAGCACGGTCAGATCCGGCGTAAGCGTCATCTCCTGGAACGCGGTTTGCACGCCGTGCCGGTGCGCCGTCCGGGGAGAGTGCAGGCGCACTTCGTCGCCGAACAATTTGATTGTACCGCGGTCCGGCTCGATAAGACCGGACAACAGCTTGACGATGGTCGATTTGCCGGCGCCATTCTCGCCGACCAGGGCGTGCGCGACGCCGCGTTCGATGGAGAAACCGACGTCGTCGACGGCGAGCGTTGCGCCGAACGCCTTGCGCAAAGCGTGGATGTCGACAGCGCTCGTGACCTGTTCCGTCATAGCTGCTCTGC
>Ga0210395_10000377_pt1 | contig 35135 bp, 31 predicted proteins | sample IncBWH4OmetaG_FD_150861 | JGI IMG/M metagenome (GOLD analysis project Ga0210395, IMG submission 150861) | Forest soil microbial communities from Barre Woods Harvard Forest LTER site, Petersham, Massachusetts, United States - Inc-BW-H-4-O ... | reverse complement strand
AGAAGCGGCGAAATTTCCCTTGTTGGCTGCGCGCGTCGCTTCGCTCGGGGATTTTCGGGAGGTGCTCGGGGCCATCCGGCGGTGCGTGTTGCCGAATGGCGAGATTGGCGACCAGGCGTCCTCGGCGCTGCGGCGCATTCGCGCGAGCATCACCGAGACGCGGGAAGCGATTCAGAAAACGCTCAAACAAATCCTCAGGTCACGCCATGCCGAGGCCGGGGAAGATTACGTCACGCTGCGCAATGAAAGATTTGTAATTCCCGTGCGCGCGGAAAGCCGGCGCAGCGTGCCGGGGGTCATGCACGGAGCTAGCGCTACAGGACAGACGGTGTTCCTCGAGCCGTTCGAGACCGTCGAAGTGAATAACCAGCTCGTGCAGCTTGCCGAAGACGAAGCGGCGGAGATCCTAAGAATTCTGCGTGAACTGACGGAACGATTGCAGATCGTTCGCGAACCCTTGCTCATTGCGGCGGAGACGATTGCGGAGCTTGACGGGGTGTTCGCTCGCGGGCGCTTTGCGCGCGATTTCGATGCCTCCATTCCGGAGTTTTCTGACGCTTCGGAATTGCGTTTGGTCGAAGCGCGCCATCCCGTGCTGGAAGACAAGCTGCGCCGGGAAGAGCGGGCCGTTGTGCCCATGACCCTGGCACTTGGCGGCGCGGAAAAAGTTTTGGTTATCAGCGGACCGAACACCGGCGGCAAGACCGTGGCGCTAAAAACGACGGGGCTCGCGGCGCTGGCCGCGCAGTCCGGCATTCCCGTGGCGGCGCAACGTGCGGTGTTGCCGGTTTTTGATCGCGTGCTGGTGGACATCGGCGACCAGCAGTCGATCGCCGCCGACCTCTCGACGTTTTCGGCGCACATGCTGAATTTGAAGACCATGCTCGAACTGGCGACGCCCGCTTCACTGGCGCTGGTTGACGAAATGGGCACCGGCACCGCGCCGGAAGAGGGCGCGGCGCTGGCTGTGGCGCTGCTCGATGAATTTCGCGCCAAAGATTGCATCGTGCTGGCGACCACCCATCATGACCGATTGAAAACTTACGCTTCGACCACCCCGGGCGTGGTGAACGCCGCCGTGGAATTTGACGAGGTAAATTTGCGGCCGACCTACCGCCTGATGGTCGGCGTGCCGGGAGGCTCTAGCGGGATTGCCATTGCCCAGCGGTTGGGAATGGCCACCTCGATTATCGAGCGGGCGCGGTCCTTGTTGACCCCGGAATCGCGCGAGGCTGCCGACTTGATAGCGTATTTGCACCGCAGCCGCGATGAACTCGACCGCATGCAGCAGCAGATGGCGTCGGAGCGGCACACGCTCGCCGAGGAGCGCAAGAAACTGCGCACCGAGTGGGTCGAACGCCAGCAAAAACGCATCAAGGAACTCGAAGCGCAGTTCGCGGAGATCGAGAAACGCTTCGATCAAAACGCCGCGCAGGTGATCGAAGCGGTGAAAGAACGCGAACTGCGCGCCTCGCTCGAGAAAATGGCGCGGCGCAAGGGCCAGGCCATTCAGAGCGAAGCCCGCGAAGAACTGAACGCCGCGCTGGTAGAAACCATCTCCGATTCGCAAGCGGATTTAGGCACAGCTTCTCGGAGTCAGCAAGCCATTGGCCGAGAGGCTTTTGAGCCAGGCGCGCGCATTCGTGTGCGAGGCTTCAGCAAGCCGGTGATCTTTCGCCGATGGGATGGCTCGTTGGCGGAAATCGAAGCTGGCCCTTTGCGCATGAAAGTTGCCGTCGATGAAATTACCGCTATAGAACCGTCGGCCGGCGGCGGACGAGCGGGGCCAGCACCGCCCCTACCGTCGTCGGGGCGAAGGAATGTGACCGTCACTAGCGAGCCAGGCGAAGGCCCGGCTTCGGGCGAGATCAACGTGATTGGCATGCGGGTGGAAGAAGCCACCGAGCGCGTGGACAAATATCTCGACCAAGCCGCGCTCGCGAATCAGACGCGCGTGCGCATTATTCACGGCCACGGAACCGGCGCGTTGCGCAAGGGCCTTGGCGAATTCCTAAAATCGCACCCGCTGGTTCAACGAACCTCGTTTGAGACCGAGGAACACGGCGGCAAGGCCATCACAGTTGTAGAATTACGTTCCTAGGAAGTCATGGCGGAAGCGGGGTCATTCGCAGAGAGGGTGAAGCAGCAGGCGGACATTGTCCGCGTGGTGGGCGAATATGTGCGCTTGAAAAAGACCGGGAAAGATTTCAGCGGGCTCTGCCCGTTTCACCAGGAAAAAACTCCTTCGTTTACCGTCTCTCCGCTTAAGCAGATTTTTTACTGTTTTGGGTGCGGCAAGGGTGGCGACGTTTTTAGTTTTGTGATGGACATGGAGAAGTCCGCGTTTCCCGAGGCCGTCCGGACCGTCGCGGAGAAGTGCGGGATCGCCGTTCCGCGGCCCAGGGAGCGCTCGCCGGAGGAACGGCAGGAAAACCAGCAACGAGCGGCGCTGGTCGAGATGCATCGAGAGGCGCAGGCTTTCTTTACCAAACAAATTTCCGGAACGCTCGAGGGAAAAGCGGCGCGCGCTTATCTCGAGGACCGCGGGCTCGATAGCAACGCGATCGAGCGATTTGGTATCGGCTATGCACCGAGCGCCGGCGATGCGCTGACGCGGCTGCTGAAGCACAAGTATCCGGAGAAGCTGCTCGGCGAATCGGGACTGATCTCGCGAGGCGAACAGGGCGGCCGGCTATTCGACAGGTTTCGCCGGCGCATCACGTTTCCGATTGCCAATGAGTCTGGAAAAATTGTGGCGTTCGGCGCCCGCGCGCTTGGCGACGAGATGCCCAAGTATATGAATTCTCCGGAAACACCGATCTACTCGAAGAGCAACGTGCTATACCACCTGGACCGCGCCAAGGAGGAGTTGCGTCGGTCCGATTTTGCGGTGCTGGTCGAAGGCTACCTGGATGCCATTGCCGTGGCGCGCGCGGGCATCAGCAATGTGGTGGCAAGCTGCGGCACGAGTCTCGCGGTGCCGCAAATCAAGTTGCTCGGTCGTTTTACCAAGCGCGTGATCATCAACTACGATCCGGATAACGCCGGCCAGTTGGCGGCCGAGCGGTCCGTGTCGCTTTTGCTCGAACAGGATTTCGAAGTGCGCGTGCTGGCGCTGCCTGCGGTTGGCGACAAGAAGGCCGATCCGGATTTGTTCATCCGTGAAAAGGGCGTGGAAGAGTACACCAGGCTGCTGAAGGAGGCGCCGCCCTACGTGGACTACTTGATCGCCCGCGCGCGAAAGATGGATCTGACGACGGGAGAAGGGAAGAAGCGCGCCGTTAACTTTCTTTTGCCCTATATTCAAAAGATTCCCAATGCCATCCTGCGGTCGGAATGGGCGACGCGCGTTGCGCAACAACTCCGTATAGACGAGCCGGTCATGCGCGCGGCATTGAGCAAAGCGGCTTCCGAGCGGCACAGCGAGCTAAAGATTCAGCCAGAGCTGGTGGGCCACTCGGCAAAGCCGGTGGAACGGCGCTTAATTCGCATGCTGGCGGAGGCCCAGGGATTTCGCCGCGAATTGGCGCAACGGCTCCAGGCGGCGCAGCTCCATCATGGTCTCGAGACCGAGAAAGTTTTTGCGGCTCTGGTCGTCCGGGGCTTGGCCGACGAGCCGATCGAGGTAACGGAAGTGGCTCGGCAGCTCGAAGAACGTGACCGGCGGATGCTCTTCGAGATTCTGTTTGAGGAAGCCAGTGAGCCGACCTGGGAGGAGGCCGTCAGTTGCATCGAGGCTCTCGAGCATCGCCAAGCCGAACGGGAGCTGGCGGACGTGCAGCGCAGCATCGAGGCCAATCCCCCGATGTCGGAAATGCGCGGGCTGCTCGAGAAGAAGCAGGATCTGATGCGGCGGCTCGCTGCGGCGAGATGAGCCCCTTAAAAGGAACCTAACCGTAGTCAAGAGGCGGGCTGGACCGAACTAGGCGGGACGCGCCGTTCGCAGGCGAATAAGCCAACTCGAGGCTAGTAGAAGCGCTGCCGGAAGCCAAATCCAGAATAGTTCGCTCTTCACAACTTCCAGGCCCCGGTCGGTGAAGAAACGGCTGACACCGATCGGCGAGACGCGAATCGGCCTCCAGGGAAAAAAGTAGCGGGTGTTGTTGAAAGGGGAGAAGAAAGCGACGCCGAGACCGCCGTCGGTCATGGCGTCGAGCAACCCGTGGCTGGCTGTCGCTAGGAAAAAATAACTCCACAGGGAGAATCCGCCGAGGCCGGGGACGCCTTGCCGAAATAGGAGAAGTGCCACGGCACTTGCCAGAACGGCCGCGAAAAGAAGCGAATGTGTAAATCCGCGATGTCCCCAGAAGTCACCGTAGCGGATGCCGAACTCGAAGCCGATGACGTCGAGATCGGGAATAACCGAACAGAGCGCTCCTATCACCCAGACACGCTTTGGCGTACCCCGCTGGTAGAAACAGGCTCCGATCGCGAGGGCTGCCACCGCGTGCGAAACGACCGAGGCCATCTGGAGTTAACCGTCCTTGCTCAAACGACATCTTACACATACGGCAGGCTTTTCGGCTGAGCTTGCTGGTTCCTAAGGCTCGGCGCATGGAAAGCGGCTCGCTTGGTTGGGCTACGCGGGCAATTTCTTCCACAGGTCCCCACGGATTAAATTGTTGACGAAGACAGACTTAAGCGTGTAGCGTAAAAAGGTTTCCCGAGTAACGGTTTCGCACCTAAATGCATCTATTAAGATGTACTTAGAGTCGGGCGGACCGTACTCTGAGAGCGCACCAACGGCGAAGCACAGGGCAAACGGCGGGCTGGCGGCGCAGCACAGCCTAGAGGATTTCACAACAAGAAGAACGATCTGGTGGGGAGATTCCCCATAGTTCTTTTGGTGACCGCAGAGGAATTGACTGCGCCAGCGTGGCATACTGCCTCGGCCTTTCGCGGGAAAAAGTTTCGATCGGCCGTGACCGGCAGCACTTGAGTTTCGGCGTGGTGGGCTGGAGGAATTCGTGGCAGCAGTGGGTCTTGAAGAAAAATACGATGCGGTAAAGCAGCTCATTGCCGTGGGCAAAGAGCGCGGGTATTTGCTTTACGACGAAGTGAACGATTCGCTTCCGGCGGAAGTGCATTCTTCGGAAGAGATCGACGACCTTCTCACTACATTTGAACGGAATGGGATCGAGATTTACGAGGACCAGGCGTCGGCCAAGGCTGCGCGCGCGGTGGAAGTGTCCTCGGAGAGCGGCGATCGTGATGCCGGCGTCAAGGACGAGGCGCATTCGGACGAGGGCGGCAGCGATCTGGATTTGACGCCGGGGTCTCTCGAGAAGACCAACGATCCCGTGCGCATGTATTTGCGCGAGATGGGCACCGTGCCGCTTTTGACGCGCGAAGGCGAAGTGACCATCGCGAAGCGCATTGAGCGCGGGCAGCTGGTGGTCATGAAGTCCATCACGCGGTCGCCGATCGTGATCAAGGAACTGATTGCCGTTGGCGAGGACTTGCGCAAGGGCGCGCGGTCGATCAAGGAAATTGTCCAGTTTGACGACGAAGAGCTCACCGAAGAAAAGATCGCGAACAAGACAAAGCAGACGCTGAAGTACATCGACAAGATCGCGAAGTTGTACGACTTGGCGCTGAAGCAGGCGGAGAAGCTCGAGAAGACGCCGAAGGCGAAGAAGCGGCCGTACATGAAGGCGAAATGGGCGGTGTCGCGGACGCGCGTGGAGATTTCGGTCGAGATTCGCGGGATTGATTTCAATCCGTTCGAGAAAAAGCGGCTGATCGACAAGATGCGCGGGACGGTCGAGCGCTTGCAGTCTTTGGAACGCGAAGCCGGACGGCTGGAGCGGCGAGTGGATGCCGCGAAAGGCGACGTCGCCGCGGAAGCGCGTAAGGAATTGCGCACGCGCCGCACCGAGCTGAAAGATATTGAAGAGGCCAGCGAGGTTGGGCTCACGGAGTTGAAGCGCACGCTGACGTTTATTCACCGCGGCGAGGCCGAAGCCGAACAGGCGAAAAAGGAATTGATTGAAGCGAACCTTCGGTTGGTCGTTTCGATTGCTAAGAAATATACCAACCGCGGGCTGCAGTTCCTGGATTTAATCCAGGAAGGCAACATCGGCTTGATGAAGGCCGTGGACAAGTTTGAGTGGCGCCGCGGTTATAAATTTTCGACGTACGCCACGTGGTGGATCCGCCAGGCCATTACCCGCGCGATTGCGGACCAGGCGCGCACGATTCGTATCCCCGTGCACATGATCGAGACCATCAACAAGCTGGTGCGCACCAGCCGGCAGCTGGTGCAGGAACTGGGACGCGAGCCGACTTCGGAAGAGATCGCCAAGCGCATGGACATTCCGGTCTCCAAAGTGCGGAAGATTTTGAAGATCGCGCAGGAGCCCATTTCGCTCGAGACACCGATTGGCGAAGAAGAAGACTCGCATCTCGGGGATTTTATCGAGGACAAGGCCGTGGTTTCGCCGTCGGATGCGGTGATCAATTTGAATTTGAAGGAACAGACGTCTTCGGTTTTGAAGACGCTAACGCCGCGCGAGGAAAAAGTGATCAAGATGCGGTTCGGTTTGGATGACGGCAGCGAGCACACCCTCGAGGAAGTGGGGCAGTCGTTTGCTGTGACGCGCGAGCGCATCCGGCAGATTGAAGCGAAGGCCCTGCGGAAGCTGCGGCATCCTTCGCGTTCGCGGAAATTGCGGGCGTTTTTGGAAGGGCCTTCGCGGGATTATTTGTAGAAGGAAGCGAGTAGTGGGCAGTGCATAGTTGAAATCAAAAACGCAACGCCCCGATCTGCTCGGGGCGTTTTTATTGGGCGTGGAATTCTGAGACGACCGCAATTTTGCCCACGATGTTTTGATTAAACTCAGGCAGATTTTCGGCAGCAATCCAGTATTCGAGATGCAGCGCGCCGCCGACCTTTTCGACCGTAAACTGCGCCAGATAGCCTGTTTTTACAGCGAATCGCGTGACATATCCCACTTTCGACTCGGAGCCGTTCGCGTTCCAGTCGCGCGCTATCTGAGTGGCATATTCTTCGTTCAGGACCGGATAAAAGATTGGCTGGCCAGGCAGCCTCGGAGCAAAGACGCGGTATTCGGACTCGCGAATGAGGCGAAGTTCTTTCGCTCCGACCGGGCGATATAGAATTGTGGTCTCTTCCATTCTTCCGGTTCGAGCGTCCCCGGTGCCAAATCATCGCCGGGCTTTCCAGGGACCGTTACCACTCCCAGTTTAGCAGGATGATTCTATGGGCGATGACTTCCTCGAGTTCTCGCAAGGACCCCATCCGTCTTGTTGCAGCATGCGGAGGACCTCTCGAACCTTCGCCGGCCAAAGTCATGCTCTCCGTGAATCGGCTTCAACTCCCGGCATTCTCTCGCGGGGTGCGGGCGAAGCGCGTCGCTAGGCGAGTGATCCATACGGCGAGGAAGGCGGCAAAACCGAAGACTGTATAGAGCATTTGGTCGGGATCGGGGCGGTGGTCGGGACGCAGATTGGCCTGCACCTCGTAATTGAACACCAAGAGCAGGAGCACGAGGACCGCGCAGCCGAACCAGGCGAACCACGTGCTGAAGAACTCGAGTGTGGCTTCCGCATGTTCCGGGCTGAGCCAGTACTGTTTGTTTGGGAGATTGATGAGCTGGGACGGGAGGCTCTTCAGAATGCGAGGGACGCCAAACCCGAGGATCGTGGACATCACGATGGCGGCAACGAAGAACGCAAAAAACATGGCTTTGGATTGCCAGCCGTTGGGGATGCCGCGGCCGTTGAAGTGGGAGGCGACATTGTCCGGCAATTGCGGATAGCAGGAAGAAAAATAAATCGCTGCAAAAATTGCGAGCACGACGAAAATACTTCTGGGCAATCTTGAATGCTGCACGGCGACCTCCCGGATCAGCTTACGAGCCCGGGCCAGCGCCAGCAAGCGGCACGCGACGGTGCTTGGCATATCGCGAACCGGGCGAAGGCCAAGGTCTTTCTGAGCCCCTCGGTATGCCGAGCCTTAGAGAGGCCGTTTCGGATATCGCGGCAGCTGGGAGGTGAACGATTGTAGAAAACCAGCCAAGCAGGTGTTTGTCACGGCGGTCGAGCATATTAAGATGATGAACCCAGCCGTAAAACAAATATGAAACCGGTACAAAAGATTTTAGCCCTGGTATTGGTGGTGCTCCTGGCGGCTAGCGTGTATGGATTGCTGCACACCGAGCAGCCGCCGGGAACGCCGGTGGCCGGCCAACCCTCGAACGGCGCTGCGGCCGCCCAAGCTCCGCTGGTGGATCAATCGCACCTGCTAATGGCGCAGCGTCTGGCGAAAATGCCGACAAGCCCCGAGGAACAGCCGTTCGCTCAGGAAGCCCTCCGGCTTGCCGATCATCAGATGGATCTGGCGTTTGCGACGGCGGAGCGCGATGCGGAAGAGCATCCACCGGCCTTGAGCGCACAAGCAAAAGAAATTCAGGAGCGATTGAAGAATGCCGAAGATGCTCTCGATGCCGACAACGCTCTCGTTGCGCGCTTGACCGCCGACGCCGCCAAAGTGACCGGCGCCAGAAAGGATGCCTTGGGCGATCAGCTCGTCCTGGCGACGGCCCATCAAGAGGAACATCAGGATGAAGTGGACGACGCCAAAGGGGATCTAGAACGCGCAGGGGGTGACCCGAAGAGCCGCATTGAGGCCATGATGCAGGAGCACAAGGCCTCTTCGGAGGCTACCGATGCCTTGCGGGCCAACGTCAGCACCGCCGTGGACGAAGGCGGATTGATTCACCGGTTCCAGCAATGGCTGACCCTCCATCAAAAGCAGCTGCTCTTGTGGCAAGCGAAGCAAGCAGCGGAATCGGCGGCCGCTTTGCTCTCCGCGCGGCACAACGAAATCGCAGCGCAGATCGATTCGAGAAAAAACAGCCCGGCGCAAGCGAACGGACCGGCGAACACGAATCAACCAGCGGCGAAGGCTGCGGCTCCACCGCAGCTCAGCCACGAAGACTCCGCGGAGCTGGTTAAGGCGACCAAGCTCCGCGCGGCCAAGCAGAAAGCAATGTCGGCGTTCGACAAAAGGATGGACGACCAGAAACAGCTCGCCGATAACTATGGCAAGTGGATCCGAGTGATCGCCGCGAAACAGAAAGCTGAATTTCACCGTGCCCTGATTGGTGTGATCGTCATTCTTGGCATCCTGCTGATCGGCGTCTTTTTCGACAGCTGGCTGGAAAAACTGCTCGGAAAGACGGCGCTCGATCGCCGGCAAGTGGAGACCTTGCGAACCGTGACGCGCGTGACCATCCAGGTGCTGGCTGTGGTGATGATTCTCCTGGTCATTTTCGGGCTGCCGAAACAGATCGGGACAGTACTTGGATTGGCCGGCGCGGGACTTACCGTCGCGCTCAAGGATTTCATCGTCGCTTTCCTCGGCTGGTTTGTGCTGATGGGAAAGAACGGGATTCGCCTCGGCGATTGGGTGGAGATTAACGGAGTGACTGGAGAAGTCGTTGAGCTTGGTATGTTTCATACCGTGCTGCTGGAGACCGGCAACTGGACCGATTCAGGCCATCCGACCGGGCGGCGCGTGACGTTCACCAACAGTTTTGCGATCGAAGGACATTATTTCAATTTTTCGACTTCGGGCCAGTGGTTGTGGGACGAATTGCAAGTGGTTTTGCCTGCCGGACGCGATCCCTACCCGATGGTCGACGCCATCCAGAAGATCGTGCTGGAAGCAACAGCGGAGACCGCGAAACAAGCGGAGAAAGAATGGCAGGGTGTGACACGCTCGCGCGACGCCGCGCATACGCTCACCGCGGCGCCAGCAATCAATGTGAAGCCGGTCGTGGGCGGCGTCGAAATCGCGGTGAGGTACATCACGCGCGCGAATGAACGCTACCAGCTGCGAGCGAAATTAAACCAAGCGGCGGTGGACCTGCTGGGTCAGAGTTTTGTTGCGCCACCGGCTGCCGCGGCGGAGCCCGATGGAAAACCCGCTGGATGAGCTGGTCAGGGATTCGAGTCGAGACGGCGGAGTCGGAACGAGTGTCCATTCCGGGCGCTCTTCACTTCACCACACTGCGTGCGCGAACTTCTTCTGACGTCAAGCCGTAGAGCGGCGGCGTTCTTACACCCAACATGGCCAAATACAGATACACCTGCCCGCGGTGGTGGATTTCATGTTCGACCATGAGGCGCAGCCATTTCCAGGTGGTGATGGGCGCATTGTCGGGGGTCTTGCATTTTCGCTGAAGGTCTTCGTCCGTGAGACGGCGGAAGATGTCCATCGACTCGCTATGAAGCCTTTCCATAAAGGCCATCACATTCTCGTATCCTTCGGCGAGTTCTTTGCCGTGAGTCGTGTAGCGGCTGGGTTGGCACTGGACGTTTTCAGCCCACATGTAGCGCTCGGCGACCGCCAGATGCCGAAGGAGGTCACCGAGTGTGAATTTGCCGGGTGCGTAGGTCCACTCGATTTTGTCCGGCGGAATCGAGCGCGCCACGCGCATGGTGCGTTTGCGAACAGTTCCAAAATAGTCGAGGAAAGGTTGAATGGTTGGAACTTCCATAACGTGTCTCACACTCCCTTGGAATGATTTCCGGCAGTTTCATCCGAACAGCGGCCGAATCCAGGGCGCTCTGTACGTCGTCGATAGTCAGATGCCAGCGGGGGCCGTCTTGATTCGCCGCTCCGAGGACCCGCTCGAAATCTTTCAAGTCGCTCGGGACCGCTCCGGACGACGCAGGTTCTCGAGTTTCCGGACGGTTGATCCGCCCTCTCAGGAGCGCTTCTGACCATCTGCGGCGCTCGACCAGCGCATCAATTGGCGGGCGCGGGAGGCGGAAAGAGTGGCGCCTGCGTAGAGCAGCGCGAGCAAGGTATAGCCCGCAACCAGACTGATACCCTCGGCGACCACGCCTAAAGCGATGCTCATCGTGAGCTGAACGCAGGTCGTGAAGATGGCCATGGCAGATTGCGTGCGGCCCATGAAGTGGCGCGGGACGATGGACATTAACCCCGACTGGGCGGTGACACCGCCGACGGCGCGGCAAAGTCCAAAGATAGCCTGCATCACGACGGCTCCCAGGAGAAAAACGACAAACGGTGTGGCCATGTGGCCTACGGCAAGGACGGCGCAGGCGGCGACGTAGAGCGGCATGCGCAGCGAGTTGCGCAGCTGACTGGCGATGAGGCCGCCGGTGATGGCGCCGACGGCCCAGCCGGCTTCGAGAAAGCCGAGACCGCGCGCGCCGGCGTGCAGGATGTCGTTCACCAGCGCGACCAGGACGACGTTGCCGCTGACGACGCCAGCCATCATGATCGAGTGCGTGACTCCCAAGGAGCGCACCAGCGGCTGTTGTTTGAGATAGACAAAGCCTTCCTTTAGATCGGCATAGACGGCCAGAGAGAGGCCAGCTTCGGCAACTTCGGGGTTTTCGCCCGAGGCCAGAGCTTCGGCGGTGGCTTCGGTCGCTTCGGAATATTCGCGCGGGTATTTCAGATGGTCACGCGGAGAGACGTAACCGCTGCGGACGCAATAGAGGCAGAACGCAGAGCCGAAGTAGGTCAGGCCGTCGATGAAAAGGATTCCCGCGATCCCGGCGCGGTCGTAGAGGAAGCCGACGAAGGAGCCGGCGATGAGCATGCCACTCTGCACGCCGACGAGAACGGCGGCATTGGCGCCGGTGAACTGGCTGGGCGGAATGACTTCCTGGACCAGGGCGTTGACGGTGGCCCAGTACATGGCGGAGCCGACGCCGGTGACGAGCGTCATGGCGTAGAGATGCCAGAGCTGAAGATGGCCGCTCCAGGCGATATACGCGGTCGCTAGAACAAAGAAGCCGCGGACGAAGTCGAGGGAGACGCCCAGATAGCGGCGGTCAAAGCGGTCGATGAGCACCCCGCCTAAAAAGGGGATGAAAAGGCCGGGCAGCGTGACGACGATGACTTGCAGGCTGACTTTCACCGTGGAGTGCGTGGCGGCCATGATGTACCAGCTCACGCCGACGAAGTTCATACCGCTGCCGAACAGCGAGACGAACATGGCCAGAAAGAAATAACGGAAGCCGGGCTGTGCCCAAATCAGCTTCCAATCCACACGGGTTGTCGTTGCGGTCGCCATGGTGAAGAAGGAGCCATCCATTCTAGCGGCTTTAGAGGTTTCACAAGGAGGGATAGCACGGGCCCGTTCCAGGTAGGGCCAAGCAGCTGAAGACCAACCGCTTTTGTGTTTTTTGTGACCAGCGGCAAAATAATTTGATTTGACAAATCAAAGTAATCTTGGTTAGCGTAGGCGGACATGCAGAGCGAAGCGGTCCGGCAACTGATGGAGTTTTACCCGAGGATTTACTTTGCCTGCCACCGTCGTCACGTGCGCGATCCAAAATCCCGGCAGGTTTTGAGCGCGCATCAGGGGAGCATTCTGGATCACCTGGACGCGCGCGAGCCGGTGATGCTGCTGGAGTTGGCGCGGCACATGGGAGTGACGCCTTCGACGATGTCGCTCGAAGTCCAGCAGCTGGTGCGTAAGGGCTATGTGACACGGGAGCGCGACACCAAGGATGGGCGACGGCTGATGCTGCGGCTCTCGAGTGGCGGCGTGCGGGTTCGAGAGGCAAACTCCGTGCTTGATACGGAGCGGGTTAGGAAGATGCTGGCCCGGCTATCGCGGGAAGAGTGCGCAGCAGGAATTGCGGGGTTGGCTTTGCTCGCGAAGGCGGCATCGGCGCAAACCGAGGAGCTTCGGAAACGGAGAAGGCCGGGGCGCGGGCGATTGCCGGAGTGAGGCGCGATTTGCAATTTGACAGCGAGGTGAGCGATGAAAATGGTTTTGGGCGTATTCTTGGTCTTGGCCGGTTTGCTGCTTCTCAGTACGCTGATCGGCTGGCTGTTGCCAAAGGATCACCTGGCGACGCGCATCGGGCGGTATCACCAGCCGCCCGAGGCTATCTGGAACGCGATTACTGACGTGGACGCTATGCCCAGCTGGAGAGAGGGATTGCAGAGCGTCGAGCGTTTGCCGGACCGCAATGGCTTGCCCGCTCATCTGGAAACAACCAGCTCCGGGAAAATTCCGATGGAGACGATGGAAATGACCGCGCCTCAGAAATTGGTGACGCGCATTGCCGATCCTAAGCTGCCTTTCGGCGGGACCTGGACCTTCGAGATTGCGCCGGCCGCCGAGGGCGCGACTTTGCGTATCACCGAACGCGGCTATGTGACGAATCCGTTTTTTCGGTTTATGTCGCGCTTCGTCTTCCGTCAGACGAGCACCATGGAAATCTACTTGAAGTCGCTGGCGAAGAAATTTGGCGAAGAGCCGCGGATCGGAGAGTAAGCCGTGGGAAACGAATTGAAATGCACGGTGCGATTTGGGAAGGAATCGTCGGAAGGGAAAGCGCTGCTGGAAACGGGCGAGGTTCTTTTTCGCGGCGCTTTTCGCTTGAACATTCCGTTTGCTTCTATCAAATCGGTGAAGGCGGTCGACGGGGAACTGCGGCTGGAGACTGCGAAGGGATTGGCGGTTTTCGAGATCGGTGCTGCGGCCGAGAAGTGGTGCGAGAAGATCCTTCATCCCAAATCGCGCATCGAAAAGATCGGCTTGAAACCAGGAGCCAAGATTTCTTTGCTTGGCGACTTCGACGCTGATTTTCTCGACGAGCTCAAGCAACTTGAGGGCTCGCTGACCAAGGACAAAGCTGCGGCGGGCTCGGAAGCGGTTTTCTTTGCCGCCGATTCCGAGAAGGAGCTTTCACAAGTTCGCAAGGTTCGGAAATCCCTGAAAGGCGCCACAGCGCTTTGGATTGTTTATCCCAAAGGTCAGAAGGGCATTACAGAGAACGATGTAATCGCCACCGGGCGAAAAACAGGATTGAAAGACGTCAAGGTTGTCGGCTTTTCCCAAACGCACACGGCGCTGAAGTTCGTCATTCCGCTCGACCGACGATAAACCCCGCGATGCCCGTCCCGGGACACCGGCGGGCAGTTTCGCGTTGGGAGTTCCGAAATTCGGCACTAAGATGGTCTGGTGACCTGCTTATTGGAAGTGCGCGAATTGACCGTGGAATTGCCGACCCCCGCTGGTTGGGTGCGGCCTGTGAACGAGGTGTCGTTCGACATCGATGCTGGCGAGTCGCTTGGGCTGGTTGGCGAATCCGGTAGCGGGAAGACTATGCTGGCGCTGGCTTTGATGGGATTGTTGCCGCCGGGAGCGAGAGTCGCGGGCCAAGCGTTGCTCGGCAAGGATCGAAATGAGGCGCAGGAGGCTAGGGAGGTAAAGGAGAAAAGCGTTCGCGAAGCGGGAGTTGCCCTTGGGAAAAATTTGCTGGCCTTGAACGAGCGCGAGTGGCGGGCAGTACGTGGCGGCGAAATTGCGATGGTGTTTCAGGAGCCCATGACTTCGCTGAATCCGGTGATGCGCATCGGTCGGCAGATTGAAGAAGCCATTCGCGCGCACGAATCGCGCCTGGCCTCCGGGGACGTGAAACGCAGGGCCGCGGTGGCCCTCGGCCGCGCAGCGATTCCCGAACCCGAAGTTCGCGCGGAGCAATTCGCTCATCAGCTTTCTGGCGGCCTGCGCCAGCGTGCGATGATTGCCATGGCTTTGGCGGCTGGGCCGCGGCTCTTGATTGCCGACGAACCGACGACTGCGCTCGACGTCACGGTGCAAAAGCAGATTTTGGATCTACTCGATCATCTGCGGCGCGAACTGCGGCTTGGTCTGCTCTTTATCACGCACGATCTGGGCGTCGTTCGGCAAGTCGCGGATCGTGTCGCCGTGATGTACGCCGGGCGCATTATCGAGGAAGGTCCGGCGCGTCAAGTGCTGGCCTCGCCGCGTCATCCGTATACGCAAGGTTTGCTGAACGCTTCGCCCACGCTCGAGCGAGGCAAGCTGTCGCCGATTCCTGGCTCCGTTCCGCAGTTGAGCTCCCTGCCGCCCGGTTGCGCTTTTGAACCGCGCTGCTCCTTGCGCCGTGCGGAGTGTATCGCCGCTGTCCCCGATCTTCGAGTCGCTGATCCGAGCCATACCGCGCGCTGCGTTCTGGTGTAAGAAAGCCTATGCCAAGCCAGCAGAGCCGATCGACGACCATACCCACCGGTGAAATCCTGCTCGAAGCGCGCGACCTGCGAAAATCCTACCGCCGCGGGGGTGGGGTGTTTCGAAAAGAGGCGGAAGGGCCGCGGTTTACGGCCGTAGACGGCCTAAGCCTGGCGGTCGAGCGCGGCGAAACATTCGCCGTGGTCGGCGAGAGTGGCTGCGGAAAAACAACCCTGGCGCGCATGCTCGTGCGGCTCATCGAACCGGACTCCGGCGAGCTTCGCTTTGAAGGGAAGGATCTCCTGGCTTTGCGTGGCGCGGAGCTTCGCGGCCAGCGGCGACAAATGCAGATGGTATTCCAGGACCCCTTTGCCTCTCTCGACCCGAGAATGCGGGTTCAGGAGATTGTCGGCGAGCCCCTCGAGATCCATCATCCGGAGTTGGGCAAAGCGGAGAAGCAGGAGCGCACCCGGGCGATGCTGGAACGCGTGGGCCTAGGAGCCGATGCCCTGAAGCGCTATCCGCACGAATTTTCCGGCGGGCAGCGCCAGAGGATCGGCATCGCTCGTGCTCTGATTCTCCGGCCAAAGCTTGTCGTTGCCGACGAACCCGTTTCCGCGTTGGACGTTTCCGTGGGCGCGCAGGTTTTGTTGCTGCTCCAGGAGCTGCAAGGCGAGTTCGGCCTCACCTACATCTTCATATCCCATAGCTTGCCGGTTGTGGCGCAGGTGGCCACGCGTATCACCGTCATGCGCGCGGGTAAGTTTGTGGAGGTCGGGCCCGCCGAGCAAGTCCTTCACCAACCAGCACACCCGTATACTCGGGAACTGCTCGCCGCCGTGCCCTCGTTGCCCTCGCGCTAGATGGCCTAGTCCTCCTAGGGCCAGGACGCCTCAGCCCGACAATACCGGCCACCTCGTCCTGACAATCTCGGTCCGAATAGGCTAGAATCCGCACATTGAAATATTTGGGTAGGGTCCTGCGTAAAGCCTTAACAGAGTGTAATACCCAACCTAGTGGTGGAGGATTTTCCGATGGCAACAACAACTGCCGTTTCCCCGACTGCGCCAGAGCCGCAGCCCCACATGAGCGCGATCAGCCGCATCGTGGGCGTCTTGTTCTCGCCGCAGAAAACGTTTGAAGATATTGTCAGAAAGCCCGGGTGGGGCTTAGCTATCGCTCTGCTGACACTGCTGAGCCTGGCCGTCAGTTTTGGCATCAATCAGCGGATCAACTGGCGTGAATTCATGAGCCAGCAGATCGAGAAAAGTCCCCAGGGTGCCCAACTCTCAGCCGCGCAGAAGGAGCAGCGGATCGAAGGCGGCGCCAAATTCTCGCCGATCTTCACGTATACGGTTGGTCTGTTGGGTCCGATCGTCGGCGCGCTCGTTTTCGCCCTAGTGATGTGGGGGGCTTACGCGCTTCTTGGCGGCGTCAGCACGAACTTCACGACGGCAATGGCGATAACTTCGCACGCATTCATGACTGGGCTCATCAGCAGCCCTCTCTTTTTGCTGGTGCTCTATCTGAAGGCGCCTGGGACGGTGGACCTGGAAAATCCGGTGGCCACGAATATCGCAGCCGTTTTGCCCGAGGATTCGGCTAAATGGCTTGTGGCGCTCTGCAAATCATTTGACGTTTTTACTTTCTGGACGCTAATTCTCATCGCCATCGGATTTGCGGTTACAAACCCGAAAAAGCTCAAGGGCGGGAAGCCTTACATGATTGCCTTCGGCGTGTGGGCGGCCTACGTGGTGTGCCGGGTGGGAATTGCGTTTATCTTCTCCTGATACACTCGCAGGGTGAGTTTTTCATTTGAAGTAACAAAGACCGACCCGACCGGCGCACGTCGCGGCGTTTTGCACACCCCGCACGGAGCGGTCGAGACGCCGTTCTTTATGCCCGTGGGTACACAGGCGACGGTGAAGGGCCTGCGCAACGAGGCGCTCGAAGAGTTGGGCGCCGAGATCCTTCTCTCCAATACCTATCATTTGTACTTGCGTCCAGGGCACGAAGCCGTCGAGAGGCTCGGTGGCTTGCACCGGTTCATGTCCTGGCCGCACGCGATTCTTACCGACTCTGGCGGCTTCCAGGTGTTCAGTCTCGCCGAATTGCGTAAAGTTACCGACGAGGGCGTGCGCTTTCGCTCGCATGTGGATGGCTCGGAGCACATGCTCACGCCGGAAAAGGTCGTGGAAATTCAACTGGCCCTCGGCTCGGACATCGCCATGGTGCTCGATGAGTGCATTGAAACCCCCGCGCCGCGCGAGAAAGCCGAAGCGGCGGTTAAGCGCACCGCCGCATGGGCCGAGCGCGCGCGAAAATTTTTCCTCGACGAAGGGAGCCGAAACGGCGAAGTCCTGCAATGGCAATTCGGCATCGTGCAAGGGGCTACCTTTGCCGATCTGCGCCGCGCGAGCGCCGAGCAACTCCTCCAATTGGATTTCGCCGGATACGCTGTTGGCGGCCTCGCTGTCGGCGAACCGCATGCATTGACGTGCGCGATGACCGGCGAAGTGACCGCGCTCTTGCCTCGCGACCGCCCGCGCTATCTGATGGGCGTGGGAAAGCCCGAGCAGATCGCCGATTACGTCTCTCTGGGTATCGACATGATGGACTGCGTGCTGCCGACGCGCGCCGCTCGTCACGCGTGTCTCTATACCAGCGAAGGCCGCGTGCTCATCAAGAACGCGCGTTACGCCCGGGACCAGCGGCCGCCCGATCCGAACTGCTTCTGCTCCGTTTGCCGCCGCTACACGCGCGCCTATCTTCGTCATCTTTTCGCTGCCGGAGAACTCACCGCGGCGATCCTGGCCACCCATCACAATGTCCACTTTTACCTTGACTTAATGCGGCAAATCCGCGAGGCTATCGAGTTTGGGAACCTAGCGAATTTCTCATCTGAGATGCACGCACGCTATGCGGTAGGCCCGGCCTGAACTTTGGACCGGAATAGCGTCCGAGATTCTTCAAGTGCGCCCCGGCTAGGCCGGGGTGACCTGCGCGGCAACACGAGCAGAGAATCCGGCAGGCTGTGAGAGCGGGGAAGTGGAACCCGCTGAGCTGATTCCGTCTCCGAGTGACGGTCGGCCGGCCCGAAATTGGTGAAAGGAACGATGCAGCTCTTGACGATTATGGCAGCGATTTTGTTTCAGGCTTCAGGACCAGCGAGTCTGCTCGGCAATCCTCTCGTAATGATGGTCGTGGTGATGGCCATCTTCTACGTCATGCTGATTCTGCCGCAGCAGCGGCAGCGCAAAAAGATGCAAGCGATGATCGCCGCGCTCAAATCCGGCGACAAGGTGGTCACCAACAGCGGCATCTACGGCACCATCAATGGTATTGACGGCGACACAGTCATCCTCAAAATCGCCGACCAGGTAAAAATCCGCATCGCGCGCTCGGCGATTGCGCAGGTGGAGGCATCGGAAGATGCGAAATAAACCCGCCCGCGGCCAGAGCGTGCGCTCAACTCTCTGACCATGAACCCCAATCTAAAGTGGAAAGCGCTGTTCATCGTTCTCGTCATTCTCGGCTGCATCTATGGTCTCGTGGGGCTGCCCACGTTTCCCACGTCCGTAGCGCAGTTGAAAGATAACTTCTCTCACCGGATCAAACTCGGCCTGGACCTGCAGGGTGGCACGCGCCTTGTCCTGCAAGTGCAAACGCAGGAAGCCATCGCGCAGGAGACCGACCGGATGGTCGACCGCATTACGACCTGGCTGCGCGGCAAGAACATTCACTACGATGAAGTGCGCCGTGTGGACGACACGCACATCCTCGTGCGCAACGTTGATTCCGCGCGGCTCTCGGAATTTCGCGACTACGTGAATCAGCAATTCGCTAACTTCTGGGACATGGCGCCTGCTGCGGGCGATCCTTCCGGTTACACGCTCACTCTCCGGGGCGCGGCCATCGCCCAAATTCAAGAAACGACCATGACGCTATCGCTTGAAACCATCGATCGGCGCATCAACGCTCTCGGTCTGACCGAGCCCAACATTCAGCTTCGCGGCGGACAAAACAGCAACGAAATCCTTGTGCAACTGCCCGGCGAAGGCGATCCCACGCGCGCGAAACAGGTCATCCAGGTTGGTGGCCAACTTGAATTGCGGCTACTCGAGGATCCGGTGGTGTACAGTTCCGAGACCGAAGCGTTGAGCAAGCACGGCGGCGTCTTGCCCCCGGGTACAGAACTTTTGCCTGGGCGTCCGCAAAGCCGCACCACTGGCGCGCCGGAGGAGGGAGAGGGATGGTATATCGTCAGCCGCTCGTCCATCGTAACGGGCGCCGATCTGCGCAGCGCCACGGAGAATCGCAATACCAACAACCCCGGACAATGGTCGGTGAACTTTACCCTCTCTCCCGATGCAGCCCGCCGCTTTGGCCCCTTCACGCAGCAGAATATCGGCCGGGACATGCCTATTGTGCTCGATCATCGCGTCTATTCCGCGCCAGTGATCAACGCTCGCATCGATGATTCCGGCGTGATCGAAGGCAGTTTTAGCCAAGAATCTGCGCATGATCTAGCGTTGGTGTTGCGCGCCGGAGCGCTTCCGGCATCGATCAAGTATCTTGCAGAGAACACCGTTGGCCCGTCCCTCGGAGCGGACTCCATCCGCCACGGCGTGCAAGCCTCCGTTCTGAGTTTGCTGGTGGTCATGATTTTTATGCTCTTTTACTACCGGCTGGCGGGAGGCAACGCGGTTCTCGCGCTGATCCTGAACCTGGTCATTCTGCTGGCGGCACTGGCTTTCTTTGAGGCCACGCTGACTCTACCTGGCATCGCCGGAGTAATTCTGACCATCGGCATGGGCGTCGATTCCAATGTGCTGGTCTTCGAGCGCATTCGCGAGGAATTGCGCAATGGCAAGTCTCCGGGTTCAGCTGTCGAAGCGGGTTTCGACAAAGCCTTCCTGACCATTATCGATACGCACGTTACGACCGTGGTCTCCGCCTTCTTTCTGTTTCTTTTCGGCACAGGTCCGATCAAGGGTTTTGCCATCACCCTGACGATCGGTTTGATCGCCAACGTTTTCACGGCCATCTATGTATCCAAGACGATTTTCCACTATCACTTGGCAAAAATGGACCGCCAGGGTGAATTGAGCATCTAGATGGTACTAGGACCTATAGGGCCAAAGATTTGTTGGAACGAAACGAAAGAGTGGTAGCCATCTCAGGTGGAGACTCCCAAGCTCGGCAGGGAGGCTGTGGGAACAAACCCACACACGCTGGAGTCTAAAGAAGGGAAGTATAGAGCCGCATGATCGAGCTATTCAAAGAGCCCAAGATCGACTGGATGGGCAAAGCCAAGTATTTCTATGCCCTTAGCGGCATTCTGCTGATTGCTGGGTGGACGTCCATCTTTCTGCATGGCGGGCTTCGTTACAGCATCGATTTTAAGGGTGGCACCAATGTGGATGTGCGCTTCGCCGAGACCCCCAATATCGACAAGATCCGCAGCGGCCTGACGTCCCAAGGTATTGGAAATACGGAAATCCAGTCCGTTAGCGACATCGCCAACCCCAACTCGAACGAAGTGCTCATCTTCGTCGAGCAGAAAAACCAGGGTGAGGAAGCTGGCGATGCCAGCAAGATCCAGGTTATCAATGCGCTGAACGCGCTCTACGGAACAGCGAGCTCTTCCAAGGCGGACTTCAATGCCGCTACGCCTTCCTCCCTCACCACTTTCCTTACGCAACACGATCCTCTTCTGCTCTCGACCAACGCCGGCGACCGCTATCAGCAGCTTGCAAAAAAGATCCTGGATTATCGCGACACCAAAAGCAAAGGTGTACTCACGAATTTCGATGACCTGTCGAAGGTCGATGGAGTTACCCCGGCGGTTCTCTCAGCCGTAAAAGCGAATTATGGTCTGGGCTCCTTCACCATTGTCGGTTCGGAGATCGTCGGCCCCAAAGTTGGCGGTGAGCTTCGCCGCCAGGCAATCTACGTTACCCTCTATGCTTTGGGAGGCATGCTGGTATATATTGCCTTCCGATTCCAGTTGGTCTACGGGGCAGCCGCGGTCTTGGCGGTGTTTCACGACGTTTTGATCACTCTGGGCTTTTTCTCGCTGCTGCATTTCGAGATATCGCTGACGGTGATCGCGGCGCTTCTCACACTGGTTGGATATTCGATGAACGATACCATCGTCATCTTCGACCGCATCCGGGAGAACAATCGTTTGCTGCGCCGCGAGCCGTTTCCGGATGTTGTGAACAAGTCCATCAACCAGACTCTTTCCCGGACGATACTAACTAGTGGATTGACTTTCCTCACAGTGCTCGTTCTGTTCCTGATGGGCGGCCAGGTGCTTCGTGCATTCTCCTTTGCTCTGGTAGTGGGGATTGTGGTAGGAACGTACTCCAGTTTTGGCATTGCTGCACCGCTGGTGGTCGCCTGGAATCGTTGGCGCGGCCAAGGCGTGGCGGTTGGCGCCGGACCCGCAGCCGGCACGAAGACCCGCGGAAGCGAAGGCGTCACGGGACGTCTAGCTCCTTCGGGGAGGAGGTAGGAATCATGTTTGAAGATATGGTGCTTTCAGGCGATACGAAACGGACCAACAAGCCGTGGACGGTGGTTGTATCCATGCTTGTGCAGGCCCTTATCCTCACTGTGCTGATCCTCATTCCGCTGATTTACACAGAAGCGCTGCCGAAGACGATGATGGCGACCATGCTTACCGCTCCGCCACCACCGCCACCGCCGCCGCCTCCACCGCCGCCCGCGGCGGTCGTGCACGTCAAGCCGCAAGTTCACTTGATGGACGCGGGCAAACTCGTGCAGCCGAAAGCGATTCCGAAAGACGTGAAGATTATTAAGGAAGACGCGCCTGACATGGATGCCGGCGTACAGGGCGGCGTTCCGGGCGGCGTTCCGGGCGGTTCGATGGGCGGCGTCATTGGCGGCGTCATCGGCGGTATGGGCGGAGCTCCGCCACCGCCAAAGCCGACACAGACCCGCATCCGGCAGGGCGGCAATGTAACCGCGGCTATGCTCATCAACCGAGTGCAGCCCGTGTATCCGCCGCTCGCACGGCAAACGCGCATCTCAGGCACGGTGCGCCTGCACGCCATTATCGGCAAGGATGGCTCGGTGCAACAACTTGAAGTCCTCTCCGGGCATCCACTGCTGGTACAATCCGCGCTCGACGCGGTGCGCCAGTGGCGCTATCGGCCGACGCTGCTCAATACCGAGCCGGTCGAAGTGGACACCACGATCGATGTGATTTTCTCTCTGAACCAGTAAGCGGTCTGGCGTGCCGGTCGTGGGACAGGCGCGCTGGTCCGGGCGGCAAAGCTTGGCAAACTCTCGCGTTGGCTCCGGGAGACCCGGAGCCATCAGAACTAAGGAGCAAAACGAATGGTAGCGACCCTGTATGTGCACGCGGCCCTGTTCCTGCAATCCCAAGCTACTTCCTGGGATCTGCGGAGCATGTGGTCTTCGATGAGCACCCTTCCCCGGATCGTTGTCGCGATCCTTTTTATTCTTTCCATCTATTCCTTCGGTGTAATGATTGACCGGGCCCTGATGTACAGCGCGGCTCGTAAGCAGTCGCGTGTTTTCGTGCAACAGGTTGCCGGGGCTCTCAAGGAAGGCAAGCTGGACGAAGCGATTGCCATCGCTGAGCGGAATAAGAAGAGCCACATCGCCAAAGTTGTGGCTACCGGCCTTTCCGAATTCCAATCCGCTTCCCAGCAAGTCACCGACTCTGACGTGATCGAAGCGGCCAAGCGCGGCCTGGAGCGCTCTGTCGCCATCGTTCACGCGGAAATGAAGCGCGGTCTTTCGGCGCTGGCCACCATCGGTTCGACGGCTCCGTTCGTCGGGCTGTTCGGCACGGTCGTGGGCATCTTGAACGCCTTCAAGGGCATCGAGACTAGCAAAGCGACCGGACTCTCGGCCGTCGCCGGCGGTATCGCGGAAGCTCTCGTCACCACCGCTCTGGGTCTTCTGGTTGCCGTCCCTGCCGTGTGGGCTTACAACTACTTCACCAACAAAGTCGAAGCTTTCGACGTCGAAATGGACAACTCCTCGATGGAGTTGATCAACTATTTCATCTTGCGTCGCGGCGCGAAGAAATAAGGTAACCCATGGGCTACAAACCAAAAGTCGGCGCTCAGATGGCGGCACCAAACGTCATCCCTATGGCTGATATCATGCTCGTCCTGTTGATCATCTTCATGGTGGTCACTCCAATGTTGCAGAAGAGCCTGCCCGTGGACATGGCCAGGGTCAATAATGCAAAGGAGATGCAGGACGCTGATAAGGATGACGCGATTATCGTGGCGGTTACGCGAGACGGAACGATCTACCTTAAGAATACGAAGATCACTAAGGAAGATATCACCGGGCAGATTAAAGATATGCTGTCCGCCCGTCTCGATAAAACGGTCTACGTGAAGAGCGACGCCCGGGCCAAGTATGGCGACGTTGTCGCGGTGGTGGACGAAATCCGCTCCGCAGGCGTCGATCAGCTCGGCCTGTTGACGGAGCAGAATCAAGAACGCAGGCCACCGCCTCCGCCACCCAACGCAGCTGCTCCGTCGGCTGATTGAGAGCGCCGGAGAGTCGTTTGGCGGGGATGTCGGGTGTTTCAACCATTCGTTTGCTGAGTCAGAAGGGCCGCGCCGGATCCCACCTGGCGCGGCTTGATGGCCTAGAAAGCTCGCGAAACGCAGGCTGACAGGAGAGTCGCAATGGGAATGTCTGTTGGAGAAAGTAAAGGCGGTGCGATGGCGGAAATGAACGTCGTTCCGCTCATCGACATTTTGCTGGTGTTGCTCATCATTTTCATGGTCATTACTCCGCTCACTCCTCACGGGTTGGACGCGCTCGTCCCTCAGCCCAATCCAAACCAAAAGCAGGATATCGAGCTGGAGAACAAGACCGTGGTGGTGCAGGTGCTTTCCAATAACAAGCTGAAGATCAACAACGAAGACACCACCTGGGATGGGCTCGGTCCGCGGCTAGAAACGATTTTCAAAGAGCGCGCCGAGAAAATTGCTTTCGTCAAGGGCGACAACGATGTACTGTTCATGGAAGTTGCCCGCGCCATTGACATCATGCGCGGTGCAGGAATCGACAGAGTCGGCTTGATCACGGCCAAGCTCGAGGCCGGGCAGTAATTGGGCTTTCTTTTTTAGGGCGGCCGAGGGTGTCTGGAGTCCTCCTCGCGGGGCAATTTCGTTTGTGCGAGGTGCGCTCATGGGAATTTCGCTTGGTGGTTCAAAGCTCGGAACCATGGCGGAAATGAACGTCGTTCCGCTGATCGATATCCTGCTGGTGCTTTTGATCATATTTATGGCGGTTTGCCCCGAGATGCAGTATGGTTTTCCGGCGGATTTGCCGCAGCAGACGATTTCCGAAGCGCCTCGGCTGCCGGATGTGATGGTTGTCGAAGTTTTCGGCGATGGCGCGCTACGCATCAACCAGGAGCCGGTCGAGTGGCAAAATCTAGAGGCCCGGCTTCAGGAGATTTTTAAGACACGCGCCAGCCGCGTTGCGTTCCTCCGTGGGGACCGCGCCATCGAATTTGGCGCCATCGCCCGGGCGATCGATGTAATGCGTGGGTCGGGAATTACGACGGTGGGCTTGATGACGCCGAACTCGAAAACGTTCGCTAAATAGTGTAGATTGGCCCCTCGCAGGGCGGATCTGACTCCTAGCAGGGATGGATGCTTCGATGACTTATGCATCAGCTCGTAATGCTCGCCGGACCGCTTCTCTGGCAGCGCTGTTGATCCTCACCGTTGGGGTTTCGGGCTGCAATAAGCTCAAAGCCCGCGACCTTTTGAATAAAGGTGTCGTGGCTTTTAAGGGGGGCCATTCGGATGAGGCCATCGAGGATTTCAAGCGCGCTACGGAGCTCGATCCCAGCTTGACGACAGCGCACCTCTACTTGGCCACGGCCTACGCCAGTTTGTACATTCCCGGCGCTCCTTCTGCGGAAAATAAGGCCCGCGGCGAACAGGCCATCAAAGTATTTAAGGAAATTCTGGATACCGATTCCAACAATCTGAGCGCCATTGACGGCATCGGCTCGCTTCTCTTTCAGATGGCTGGCCAGCCCTTTGACGAAAAGGGGTTTCAGGAATCAAAGACCTACCATCAACGCCACATTCAAATCAAACCCGATGACCCGGAACCATACTATTGGATCGGCGTGATCGATTGGACTTTGGCCTTCCGTGCCAATGGCGAAATGCGCCGGGACTACAACACGAACAATATTAAAAAGCAGGTACACGATGACCAACCGTTGCCCCCTGCCGTTCGTGCCGCGTACGCGGCCAAGTATGGTCCCCTTGTCGATGAGGGCAGCGCCGACCTGCAAAAAGCCATCTCTCTGAAGCCGGACTATGACGACGCCATGGCTTACCTCGGCCTGCTCTATCGCCGCAAGGCGGACATGGTCGACAGCATGGATGAGCGCGCTTCCCTCCAGAAGCAAGCCGACGACCTCCTCGACAAGATCAAGGAGATCAAGCAGAAGCGCCTGGACCAGCAGCAACAGTTATCCTGAGCAGGCTCGCTCGATCGGCAATAGTAAATCGATTTTCTAACAACAGGACGCCGTGGAAGGCGTCCTGCTTGTTTTTTTTGGGGCCTCGGCTGGCCGCCCGCCAGAGTCTTCGCGCGCGGCCCGTTTCGGGCGTATACTAAAACATGCCGTCTCCCCGCAATGTCCCGTTGAGCTTCCAGCGCGACCGCGCGGTCCGCCAACTGGAAGCCCGCTTTGAAGAGCTCCTCGAAAAACTGCGCAAAAATCGTCCTTCCGAAGATCCCTGGGTGGTCCGTCGTGCCTACGAAATTGCCTCCGAGCGCCATCACGATCAGTTCCGCAGCTCCGGCGATCCCTATATCTCGCATCTTCTGGAGGTCGCCCACATCCTCGCGGACATGCGCATGGATGCCACCACGCTGACCGCTGCGCTTCTGCACGACGCCATCGAAGACACGGAATACCCTGTCGCTCGCATTGAGGAACGTTTTGGACCGGACGTCGCGCGGCTCGTCGAGGGCGTTACCAAAATCAGCCGCCTTAATATGACCGCTCCGGAAACCCGGCAGGCCGAAAACGTTCGCAAAATGCTGCTAGCCATGGTGAACGACGTTCGCGTGGTCATGGTCAAGCTCGCCGATCGCCTCCACAACATGCGCACGCTCGAGTACCTCGGGCACGAAAAGCAGCAGCGCATTTCGCGCGAAACGCTGGACATCTACGCCCCGATCGCGCACCGCCTGGGCATGGGCGTCATGCGCGGCGAGCTCGAGGATCTGGCCTTCCGCTTTCTGGAGCCGGAGGCCTTTCTCGCGCTGCAAAAAGAAGTTACCGAAAAGAGCCCGGTCTATCAGAGGTTTTTGGAGGAAGTCCAAAGCACCATCCGCACCAAGCTGGTTGAAAGCAGTATTCCCGCCGAACTCGAAGCGCGGGTCAAAGGCCTCTATTCGCTACACGGCAAAATCCTGCGGCAGCAGAGCAGCCTCGAACAGGTCTATGACCTGCTTGCCGTGCGCGTCATCACCGATTCAGAGCGAAGCTGTTACGCTGCCCTCGGCGTGATGCATCACATCTGGCGTCCGGTTCCGGGCCGCTTCAAAGACTACATCGCCATGCCTCGCCCGAATCTCTACCAGTCGCTCCACACCACCGTTCTGCATGGCGGCCAGCCATTTGAGGTGCAGATCCGCACGCAGGAAATGCACCGCATCGCGGAGGAAGGCGTCGCCGCCCACTGGAAATACAAAGGTGGCAAACCTGCCTCTGGCGACGACGACCAGCGCATCGCCTGGATGCGGCAACTCATCGAATGGTCGCAAGAGTTGCAGGAACCCGGTGAATTCCTTTCCACGTTGAAAGTGGATTTGGCGCCCGTCGAGGTGTACGCGTTCACCCCCAAGGGCCGCGTCTTGGAGCTGCCCCGCGGCGCCACTCCTGTCGACTTCGCCTACTCCGTGCACACCGAAGTAGGCCATCAGTGCGTCGGCGCAAAAGTGAACGGCCAAATGGTGTCGCTGCGCCATGAGATCGTCAGCGGCGATGTGGTCGAAATTCTTACCAACAAGGGCCACACGCCGAGCCGGGATTGGCTCAGCTTCGTCAAGTCTTCGCATGCGCGCAGCAAGATCCGCCAATGGATCAACCTGCACGAACGCCAAGAGGCCACGGACATGGGGAAGAGGCTGCTGGAGAAAGAGTCGAGGCACTTTGGCCGCGGCCTCAAGAAAATTCCGGAAGCCGATTGGACGAAGCTGATTGCCGACTATGGCCTCTCGAAACAGGAGGACCTCTTTGCGGCCGTCGGTTTTGGCAAGTATTCCGCTCGGCAAGTTCTCTCGCGCTTGCTCGGCGAGCCGGAGAAGCTCGCGGAGTCGGAAGCGGAAGATGCCAAGCCCACGCTCGTTAAAACCGTCAAACGCATGCTCGGTTTCGGCGAAGCCCCTTTAATCGTCAAGGGCCACGACGACCTGCTTGTCTATCGCGCAAAATGCTGCAACCCGATTCCCGGCGACGACATCGTCGGCTACATCACGCGCGGCCGCGGCGTCGCGGTGCACACGCGCGCCTGCCCCAATGTTCAGAACCTCATGTATCAGACCGAACGCCGCATCGCCGTTGAATGGGGAGGCGAAAGCGCCGCCACTTTCCCTGTGCAACTCTCCATCCGCGGGAAGGACCGCGCCGGCCTTCTCGCGGAGATCACCGCGGTCATCAGCGGAGCGGGCTCCAATATTCGCAGCCTCGAGAGCCGCCCCGACCGCCAGAATGCCCGCATCGAAGCCAGCCTGGAAATTGTCGACCGCCGCCAGCTCGAAGCGATCCTGGCCAACATTCGAAAAGTCTCCGGCGTTTTCGGCGTCGAACGCGTCTACCAGATTTGATTTCGCTCGCTCATAAAACTCTTTGCTCCGGAGAAATCGATAGCATCGGGGCTTCGTCCGCCCACGCTCGACGGCCACGGACTCTTCCAGGCATTTCTGCCACCGGGGCCCGACGTGTACGAATCCTTCGACAAACCGCACCTGTCCTTTCTGCCGGGTATCACCCAAGCACACGCCCCCGTTTCCGCCCTCCTTCCACTTACAATAGAAATATGCGGTACCAACGATTGCTTCTCGGCGTGTTTGTCCTTGCCGTAGCTGGCTGCCACCGGCATCCCCTAACGGACTACCGTCCGCTGGACCAAGCGGGGATGTGGTCCAGCGATATTGAGCAGCTCAAAGGGCTCAATACCTCGGATCAGGAAATCGTCCAGATCGTCAAGCTAAAACACGCAGGGATCAGCGACGACACCTGCGTTGAATTGGTCAGCACCGCACACGTTCGCAAACATCCGTTCACGAGTGCCGATGGCGCATCCAACCTGGCCGGCGCCGGATTCGCGGAGCCGCAAATCCTCGAGATTGCTCGTGCCGACCAGCTCGACACCATCAGCATCGATGCCGTCACTCTCAAGCTTATCGGTCTTTCCGACTCCACCGTTCAACTCGTTCTTCACCGTCATCTGGATGGCCAGCCGGTCATGGCCAGCGCAGAAATTTCGCGCCTCAAAAACACCGGTTTGACGGAACGGCAAATCCTCGATCAAATCAATCAGGGAATGACCGACGAACAGGCCGAAAAAGAAATTCACTCTCGCGAAAGTGCCCGCAATCACAAAGACACCTCTTTTGTGCGCGTCCGCGGCCGAACGTCGCGCTAACGCCTGTTGCACTGCGCCGCCTCTCGACCCCAGTTATCGCTTTTGCTTCTTGCGATTTCCCCGGCTACAATCGACTCGCCTTGGTGCTACGGTCGCATCTCCGCCTGCTTCTTGGTGTGCTTCTCGCGCTGGTAGGTTTTTGGGTTTCCTCCTGCGCCGTCGCGCTCGGGCCGGGGTATTCCATCGAGAACCAGGAAATTCGAGTCCAGTTTCTGCCTGGCTCTGATCCCCGGATTCGCGTCGACTCGGACTACCAGCTGCGCAACACCGGCAATCAACCTCTGGCCTCCCTCGAATTGCGCCTGCCCGGGCGCCGCAGCTTTCACCTTGCCCGAGCGCAGGCCTCCTGGGATGGCCTGGCCCTCGCCGAGCAAAGCTCGCCGGTAATCCCCCGCAATACGTTGCTCGCACTTCCCGGACAGTGGAACGTCTCTGAACGTCATACTCTCCACCTCTCGGCTGAATTCCAGACTCCCGCTCCGGGTGAAACCGGTTTGAGTTTTACTTCCGATGCGTTTTTCCTTCCGTCCGAAGGCTGGGCGCCAGAGCTGCTTCCCGCGCAGGGTTTGTTTGCTAATGGAGGCGTTCCTCCAAAGCAGTGGCGTTTAGAGGTGCGGGTGCCCGATGGGTTTCTCGTTCGCTCCAGCGGACGTACTAGGAAAACGTCGCGTAGCGCCCGCGAAATCACGGTTCTGTCTGTCGAACATCCCGAGGATCGCTATCCGTTCGTCGTCGCAGGCAGGTACAAAGAAACAGCTCTCCATACTGGCGCGGGTCCGAGAGTTTATCTCTGGACGCGCGCACCAGAAGACTCCGCGCATTTCGACCCATCCGCTGATGGTCTTGTCCGCGCTATCCAGACTTACGACGCGACATTCGGCACCCGCAGAGGAAAGCGCCAGCCGCTCTGGATTGTGGAATGTCCCGTGCGGGCCGGCTGCTTTACCTCAACGGAATCTTCTTACGCCAATCTCTTGAATGCAGAACCCGCTTCCGTTTCCTCTGAGCTGGTCTCCTCCGACACCCTGCTAATCGATTTTAACGGCGGAGCGCCAAGACTTGCCGCTGCCGCACCGGCTCTAGCCGCCAGTTGGTTGGGTTACGGCCAGAACCCCGGATTCTACGAACAGCAACCCCCTCTTTCCGCTCTGCCCGCGTTTGCGTCCGCACTGGGACAAGAAGCCCTCGAAGGCCCGTCCTCTCGCACGGAGACAATCCGGCGCGCCTTGCGTATGATTCCCAAGAGCGTCGCTCGGCACGAACCGGAAGATGAAAACGTTCTGCGGGCCAAGAGTTTCCTTTTCTTCTACGGCCTCGAGGAGCGCTACGGGCGAGAGGCGTTCCGCCATGCCATCAACCATGTGCTCTCGGCTCGCCAAGGACGGGGCTTTGATCTCAACGATCTTATCGCCGCGTTCGACGAGGAGACCCATCAGAATGTCGCGGAGTTCGTTCGCCTGTGGATGAAACGTCCCGGAGTTCCCGATGAGTTTCGCGCGCATTACCAGGATGCTTCTGCTTCTATCGCCACCACATCCAAGGAGACCATGCCATGAGAGAAATTGTTCTGACCGGTCGCGGTCCAAAACCCATCGGACCTTACTCGCAAGCCATCAAGGTCAATGGACTTCTTTTCGTTTCCGGACAAGTTTCCATCGATCCGCAGACCAATGAATTTGCCGGCGGAGATATTCAAAAGCAAACGGAACGAACGCTGGAGAATTTGAAAGGCATCGTCGAAGCGGCCGGAAGCAAGTTGAGCCACGTCATAAAAACCACGGTATTTCTGAAGAACATGAGCGATTTCGCCGCGATGAACGAGATTTACGCGCGATACTTTTCCGTGGCTCCGCCGGCCCGCTCGACCGTGGAGGTCGCGCGCCTGCCAAAAGACGCTCTCATCGAAATGGAAGTGATTGCGACGGTTTAAACGAGCGAAATCAGATTACGGACGGTCGGGGCTCTCGAGAGCTTCGTGAATGGCTATAGCGGTCACCAGTCCGACGGCCGCAATGGCATACCACATAAACTTGCTTTTGGCCGCTTTCAGCGGCGCCCCGCCAGATCCCTTGGTCCCTGCACCTTGTGGCGGCGGCTGGTCCTGGGCTTCTTCACTCTCGGCCGGATCCAGCACGATGCGGAACGCACTGCCTTCGGCTATCTCACGGGAATCGTCGCCAACGGTGATGGTCAGCGCTCCCCGCGTGCACTTCACCAGCAATTGCTTTGCGCTCAGGATGGTCACTTGCCCGATCGTAGGTTCGTCGGACTTTGCCTTAATCACCGCTGTGGCCGCATTCAACGCAAATGCTTTCGCATTCGCCGTCGAGAAAGTCGCAGATCCCAGCAGCAGCGTTGCCTCCGGCATCCCGCCCTCTTCATTGACGGTAGCCACCGAAGATGCAGCAAGCAGAAACCGCGCGGACGCCGTGCGCATTTGCACGCTGCCGGCGTCTGCCGTCCTGAGATTATCGCCGGCAAAAATGGTCGTACCCACAGCTGCGCCCGCTCCGCCGATATTCGCGCGATCCGATGCCACCACGGTTCCGAGAGGGCCACTAGAAGCGCCCCAGACCGGAGTCACGAGTAAACAAGATGTCAAGATGGCAGCAACAGTTTCCCGCGAGCGCGCCATGAAGGTCTCCAAGAGGGCTACTCGAAGAATACCCACAGCTTCCGCCGCCGTCAATAAAGAATCATTCCCCGGGCCAAAGAATCTTTTGCATCGAATTGCCGGCCTCCTCTGGCTGTAGCGCGCTTCCGCTGCTACAATGCATGCCAACACATGGCTGACTGGAAACAGATCACCGCCCGGATTCGTCGGGCCCGCACCGGCAAGGACCCCGTCGGGCAACTTTCTAATTTGTACGAAAAAACCCGTGACGCCATGGTTGCGTTTGAGCTGGCACGTTATTTCGAAACCGCCGGTCAAAATCCCGAAGCCGCCAAATGGTACCTCGCTGCTGCAGAACGCTTTCGCCGCGCGGATTGGAAAACCAAGGCGCAAGAAGCGGCGGCCAGACTCGGCGGGGAAGCTGCCGCTGTCGATCCAGCTCATTCGTCAGGCGATCTTCGCTCGACACCACTTTCCGTTGCCGATCCCCAGCCTTTACCAGAGGAGACTTCTGCCTCCTCCGAATCCGAATCTTTGGCCGCTTCCCCGGCATCCGAAACAGAAGCCGACGAGGCCTCCCTTGTGTCCGCCGGAGAATCCGCCGATTCCCCTGACAAAAAACACCGTCGCCGTGGCCGCCGAGGCGGTCGCAATCGCCGAAAGGGCGAAGCTCCCAAGAGCCCGGCAGCGGTCTCTGCCTCCCGCACCACCGAATCGGCAACCCCAGCGAAGGGCTTGCCTTCCAGAGTATTCGACGAACCGGCCGCCGGACCTTCGCGGGCCGCCGAGAGTCGCACGATCCCCGCACTCCCGATCGAACCGCTTGGCGAACCTGGCGGGCCAAGCGTGCGCGGCCGTTCCGGCGATCCCGGCTTGTCCTCGCGATTGTCACTTCTCGAAATGCAGCTTCGCCGACTGTTGACCTGTCCTCCCGTAAAACTTAGCGAAGCGGACCACGCTCCGGTCGGTCCCGGCGTTTTCGTGCTCACCGATTCTGACCTCACCAGCTATTACTATGTCGAAGCGTGCCAGACTCTGCGCATCGCCGTCGGAAACCTTTTACGCGGTGGCGCAAGCCGCCGTGGCGCGGATTCCCTCAAGCCGCAACTTGCCGAACATCTGGGCATCCCCGAGTCGCGCGTTACAAAATATCTCGCCGATCACTGCGTGGTCCGCTGGCTGCAGCTCGATGAAGGCGCCTCCCACTTCGCCCATTTTGTGACCGCCATCATTCGCCCCACGCTGAATGAGTAGTCCGGCGGAACTGGCACATCTCTCCCCCTCCGCTCGCAGCTCCCGGCCCGCAGGGTCTAAACTCATAGCCCATTCGTTCTAGGAGCAACGGCGACTGCGCTTCCTCCGGAATACCATTCCCTGCACCTAATTACCGTTCAACCCCCATTTTTGACCGTTCGCTGTATCTCCCTGGCATCCCGCCTCCCTAATCGTCAAACTATAGGTGTAGAAAGACTTATTGGACGTACCAGTGAAAAATGGTACGGTACGCGGAGCCCGGGGGGCGGTTAAGGGCTCGGTTTCGATTCAATTCAGCAAGCAGTTGCGCTGCATCTTTTGAAAGTGAGGGTAGAGCTTTATGCCGAATCGTGTGGGGACGCAGATTCTGAGAACCGTTGACTGGGCGCTGTGCAAGACAGCCGCGTTCACTTTTGACAGCATTCAGTATTTCAACAAGCGCAATCCGAATCCCTCCGTTACTCCGCAGTGGTCCGATAAGCCGCTGCTCAAATCCTGGGAAAAGACCAAACCGACGCTGGGCTTCCCGCGGCAAACCGATTCTCTCTGTCCTGCGTGCGTCAAAGAGGCGCGCGAAGCGATTATCGCCGGCAAAAAAGACTGGCGCGATCTGATGCATGAGAAAGTCGGCGAAATCAAGGCGCAGATCATCGAGCGCGACGATCAGATTTGGATGATCAAGGATTGCCCCATCCACGGCCACTACGAAGACATGATGGCCATCGATGCCAAGTTCCTCGACTGGATCGAAAAGCAATTCCCTGGCCGCGACATTCCCGCGCACAACGACGAAGATCTCCACAAGCACGGCTCTTCGACCGTTCGCTACGGCCGCGGCTCCGTTCTTACCGTCGACCTCACCAACCGCTGCAACATGATGTGCGATCCTTGTTTCATGGACGCCAACCAGGTCGGCTATGTACACGAACTTGGCTGGGATGAAGTTAAGGAAATCTTGGACAACGCGCTCAAGATCAAGCCGCGCCGGCAGATGTCCGTGCAGTTCTCCGGCGGCGAACCGACCATGAGCCCGCTCTTTCTCGACGCCGTGGCCTACGCCCGCAAGATCGGCTACAACAGCGTTCAGGCCGCCACCAACGGCATCGAATTTGCCAAGAGCAAGGAATTTTCGAAGAAAGCCTTCGACGCCGGTATGCGCTACGCCTATCTGCAATTCGACGGCATCGGCAACGACGCCAACAGCCATCGCCAGATCGGCAACCTTTTCGACGTGAAACTCCGCGCCATTGAGAACATGCACGAAGCGGGCATCGAAATCGTTCTGGTCGTCACCATCGTCAACAACGTGAACAACGACCAGGTCGGCTCCGTCGTGAAATTTGCGATGGAGAATCCGAAGAAAATCGCTTTCGTCAGCTTCCAGCCCGTTTCCTTCACCGGCCGCGACGAAGACATCACTCCGGAACGCCGTCTGCGCCAGCGCTACACTCTCTCGCATCTCGCCAAGGACGTCAGCGCTCAGGTCGGCAAGGTTGAGCCCACGCGCGACTGGTTCCCCATCTCTTTCATCAGCACCTTTGCCGGCTTTGCGGACATGGTAAAGGGCAACGAGTCCCAATGGGGCTCCCTGTCCTGCGGCTGTCACCCCAATTGCGGGGTCGGCACCGCTTTGATGATCAACAAGGAGACTAAGGAATGGGCGCCCGTTCCGCGCTTCCTCGATGCCGTCCAGCTTACCAAGGACGTCACGGCCATTACCGACGCGGCCCGTGGCAAGGGTTTCTCCAACTTCATGATGGCCATGGCCCTGCTGAAAAACTATCATCCCTTCCAGGGACCCAAGGGTCTTACTCTCAGCGCTCTGTTCAAGAAGTTTGACAAGACTTGGGCGCTCACGAAGAAATCCACCGTAAAGTACGGACGCACCTCTCCGGATCGCAAGATTGACGACGCCATGAAGCGTCGCCAGGATCCTTGGAACTTCCTGTTTATCGCCGGCATGTGGTTCCAGGATCTTTTCAACTACGACTTCCGCCGCACCGAAATGTGCATCATCCCGTACGCCACGCAGCAAGGCGAGATCTCCTTCTGCGCCTACAATACGGGCGTAGGCTGGCGCCAAATCATCGAAAACATGCACAAGAACGCAACGGTCGCCGAGTGGTACAAGAACCACGGCAAACACGAAATCTACGCCAAAGGCAAGAGCGTCAATCTCCAGAGCTTTGAACACTCTCTGAAAATTGATGCCGATGACGCCGCACGCATCCGCCACCTCGAACACGACATCCCGCAAACCGCCGCAGAAGAAGATCGCGCCCGCCGCAAAAAGGCTTTCGAGGAACAAGCCAAAGTTCGCGCTATCTATGAAGAGCTGGTGCTCAAAAAGCCCCAGTCGACGGTCGTTCAAATCGGCACGGTCTCCGACATCGCCAAAGCCACCCCAGCAAATTTCGCTAAAGCTGGCAGGCCGGTCACCATCGCACCCGCCTCCGGCAACGGCAGCGCCCCTCCAAACGGAAACGGTCATCCGAACGGTAACGGCCACTCCAACGGGAACGGCGCCAAAGCGCCTAGCGCCCCCGAGAAAGCCGC
>Ga0210395_10000376_pt1 | contig 35156 bp, 36 predicted proteins | sample IncBWH4OmetaG_FD_150861 | JGI IMG/M metagenome (GOLD analysis project Ga0210395, IMG submission 150861) | Forest soil microbial communities from Barre Woods Harvard Forest LTER site, Petersham, Massachusetts, United States - Inc-BW-H-4-O ... | reverse complement strand
TGCGCAAAAAATCATCGCCTGCACAAACTGCGGCATGGCGCCGATGCGCCGCGAAATCGCCGCATTGAAGCTTGAAGCACTCGGCCGCGGCGCCGCGTTGGCGCGAGAGAAATTCGGTTGAGTCTGCAGAACTAGCAAAAATCCCGCCATTGCCATGACAAGCGACGACGTTGCCCGCGGCAGCGGACAGGCGATGACTTGGCATCGCCGCCAGACCGGCGGCCGGTAGGATTTTGTTAAAGTTTTGCCGATTTGATGCAGTGCAATACAAAAAGGATGCGAAAATGCAGGTGCCGTTCGTAACCACCGTCTCATTTGCCGATCGCGACGGCACGGCCGTTCATCTGCAGTACGGCGTGTCCGCCGGCAACGAGCGCGAGGCGCGCAGCGAGCTCGAGCGCCGATTGATCAATCAAGAGCTTTTCAACTATTCGATTTTGGAGATCAGGCGCGCGACCTCCACCGAAGCCGCTTCCCTCGACCTGCCCGCCGGCACCATCAAGCTGTTGAACTAAATACGGCCCACTCCCCGTCATCATCCGCGCAGGCGGATGATCCAGTAATCGCCGTATGACTGCGTTTACTGGATGCTCCGCATTCGCGGAGCATGACAAGTCAAGGATTATCGTTGCGGCCACTCAGCGGTCGCTGCGCGACAGCACGTCGATCAATTCGCTGACCTTGCGCCGCTGCTCGGCCTTGTTGCCCGACGCGATCGCATGCTCGACGCAATGTGCCGCGTGGTCGGCGACGATCTCCTCCTCGGCGCGGCGTAACGCCGCGCGCGCCGCCGACAGCTGCGTCACGACGTCGATGCAATAGCGGTCGTCCTCGACCATGCGCGCGAGCCCGCGCACCTGGCCTTCAATTCGCTTGAGGCGCTTGAGCACCGACGTCTTGGCAAGCGGTCGCATGCCGGCTATATACCCCTACCGGGTACCCGTTTCAAGGGAATTTTTCGACCGTGGACCATTCGAGCCATAGCCACGCCGCCGCCACAGCCATCGATCCGGTGTGCGGCATGACGGTCGATCCGGCGAAAAGCCTGCATCGCCATGGCCACGCGCAAAAGACCTATCACTTCTGCTCGGCCGGCTGCCGCGGCAAGTTTGCAGCCGATCCCGACAAATATTTGCATGGCGCGGCTCCGGCGGCGGGCGTCTTGCCCGAAGGCACGATCTACACCTGCCCGATGCATCCGGAAATCCGCCAGGCCGGGCCGGGCGCCTGCCCGATCTGCGGCATGGCGCTCGAGCCTGAAGCGGGCGGCGCCGACGACGGCGGCGAACTTGCCGGCATGACGCGCCGCTTGTGGATCGCAACGCTGCTCGCGCTGCCGGTCGTGGCGCTCGATATGGGCGGGCATTTCGGTCTTCTGCATTTGCACGGCAACATTTCAGCGTATGCAGAGCTCGTGCTGGCGACGCCTGTGGTGCTGTGGGGCGGCTGGCCGTTTTTCGTGCGCGGCGCCCAGTCGCTGGTCACGCGCAATCTCAACATGTTCACGCTGATCGCCATGGGCACCGGCGTTGCCTACGGCTACAGCATCGTCGCGGCCCTGGCGCCCGGCCTGTTTCCCGCGGCGTTTCACGACGAGCACGGCGGCATCGCGCTTTATTTCGAGGCTGCCAGTGTCATCACCGTGCTGGTGCTGCTCGGCCAAGTGCTGGAATTGCGCGCCCGCGCCTCGACCTCGGGCGCCATCCGCGCGCTCATTGCGCTGGCGCCCAAAATCGCGCGGCGCATCAAGGACGACGGCAGCGATGAGGACGTGCCGCTCGAAGCCGTTGCGGTCGGCGACCGGTTGCGCGTTCGTCCCGGCGAAAAAATTCCCGCCGACGGCGTGCTGATCGAAGGCCGATCCGCGGTCGATGAAGCGATGGTCACCGGCGAAGCGATGCCGGTGAGCAAGGACCAAGGCGCCGAAGTCATCGCCGGAACGCTCAACGGCAGCGGCGGCTTCGTCATGCGCGCCGAAAAAGTCGGCCGTGACACCATGCTGGCGCACATCGTCGATATGGTCGCCACCGCGCAGCGTTCGCGCGCGCCGATCCAGCGGCTGGCCGACCGGGTCGCCGGCTGGTTCGTGCCGGCGGTGATCGCGGTGGCGCTGGTCGCGTTTGCGGCTTGGGCGGCGTTTGGGCCGCAGCCGCGCCTGGCTTATGCGCTGGTTGCCGCCGTGACGGTGCTGATCATCGCCTGCCCCTGCGCGCTTGGCCTTGCCACGCCGATGTCGATCATGGTCGGCGTCGGCCGCGCCGCGCAGGCCGGCATTTTGATCAGGAACGCCGAGGCGCTCGAACGCCTGGAGAAAATCGACACGCTCGTCGTCGACAAGACCGGCACACTGACCGAAGGCAAGCCCAAGGTCACCGCCATCGTGCCGGTGCAAAATTTAGACGAAAACATCCTGCTGCGGTTTGCCGCCAGCGTCGAGCGGAATAGCGAACATCCGCTCGCAGCGGCGATCGTTGCGGCAGCCGCCGAACGCAAGATCGATCTTTTGGCCGTCGGCGATTTCGCTTCGCCGTCAGGCAAAGGCGTGACCGGCGTGGTGGAGCGCCGGCGCGTCGCGCTCGGCAACGCAAGATTTTTCGCCGAGCTCGGCATCGCCACGGCGGCCTTGCAGGGCGAAGCCGAACGGCTGCGCGGCGACGGCGGCACGGTGATCTTCGTCGCCATCAACGGCGCGCTTGCCGGCCTCATGGCCGTCGCCGATCCGCTGAAGCCTTCGACCCGCGCCGCGCTCGACGCGCTCAAAGCCCAAGGCATTGCCATCGTCATGTTGACCGGCGACAGCCGCGGCACGGCGCTTGCGATCGCCAAAAAACTCGGCATTGCCGACGTCGAGGCGGAGGTCTTGCCCGAAGGAAAAAGCGCCGCGATCGAGGCGTTGCGCCGCGCCGGCAGGATCGTCGCCATGGCCGGCGACGGCATCAACGACGCGCCGGCGCTCGCCGCGGCCGACGTCGGCATCGCCATGGGCGGCGGCACCGACATCGCCATGGCGAGCGCCGGCGTGACGCTGGTCAAAGGCGATCTCATCGGCATCGTGCGCGCGCTGAAACTTTCCGCGGCCACCATGCACAACATCCGGCAGAATTTGCTGTTCGCGTTTATCTACAATGCCGCCGGCGTGCCGATCGCGGCCGGCGCGCTCTATCCGCTGTTTGGCTTGCTGCTGTCGCCCGCCATCGGCGCCGCCGCCATGGCGCTGTCTTCGGTCAGCGTCGTCGCCAATGCGCTGCGGCTGCGGCGCGTGCCGCTCTAGACTATGATCCAATTCAATTGAATCGGATCATAGTCTAGATTTTTTAGTTGAGCATGATCTTTTCCGAAAATCGGTTTCCACTTTTCGGGATCATGCTCTGGGATCGCAATTCACTCCGCCCTGATCTTCGCCGCCTTGATCAGCGGCCACCACTTCTCGATTTCGGCCTTCTGAAAGGCGCCGAGCGCGTCGGGTGTCTGTTCGTCGCGCGGCGGCATGTCCTGGCCGAGATCGCGGAATTTGGCCTGCACCGCGCCATCGGCCATGGTTTTGACCGCCGCGGCATTGAGCGTGTCGATGATCGGTTTCGGCGTGCCGGCGGGAACCCACAGCGCATGCCAGACCGAAATGGTGAAGTTTTGCAGGCCGGCTTCGGCAAAAGTTGGAATGTCCGGCGCCGACACCAAGCGCTTATCGGAGGTGACGGCAAAGACCTTGATGGTGCCGTTGCGCACTTGCGGCAAGGAACTGCCGACCTGATCGAACATGAAATCGACCTGTCCCGACATCAAATCCTGCATCGCCGGCGCGGCGCCGCGATAGGGAATGAATTTGAATTGGGTTTTGGTCGCATCCTGGAAGTAGACGCCGCTGATATGCTGCTGGCTGCCGACGCCGGCGGTCGCGGCCAGCGCTTTTCCGGGATTGGCCTTCAGCCAGGCGATGAATTCCAAGAGGTTGTTCGCGGGCAAATTCTTGTTGGCGACGAGCAGCTGCGGACCGCTCACCAGACGCGCCACCGGCGCGAAATCCTTCAATAGATCGTACGGCAGATCATAGACCGCGCCGTTGACGACGTTGGTGCTCCACTGGCCGATGCCGAGCGTATAGCCATCGGGCAGCGCGCGGGCGACGCGGGCGACGCCGATCGTGCCATTGGCGCCCCCGATGTTCTCGACGATGACCGGCTGGCCGAGCGTTTCGCCCATGGACGCGGCCATGATGCGGCCGAACGTATCGGTCGGGCCGCCGGGTGGAAACGGAACGATCATGGTGATCGGCCGCGTCGGAAATTCCTGCGCGGCGAGCGGCAGCGGCGCGGCGAGTGTCATGCCGCAGGCGAGCCCAATGAGAACCCCGATTGGGCCTCGCATATGATGACCTCCCGTTTGTTCCTGCCCCGGTTTGTCGCCATGGAGCATGTCGATTTGCGGCGTGCACTCTATTCGCAATTGGCGGCCAAGCCACTATAGTTTCAAGATCGATCATCCGTTCCTCGGCGGCCATTCGCGGCCTCCGACGCCTGGCGCTCCTTCATGCTGACAGCACCATCGCCGACCAGCGTGGCCTTGCTTCTGGGCTTGAGCTTTTTCTTAGGCCTCGCCTTCGAGGATTTCTTTGCTCAGGTCCCGCAAAGACCGCCGGGCGGCATTCGCACCTTTCCGATGCTCGCGCTCGCCGGCGGCATGCTCTATCTGCTCGAACCTGCGCACGGCATTGCCTTTACCGCGGGCCTGCTCGTGCTCGGCGCCTGGCTCGTCATGTATTACCGCACGCACCTGGCGGAGCCTGACGAGACCGGCGAGGCCAAAGCCAATCTCATCGTGCCGTTACTCAACGTTCACGCTTATCTGCTCGGCGCCGTGGCGCTGGCGCTGCCGCCGTGGGTCGCGGTGACGACGACGGTGGTGGCGGTTCTGCTGTTGACCGGGCGCACTTGGCTGCACGACACGGCGCGGCGCATCGACATGAAGGAGATCGTCACCGCCGGCCAGTTTCTGATCCTGACCGGAATCGTCCTGCCGCTGTTGCCGAGCGAGCCAGTGACGACGCTGACCAGCATCACGCCGCGCCAGGTCTGGCTGGCGCTGGTGGTGGTCTGCACCTTTTCCTATGTCAGCTATCTGGCGCAGCGCTACTGGGCCGCCGCGGCCGGCGGATTGTGGATGGCGGCGCTGGGCGGGCTCTACTCGTCCACCGCGACGACGGTGGTGCTGGCGCGGCAGGCCAAATCCGATCCCGCGGTGCGGCGCCACGCCCAAGCCGGCATCACGCTCGCCACCGCGATCATGTATGTCCGCATCCTGGCGATCACCGCCATCTTCAACCTCGCGCTGGCGCGCCGGTTGGCGCTGCCGCTGATCGGGCTCGCGGCGGCGGGACTGCTGATCTGCGCATTGCAATACTGGGTTTTTGGCAAATCGGCCGACGATCAATCGGCAAAGCAAGGCCCGATGAAGCTTGCGGCCAGCGGCAACCCGCTGGAGCTTGGCGCGGCCGTTATCTTTGCCGTGCTGTTCGTCGCCACGTCTTTGCTGTCGACCTGGGCGACCAAGGAATTCGGCGTCACCGGCATTTATTCGCTCGCCGCAATCGTCGGCATTTCCGATATCGATCCGTTCGTCCTCAATCTGGCGCAAGGCGGACTGGCCGGCGTGTCGCCCGACACGCTGGTCGGCGCCATCTTGATCGCCGCTTCGTCCAACAATATTCTCAAAGCCTTCTATGCCGCGTTCTTCGCCGGCGGCCGGGCGACCGCGGCCAGCGCGGCGGCGCTCATCATTCTTGCCGCCGCCGGCGTTGCCATCGCCTTGACGATCATTCGGCTGCAGTCGTAACGCGGCTCCGAGAACAGCCGCTCAACGGATGGACTGGTCGCTCTGAAACGTGGTGGTGAGCTCGCAATGCTTGTCGCCGGCTTCGCGCTGCACCAGCTTCTCCTCGGTCAGCACGGTCTCGTAATCGCTGCGGTAGGCGACCGCGCCGATCACAGCGCCGGTCCCGCTCTGGCTCGCCTTGTCCATCAGCGCGCGCAAATCCTTTTCCCGGTCGGTCAGGGCCTTCCATCGCGTCACCAGGTCGTTGCAGTGATAGGCCTCGTAGCGGCCCGGATCGACCAGCCATGAGCCCGGACCGTTGCCGTTGCCGCCACCGCAGCCGGCAAGCGCGGCAGCAGCACAAAGCAGAATGCTGCGGCCCAATCGCGCGCGGCGTCGACTATTCAATGCGAGAATGGGTTCCAATCCCTGCCCTGCTTCGCACGCGCGCCCCAACGCGTTACGCAACACCACCGTACGATCTGATTATAACGCGTTTCGTTCGCAGTTTGGTGCGCCGCAAATAAGGCAATGGCTCAAGCCAAAGCTGGCGGACCAGCCTAGCCAGGGCCGAGCTATTCTTGGGAAGGCGGCGTGGGGAATTCGACGCCGGCGGCCAATCCGTCGCGCCACACCAGCCGACAGTGGCGCCGCGCTTCGCCGCTGGGAGTGAGCAGCAGGAGGAAGCGTTCCGGCAGCTCGCACTCGGCCTCGAGCACGATACGCGCGCCGGTCGCCGAAATATCGGCGATCGCGCAGGGACGCGGCGTCGACTTGCCGTCGAGCAAAACGCTGGCATTGTAATGGAAATTCCGGCGCGGTTTTCTGCGCAATTCGGCCCGGTTGCGAAAATTGCCGACAACGACCATCAAAGACTCCGCGCGCCGCGAAACTCACCGGCGGCACAACCTGCGACTTTAGGAACTTTGCATTAAGGACCGGTAAATCGCGTGCTGCGTGCATCCTCGACATGAAGCCCGGCACATTCGAGTGACCGGCGGCGCCCGACAATTCGCTTGGCGCCCTGCCGCGATCCCCGGCCGGCCGTGGCCGCCGCAACGTTTGGCTTGATCTCGCCCCATATGTCAGGCGTATTACACTTTCGTGAGCGTTCGATAACGCCCGCGGAGGCAATCCGATGAGCGTCGCGTGGCTTGACTGGTCAAATCCGGTCGCGATCTGGTGGGGCTTTTTGCTGGTGGCCAGCGCAGTCAACATCGCGGCGCTGCTGTGGCTGCGCGCCCGCTATCGCTCTAGCCGCGGCGACAAGCCCGCCGCCATGTGGATCGAGCCGCTGCTCCTGCTGTGCGCCGTCTATGTGCTCGGCTGCGCCTTCCGCTCCATCCTGCCGCGCGCCGACGTGCAGCGCATCTGCCTGTTCGACACTTGGCTCTCCAGCGTCATGATCGGCCGTTCCGTCGCCACCGTCGCCGAGCTTTGCTTCGCCGCGCAATGGGCCATCGTGCTCTACACGCTGGGCAAGGTCGCCAACTCCGACACCGCGAAAAACATCGCCAAGGCCATCGTGCCCACGATCGTGCTCGCGGAAATCTGCTCCTGGTACGCGGTGATCACGACGAATTTCTTGGGCAACGTCCTGGAAAATTCGCTGTGGACCATCACCTTCCTCTTCATCGGCATCGCGCTGTCGCGCCTCGTGCCGCGCTTCCGCGGTCCCGCCCAATTCGCCATCGCCGCCGCAGCTGCCGGCATCGCCGCCTATGTGGTGTTCATGGGAACGATCGACGTGCCGATGTATTTCGGCCGCTGGCAGGCGGACCTCGCAACCGGCAAGGACTATCTCGGCCTTGTCGCCGGCCTGCACGACGTCGCGACCCGCTGGATCGTCACCCACGACATCGCGCCATGGCGCGACGAGATCGCCTGGATGTCGCTCTATTTCAGCATGGCGGTGTGGGGGAGTTTGGCGCTGGCGGGCTTCGGGCTGGTGAAGCATTTGTTGCCGCGCTATCGCGTGCGTGCGCCGCTGGCGCGGGCTACGCGGCGGCCGGTTGCGGTGAGGGTGCGGACTTCCTAAAAGACTCGAGCCTGGTGCGGACAGCCGGACTTGTGCTGGTACGGGCTGCCCGCAAGGGAACCTAAGTCCTATGCATTTACCAATTGCGAGAACCGACTGACCCGCGAGGGGATCGCTAATCGGCGTAGCGCCAGTAGTCCGGCGGGGTTGCGGCCAACGGCATGCCGCGGATTTGCTTGGTGCGCTCGTTCGGCGGCCCGGCCCCATCGAGGACTCGACCCACATCGTCGAGGATCGAGCGATTTGTTGCAAAGATGGTGTGGCCCAGCCCGAACATTTCATCCCCGATCGCGGACGCGTCGATCGTGTCTAGGTTGGGAACGATCAGCGGCCGGCCATCCAGCACGTCTCCGGCGCGGGGCGACTCCGCCAGCTTATGCGAAAGCTCAAGCGCGCGGTCAAACTGCGACGCATAGAGCGTCACCCGCTTCGCCACGTCCTTGATGCGACGCGCGAGCAGGCGAAAGACGTCGCGATCGACGTCAGGGGCGGCCAAGATGACCTGTGCAAGTCCCTGCGAGAGAACGCCCTTGGTCGAGAGTGCATCCACAACGATCTGATTGCCCATACTGTGCGCGATCACATGTACCGTCGATATGCCCGCATCGTGGCGTAGCAGGTTCAAGAGGTCGATGAACCCGTCGCGCGAGAACAGGGCGCTATCGCGATCATAGAAGTATGCGAGCAAACCACCGCGCGATGGCCACGCGAACAGCACAGGCACGCCCTTGAACTGCAGATCAAACACGATCTGCGCCATTCGATAGGCGGCATCGTCGAATTGCGTGTTGAAGCCATGCACGAAAACCAGCGCCTGATCCTGCCCCCAGCCTTTAACGTCGCGGATGAAGTCCGCCCGGCTGAGGGACGACCTCGTCTTGATGACGAAGTCCTTTTTCGGATTTTGCGGCCGGTATTGGATGGAGAAGATGGTAGGGCGTGCCACCCCGCCCAGCACATGTTTCGGCGGAACGGTGACCGCGAGCTTGCCGAAACTCAACTCATCGCAGCGCGCGTCGGTGAAGATCGCAGACTGCGCGGTACGAGGGCAGCGCGGGGTCGCAAAGAACATATCGACATTGCTTGGGCCAGTGTTGCTGTACGTCACAGGATACTTGATGGTCTTGCTGGTCCCCGCCTCCGAAACGTCGGCGTTGATCGAGATGGGCACACGCATCTTGCCGACTGACAAGGCTCCCCATGTCGGGGGATCAGCAACCCCGCTGACGGCGATACCGGCCTCCTTCTGAAACGACAGCAGCGCATTCTGAGTGCGCGGACCGAACACCCCATCGACCGTGCCGACGTTGAAACGACGGGTATTGAGCGAATGCTGCAGAACAGCGACATCGGTTCCGAGTACGTGCGGCCCGATCGTACCGGGCGTGGCTCTGCCGGCGGCGAGTTCGCTCGTCGCAAACACCACCGCCGTACGATCGCGGTTGCCCCGTGCAAAGGTCTGGAAGCCTGCCGTCATCGCATCGAAATTAGGCGCCCCCTTCCCGATCACGACCGACTGCACGATCGGACCCAGGGCGCGCCGCGCGCGTTTGCGTATGACCTCCGGTGTCAGGGCGATGTCCGGCGTCGCGACGACCACATGCGGCGGGGCGTTGTCTGGGTCCAGGGTCAGGATCGTCGGCAACTCGGTATCGGTGGGCAGTGGCGCGGTTGCCTGCGGCCAGCGCAGCGCCAGGACCTGGCCGACAGCGTAAGGGATAACCTTGATGCCGCCGCTATCCTGCGCGTTGAGCAACAGCATCTTGTCGCCTGTCACCGACTGGCAGAATCCCACCTGCCGCACGCCGCGCGGCCGCGCGAATATCACGATGCAGCCGTTGCGCGGCTTCGTCAGCGCACGGCCGAAAGTGGCATAGCTTTCCGCATCGAGTTTGCCCGAACTTTCATATCCGGTGAGGCGCAGAGAGGCGCCGACGAAAGCGGCGTTCCAGGCCGAGTCACGGGCTATACCGGTCGAGGGCCCCACCAAAGCGATGGCCTTGTCGATTACGGCGGCGCTCACCGCCCCATGGGTGTCCGCAAGCGCGCGAAAGAATGCTGCGATCGAAAGCCACGGAGCGCCCACAGTTGCGTTCTCCTTCTGCAAACAACTACTCGTCGCCGATTTTCTCGGCGACCCTAATCATGGCGCCGAAGGTCTTTGCAGGGGTTCATGCCTCCCCTAGAGAGTTTGTAGAAAAGGTAGAGCATCTATAATATACAGTCTGTTTTGCATTACAATTGCCATTGGCATTACAATAAAAATTCAACTGGGAGTCCCCAAGACGAGTCTTGGGGGAGCGGTCAGCCCCGCCCGCAGTCTTCATGGACGTGTTGGACGGCACGAACTGGGTTCGAGATAGGTCAGCTTGGTGACCGCAGTTGCGGCTGGTGCGGACGGCCGGACTTGAACCGGCACGGGAAGTTACTCCCGAGGGATTTTAAGTCCTAGTGCGGATAACGCAACAAATTGAAAACATGATAGAATTTTCGATTGAGAAAGTGAGTGTGTAAGAACTTGTGTAAATTTCCGAGAAAAGCGCGTATTTCGTGTGTGGTCCATAAATCTAGCGCATACCGCGGAGCGGGTCACTACCGAAGTAAGATCCGTGCGCACTTTGCGTCGCATTGTGACATCGCGGCACTAACGGATCGCTCAGCGCCGCTATTTCACAAGCGCCTGATAAATCTTCGGCTCCAGCTTCATTTTACTCTCGTCGAGATACGGCCGTAGGCTGCCAATCGGATCGTCGGAGTCGATGTACAGCCCCTTACGGCCACCCGCCTGATGTTTGGTAGTAGCAGTATGAAAAACGGCTGTTTCAACCAGGACGGAGACCGCCCGAATTTGCGCTTTCGGATCCTCTTCAAGGCTCTTGTGAAAGTCCTGCTCCGTGGCGCCGAATATCTCCTGATGGAGCGGATAGCCGGAATTCACGTAGAGCTTATCGCCCGCAACGTCCCCCAAGACAGGACGTTCGAGATCCTCGTAGAGGAAGTCGCTAAATTTCTGATCGCCTTGCGTCTTCTCAAATTTCAGCGTGCATTTAGCATCCGCCACGGTACCGTCTGCCCGCCTCACCTGTGCGCGTAAGACCGCACTTTGGCCCCATCCTGTCCCTCCAAAAGAGATCACCAAACGCGCGACGTTATGGCTCTGCATAACGTGCGCCGAGGTCACTTTCACTTCGAGGCGCTCGGCCTGCCCATTCAATGTGACCTTTCCAACAACATCTTCCAGCGCAAATTTTATGGTCGGCATGCCGTTAAAACGAGCAAGATTGACCAATAGCGACGCATTGTTTCGCGCCCGGTTGGGATCGCCGCTGTAACGCGGCGCCGTAAAGGCGATATCTTCCGGCGGCACGAAAATCGCAGAATCCTCCACGCCGAGAATCTTCATTTCGGCGTGGATTTCCTTGCCATTATTGTCAATCGACAGCGCCGTGATCTTGCCAGAAAGTCCCTTCACGTCGCATGTGAGGGTGATGTAGATACGCTGGTGCGTATCCTTTTTCGAAAATTTGACGACGCTGGAGTCCGGCTCAATCTTGATTTCTTCTCGGCTGCTCTCGAACAGGACGATCTCGTCTTCGTTGACCTTCTCCTTATTCACGTAAAGACTGATCCGTCGCGTCACGCCAGTATGCAGCCGTATGGAATCGACGCTGAAAAAGATCGGCTCCGGCCGCGGCTTATCCCTTTTGTCGTCGGTGCCCTCTTCATCGGTTTCCTCCGCATTGAACTGGTTGATAACCTTCAATGCATCCGTGATGCGCTGATCGAGGGCCTCAGAACGTTTAGAACCGCCCTTTCGCTGCAGCTTTTCTTCGGCTTCGTACCACGGCTTCACGTGACGCTCGACAAGAGCAAACAAGCGTTTCGTTATCTCGTTTTTGCGGTCAAACCCATCGCGTGTCGGCGTCAGAACGGCTTCGGCCTCATCAGCTTCCAGTTTAGTCTCAAGCACGTTACGAAGACCCGTCACGCGCACGAAGCCGAAGATATGCTTCAGGTATGGGTTACGCTCATATTCCGGCAGAAGCGTAAGGTCGAGGACGGCATCGTTATCGTCCACGAATAACAATCCTCCCTCGCGGCGATCTATGTTTTGCGGATCCATTTCCAACGCCACCTCGGACCGAGCCACAAGTATGCTGACCGGAAGTTCCCCGAGCGCTTGGATATCCAGCGTATCTTCGGCCCGCCCTATGACCTCGCCCATCGGAAAATCATACTGAAGCAAGCTGACATGCTCGCCATCCGCTCGGGTCCGGCAAACTTCGACTTCAGTGTTCGGATCGGCGGCAATCAAACGCAGCATGTAGAAGCTGCTCATCTTGCTTATAATTTGGCTTTCGACGGGAATGTGCGTTCCCTCTCTCAGAACGAATTGAACGACTGTCCCATGATGCAGAATGCCGACCGGAAGCTGATGGGACGCCAACAAAGCCTTAGTCGCTTTTCCCAACTGTTTGCATTCGCACATCGGAGCGCCGCTGCCGCCTTTGTCCCAATAGAAACGGCAGCTCGAAAGGATTCCATCGCGGACCGAGTAAATCATGGCATGCTGGTGATAAAGCAGCACATCAAGCGCTCCGCGTCCAAAGAGACTTCTGGTGTTCTCGCCTTTCGCCTTTGCTTCGGCATATGTGCTGAATTTTTTCTCCATCTCGGCTGAGCTCATGCCGGTGCCAACGTCGGTCACGCGGCAGAATCTGTTTTTCTTACCGGCGGTCACGATTTCGACTTTGATCTTGCGCGGTTCATCCTTTTTCAGGTGGCCTTTCAATTCCGTCGTATTAACGGAATCTCCCACGTTGAGCTTGAGAAGCTCGCCGATCAAACCTGCGGCATGAGGTACGCCGGCCTCCTTTTTGGCTATGGAGTCGGCGTTGGTGAGCGGCTCCGTTAACGTCTTAAAGAAATTTCTGCCGACCGCATCGCCGACCAAGCGGCGCATTTCGCGCGGAGCTAATTGAATTTTTGTTGCCATTGGGGTCCTCCCGTCGTTACTTCTTGAAAGCCTGAGGAAACATTTTTCGAATATCCCCAAGGAACCGGGCAGCTTCCTGGTCGCCCGTTTTGGCTGCGGCGTCTTCGAGGTCCTTCATCGCACGCGTGCGTACCGGTGTCGGCGTGTGATCGAAGATTGAAAGTAAAGCATGGACGTGAATGAGATCTCGATCGGTCATCGCCCCATCGGCCCATTTTTGAAAGAGTTTGCTGCTTTTGACGCGACCGATCTCACGATCAGGCTCAAGAGATCTTGCCAAACCGGCCTTCTTGACTGGCACAACAGCTTTTTTGGCTTCGCCAAGCGGCACGCCCGCATCACTGGTGGGTACGCCAAAGACGCCGTTCAATTCGCGTGCCTTTTCCATGCCGCGCTGGTTGAGACTGAAGCCCTTGACGGCGGCGCCCGTGAGAAGATTGCGGTATTTGGGCTGCATTTGAAGCAGCGACCGATTGGTGCGAAAGGCGTCCGGATATTCATCGAATCCCACCATGGCGAACTTGGCCGGAAACAAGCGCCAATTGAGGACGGCAATCGCCTCGATGCTGCGGCGAACCTTCCACTCGTGAAGCCAATAGAGGCTATAGGCGGTCAGGAAAACGAGCGGAATTTCCTCGTACAAGTCGCGGCGCTTGGCGGCGACTTTGCCAAGATCCTTCTCGTTTTCGATTTTCAGAACATCTGTCATGGAATTACGCATGCCTAGGTTACTTGCGAGAGGATTTCGCGACTTCCAATGCGTCCAGCTTCGCGGACCGCAGGAAATCCTTGCCGCGCGGTGTAAGCACGTAAGACACACGGGTGCCGCTGCGGTTTCTGGCAATCAGATCGAGATCCGCCATTCGGCAAATGGCCCCGGACCGTTGGGTGCTCACAAACTGAGACAACGTCTTTTTTGAATGGCCCGGCAATTTCGCCAGCGCGTCGTCGAGCGCGTCGGGCGTCAGGATATTACGCGCGACCTCAATTAAAATAGCCTGATACGCGTATGCTTCGACCGGAACCGACGCTACGATGTGGTCGAGCAGGAACGAGATTTCATCAACGCTAAACTTCTCGTTCCCCGAGGAAGTGCGATCAAGCAGCGGATTTTCCATCATGCCGAAATTCCATCCGGCCTCGGTCAACGCAATACCCTCGGGATAATCAGGATTGCGACCAATAAGATTAAGCGAGACCGCGAGACCAGATAATTCGCGTTCCTTATTGGCGGACGCGACAAACTGATTAGCGAAGCGCTGAATGCTTTTGAATTCGGCAGAATTCTTCGGAAATGCGACCGCCATGGCGTCGTCACGTCCCAAATTGCGCTTCGCATCGAGCCCGGAAAGATAATGGCCGAGTTTCGCGGCCTCGTTAGCAATTGCCGTCGTCACCTTTTCCAACGGTTGGCGTTCGCTACCATCGCCAACCATATTGATAAGCGCGCGGCATGTTACCTTTGCCGGTAACAGTCGATTGTACTGACCGAACATCCAAGCATCGACCGCCGCCGCCTTACCCGCAGGCAGGCGCTTGATTTCCAGGTTTGCAAAATGGGCCGGTGGGGTAATGTCCGCATGCCGATGAAATAGCGCCGGTATGGTCGGCGCACCTGAAGCCGGGCGCATAGCCGACAAACTTTCGGTTGGGGTCTTAGAAACGGCTGGCATTGCCGGTTGCTGCGGCGTAACGGGCGTATCCCCCTCCTCCGCAACCGCGATCCCGTGATCTCGGTCGATCACTAGCGACCCACGTTCTTTCAACTCGGAATGAATAACCGCGAGATTTTGAATGGCGGCAATGATGGCCTGGCCATGATCTTCGTAATGGCCGGTGGCCACCAAGCGGTCCAGCTGCGCCTTTATTTCGGAAGTGCAACTAAAGCAGACAACCATCTTAACGCCCCTGTTTAACGTTATTATTAATGCGTCTCTTGGAACCATATAGGCGTCTATATATATAATGTCAATATGTAATGATAGTGCCGCTAAGCTGCTGTTGCAATTGATGTTTCTTGCAAAAAAGCAAACGACCGCCGAGAATCGGTGGAATAACTTCGATGTTGTTAGAGAAAAAAGGAAAGGATCGGCTAGGGAGCGACGCCGATAAGGATAAGAGGAACCGCCGGAACGCCGCGCCCCTCACGAATAAGATTGTAAAGCTCCCCCTCGTAGTACGCGACACCGGATGACATTTGCTGCTGAAGCTCCTTCATCGGAAGGATCTCCACTCCGACGTCGATTACATTGCCGACGTAAAAGGCCATGTGCTTGACGAACAAGTCGTAAGCAACAAAGGCATATTTGCCAAATTGAACCTCAACGGCAATGCGCTCTTTTACGAAATCAGTTTGGTTATAGGAAAAAATCGGATGAAGGCCCGCGGCTTCGATCTCCGCCTTTTGTTCGTCGGCCTTCATGTGCATAGTTTTTCGGATCAGCTGCGCATCGGACGTAACCCAATATGACGTGCGGCTTTCTTTCCACTCGTGCTTACGAAATCCAGTATGCATCGCCTTGTTCATGGCGATCGGAGAATAGAGCAGCTTATCCTTGGTCCGGACTTCCTTTGAAACTTTGGTTCGGCAGGCAGTGGCATCGACGCTTTTGATGACCGATTGAATTTGCGTCCAAAGCCCCTTCTTATGAACCTGAAGAAACTCCAGGCCGTTCAGATGAGAATAGTGCGTGACAATTCTCACCGATGCCCGCCATAGGGCTTTTGCGGGTCATAGACTGGTCGGTCCATCGGACGCGTTTTCAGAGATCCGGCCCGTAGCGCGTGCACGCGTTGCCATGCCAGATCGACGTATTCGTCGATAACATCGCAGCCGTAACCAACACGATTATGCTTGATCGCGGCGATAACCGACGAGCCGACGCCCATATAGGGATCGAACACCGCATCGCCGCTATCGGTAAGCGACAATACCAATCGCTCGACGAGTTCGATTGGGAACTGGCAAGGATGGATAGTTTTTTCAACGTGATTATTTTTCACGTTTGGAAATATCCATATATCGCCTGGGTTCTTGCCGAGCGGATTACACGACAGCTGGCCGATCTTGGGTCCCTTGAAATATTTCTTGCCGGGATATTTTGACGGAACGCGAATGGGATCGAGATTAAATAGGTAATCATCCGTCTTCGTAAACCACATGATGGTTTCATAGCGCCCGGAGAGGCGTTTCGAGCAATGCAAGCCATGCTCGAAATGCCAGATAATCCTGTTGCGAAGGCGAAGGCCGTGTTCCTTGAAGATCGGATACAACACGGTGTCGAGCGGAAAGATTTCGCCATCCTGGACGTGATTTCCGACCTGCCAGCAGAGAGAGCCTCGCGGATGCAATAACCTCACACATTCTGAAATCACTTGTGCCTGTTGTTGGACGTAGGCATCGAGGCGCGAACGCTTTTCGTAGGATTTCCCGATATTGTATGGCGGTGAGGTTACGATCAGCTGCATGGAGGCCTTCGGTAACGGGCGCATGAAGGCCAAATTATCTTGGCACGCCATAAAAACCTTGGCGTCGCGTTTCAGCTTGAGGACGGCTGCGGATCGCATGGAAGGGCTCGGCTAAACGGGAGAACAAACATGCAACAAGCTAGGGGCCATTGCAAGCAAAAAGCACTAAATCTTGAGATAATACCGGTGTTTTGGAACATTACGGCAGTGGAAAAGCCACAGATTTCCCACCGGAAGAGATGCCGGCAGCGCGTCAGATTGAATGCTATTCACGGGCCACCCTCATCCGCAACGGCTTCGAGCAAACGAACGATCGAACGGCGCACGGCGGTTCTCTTGATGCGCATGAAGGCTTTGACCAGCGCCTGTCCGTTGGCGGTGGCGAGAAAGGCCGTCATGTAGTTCGGAGACGGCGCATCGCGGCGGTTCCTTGACGGCAAGCCGGTCGGCTTCGGCGCTCCCTCAAAGAAGAACGACACCGGGACATCAAGGATATAGGAAAGTTGGTGCAAGCGGCCCGCCCCGATCCGGTTGGTGCCCTTTTCGTATTTCTGGACCTGTTGGAATGTCAGCTCAAGCTGATCGGCGAGCTTTGACTGGCTCAGTCCAAGCATCAACCGCCGCATGCGCACGCGACTGCCGACGTGCCTATCTACCGGATCAGAAGATCTGCCGGACATGTGGTCCTCCCCGTTCTTCGCTTCGCTTGTGCTTCCGCACGGAATCGGCGTCGTTGTTTGCGCCGGTCATTGGTTGCGCCACTGCCCCGCCGTCGCGCGCGGGGTTGCTCGACCTGTGTTTTCCACATGCGAGCCGCGAATTCCCGCTCCTCGGGGCCGATCACGTCGCCATAAATCGCGGTCGTCTTGAGCGACGCATGGCCTAGCCATCGTTGAACGAGATGCGGCGGCACGTTCGATTGAAAAGCTCTGACACCGAAACCGTGCCGCAAGCCCTTCGGCATGGCGGCCTTGCCTGTGATGCCGGCCGCCGCCATGACCTGCTTAACGTGGCGCCAGGCCGTCGTGCGGCTCCAGCGCCATAGGCGTCTCGTCGCGCGCCGACCGTCACGTTGCGCACGTCGCAATCTGAAATGGCGCTGAAGGCTCATCAACACGTCTGGCGGTAACGGGACTTGACGGACGACACCCCGTTTGCGGCGTTTGAGAGTCGTGATGCTCGCAACACCGCTCTCGATGTCGATCGCGGCGGGCGTGAGCGCGAGCACCTCGGAAATACGTGCACCGCTCCACAAAAGCGTGAGGCAAAAGAGCCGCACGGCGGCGCGTTGCCGCGCCGTCGCGCGAATGAAGCATTTGCGCTCGACGGCGTTGAGATATTTGCGATGACCGGAGAGTTCGAAAAGGCTTAGGCGGCTATATGACTGCCCCTGCATTGCTTCCTCGGTTGAAACAGAATGGCCGATTCTGTTGCAGCACGGGAAAGCTCCGTTTCGAGCGGAATTTACGAGCGATCAGCAGAATTTCGTCACAATTCGTATGCAACTTTGGCTAGGTAATCAAGAGTTATTCGTAAGCTTGAAACATTATCGGCCATACTGTTACATCAATTACTTAAATGAATCTTGCGCAATACGTTGCGATAGCTTCAAACAACTCCTGATAAGCTTACGACAACTCCTGATATACGTTCGCAGCGCCAGCGTTGCGATAGTTATATTGGGGGCGGCGAACCTGTTCTGCGGACCAACGGCGGCGCAAACGAGTGCTCCCCCGCCAACGCCCAGCCTTTCGCCAGAGGACGCCTTGCGCATACCCGAGGATTCCGTCCAGTCGATGACCGACGATGTCTACAAAGGCTGGCTTTCGGCAGTAAACACCGCCGCCAAGCAAGGAAACGCCGAGGCGGAGTTCCGTCTTGGCGTCGAGTTCTCGCGGGGCAAATATTATCAGGATGCGATCCTGTGGCTCACCAAGGCTGCGACGCAAGGCCATGCGCTCGCTCAGTCGCTTTTGGGACATATGTATCTCACGGGCGAACAAATCCCGAAGGATTACGCGAAAGCCCTGATGTGGCTTACGAAGGCTGCCGAGCAGGGGAACGTCGATGCGCAGGTTGCGGTCGCTTACATGTACCAGGACGGTCTCGGCGTGGCGAAAGATCGCCACGCTGCCAAAAGCTGGTATCAAAAGGCCGCCGCCCAGGGCGATGCCGATGCCAAAAAGGAATTGCGCAGGCTGCAAGGCCAAGCGAGTCCGATCAAGCGCAAGGACATACCCGACGCGCTGGTGTTCCGCTGCCAATTGGAAACGGCGGGCAGCATCGGACACGCCATGAAATCCCAGAGCGACGCGGACGTGCAGGCGGCGCATAAAGCGTATGAAGACTGCCTGCGCTCGAACTGGAAAAGATTATTTGGCGACGCGCCGTTCCCGGAGAACTGACGGGACGCCGCCAACCAAGGGCACATCTGAACTGACGGCCTGCCTAAAAGTAGAGCGCAGATTTTCCTCCCGCCCTGCTTGCGTCGCCCTCATGTGTTTCGGTACGCTAAGGGCGGGCGAGCGGACGCGCGGGGAACGCGGCAAATGAGCGTGTTAGAGTTGCTCGATAAATTCGAGCGAATGTCGCCGTACAAAAAGGGATTCATTCTTGGCGCCATTGCAGGCGTGATGAGTTGGTTGATCCTGATAGCCGCGATCTGGCTATTCGAAACTCTCAATTGGAATATTCTTCTTCCGGCATTGCCCGCGGTGATCGCTGGCACCATCCTTATTGGACTGTGGAACGCCGCGCGAGAAGAGGGAAAATTCGAAAGGCTGGCGACAGTAGGAAGAATGACAAAAAAGGTGGTCGTTGGTGCGATCTTCGGTGCAGTCGCTGGGCTAGCGGTGACGATCGCACTTAACCGCTTCGTGACACCTGTCGGATGGCAGCTAGCCGTGGCGCTTATGGGCCTCGGTGCTCTGATCGGTGGCTTCATAAAATTGCTGCGGCAATTGAGAAAGATAAAAAAGACCGGCGAAAGTTCTTTTGGTGTCCTCAACCGCGCGCTCGAAAATGTCTGGAAAGGAACCGAGATAGCGCGCGGGGTCTTCGGGTCGCTCGTATTATTCGTTGTTGGTCTGGCTATCACGGCTGGCCTTGTCTGGCTGATAAGATGGAATTGGCCGCCTCCCCCAATGCCGCCCACACAAGGCGGTTTTGTTCCTCATGGCGGCGAGTGGCTCGCCTGGGGCGTCAGCTGGGCGGCGATCTGCGTGTTGGGTTATCTCGGCTGGGAATTTGGCATGTCGGTCTGCTGGCTGGCACTGCGCGACATCATAAGGGCGCTCGGAAAATCTAAAACGCTCGGCGAAGCCGAAGCGCACGGCCGCGCTGCGCTGGCGGACGAGGAACAAGCGGCATCTGCCGCGCGGGGACGAAGCGGACAAGTCGGCACGGCCGATCTCAACCTAGATTATTGAGGGCATGCCATGGCAAACGGCCACGGCCTGCACATGGGCCATTTCTTCAACAAAGAGCGCAACGCCTTCGGTGCCGATCGGCAGCTTTATCAAGGGGAACGTCACGGGATTTTATTTGGTCCGAACGGGAGCGGAAAATTTACGCGGCTGCTGGCGGTAAATCTGCTGAGCGATTGCCTTGATGACAAATCGGTCGTGGTGATCGACCCTAAGGGCGAAGCGGCGGCCGTGACGGCGTGGCATCGCCATGAGCTCGGGCATGACGTCAAAGTCCTTGATCCGTTTGGCGAGCTGCGCACGGCGGTCGAACACTCGCCCGCGCATCAAAAGTTGATTGCGGCCGGACTGACGCAAAGCGTGGGCTTCGAACCGCTCGACGTGCTCGAAACCGGGACGGTCGCGAAGCCGTGTGCGACTTTTTACGACGACGCGGCCAAGCTCGGCGACGCTCTGATAAAAATCGACATGGGCGACACACAGAAGCATTGGCCGGAATCGGCGCAAGGTCTGACCGTTGGCTTGCTGATGTGGGAGAAACTACGAAACCAAAAGGCGGCCAATCTCGAAAATGTGCGCGCGTTGCTCACGGCGGGCAATCTCGGCAATCGGGTAACAGAAATTATCGACAAGGCGAGTAGTAACGAATACCAAGCGCGCGGCGGCGCCGCGATCGTAAGTTTGCTCAATCGTTTTTTGGTCGAAAATAATGAGGTGGCGGGCATCCGTTCGGCTGCGGATACACAAACGCGCTGGATGCTTTCGCAGCCAATGGCGGCAAGCTTCAAGGCAAAGGACCGCATTGATTTCCGCGAGCTGAAAACCGGCAAGCGGCCGGTGACGGTTTACGTCGTGATCCCGGCCGCGCATTTGCGCACTCACAGCGTTTGGCTGCGCCTCGTGCTGACAACGGCGCTGCAAGCTCTTTACCGGCCGGGCGGCCGCAAGGTGGTCATGCTCATAGACGAAATGGCGGCACTCGGTCATCTGGGGCCGCTCGAAGATGCGTTCGGCCTCGTGCGCGGTTACGGCGTGCAGCTCGTCGGGATTCTTCAAGACTTGCCGCAGCTAAAAGAGCTATACAAAGATCGCTGGCAATCATTCCTTGCAAATGCGGGCGTGCTGCAATTCTTCACGCCAAACGATTTAGATACGGCAGAGTGGATGTCCAAGCGCGCGGGCAAAACAACCATATGGAAAAAGGGCGTCGGTGAAAGCGAAGCGGGGGAAGGCCAGAAACGCGAAAGCGAGAACTGGAATCAAACCGGCGTCGATCTCTTTCCCGCTTATGAGTTGTTTGATCTGCCGAACGGCGTCGGCCTTGCGTGGCTAGCCGGAATGGCCGCAACGGTAAAGTTCATGGCGCCGAATTATTGGGAGCTGAAACGGTGCACGGCGCGCGCGCTGCCTAGCCCGTACTATGCGGGCTAATCAATCACCGTAAGAGCGCGAGCGTTCACGGCCTCGATCATAGCCGGGTTCTCCGCGTTGTGGTCCGTCGCTGTGCCCAAACTTTCTCATGAGGGCCTGTCGGCGATCTTCGATCGATGGCAGTTCGCGCGGCGGACAGTCGTTGTAGCCGAGGCGTTGGCGGCGTCGTCGTTCTTCAATAGGATCGCGGTACACGCGGGATGATTCACGACGGCGAACTTCTTCAAGCTCATCGTAGATAGCTTGAAGCCCATCGTGCCTAATTTGAGCGGCACGGTCACGCTCGCATATGGCATTGTAGTAGTCCCGGAAAGAAATTCCTGAAGTTGTGTCATTCAGGTCGGCGACAATCTGATCGAGTGCGCGGCCGAATTTTTTTAGAAGCGCCTGGCGCCACTGCCCGATGTCGGCGTGGTGCTGATCGCCGGTCGACGGCGCGCGCCCGTCGGCGCGTGAGGAATCGAGAGTAACCAAGCAAAAAAACCGTGCTGAAAACAATCGCGCAATAGAAGGAATTATATCAGCTCAACCGCCACTTCGCCAAAACTTGCGTGCGCGACAGAATCTAGCTTTTTCAATCGCTTGCTGCGCAAAGCGCCACTTAAGCGAAGCAAGCTCTGTCGCTATCGCGGCGAATAATCTGCGGGTGGTTTATCGGTTTTTAGTGCTCTCAAGCTTTTAATGCCTCGTCCTTTGCCAACGGATGCCTTGATTGCTGCCTGCCTTCGACCTGCAAGCTCTAGCGCCGCGTTTTGATTGACCAATGCGAGAGCTGCCTTTCGCGCTTCGCCGAGCGCACTGACTGCGGCGGCCCGCGCATATCCTGAAACATGCTTGCGCACGTGTCTGATGCGTCCCGCAAACTCCGCACGGATGCTAGCGCGCGCGGCGGCGGCACGACCTTGGACGTCCTCGTTGACCGTTTCGAGCAACGCGGCAAGGTCCAAGCTCATCTCGGCGGGATCCTCGCCTTGGGCGGCGATCCCGCCGGAAGTCTCGGGGCGCGTCGGTTCAAAATCTCTCTGAGGGCTTTCGGCGGTCCGGGCGCTGGTAATCCAGCACGCCGAGCCGACAAACTCGCCACGGGCGATTGTTCGCCTCGCGGCCGGGTATTCCGAATGGAATTCGCCTCGGGCCGGCGCCCTGCTCGGCGACATTTGGGCTAATTGCGCATAAAATTTTGCGCTTCGCTCTGTTCGACTCCCGCGCTCTGGTGCTGCGCGGGGCTGTCGATCTTGCCGTCCCGGCGCTGCCCCTGCGCCGGTCGGCCTATCGCGATCGTTCTCGGCCGCGATCATGCTCGGCTGGATCGCGCGTCGCTTCTTCCGAGTCGAGCCCGAATTTCCTGACCAACTCTTGGCGGCGCTTGTTCAGCGCGTCGGTCGTTTCATTGCGGCGCTCCGAACGCTCGGCCTTGCGCTCCGATCGCTCGGCCTTCCGCTCGGACTGTTCAACATGCGGCTGCTTCTGCTCCTGCTTCCGCTCGGCCGCCTTCTTCGCCCAGTCCATGGCGGAGCGCTGTTGCTCGACCATGCCGGCGCGATTGGTCCAGTCGGGGTCTTGGCTGGCGCCTTTGGATTTCTGCTGCTCAAGATCGCGCTCCGCGTCGCGCTCTTGCCGCGCGCGTTGTATCTGCTTGGCATCCGTGATGCTGGGAAGCCGCGAGGAGTCGAGGTCGCTCAGGCGTTCGCGGATATCTTTGGCGCGGGCGCCTTCCACGCGGCGGGCGAGGCTGTGGGTCCCTCCCCTCGGATCGATGACGACGTAATCGCGCCGGTCGCCTCGGGCGAGCACGTAACCGGCTTCCCATAGGACAACGGCAAATTCCTGGCCAGTGTGGGTCTGGCGCCAAATCTCGGTGATTTGCTCCTTGACCTGCTTCGGGCTCAAGCCGGTCCGGTCGGCTTGCAGCATTTCGGAATGGCTCGGGGTGCGCTCGGGGCGTTCCTTGCCGTCGCGCTCGATATGGGCGCCCTGCACGCGCTCATGCCCGAATTCCCGCTCAAGCTCACGCGCAACGATCTCATGCTTGCGGTAATTGTGGCTATCGCTGATCGCCGTCATGCGGTCGAGGTCGATCCGGCCCCAAACAATATGGCAGTGCTCGCGCCCTTCCTTCTCGTGCACCACGACGATGTAGGGTTGGCCAGTCAGTCCAAGCTCGGCCGCAAGCCGCTTGATCGCCTTGGCACGCTGCTCGTCCGTCAACCGCTCGTGGGCGGGGGTATTGATCGAGGCGTGGTAGAACGGCTTGGTGCAGCGGGTGCCGGCGGCGACGGCTTCCATCTCGAGGAGCGCGCCGCGCAGGTCCTCGGCCGCGACGCCGTACAATTCCTTCACCTCGGCCCGTTCATTGGTGTCCGTGCGCATCAGGTGCACGGCCAGGCGCCTCGCTCCGCCGACAGATTTACCCTTGATGACCATCCTAAAGGTCCCGCCCGAGCGCCAGCATCAGCGCCGCGCGCATTTCGCCGATCTCCTGTCGGATCGCGACCAGTTCGGGAAAACCGGGCCGGATGCCGGTCTGGTTATAGGCACGGGCAAGCTGGTTGATATTCGAGCCGACCTTGCCAAGATGGCCAAGCAATCGGGCCAGCTCCTTGCGCTCGATGGGTGGTCGCCGAACGGCCCGAGGGCCAGCGCTGCCGAGGGCTAGGGCGCGGAGATAGGCCCCGATGCTGAGCCCTGCTCTCGCCGCCGCCGCGCTGATCGCCGCATGATCTTTCGCGGTGCATCGAAGTGAGATAGGAACAGTCTTTGGGTCGGCGACGCGTCGCCGGCCACGCCAAGGGGCCGCACGTGCAGTCTTCGGTTTTCCCGTCTCGCCCATTGCCGCGCGCCTCCTGCACGCGGGTTCTACCGGGGAGGCACGGCCTTCCCGGCCGGGGGATGCAACGGGGGCTCCGCCCCCTTGCCAAGCGTGATGTGGAACGTCGTTAAGGAACGTAACGACCGTATAACATCACATGGCTTGCAAACCCTCTTATTTGCTTCAATTAGACTACCACAGGGCCGTTTAGACACCGTTAAGAGATTGGAAATTTCCCAGAGCCCGGGCTGTCAAAAAGCACCTGATAATTGCCCGTAAGTCGAGCGCAAGACTCTTTCGCACACTCGCGTATTCCGCCGACAATGTGAAGTTTCCCAATGGGCATTTAGCCCGCCGCGGCCGGTCACCGGTCAGCCGGTTTCGCGAACAGGGTCGGCTCTCGGTAACGCCCTGCTGCGCTGCACTCAAAGGCTGGGCGGTGATCGTCTTTCAGCTCGAACAAGGCGAGCTGCCGCCCCTGCTCCGCTTTCCAAGCCTCAAGCTGCTGGCGGCGTAGCTCGATGAGCCGACGCCAGCTAACGGCTTGACCGTCCACGATGAGGGTGTCGGGCTTCGCCATGACCGGCGCCTTCCTCGCCTAACGGGTTGCGCATGCAACCGACTAGGCCCGCGCCAATGAGCGGGGTGGGCGGTCAAGGCCAAAAACGCGGGAAGGGATGGCAGGAGACCGAGCGATAGCGAGGGTGACAACTGAGCGACCGCGTTTTTGCCCGAAGGGCTGCCTTGACGGCCAGGGGCCGCAGGCCCTCTCGAACAAAGAATACGGGCGTATGGCGAGAGCGAAGCGAAGCCATTCGCCAGCCCCGAGACCGGTTAAAAGGGCAGCCGCAGGAGCGTGAGCATAGCGACGCCGCAGGCGGCACGCGGGACCGACTGCCCCCGGCGAGGGGTTCCATATTCTCGCGCGAGGGATCGTCATCCGAAGGGCCGAGACCCGGCATCCCGGCTTCGGGATCTGCGGGGCTCGGTGAGCGGAGCGAATAGAGCCCGGTCCGGCGAAGCCGGACGCGCCATACGCTGATTTACGCCTCGTTACTAAACCCGTCAGGCTCGTTGCTGCTCCGCACGATCAAGCCAATGCAAGGTGATCGAGCCAAGCGGATGCCAATCGGGAACCATGTGCTGCACTTGACCGTCGGACTCCGGTCGGTGGTGGGCGGCGCCAGGCAAGACACGCGGGTCTATTGGGTGCAAGGCCTTCGGATTATGCCAAAAGTCCAAGCCCTCCACCCAAGTCTCGGAGTAATCGGGATCATTGACCGAACGCCGAAACTTCAACGGCTCGGTGACGTTCGGATCGTGGTCAACAGCCGTACCTTCGCGGACAAGCCTAAGGCGGCTCGATCCAAACCCGGCGAGCAAACCCATCCGGTTGAATTTTGAGATCGTGCCGCTATTCGAAAAAGCAACTGCTGAAATGTTTTCGGTACCAGGAAGTTCAAAGAAGCCGGATGAAATTTCCTTCGAGCCCCAGCGGTGCGTATTGATCTTTCTCGGGTGAATTCTCAACTGACCACTTTCGTCGCGATCCCAATCGTGGGCATAGCCGACGATATAGTGCTCAAAGGCGGATCGCGTATAGATCATGGAAGGCGGAGCCGAAAAATCCTGAATGGCAAACATCAGCGGCATTCCTGCCAAATGCGGTTTCGCCCAATACTTCTTGTCCAGTTTAGATTTGAGCGCACTGCCGTACTTGATCGGCATGTACCCGGTCAGATAGGCGCGGATTTCTTCGGGAGTGTTAAGCGGCGGCTCCGGCAGGGGCGCTCCGGCTGCATCCTGCGACGGATTAACAGTCGTCGCTTCAACCGCGAACGTCGCCAGGGGGTTGGTGCACTCAAAATCAGGCACGGCATGGACGCGTCCGATGCCGTAGTTCATCTCCCGAAAGGCCGCGAAGAGGTACAACTCCCAAATGCGTGCATCGAAGCCCGTGGTTTGGAACTGCTCGATAAAATTGCCGTCTACGTCGTCATACCAACGCATCATCGGCTCGATTATGCCGCGCGCGGCTGAAAATGCTTCCTCATCGCGCAGTTTAACGAAATTCGGATTCAACCGCGCCTCGGGAACAACGGCCTTGAAAAAATCGACCGGCTTTCCCCGTTCGTCACCTTGATGGTAATCGGTGTCTGGCTCGGCCGCCACGCGTTCCATCTCGCGCCGGAGCGCCACCTCAGCGTGGCGTCGCCGTGAGTTAAAGTCGTTTATGGAAACACAGCGAAACCGAAGCTTCTTGTCTCTTCCAAAGATTACGCCAGCGTAATCGTTGTCTTCGTAATCGCGGATGAGCAGCCCAACGACCCGCTCGCTGGCATGTTCGTACCAGCCGACTTCTTCGGCCATGAACATTGTCTTCGGGTCGCGCGCGTATCCAGCAAGCGCGTCCCATCGGATCGGCGAGATGGGTTTCATGTTGCACAATATAAGCCTTCCGACCGCAACTGCCCATCTTGTTTGCGCGCACACGTTAGCGACGTGACAGACACCCGCTTCCTCCATCCCCACCGCACCTAACCCGTCCTTCTTCCGGCCGTATCGCGCCGGTCGTCGCCTCTATGGCTGCAAGTGCTGAAGCACTCGTCCTCTTCGTTCCCGTCGCAAGCGATGCACCTGCCTCCTCCGGCGCACGGGCCTTCACCAGAAGGCCGCGATTGGCGCGGCCGAAAAAAGTTGGAGGAAACAATGCGAGTGCTGACAATCAACGAACTCTGGCGCCTGACGCGGATCGAACTTTCCGATCTCGTCAACCGGATCACAAACGAGCTGACGAAGTTTTCGGACAGCTCGCCGGAACGCGCCAACGCGCTGACCAGCTTGCGCAACATTCGTTACGTGCTGGAGCGGCGGGACTATTCGCCGTGACTCGCACGGCAAAGCCGCGCATGCAACGCACGCGCGGCCTCGCGCGGCGCCTAGTGGAACAGCGCAAGCTGCCGTGGGTCGTTCGGCCGCGATTGCTTCGAGCGAAGCACCGCGAACACGAATTCCCGCGCAAAGTTTTGCGGACCTCGCGCGTCTTTCACGTCCTCGATGGAAGCGAAGTGGCTGAGATAGCCCGTTTCGCTCACCGGAATCCGTCGAGCCGGTTTATGCGGGCTTCGAAACTCGAAGTGCGCATAATCCGATTTCAGCCATCGTGGTTCGTAAGTGACGACCATCGGCTGAGCCTCGACCGTAATCCTGAAGATCGAACGGCGCGCCTTGATCGGCTGAGCCTTCATTCGGCGTGCTGGTTTCCGGCTCATGACACAGCCTCCCTGTCCACCATTGCGGCGCAATAGTGGAACCGGGCGCGGCGGAATTCCTCGGGGAAATTCAGCCGAGCCTTGTCGGCCCAGTGCATGAGGTCGCGAAGCAACTCCGTAAGACAGTCCTCGCAGTCGCACGACGTGCGGGACATGTAAGCCGTTAGGGCCGCGTCGGCGGACGCGGCCCTTTCGGCAAAAGCCGAAACGCTCATTGAGCGTCTCCGGCGTTCTCGGCCTGCTTGTCGCCTGCAACGCGGACGACGATTTCGGCGTCGTTGAGCGGCAGGTAATCGATCCGCAGGTTGAAGCCGTTGGCGTCGGCGTGAGCCCACATGGCTCCGATCGGCTGCCAGAACTTCTTCTCGCCGTTCTTGGTCACCGCGTAAACGCGATGCGTCGGGCGGGTCTTGTTGGGTTCTTTCGTCATTGTCTAGTCCTTTCGCTTCTGAGCCCGCCCCAATGGCGGCCTCGATGCCCGTTCGAAGGCCGAGGCGGAAAAGCGGGGCTGTCACAAGCTGTCCGAAGGACACCGAAGGCGCGGAGCTGCACAAACGCAGTGCGGAAGCGAGCGGCTTTGACAGAACCGCGCGCCTCGGCAGAACCGGGCACAAAGAGAGGACGCCTTGGAAGGCTAGCGGGCGCGAAAGGACGATGAGCGAAAGAAACCACAGCAAAACTTGCGCGTTGCGGTCCTTGACCGTGCGAGGCAGAGTGCACGGCATGGCTGACGGTCTCACGAGTCGAATTCGGCATCTCTGGATAACTCTGCTGCATCCGGCCTGGGCGTGGCTTTTCCTTGTGCTGGGCCTCGTGAGTTTGCTCACGTGGGTCAGGGACGAGTTTCTGAGCCCCGAGCTTCAAGAGAAGCTAAAGATCGTGAAGTTCTTGCCGAATTGGGATTTGAGCGCGTGGCTGCTTGCCTTCGCCGTCACGCTCTTGGTTGTCTTGTTTGAGGGCTCATATCGGGCGGCGCGTTCGCTTGAGAAGCAGCGGGACGATTTCAAGGACACGCTTGAGGCTATCGAGCGAACCCGCCCGCTAACTTACGCGAACGCGGCATTCAATTTTTTGGAGCCTCAATGGCAGACCGGAGAGGTCTTCATCACGGGCTGGGCGTTGCTCTTGGAAAATCTCGGCGATCAGATGCTCAAATATACCGTGAAAGAACTCTATCTCGAACATGACGGGAAGCGGGCAGAACATATTCTTGCGACAAATGAGGGCGCCTACATCCATGCGCGCAAAGAGATGCAGCATTCCAGCGTTCCCGCCGAAAAATTTTCCATCGGGAAACCCCCGACCAATTTCATTGTTGGCTTTGTTATTGAATATGACAATGTGCCGCCGGTGCGCGTCCGCACGACGATGCGGCGAATCAAATTCGATCTAGCGTCGATTCGACCTGTCGCAATCTCAAACGTGATACTCGATCAAAACGAATATTGACGGAAAGGATCATTGCTGCGGTTGGTCGTCTATTTCGTCACCACCGCTGAACGAATTCGGCGTTGTATAGGTCGCCGCCGTCAACAATTTCGAGCGGGATCGGATTTCACTCGCCTTGGCTCCAAGTGCGATGGCGTCGTTCACGGCATAAGCGGCCTTCAGTTTCGCCAGAAAGTAGGCCAGCCTGTTATTGTCGTCGTTTGTTATGCGGCTGAAATCGTGCACAAGCGTATTTCTGAAATCTACGACCTCACCGCTGAAAGTATCTGGCACGGTGACTAATTCCGCAGGCAGTTGCGAAAGGAAACGCTTAACCTGAATTTTCGCGTCATGGTAATTGATGTTGTTGATGCGCTTTTCGATTGTCTCGCGCCAATCGGCGCTGTCGGGTTCACTGGCTGCAAATTCTTCGAGGGCCTGCTTTAGCGCCCCTCGGAGGGCCACAGACTGCGGCTTAGACAGCGGCGCCGTGCCGTCGCTCGAAGCCTGCATTTCGATAATAGTCACCAGCTCGCGCAGGTGACTAAATCGCAAGCTTCCTTTGTCCTGCAGAATGGCAGCAAACGCGCCTCGCCCAATTCGTCGAGCGGGCGGTTCAGCGAGCCAAGCAGCCATGACCCTGCGGAACAGGTCCCGATCTTGGCCGATCTCCAACAGCGGCGATAATGGAAACCCGTCGCTCTTAGTGGGACGCTCGACCGGGTCGGCGAAATAAAGTTCCGAGTGGGTGTATTCCTCGCCTACTTTATGTAGCAATCCTACATCCCAGAGGTCGACAACGTCCTCGCAAATCAGCGTCAAAAGGCTCCTGAATTCGTGGAGGATACTGAGCGCTCGCCTCGGTGTAACCAATTCCAAGAAGTCTATCGTCCAATGAGACAACGGCTCGATTGTGGTGTTTGGAACGGTCGGCCGAAAAATGCGAAATCGAATTCTGCGGGCCAAGTCCACATAAGAGGCGGCTTGCTTGTGCAACACCGGTCGGTCGAACGCGACGCCTCCAAATCTGCGGTGCTTGATTTCCTTATAGTCAGGGCGGGACCAGAGGCGAAAGACGTGTTCCGCAAGAGATGATGCAAAACTCAACCTTCGAACGCACGGCCTGCTGTCAAAGTGATCCATGCCGACAAGCATGTAATTTGCAGTAACAACAACCCTTTGCGCTGTGCTTTGCCGGTTAAAGGCAAGGCCGCCTGGATGGGCGAAAGCTTCCAGCATGGTGACGTATTGGTTGTTTTCAGTTAAGCCATGCAGCGTCAGACGTCCAGCGATTTGCTTGCCATCCCCCGGCGCAGCTCCGATGCAATGCAATCTGGCGCGAGGAAAGGTTTCCATTGACACCTTTCCGGGCCATCTGTTGTCTGGCTTATCGGATGGCCAAAAGTGGCCTTGCGCAGTGAGGTTTTCTTTGAACTTTGACATTGAAGCTGTTCGATTTGATTCGACCGGAACCTAATAGCGGACTCATCTGAATCAATGGCAGTTGCGACTAATGGTGCGGGCGGCCGGACTCGAACCGGCACAGCGATTTCTCACCGAGGGATTTTCATACCAGCTACGGCTTTCGCCGCCTCGCCTGGGCGCGTTCGCGCTTTCGGCTCGTTTGTGGTCTGGACTATACCTTCACCTTGGCGCGTCCGCGCTTTAGGTGCTGCCCGTCTAGTCTCTACACCTTCGCGCCGGTCGTTCGACCGGGGCGCTTGGCTCGGGATTGCCTGTTACCGGTTTCCCCGAATTTGGGCAGTTCTGCTCCTTCGGTTTCCCGGAGGGCACTCAATTTGCTCAAGTCCCTTGCGTCTACCTGTTCCGCCACGCCCGCATTACCGCCAATCTAGCGATCAAAGGAGCGACCGCCAAGGCAAAGGTCAGCGGCGGGGATTCCGCCTATTTCCGTTGAATTTCCGTAACGAGGGGGAGCGCTTTGGTGCCGATTTCGCGCGCCCGCGGCGCGGAGCGCGTGACCGCCGCACGTTGAGATTCGAGGCGTCCACCATGTTCTTGATGTGCGAGGCGTAGAATTCCTCGATCATCTGAACGCTCGTGCGGCAGTTCTTGGCGACTTGATAAACGTCCGCTCCCTCCATCAGTCGCAAGCAAATGTAGGTGTGCCGCAGGCTGTAAAACGTGCGGCGTTGCCCTTCCCTATCGAATTTGAGGTTCTGCTCTTGAAGGATGATATTGAAGAGGTCGTGATGATTGTTCGGAAAAACGAGATCGGTCGACGCTGGATTCCGCCTCTTCACGACGCGCTGGAAGGGATGCACGGCTCCCGGCATGCTCTTGCAGAAACCGACGCCGCGCTTGCCGCGCACATCGATCTCAAGAATGGTCTGGCCGCTGTCGCGGTCGTCCACGATCTTAACGTCGCGGAACTCGATGCGCATGGACTCATCGGGCCGCAAGCCGGTGTTCGCCATAAACAGCACGTAATCGTGCAGCTCAACGTAGGCGTTGCGGTGTTTGTTATGGCGGGGATGCTCGACCCGATCGCGTGTCGCCTCGTAAAGCTGCTTGTATTCCTCAGGCGAAAACCACGCGCGATGCGTGATTTTCCCGTTTGTCTTATAGGGTGCGGAGAGGCTCGGAATGGCAGAAATCCACCCGTGCAATTCTGCCGTCTTCAGAACTTGGCGCAGTACAACGATTTCCTGATGGATAGTGCTACGCGCGGGCGGATGGTTCGTGCCGCGAACCACGTCTTTTTTGCGCTTAATCCGGTACTCCTGAACCTTGGCGCGGGTGACCTCTGACAGGCCCAGGTTACCGAAGAATGGGAGGAGATAGTTTTTCAGCCGACCCCAATGTCCGTTGACATATTCGGGGTGGCGTTCGCCGCCGACTAGGGTTTCGTATTCCTCGCGAAACCTTTCCGCCGCTTGAGCGAACGTTCGTTCGTGCTTGAGGGTGCCTGCTTTCAGCTTCCCGCGCAGGCCGAGATACCAGTCCTCGGCTATGTCCTTCGCCTCGGAGAGACTGTCTGTCTTTGTGGAGACCCGCCAATTTCGGTCGGCGAGAAACGCCGAACATTGCCAATGGCGGCTGCCTTCACGCATGTAAACGTGAAGGCGTCCATCCATCATCTCATGATGCTGCTCGGGCATGACACCATCATCTCAAAACAAGGCGAAGAAACCCCTAAAGTGTGTAACTGTTGTGTAAGTGGAGTTTCGCACTATAGAATCATATAAATAGCTGAATTACAAGAATAATTTGAATTACACGATTTTCAAGAAGGGATTTTAAGTCCCTTGCGTCTACCATTTCGCCACGTCCGCGGGAGCGGGCAGCTATAGCACATCCGCGGAGGCGTCATGGCCGGACTTGTTCCGGCCATCCACGTCTTTGTTTGCCGCAGCGCTTAAGACGTGGATGCCCGCGACACAGGCGGACGAAGCGACGCCGTTCTTCGAACGGCTATGCGCGGGCATGACGACGCGATTAATTCGTTCTCGCAAATAGCAGCAGCCGCCCGAGCGCACGGGCTACGGCAGCCCGCTCGCTACTGCTTATTCTTCGCAGTCGCTTGCGGCGCCGGGCGGACGTCGCTCCAGGGATCGTTGGCGACCTTCTTGTCCGGGATCTTGTCCATCGCCGCCTTGTAGTCCCTCTCGCGGTCCTGTTTGGCCTTGAGCTCGTCCGGGGTCAGTTTCTTTTCGTCGGCCTTGAACGGCGACAGCGCCACCTGCGCCGAGGCTGGCCCGGCGACCAAAACTGGCCCGGCAACGAAGGCTAAGATCGCGGCGGCTGGGATGAATATTCGCAGCATGATCAGGCTCCCTTTGCACTCCTTTTGACGCCGCAGTTCGGCACAATCAGGGCAGCGAAGGTTTTGGTCCTCGAACGCTTGGTCCTTAAAACCTCAGTCTTTGAAGGCCTAGTCCTTGAAGACATGCGCCCACAGGCTGTCCCAGTCGGCGCCGGAAATGTCGGTGACGCGACCGTCCTGTTCGTAGAATTTGTTCGGCACCTGGAACATCGCCAGCATCAGCCCGCCTTCGGGCGTGCAGGCGACATGGCGGCTGCCGGCCTCGCGCCAGACGAACTCGCCGGGGCCGACGGTCAAATCCTTGGCCGGGCCTTCCTTGTCGACCAGCTTGCCTTCGAGCACATAGGTCTGCTCGATCTTGACGTGCTCGTGGTCGGGCAGGATGGCGCCGGGCGCGAACTTCATCAGCGCGGTGACGACGCCCGACTCCTTGTCGAACAACAGGCCCTTCACCTCGCAGCCGGGAAAGCGCGTCTTCTTCCACTCCATCTGCGCGGGTCGCACCACGTGGGAATGGGTATCGAGCGTGTCGTGCTTGGCTTTCGGCGTGATGGCATCCATGGGCGTTCTCCTTCGGTCATGCGGTCTTGGTTGGGCACATCATAGCGGATTGCGTCGGCTTTTGCTCTACAAACCGCCTTCACGAATCGGCGGCTGGAAGGCGAGCCCGGTGTCCCAGGGAAAGAAGATCCAGGTGTCCTGGGACACTTCGGTGATGAAGGTGTCGACCAACGGCCGGCCCATGGGCTTGGCGTAGACCGTGGCGAAGTGGGCGCGCGGCAGTAACGCCCGCACGATCTTGGCGGTCTGGCCGGTATCGACCAGATCGTCGACAATCAGCACGCCAAGGCCCTTGCCGCCGCCGAGCGCGACGATTGCCGGCGCCACGTCCTTGATCAGCTTCAATTCGCCTTGCGTGGTGTGGTCATAGCTCGCCACGCAGACGGTCTCGATCAGCCTGATGCCGAGCTCGCGCGCCACGATCGCCGCCGGCACGAGGCCGCCGCGGGTGATGCTGACGATTGCCTCGAAGGGGCCAGCGCCGTTGAGCCGCCACGCCAGCGCGCGCGAGTCGCGATGGAATTGGTCCCACGACACCGGAAAGATTTTTTCCGGATTAAGCGGCGGCGTTTTTGGTTGCGGCTCGGCCATGGGACATCAAGCCTCGCCGGCCGCCAATTCCGCCCGCACCCGCGTCAGCATCGCCTCGACCGCACTCTTGGCGGCGACGAGCTTTTGCTGATCGCGTGAGCGCACCACCACATTGGTATTGCCGCCGCGCTTTTCGTCCATGAACGGATAGGAGCCGATGATCACGTCGGGATGTTTTTTGGCGATCTCGCCGAGCTCGGTGCCAATATCGCCTTCGCGGCAATCGGCGCGCACCGATTCCGACAGCATCTTTGCGCCGGTCTTCAGCTTCGGCGCCACAAAGTCCAGCATCACCTGCATGATGTGCGGCACGCCGGCCATGACGATGACATTACCGATCCAAAATCCCGGCGCCGCGGAGACCTTGTTGAGCACGAGCTCGGCGCCTTCGGGCACCCGCGTCATGCGCATGCGCGCTTCGTTCATGACGCCGCCGGTTTCGGCGACGCGCGCGCGCATCAGCTCGACCGCTTGCGGGTGATAGCCGATGCCGACGCCGAACGCCTTGGCGACGGTGTCGGCGGTGATGTCGTCATGGGTCGGGCCGATGCCGCCGGTGGTGAACACGTACGTGTAGCCCGCGCGCAGCGCGTTGAGCGCGGCGATGATGTCGGCCTCCTCGTCGGCGACGACACGGACTTCCTTGAGATCGATGCCGATATTGGTGAGGTATTCGGCGATATAGCCGATGTTCTTGTCCTTGGTCCGGCCCGACAGGATCTCGTCGCCGATGACCAGGATCGCGGCGGTGACGATGCCGGCGTCGGCCTTGGGGTCGGCCATTATTGGTATCTCCGTGCTGCCGCATCCTCTAGCGCGGCAGCGATGGCGGCTCAAGGCTCGCCGCCGCAATGGTCACAACGCCCATTTCATGAGCAATAATAGGCGCGCGGCATGGTCCAAGCCGCCTCGCCACCGGAACAATTTGGCGCGAAGATTGCTTGAACATAGCGTGGGATGGGCCAAAGGGGCTTGAGTTGGCGGCCTTTGGCCTTCGTCCGTGTAGGCTGGGAGCGGGCCGGGTCGATGTTCGACGAAATGCAGGACAGCGCTGGCGCCGTGCGGCCGGCCTACGCCGAGCTGAAGGACTGGCTCGGCCAGATTCCGCCCGACGTGCTCGATTACCGCCGGCGCGAGGCGGAGCTGTTGTTCCGCCGCATCGGCATCACCTTTGCGGTCTATGGCGACCCCGAGGCGCAGGAGCGCCTGATCCCGTTCGACGTCATCCCGCGCATCATCGCCGCCAAGGAATGGGAGATCGTGCGGCGCGGCCTCGAGCAGCGCATGAAGGCGATCAACGCCTATATCAAGGACGTCTATAGCCGCCGCGACATCCTCAAAGCCAAGATCGTCCCCGAAGATCTGGTCTTCCAGAATCCGGTCTTTCGCCCGGAGATGAACGGCCAGAAAGTGCCACACGACATTTATGTCCATGTCGCCGGCATCGACATCGTCCGCGTCGACGCCGAAACCTTCTATGTGCTCGAGGACAATGCGCGCACGCCGTCCGGCGTCTCCTACATGCTGGAGAACCGCGAGATC
>Ga0210395_10000373_pt1 | contig 35239 bp, 35 predicted proteins | sample IncBWH4OmetaG_FD_150861 | JGI IMG/M metagenome (GOLD analysis project Ga0210395, IMG submission 150861) | Forest soil microbial communities from Barre Woods Harvard Forest LTER site, Petersham, Massachusetts, United States - Inc-BW-H-4-O ... | reverse complement strand
AGCTGCCATGCCCGATGTCATCCGGCAGGATGATGAAGTACTTGCGGATGTCCAGGGGTTGACCGGGGCCGAACAGAACCTCGGAGAACAAAGGGTTCAGCAGGGAATGGGCATCACCGCCCGTGCCGTGCAGCAGCAATACCGCATTGTCAGTATGCCCCTGCGCGTCTGTATGAGGGCTGCCCAGCGTCAGGTAGTGCAGCCGCAGCTGCGGCAGGATCTCGCCGTTGCCGAAGCGGAAGTTGGCGATGGTGAAGGTCCCGTCCTGTGTCGGCCACGCAGTATCGGCACCAGCGATTCCGCTCAGCGAGGCGAAAATCAGGGCGGCGAGCACGCGGCGCATTCGAACCTCCGAAGTCCAAGGCTGGAGGACAGCTCTCAGCCTATCAGGCCTGAGCCCGCGCATGTGCACATGCGGCATCGCGAGGGCGTAGCAATTGTAATGTTATCCTTGGTTATGGCCGGGCGGACCGGCCAATCAGGGGGATGCATGTATCAGAAACCGACGGTGCCGCAATCTATCGGCGGCGTGCTTGATGACACCCTGCAGCTCTTCAAAGCGTCGCTGTCCAAGTGCGTGCTGCCGGCGCTGCTCATCAGCGTTATCACGACCTCATTGTCCCTGTTCCAATTGAGCCGCCAGCCAGTGGCGACCACGCCCGCGGCGACTTTCCAGGCATTCGTGGCGCGCTACCAGAGCGCTTCGCCGAGTTCATTTCTCCTGGTCCTGCTCAGCTGGCTGCTGGAATTGGTCTTTTACGGCATTCTGATCGTGATCATCGCGGACGTTTCGCGCGGCGCGTCACCCGCGCTCGGGACCTCGATTGCGACCGCGCTGAAGCGTCTGCCGGCGATGGTCGGGGCCTCAATCGTGATCTTCATCGTCAGCATCATCGGCTTCGGAATTGCAGTTGTTCCGGTCATCGTCGCTGCGGTGCGTAGCCGGGGCGGGACGCCGACGGAAGTTCTTACCGCCGTGGGGCCGATGATTCTGCTGTGCCTGGTACTGATATTTCCGGTGATCTATGTGCTCAGCCGCATGCAGCTGTTCCTGGTGCCGCTCGCCTCGGAGGCCCAGGGACCACTGCGCTCGATCGGGATCAGCTGGCGCCTGGTGGGAGGAAACTGGTGGCGCACGGCCACGGTGGTATTCATCCTCGGCATCATCGTCTACATCCTGATCATCGTCGTCTCAGGACTCGCCGGTGGCATCGCCCTCATGGTGGCCGGAGTTCCGGCGAGCGCCACGCGGGCGGCCGGCACCGTGGGTCTGGTGGAAGCGCTGATGAGTGGCCTGATACAGGTGATCACGGCGCCGCTCATGGCCGCACTGTACGTAACGCTCTATCAGGACCTGTTGTTGCGCAAGGGCGGCAGTGATCTTGAGGCGCGCCTCGGAGCACTGCCCAAGGGTTGAGCCTACGATGATGCGACGCATCGCATGGGTCCATCCGGCAGCCATACTGGCCGCCTTGCTGCTGTCAGGCCCGTCGGCCGCGCAGACGCTTGCGCCGGGCGATGCAGATGCGCCGGCGCGGGCCGCCATCTCGGCCTGTATGGGCAAAGTCAGCGAGGCGACCACCGGCTTGGAGCAGCTGGAAGTATTGTGCCCCGAGCTGACATCGGGCCTGCAGGCGGCGCAGGTCGGGTCGCTGATCATTCCAAGTTCGCGCGAACGCCTTGACCGTCAATCGCTGATGCTCTTGGGACAGCTGTTGCATCCACCGAGCACGGCAGCGCCCGCCGTGTCGAAGCTGGTGCCCTTTCTGCATGAGCAGACGGCAGGACCGGCGACGGCACGCCCATGGTGGCGACGATTGTGGGATTGGCTCGTGGCCCGGTTGGGCCGTCCACGGCAGAGCAGTTCTGATCCGTGGCTGGCGGAGTTCGCGCGCCAGCTGGGGGCGGCGTATTGGTTGTGGCAGGCGATCATCTGGGGCACGCTCATTGTATTGCTGATTGGCGCGGCGATACTGGTCAAGCTCGAGGTGGGAGCGATGGGCCGCAAATCGCCTGACGACCCCACGAACGTGATTCCCCATGCACGCCCCGGCCCCCACGGGTCACCACTGGCTTCAATGCGTCAGGCGCCGCTGGCACAGCGCCCGGGCCAATTGTTCGCGATGCTGATCTCGCGGCTGGTCTCGGCGGGGCGCCTGCCGCCGGATCGCAGCCTGACGCATCGCGAAGTGGTTCGCAAAGCGCAGCTGGACGATGCCGAGCAGCGTCGCTTGATTGAGTCCCTGGCACGGGCGTGCGAATGGCAGTTGTACTCCGGTAGTGGCGCCCTCCCGGATGATCTGGATGCCCTGCTGGCTCAAGGCGAGGATCTCTATATCACCGGCTGGGGCCGGCCGATGGAGGGCTGAGTGAAGGAGCGCCTGGTTTCGCTCGGGCTGGCCGCCGCTGCGTTGGCGCTGTTCTGGATTCTGTTGTTTCCCAAGCCGCAAGGCGTGCCCGGCGCGCCGCGTCCCCTGACGACGGGCGCGGACGAGGAGGGCTATGAGGCGACGGCGCGCTGGTTGGCTGCCGCCCGTGTACCCACTCTGGCTTTGCACAGGCGATTCGATCAGCTGGCGGACCGCTCGGTCAGTGCCGCACCTGCGGGCAATCTCCTGATCATGACGCTGCCGTACGATGTGGTGCTGCAGCCCAATGAGTATGCGGATCTCGACGCCTGGATTGCCAGGGGCAATACGGTGCTGGTGCTTGCGGCGCTGGACGACACGCCCCTGTGGGGCGCGGTCTCGGATAATTTCATCCCGCAGCTGCAGAGGATCGTGCGCATCGAGTTCACCGCCATCCACAAACCGGGAACCGACGCGGCAACCGAAGTCAGGTCCAGTCTGTCTTCGTTGATGACAACCGAACCGGGCGCCATTGAACTGCAGTCCAGCGGTCGGCCCGCCCTGCTCGAAGGGGTCAGGCAGCTGCAGGCACGCTCGCCACTGCCATCCGAGCAATGGCAGGCAAAGGCCATGGATTCAGCCCCGGTGCTGGAACTGGCGCGGCGGGCGGACACCGCCGAACCGGTGATGTGGATCAAGCCCGCGGGCGGCGGCGCACTCATCGTCAGCGCATTTGCCAGTGTTTTCAGCAATGCCGTGGTTGGCAAGAAAGAGAATGCCCGGCTGCTGTCGAATCTCATTGCCTGGTCACTGCGCCCCGGCGGGCGGGTCATCTTCGATGACGCACATCAGGGGACCATGGAGGAATATGATTCGGCGAAATTCTTTGCCGACCCGCGTCTGCATCACACGCTGCTGTGGCTGGTGGGCCTGTGGTTGGCGTGGGTGCTCGCCTCCCAGCCGCTGCGCGCCTCGGCCGCGCATGGCACGGGGCTGGATGAAAGTGCCATGTTGCGCCTGACGGCCCGGTTTTTTGCCGGCGTGCTGCGGCCAGTGGCCAGTGCCCAGTGGCTGCTCGACGAATTCTTCGATCGGCTGCGGCGCAGGCACGGGCTGATGAATTCAGGCGCCCCGCCCTGGGAGTGGCTTACCGCGCATGCCGGAATCGATGGTGGACTGCTCGATGAGCTGCGGGATTTTTATGCCCGCACGCACCAGGGCGAGCGCGTCAGCCTGGTCAGGCTGCAGCAAGTTCTTTCGCAGATTTCAGGAAGTACCTCATGACGAATGCACTGCAGGATCTGGAGTCCGCTCTTCAACAACGGCTTGGCGAGGTGGTGCTGGGCCTCGCCCCGGCCGTGCGCGCCTTGAGCATCGCGGTCGTGGCGCGCGGACACGTGCTGGTGCAGGGCGTGCCAGGCATCGGCAAGACACTGCTCAGCAAGTCCCTTGCTGCGGCCCTGGGCGGGAGCTTCAAGCGCGTGCAGGGCACTTCGGACCTCATGCCCACCGACATCACCGGCACACATCTTTTCGATGGCTCGAAAAATGCCTTTGTGTTTCGTCCCGGACCTTTGTTTGCCGATGTCGTGCTGTTCGATGAGGTCAATCGCGCAGGGCCACGGACTCAATCCGCGCTGCTTGAGGCGATGGAGGAGCGGCAGGTGTCGGTCGACCGTGAGATATTTGCGCTGCCGGCGGACTTTCTGGTGATCGCAACCCAAAATCCGCGCGAGTTCGAGGGCACCTATCCGCTGCCCGAGTCGCAGCTCGACCGCTTCATGCTGCGGCTGGACCTCACCTACCCGGCGGCGGAGGCTGAAACTGACATTCTGCTGCGCTACACCGGGGTCGCGGCCGAGCCCGCCAGGCCGGTCAGCAGCGCCGTGGCGCCGGGACTGGTGCACGAGGCGCGCATGGCTGCCGAACAGGTGCACATTTCCCCGGAGCTGTGTGCCTATGTGCTGGCGGTCGCCAAGGCCTCACGGGAGCATGCGCAGCTGTCGCTGGGCCTCTCCACACGAGGCGCGCTGGCACTGTTGCGGGCGGCTCGCATTCTGGCGGGCATCGAGGGCGCCGCATTCGTGACCGCGGATGATGTGAAGGCCGTCGCGCCGATGGTACTGCCGCATCGCCTGATGCTCACGGGCGATGCAATGCTCGCTGATGTGACCGAGAGCGAAGTCGTGGCCCGAATTCTGGAGCAGGTGCCGGCGCCGCGATGAACCTGCGGCAGACCGGCCTGGTATTGATCCTGCTGAGCGCGCTGCTGGGCATCGCGGCGCAGTGGGCGGGGGTTGCGGCAATGAGCAACCTTTGGGCACTGCCCCTGGCGTTGCTGCTGCTGGGATTGGGCTATGAACGCTGGGTGTGCGCACGCGCCGTGCTGCAGCTGCGCATCGATTCGCCCGAGCCCTGGCACCTGGCAGATGCCGGTGAGCTGCTCTGGCGGCTGCACCATGCGTTGCCGCGAACCCTGACCATAGTGGTGGCGCCGCGCCTGCCGGCGGCAGTCGCCAGTACCAGCGAACTGCGCACGGTCAATGTGCCGGCCGGGCAGGGGGCGACCATCGACGTTCACGCCATGTCGCGTCGCCTGGGTGCGATTGACTGGCCCGCGCAGCCGGCGCGGATTGCGGGCCCGCTGGGTCTGGCATGGTGGTCGGTGCTGTTGCGGGGCAACGGTCGCGGCACCGTGGTGCCGGCGATGCTGGAGCTGAAGGAGGTTGCGGTTGGCGCGGCATTGTCCGGAACGCGGCTGAGCCGGGCCATCGGCCCCGGCGCGCAAGTCGAACAATTGCGCGACTACCGACCAGGGGATCCGTTGCGGGTCATCGACTGGCGGGCGACTGCGCGCCGCCGCAAATTCGTGAGCCGCGACTTCGCCGAAGACCAACATCTGGATGTCATTGCGGCCCTGGATGTGGGGCGCAGCAGCAAGATCCAGTGCGGCGAACTGGACCGCCTGGGACACTATGTCAATGCGGCGGCGCGTCTGGCGCAGTACGTGGTCGCCCAGGATGACCGCATCGGGCTGGTGATATTTGGTGATCAGCCTCTGGCTGTGATACCGCCCGCCCGCGGTCACGCCGGCGTGATGCGGGTGCGCAATCTGCTTGGCGAAATCCAGTCCCAGAACACCGATTCGAATGTCATCCACGCCGCCTCGCAGGTCCTGAAGCGAGTGCCGCAACGCAGTCTGGTGATTTTGATGACCGACATTGACGATGCAAGTTCCGAGGGCCAGCTCACCGCGGCCCTGCGCCTGCTGCAGCCCAGGCATCTGCCATTTGTGGCCTGCCTGAGCCAGCTCAATCCCGCCGCAATTGCCGACCGGGCGCCGCAGGACTGGCTGGATCCGTGGCTGTCGCTGGCGGCGGCACATGCTCTGTCACAGCGCGATCGGGGCATTTGTGCGCTGCGGGCGACGGGCGCGCAAGTGGTGTTGAGTGCCCCGGCCGACTTTGAGCGGACACTGTTCGATCACTATGCGAAGCTCAGACAGCAGCGGCGGATCTGAAGAACCATCCGGATAGCACTGCCAGCATCAGCGCCAGGTTCGCCAGCCCGATGAACACCCGAACCGGCCAGCCTATGGAGGTGTCCGGCGAAACGAAGCCCTCTATCAGACCGCAGATGATGAGCAGCGGAATGAGCGCCGCAAACAGTCGAGCGATTTTGGCCGTGCACTGCTGCAAAGAATCTCGCCGGCTGGCCAGCCTGGGACGGATCAGCGACTCACCCAGCGCCACTCCGGCGGCTCCGCCGAGGCACACCATCGATAGTTCCACCGTCCCGTGCGCGAAGATGAACTTCAACAGCTCGCCATCCAGGCCGTATTTGGCGGTGAAGGCAAACACGGCTCCCAGCATCAGTCCGTTGGTGGCGATGATATAGAAGGTTCCCAGGCCGTAGAAGACGCCGGCCACGCACGCGAAGATCGTCACCACGATGTTGTTGGTGAAGATTCTCACCGACAGCACCGAGGATGGCGTCACATTGAGGATCCCCTCAGTCCACAATTCGCCGCGCTGGACATGCTCGATCATGTCGCGACTGGCCACCAGTTCCACCAATGTTGGCCAGGTGTGAACCAGCCACCAGCCGGCTGCCGTGCACAGCGCGAATAACAGCCACACGCCCACCAGCACCGGCTTCAGCTCCCGGACCGTTGCCGGAATTTCCACTGCATACAGGTGACGCAGCGACGCCAGAGTGTGGCGCGGTTCGCGATTGACGATGGCATGCAAGGACGCATACAGGGTTTCCAGTGCCTGTGTGATCGGATTGCCCGGCAGAGCCTTGCGCGCGCTGGCGACGTCCCGCGCCAGACCCCGATAGCCATCGAGCGCCTTCAGGGCATCCTGGCGCGAGAGGCGTCCGCGTCGCCAGGTCGGCAGCGAATCGCCCAGGCGACTCCAGATGGCGGATCGCTGGGCCAGCCAGGAGGGTGCCCGCAGGTTCGATTTCATCGGTTACTGCTGGACAGGGCGTTGCGCAGCTGTTGCTGCAGCGCCCGGTCATCCGCCGAGTCTTCCGACAGCACCGGCTGCGTCATTCCGGTCGTCGCCGTGATGCGGGTCAGCAGTTCACGGGTCAGGCGCCGCCGGGTGTCGGGCTGCAGCTCCTTCCAGCGCAGCAGGATGTCGTTACCGAGCGCCACCGTGCCCGCATCCAGCGTGGGGTTCAAAGAAAGAGATCCCAACTGCGCCAGTGCCTTGGCCTCGGTATCGCCGTCACGGACCAGCAGGGTTCCGGCGGCGAGGTCACCGAAGCGCAGTCGCTGCGCATTGAGCATGGTGGTGCACAGTCCGACGCCATAGAGGAAGGGCAGGCAGTCGATGAGACGCATCGCATTGCGGATCAGCACCGCGAGGCTCGAGGGCGTTCCGCCTTGACGGTTGACGATGCGCACGCCGGCCATGCGCTTGCCGGGCGTGCGCCCGCGCATCACCAGTTCCAGGATCGGATGATAGAGAAAATAGATCAGCGTGGCGGGCAGGGTCATGATCAGTACGGTCGCTACCGGGGACTTCGTCTGATTGTTGATCAGCCGGGTGATCAGAAAGGAGGTCGATGCAAACCAGCTCACGGCGAGCAGCAGCCTGATATGCCAGTCAATGATGAATGCATAGGCACGACTGCCCGGACCGGCAATGGCAAGTTCGACATCAACGCCGGCGGCGCTGGTGACGATCAGCGAGTCGGTACTCATATCCGCGCTCGATGGCTGCGAGCGACTACGGCAGGAACTCCGCACCGGGAGGCTTGCCGTCGATCCACAGCGGCGAGGGATCCCAATGCTCGGCAATCAGGCCCTGGTCGTTGATTCGGAACATGTCGAACCAGGTCGTGGCGTAGATGTGGCTCGGGTTCTTGGTGTCGCGCATCTTGCGCACGGTACTGACCGTGACGAAGTTGCCGTCGGCGACGATGTTGATGACGTGCATCAGCATGCGCGGCTGAATCGGCCGCGGCGGGCTCATGCGGCTGAAAAGCTCGACAAACGCGGCCCGCCCGGAAACCACATTGGGGTTGTGCTGGATATACCCCGCGTCCATGTACTTCGGCGCCTGATCCAGGTGGCGGCCTTCATACACGATGCGCCAGAAGTCGAACACGAACTTCTTGTTGCGCGCCAATTGCGGATCCTTGTCCTTCAGCAGTGACAGCTGGTCGGGGTTCTCGGTCGGGGTCTCCTGGGCCTGAAGCAAACTCAAGGGGGCGGCCGCCAACAGCGCGGCCAGCAGGCCGGCGCGCAGGATCCGTGTGACGTTCATGGCGTTCTCCAACCGGATTGGGACTCCGGCTGGGGATTCTACCGGTTGACGGGTCAATCCAGTACTGTCCTGAGGCGCTGGTAGCCGCTGCGGGACATCGGCAGGTGGCTGCCATCGCTCAGGAACACCTGCCAGCTGTCCTTGGCATACGGTTCGATCCGGGCAATGCGCTCCACATTCAGCAAGAACGAGCGGTGGATGCGCACAAAGCGTGCGGGATCCAGCTGGGTTTCCAGCTGGGCGAGGGTCTGTTGTTTGCGATAACGCTTGCCGGCGGCGGCGATCAGCAGGTAGTCATCCTCGGCCTCGATGAAATCCACAGTGTGGATTGCCACGACATGCACGCGGGTCCCATCGCGGATCACCACCCGTTCCAGCCACTGTCCGGGGGGTCGGGCGGCAAGGGCCACCTGGGCGCTCAAGGCGGCACGCTCCGCGGCCGGTTCGCGCAGCCGCTCGCGGGCCCGCTGCAACGCCTGTTGCAGGCGCGCCGGCTCCACCGGCTTGAGAAGATAGTCCACCGCATGGATCTGGAACGCCTGTACCGCGTACTCGTCGTGGGCCGTGACAAAGACCACGGCCGGTGCGCGCGCACCGAGCAGTTCCATCACCTCGAAGCCGGAGAGTTTGGGCATCTGCACATCCAGCAGCATCAGATCGCATGGCAGCTCTTCGGCCATCTTCACCGCATCGAAGCCATTGGCGGCCTGGCCCGCGATTTGGACGTCCGCCACGCCGGCAAGCTGCTCGGCCAGATAGGAGCGTGCCAGGGCTTCGTCATCAACGATCAGGATGCGCAAGGGGTGCCTCCACCGCTATCGCCGGCAGTGCCAGCCGGACCCGGAATGTCTCAGGTTCGTTTTCCACATCCATGCGCGCACGAGTCCCGTACATGGACTCCACGCGGCCGCGGACATTGGCCAGGCCCAGACCGGTGCTGCGTGACCTTGGGCGATCCGCATCGCAGGTGTTCTCGACCACTATGTCCAGCAGGCTGCCGCGAACCTTCGCGCTGACCTTGATTTCGCCACCACCGATGAGGTGCGCGATCCCATGATGCACGGCATTCTCCACCAGCGGTTGCAGCAGAAGCGCGGGTACGCCCATGGCCAGTGCCTCCTCGCTGGCATCAAGGCTGCGTCGCAGCCGATCGCCGAAGCGTACCTCCTCAATGGCCAGGAAGGTCTCGACCAGGGTCAGCTCATCCGACATTGCGATGGTCTGCTGCGCGCCGAACTTGAGGCTCTTGCGAAAGAAATCGGCCATCAGCAGGCACATGCGTCGTGCCGCCGTCGCGTCCGAACCGATCAGTGCGGCAACCGAATTGAGGCTGTTGAACAGGAAATGCGGATCCAGCTGCCGTCGCAGGAAACTCATCTCCGCCTCGCGCGCCAACGCCCGCAGTTCCAGGGCGCGCCGCTCCGCATCCCGCGAGCGCTCCGAGGAGGCGACCGAGTACAGCCCCAGAATGGCGATCAGGACCCCGGCGCTGCCGGCGAACGCCAGCAGCGGAATGAGCGCGCCGGAATCAACCGGGGGGTTGAAATTGGCATACGCAAGCAAGCGCATCCACAGCGTCGCGGCGGCAAGCCATAGGCTCAGCAGCACGAAACCGGTGCCCAGCCAGGTCCCCACCAAGCGCCAGGCGGGTGCCTCCCCCGCTCCCATGCCCCGTACCAGGTACCAGCAGGGCAGACACTGCAGGCCCATCACCACCGCCAGCGGAATGGCGAAGGCTCCTGCCCAGCGCAGCGTCGCCGAGCCCGTCACCGCGATCACGCCGGCGATGAGGGCCCCATAGGTGAACCACAGCAGCAGGTAACCCAGCAGCCGGCCGCGGTGGCTGAGAATCGGGTGCATCAGTCCTTGATCTCAACGCCACTCATGACGACCATACCCTGGATGATCAGATGCTTGGTCGCGGGCGCCGTGGCCGGGCGACGCTTGTCCGAAACGCCGCCCATCAGCGACACCACCCGCACCGTGACGTCCCAGTCGCGCGGCACCAGAATCTCAGCACCACCCATTAGGGCGAACACATCGATGGTGGCCGTGTCATGCGCCATGGGAGCATTTGACAGATCGATCTTGACCCCGCCCATGACGGCCGTGAGATCGGCACCCTCGAACGGCACCGTGGGACGCAGTTCGGAACCTGAAAAGATGGCGAAGGTGCGCATATAGGCGTCACCCATGCCTTCCGGGGCGGGTCGATTGAAGGCGCGCCACACCACTGAGCCACCGGCGAGCACCAGCAGCAGCGGTCCAATGACGGCCCAGAAGTGGATCTTGATCCATTGCTGTTGAGTCGCGAAGCCCCAGGCGCCGACGAACATCAGCACCAGCCCCAGCATCACCTGGTCATGTCTGCGCCGGGCCAAAAGCGCTGCACCCACGAGGAAGATGATGACCGGACCGAAATTGCGAAACACGAAGTGTGAGTCGATCAGGCCCAGGTTCCCCCCCAGCAGCACCGCGCCGGCGGCGATGATCACGACACCGATCAGGGCGACGCCAAGGGCGCGCGAGCGGGCATCTTCGGGATTGGACGGCGGAGAGTTGTACATAGGGCCTCCTTGCGGCTGGAGGCGACGTTACCCGCCACCCCTGGCAGGTGCTACAGCCTGCCGGCCAATTGCGGTTCGGCGCCGGTGAAACTGGCCCCGCGGCCGCCGGCCCGGTGGCCCATTCACCGGGCAAATGCGCTCAATGTCGACTATCCGAGGGGCCCCGAAGTTGTGTTAGGATCGCGCCCCCGCAGCGGCCGGGGCCGCCGGCTCAAGGCGAGCGCGATGGGCCCCGGATTCGGGTGCCGCAGAGCCTCACGAACCGTGTAAGACATTGATTACATTGGGAACTTGAAGTCCAGGCCCATGGCTCGGCGGTGATGTATTACGCGCCCGTAGCTCAGTTGGATAGAGCGCATGGCTACGAAGAACGCAAGGCTTGGTTCGATTCGGGCGAATTTGGCAGGAAGATTAGAGGCTTAGGAGAATGGGATTTTCCGCGCCGGACGCGGAGTGACCAGGGAGTGACCAAGCGCCGTGACAGGCGGGCCGGTCGGTCCGACGACAGATTGAAGAATCGAGATACGCGCCTGTAGCTCAGTTGGATAGAGTACCTGGCTACGAACCAGGGGGTCGGGAGTTCGAATCTCTCCAGGCGCGCCATTACCAATAAAATCATGCGGTTACGAGCGACTCGACGAGGCCGTAACACCCCAAACCACGTTTGTTTTTGGTCACTCCGCATGTAACTCTGTGCGCGTAGGGCTCAAGCGCGCTAATTCTCACCAGCCCGAAATTCATGCCGAAAAGGGGCCTCTACGACGGCCCACCTGCCGGGTCTCCGACCCTGGGTTCGCTGGACGGGAACCGCTGCCGCTTGGACGCCGAAGACTCGGGTAAACTGCTGGGCCATGAGTACGGCCGAACACATCTACGATGAGGTGCGCACGCTTCCCGAGTCTCAAGCCCGGGAAGTGCTCGATTTCGTTACGCGCCTCAAAGCCAAGCGTCACGCGGACCATGAGGCACGACGCCAGGGCGCCCTGTCTGTACTGACCAAGTATCGCGGCCGGTTCGAAGCGGCAAAAACTCAACGCGACGAGCTGTATGACCGCAAGGGTCTTCGCTGACACCAACATCGCCATCTATGCCGAGGGGTCCGATGTCGGTAAGGCCCAGCGAGCGACGGCGATTCTCGAATCCAACCCCGTAATCAGCAGCCAGGTCGTCAGCGGTCCCAAGTGCGAATCTCGGCGTTCCGACTAGGTTGTTTACGATCGTTCCAATGCGGCTTGTGTCCGCTTTCCAAGCCGGCGCTCTAGACATATGGCGGAAGAAGAACTAGCCGACGCGGAAGTTGCGGCGCAAGAGGCACAGCTGCTCGCGGCTATGCCAGCGAAGGGCTCAATTAGCAACGGGGCGCTTCGATCCGAGCTCGGTTGGGACGAGCCCCGTTACTTTTATATTCGAAACAAGCTATTTCAGGCTGGCAAGCTTCGTAATGGCCGGGGACGCAGCGTCCAACTCGTTGTGCAGATTGCGCCGCAAAATGCGGGTGCTGCGCCCTCTCGTACACCTGAGTCTGACTTGTATGCCCCAATCATCGGGACGCTGGGCTCACAATGGGTGTTAGACCATCAGATCCAAGATTGGATCATCGATCTCACTGCACATCAGGGGCGGCGAGATACGGGCGGAAAATGGACCCGGCCGGATATTACGCTTGGGACCCGCAATACATACGTGTACGCCCCCATTACTCAGATCGAGCTGAACACGTTCGAGGTGAAAACCCACGATGGGCTTGACGTGACCGCCGTGTATGAAGCACTTGCTCATCGCCGCGCTGCGCACTATTCATATGTATTGGCATGCGTCCCAGAGGAAAAGCGTGACGAGTGTAAGGACGTTATTGAGCGCTTGGGCGACGATGCGCATGAGCATGGCATAGGTCTCGTCGTGATTGAGAATCCTAATGACTATGATTCTTGGAACTTTGAGGTGGAACCCGAGCTCCACGAACCCGAGCCAGCAGAGTTGGATAAATTCATTAGAACCCAGTCAACCAAGAAATTTCAAGAAAAGTTTGTTGCCTGGTGCCGGCAGCGGTAATGCGGACTTTAGAATTCAAACAACTTCCCGCCGATGAGCAAGAAGATTTCATCTCATCTTGCAAACGATGGCGGAGGGCACCGCACGAATTCCACGTTAAAGCAGAAGAACGTGACGAAGTTCCCGGCCTTCCCGCCCCAATGCGGCGAGACGTAGTCGTCTTGCATTTACCCTCACGGAAGGCTCGGCGGTACCAAGCGGGCCACGGATCGAATTGGAACGCCGCATTTGAAGACGATCTTCAGGCGCGCTTCTTCTTTTAACAACTATAGTCCTGCTCTGCAGCTCATTGCAGTTAAGCGTGCCCAACTAAGCGCTCGCCCTCACAAAGTGTCATTTCCATTCCTTCCATAATTGAAAAGCACCTCTGAACTGCCGGCTCACCTTTCAGTTTCAAATGTGACCGATCTTGCGTTCCCTCGCAAATATTTTGCGGCTTTCTACTCATTCCTCGTCCATCGCCTCGCCCTCGCGGCGACTCATTGCAATGTTGGCTTCGGCCGACCTACGCACTTGATCGTAGAGCTCGTACGCCGGGGACAATCGCGAAATTTGCGTGAGGGCATCACTCGCTCGAGAACGTTGCCCGATGTCATATGGGGTGGGTTCACCAGGAGTGCCTGAGTGAACTCCGGAGATGGCGGAGCCGAATAGATCGTTACTCACGTCCATTATTAATTCGGAGGAGACCGCCCGGCAGCGGTCCAACAGCCGCACGACAAAGGCGCGGTGCACGAAGATGAAATTGTGATCGGCCTTGCGCAACAGCCGAGACATGACGCGGAGTTCATCGGTTGAGGCCGTCTCAAGTTGCCCTTCGAAAAAGGCGACCAGGTCGGAGCTCTTCCCTCCGAACATCGCATCAAATACGTTGGCGGCATGTTCCTGAAAGTAGAAGTTATCGCGGCTTGCATTGGCACGAAGCCAATTCCAAGTGTGAGCGAATACTTCTGGAGCCGAGGCCGATTCCTGAAACCGAAGGGGTACCTGCGCAAAGGGGCCGTAATTGGCGGGGTGGAACTCGAACGACTCCATTTCCGCGGCAATGTCGACTCTAGCGAAGAGGAATTCGGCCAATTGGATGGGAAACTTCAGCGAAACGGAAGACAGAAAGTGCTGGACCCAATAGTCCTCTAAACGCGGGATCTTCACTAGGCGCTTTAGGAAATGATCGACGTCCTCTTCGTGGAGTTGACTAAACGGCAATCCCTCCGGTTCGCGAAAGATCGGAAAGAGCGCATCGGCCAACTGCGAGGATGCTTCGAAATGAACCTTCTTACATAGATCAATCAGTTGGCGCGAATTCTCCGAACCGAATCGCCAAAGGCAGCCTATCGCTGCGGCCACAACGGGTTCGTTACGCGATGAAAGTGCGAGACCGATGAGTTGGACGTCGCGTTCGTCGTAGGGACGCCGCAGTGCTGAGAAGGAGGCGGCCGCGGCAACACCCAGATAGGCATCGGGTGACTCAAGAAATCGCTGCGTCAGGGATTGGCCTTCCATAGGGTTTGCATTTGAGATCTCACAGAGCGCATGAGCGAGAAACGCGCCAATCGGCGAGTTGGGTTGTGAGCGCGTGTCTTCGATGAAGATACGTGACAGCGGTAGATTGGTATATAGAAGCCGCCCGACTATTGTGGTTGCTCCATTGGCTTTCTCGCCGGCTTCCGCCAGTTCAGCAAGTCCAATTTCTATCGCTCGATGAAGATCGATCGGTGCGTAGGCGGCCTTAAGTTCGGATGTGAGGTTCACTAGCCAGGCCTCATGCCTTTGTTGCCAATCGTCGGTGAAGCCAGTGCGGTCAAGAATTGGACGAAAGCCGTTCGCGAGCGCTCCGAGGAATCGGAACTCGAGATTCGTTGGAAGGGTCGCAATTAGGTCTCTGGCCGCAGCGCGGACATTAACGGCGCCGTGTTGCGCGTGCCAGGCGACAGACGCACAAATCACGTTGCCAACAATCGGATGGGGGCTGTCCTTGGCAAGCAGTTCCCTGACGGCCAGAATGGTCCCCTCGAATTCCAGATCATACTTATCGCGAAGCTCACGGGGGACCGCCATGCCCATCGCGCCCATTGGATGTGTTATTGCGCTGCGAATAAAGTGAGCGGCTTTCGTTGCCACCTTTGTTCGTGGATGTTTCAGAAGCGCTAAGGTGCGTTCTATGAGCTGCTTGCGCAGCGGGGCCACGACCTCAAGGTTCACGAGAAAGGGCTTCATCACAAGTTGGCGGCTGGTGGAATGCGTGGTCACGCCCTCCGCGCTAAGGACGGGGCGCAAGATATCGAATGGAGAATAGTGGCTATCCCACGCGCTGTCTCGGTCGATCAAGGACACTCCAAAATCAAAGAAGCGTTTCGTGATATCCAGCGGTTTTCTTTCTTCAAATCCACATAGTTCAGCCAAAGTACGAATGGGATGATCGGGATATGAACCGAGTTCTCTGCGGTCGTTGCAACCTAGTTGCCAAAGTAACTCGCAGGCATCCCGCAAATAGTCAAAGTTATAGGCAATACTGCGGAGGATCTTGGGCAAATCGCTAGAAATCACGCGGTTCTGGATGCGATCATTAACATAGGCCAAGGCTTGTCGCGGCTGATAGATTGCCACTGCGCGGATGGCATTGATTCGTTGATCGTAGGGGTCCAGGCCGTGGCGGAGCCGTTGCCAGAGATTCTCAAGGAGAGTGCTATCGTCCGGCCGGCCACCTGTTAGCCGCCAATCCAATCGACCGAGATTGACCAGCAGGTTTTCGAGTTGGCGCGGTTCAACAAGATCGAACGCGCGCATCGCGAACGGCGATAACTTTTCGGTAGGACCAATACAACTCCTTTCAATTAGGTAGTCGCCAAGAAGATCAGGCATTAGTCGATAATGATGACCGCGCCGATAAATGACGCCGCCCTCGATGAGGAACCGAAACAGTCGCGCTGCATCACTGGCGTCGATGTTCTTGAGGGATTGCAGTAGTGCAATTAACGCGGGATCCTCTGGATGAAAGGGTTGAATGAGAGCTAGAACATCTAGAACATCCTTTATGGATTTCTTATCCCCAGATGATCCCAGTTCTCCAACGACAACATCTTCAAACTTGGCGAGGATGAGATGTCGTAGCGCGTCCTCATTTTTCGCCGCTTCATAGCTGACACGTTCTTTCGCTATTACTCGGGCTGCCATGACCGTTACTAGAGGACTATCTCGAGTTACTTTCGCCAAATCCTCTGCCCACTCCGGGGGGGCACCGACATCTTGCAATGCCTCCTTCGCCAGTTCGATGGTTTGTTCAAGCGTCAGGCGTTTCAGCTCGATAGTGGGCGGATTTTCGATTGCCGTGCGCGCGGCTTCTCTTTTGATACGCGACTCCGCATAAAGGCGAGTTGAAAGCAAAAGACGGGTATGATTCTCGGTTATGGCCGCATATTCCAGAACCCCACCCAGCCCGTCACGGTCGTGCGCATCGTCAATGACTAGAATCTTTGGGGCATCCCCGAGAGCTTCAATATTTTCGCGAGTGGCGTCGGCAGAACCGGATAAGAATCGGATGAGGACGTGCGGATAGTCCCGAGAGAAAGCCTCCAGGGACGCTTTCAATACGCGTGACTTTCCAATTCCGCCCGGACCGGTTAGAAGGACCAGCGGGGCCGCCTCGATTGTCAACGCCTCAGCTAGGCGGGCGACATCTGCGTCGCGCCCCTTCAAGCCTAGAGCATGATTGAAGATCGTGCCGCGCCCGACAAAAGGCGCAAAGAAGTCTTCGAGAGTGAGCCATGGTCCTGGTTCTGACCGGCCCAATAGACTCAAGCGCTGGCCGCGGAAGAAGATATCGACCAGACGATTCTGGTCGTCGGGGGACAATTCTGTTCGGATGAGCCGAGATAGATCCTCTTTTCCCCAAATATTCCAGTCCGGAAACTGGCGAATCGCGTCCTGTGTCTGGGGGCTGGGTACTCGGCTGAGCACCAGGTGCTTCTTAGCTGCCACAGCCGTGTGCGCGCGAATGGCACGCTCGACCTCTGCAGGACCGAACTGCTGTACCCGTTTACACTGATAGCTGAAGCGCGTTCCGTCTGGAAACGTGACGGTGATGTCGAGACCGTCCTGCGTGTGGCCTGATACGCCAGCGCGGGCGACAGCTGCTCTTCCCCGGTAGCGGCATGCCAGGAAAAACTCGACAAATCTCTCAAATGTCTCTGCGTCGAGACGGTCAACCGGAAACGGTTGCGCGAAGCTCGCCACAGTCGGGGCGGCATATCCGGCTTGTTCCAACAAGAAGGATGGCTTCAGTTGGAGCGCGAGGGCGATTTTGGGTATTTCGCCGGCTCTCGGCCTCGATTGGCCGGATTCCCACCGACTTACGGTTTGCTGGGAACGGCCGAGTATGAGTGCCAAGTCAGACTGGTTCGCGATACCCGCTGCAGCCCTCGCGTCAGCTATTACTTGACCAAGGTGGCTAAACTTAAAGGCGTGAGAGTTCATTTCGTACACATTAAACGCGTATGATATGCGGCGCAACTCATTCTGGCTGACCGATCGTCCTTGTTAACCTCAAGTAGGTTTTCCTTGTTCACGCCGCGCGATCTTTCTGTCGGCGCCAGAACGGCTTAACGCATTGAATATCATCGATTAATGTCACCGACAACGACCACGCGGCATCTCATGTGACGGAACTCGCATTCCGTTAGAGGGAGATTGACTTAAATGTCAATTCGGGCTGAAATCCACGTGAGAACGCAGGAGGGACGACTCCAAGCTTTGGCGCAGTCCATGTCTAGCGTTCCGGATAAGAGGCAGATTTTCTTGGAATCAACCGTGGTCGGGATGCTGAACGGCCCGTGGGTAAGTTCCAGAGACGGCCGCCGTGCGGGCACGGCGCGCGCTTTACTCGAGAGCTTTCTTCGTGGCGATCAGGTTGTCGGTCGGATGCCGCCTTCGAAGAACGTGAACACGGTAATTGCCTTGCTGAATCCAGCCGACGACGGGGTTTGGGAGTTTCGCATTGGCGATCCGCGTCCTGGTATTCGAATTCTTGGCCGATTCGCGGAGAAGGATGTATTCGTCGCGACCAACTGGGTCAATCGCGAAAACTTCCGAGATCCGGTGACCGGGCAAGATGATCCTCGCAAGTGGCGAGACGAAATGATTCGATGCAAAACAATCTGGAACCAGCTGTTTCCCTCATATAACCCCTTAATAGGAGGCAGTCTCCATGAATTCATCAGCAACGCAAGATTTCCTATCTGAAGTTCATAGCAACAATCGAATTTCAGCCGGGACGCTTGCATATTTCCAGACTCGTCTGGCTACTAATATCCACCAGGCCCTACTTAAGCTCTTCTGCAAACTCGAAAGTGACAGGAGTTTCACGCGACGGGAGTTGGCCGACCGTATCGGCAGAAAGCCAGAACAAATCACGAGGTGGTTTTCCTATCCTGGAAATCTGACGCTTGGAACGGTGAGCGATATATGCGTGGGCATGGGCTATGAGTTGGAATCCGTGACGCTTGTGAATCTGAAGTCAGGAAAGCGATTACAGTGCCCAGACAGACACGTTGACTGGAGCAGATTGGCCGATCTGTATCAGCGTGAAGAACCGATTGGCGCACGATTGCCAATCGGGACGCCGCGGCGGAGCGCTCTCGGCGAACAAATTAGTGAAACGAATCCGGGGGCAAAACGGCGCTCGCTTGACCAGCCCCTGGATGACCGCACGACGCGAACCGAGTTTCAGCGTTCTGACCATCGGACGGCGGCAACCGTTCAATTGCAAACGACTCAACATGTTTCGCGCACACATATCGGACAAGAAGCGTGAAGATCCTCGCAGTAAACTCGGCGCGGTCGATTTGGCTGTTCAGAACCATACGTCTAAATCCGTTTGGTCGGAGCCTTCTGCCGCTTATTTCCGCTCTCGCAGAGAGATATCAATTCCTGAAGCTTCCTTCGGTCAGCAGCTTTGCAACTCAGCCTCTCGACCTCAAGTTCGAGGGTGGCACCTTCACTGGCTCTAACGGGACGCCGCTCGCATTGAATTTGTCTGTTCTCGAGGATGGCATTATTGCGGAAACGCGCGCATCAACAGACGAATCCGATCATTTTCTTGAGGAGGCATTGTCATGGGTATCGACCGAATACGGATTGCCTAATCATTCGGATCTCGACATTGAAAGAATCTATGTCAGCGAACTCACTGTGCGGCTTGATATGTCAGCGAATATTTTCGGTCAGAGTTTTTCGCACTATACCCAGCGGTTGAGGAAGGGCGTGAGCAACAATCCTGGTCTCCCCATGGAGCTCTCAGCGTTGCATTTCGGCCCCGATCCGGCTCACACAAAAAAGGTTGCCGCATTCAAAATCGAGCGTCTTGCCAATTCGCCGTTCGAGAAAAATGCTTACTATTCTGCAGCGCCAGTTCCGACCTCCGAACACTTGGAATTGTTGGAAGCGTTAGAAGGTTTTGGTCCCACGAAAGCGACCTAAGAAATCGTTTGTGGCTATGGAATCAACGAGCAATCTGTTAGTCCGGATCAAGAACAAGGTGAGCGAAAAGTTCGGCGGTTGGCTGCTCGAAGCGCTCTTAGGGATCATAGGGACTGCATTACTTGGCTGGCTGGTACTCGCAAGGCATTGGCTGTTTGCCGAATGGGCTTGCATCACCAAGCCTTGGTGTGAGGTTAGCGGCTGGTCGCTTGGCGTCTTAATTGCTGATGCCACTGTGACGACCTGCGCCGCGATCCTCCTTGGAAGCTTGTGGTATCGAATGAGGCGCAGGGTGCGCCGGAAAGTGGCAGAACCGACGACGCGAGAGCGAGTCACCCCACAGTTTCATGACATTGAGGTTGAAGACAAGAGATTGAACTTACGATGGTATATTCGCCGACCCCCGCATGAGTGGCTCCATTGGCGAAATATCAATCGAACGATATCACCAGATGCCGTGCAGCAAGTACTTGACGGTCCATTCCACTCGGTCCGGACATGTAACGCGCCGTTGCCGGAACGGCTGCTGACTGGACTTATAAATGAAGTGACGAGAACGTCGCCGCTCCTCGGAGAGGAATGTAGTAATTGCGGCCAGCGAGTCTATCAGGGGACCGCGGGCTCCGGCGCGAAAGTATGGGCCGTGCGCGCGTATGCGCTCGAAGAGCTGCAGCGGATGCAGCGGAACGGAACGAGACTACCTGAGGGTCAATGGAGTCCGCCTATAGTTCTTGAAAATCCACAGTATTGGCGGCTCATGGTTCCACCGGATGCGGCTACGGATGAGCAGTCGCTCGTACTTGTTCCGCAGGATGTTTATTTAGAGGCCACCGAAGATGCAACGATCGAGTACAAGCGGAAGCTGCGGGTCGTTCTTCGGAACGGCAGTAACAGGGAGATAATCGTCCGCAGACCAACTTGGCGAACCGATACCGGCGACATTCCGGTGCGTCCGCACACTCTGGGCTGGGACCTTGAATCTGGCCATGGCTGGAGCAGCAAGCGTTGGCGTGGAACGGGTCAGCCGGAGGTTACTGCACAGGTCGGACAGGTATTCTGTACCTGGATCGGCCTGACTCCGACTGCGGATGAGGATGACGTTCGACGTCGAGCGGTGACCCGGCACCTTGGAACACTGGTCGTCCCATTAACGATAGACGGACAGTCTCAAACGCAGGCAATCCGACTCTAGCAGGTTGTTTATTAACGCAGCACATCAGGCACGACCAACCAGGTCGGGCAGGAAATCACCCGACGAAACTTGAGTGTCCAGCCAACACTGACGGTGCGACCAGGATTTCCGATGGAGGTCATGGTAAACAAGGATCTCGTGCTGCGGCCCTATCAACCGCTGTTCTTCCAGAGAGGACTGCTGCAATGAGTGCGGTCACTCGTCGCCTGCGTCTCGGCCCATTGCCGAAGACGGAGACGGTGAAGCTCACCTTTACGTGCACTGTAGTTCTCAAGGCGGACCTCGAACGCTACGCGACGATGCACTCGCAAGCGTATGGGGAGCCAGTTGATATTAGTACACTGATCCCGCACATGTTGGAGACGTTCATGGCTCGAGATCGAGGATTCAAGCGCGTCGCTCCTTGAACCACCCGGTGGACAGCTCAGCGCTTCACCTTTTTCACACAATCACTATGCCGGAAAGCTGCAACCGAGGGAACGATGGTAGGGCTCCCGCTGCACATGCAACCGACAATCGTCCGTTTCTAGGTCAGGAGCTGCCATTCGTCTACAATCCGGAGCTGCATCTCCTCGAAGAGAACAATCGCAAACATATGCTCAAGCCTAGAGAGCGCAGGTTGCTCCCTCATACCGGACCTTTCCTTTCGATGGAAAACAACTGAATGGGAAAGAGCTGCTATATGTGCGCGGCTGAGGCGACATCTGTCGAGCATGTACCGCCGCGCGGCCTATTTCCCAAACAAAAGGACCTGCCAGCCGGTGTGAATCTCCGGAAGCAGCTCCTGACCGTACCGTCCTGCGACCTACATAACTGTGAGAAGTCCAAGGAGGACGCCTACCTCCGGAATATCCTGGTCATGAACGTCCCGAACAACACGACGGCGCACAATCATTTTTTCAAGGCCGTGATGCGTTCATACCAGGAGCGGCCAGCTCTCCTCAATTCTATTGCGAACACTCAGGTAGCCGTCGAAGTCGAGGACTCGACTACGGGCAAGCGGCAGCAGACGCTCGCCGTCCAGGTGGATGCTGGTCGCCTGAATAGTGTGTTCCAGATGATGGCGCGTGCGCTGTACTTCCATCACTTCGGAACGCCGTGGACCGAAGATGTCAAAGTCTACCCGTTGTTCATTTTAGCCGTCACGGAACCCAACGCGGCGGAACTGAACGCACCTATCGAGCACATGGCCGCCTACACGGAGGAACTCATGGCGGGAAAGCCCATCCACGGAGAGAACCCGCAGGTGTTCTCGTATCAGATAGCTGAGAATGTTAAGCCGCTACGGGCGGTCATGAGACTGCGGTTCTACGAAGGATCGTACGTCACGGTGTTGCTTCGTTCTTCCACTCCGCTTGAATCCGAAGTGGACGCACAACGATGACCACGTATCTTCTACTGACCGGTGCCGGATTCACACACAACTGGGGCGGTTGGCTCGCAAAAGAGCTGGAGGGCGATTTGCTGGGCCGATTGGCGACAATTCCGGCATTGCAACGCCTCGTTCAGAACGCCGCGAATTTCGAGGAGGCACTTGATACCGCTCGAGGATCATTCGCGGGCGATCAAGTGAGAGCGCTCGAAATGGCCGTTAAGGATTCCTTCCAGGCGATGAATGCTGCATTGGCTGAGAGATTCTCGATGTTTCTGGGCGGCAAAGAACACGTCGTGGATTTCCTTGCCCGATTCGATTCTATTTTTACTTTAAACCGGGACCTGCTGCTCGAAATCCACTACAACGCCCTTCGGGAGGGCTCTCGTTGGAAGGGTACATACTATCCGGGAGTTATTCCGTCCACGCTGCCGGCCCCGACACTTCCCCCGCACAAGGACGAAGTATTGCGCCGGGCACGCAGAGTGGGATCCATCGGCGCGGCCGAGGAGTTACAACAGCCGATCTACAAACTGCACGGCTCGGTCGATTGGACAGATGACAGCGGCGATTTGTTCGTCGTGGGTGGAGGAAAAGACACCTATATTGAAAGCAAGCCACTGTTGGTCGAGTACTTCAGGGTCTTCCGCGAACGGCTGTTGGCGCCGAATACCCGGCTCATGGTCATAGGCTATGGATGGAACGACGTTCACGTGAACCGCGCGATCTTTGATGCGGCAAAATCCAACCACTCGCTTGGCTTGTTTCACGTCAATCCGAGCGGCCGAGAGGCGATACTAGGGCCTCGAGAGGCGCCGATCGCGAGGTATTCAACATCGACGCTTGCACCCCTGAAGTGTATCGGCGAGTCGCGACGTGCGCTCACGACGACGTTCGGCGGAGACAATCTCGAGTATGAGAAGCTCATGCGCTTCTTCGTCCAATAGAGTGTCGACACAGAGCCCTCGGCCCGTTGTACCTCGCGATCCGCTTGATCTCAGCGGCGGCCCGTGAAGGCCGTCCGCCGCAGCGAATGGCTAGGCCACATTGGCTCGGATATGCCTGCCTACTCACTGCTACCATACCTGCGTCGCAGTCTCTGGACATGTTCAACGTCGGTTGCCTTGGTAATTGAAAGACGGGCGGTTTCCAGGCGCCCGGACCATTATCCCGAAGTATCAACTGGACCGAAAATCGACCCTCAGGTCACCGTGAGATGCGTGCCGGGCTTGAGGCCACAAATGATGTGTGGATTCCCCTCCATGCGAGGAATGAGCTTGAGGCGGCTAATTGCCGCATCGCTCAAGGGCGCGAGTAATGGCTCGCCGTTCTTTGTAAGCCCAATGAACAGGGTTCCCATGTCCCAATCGATATCGGCCCACTTTGCCTTGAGAAGCTCTGTGCTGCGCAAGCTCGTGAGCAGCAGCATCCATAGCCCGTGCCGTGCGTATTCGTTTTCTTCCTGTTCTAGAGATCTGATGAAGCGCGGCATTTCGACGGTGGTGATGAATCGTTTGCGCTTGCGCTCGCGAAATCTCACGATGCCGCGGGTGGGGTTCTCGACGTCCTTCGACACGTAGCCGGCAACTCTCCCCCAGTTGAACATCTGGCGGACGATTTCTAGAGTGTCGTTCGCTGCGTAAGGGTGCCGCGTGCCCACGTCCGCGTGAATCGGCTCGATATCCGCGCTCGTGATCGAATTGGCGAGCCGAGAGCTAAGTTTTGGGAGGATTCGTCGGCGCAGAGCCGAGTCGCCGGTTTTCCAGTTGACTCGCTTTTTCTTCATGTGATTCTCGACGAATGCCGCACAGAGTTCGCCCACGGTCTTCTGGCTGTGAAGCGCATCAAGCTCGCGCTGGGGGTCCTCATTGCCGGCGACCTTGCCGAGATAGGCAATCGCATTTTTGCGCGCCTGGTCGAGCGACATCACGTCTGCACGGCCGAGGGTGGCCAGGCGCTTGCGCTGATTCACGCGATACGAACAGACATAGACCCGCCGACCGCTCGGGTAGACCCGAAGCCCGAAGCATTCCAGGGCCTCGTCCCAGTAGACGCACTGCTGGTTTCCACGGGCGCCCACGTATGGGATGGTGCGCACGAGGTCCTGCCGAAGTTTTAACGCCGGCATGAGGCGATTTCGTCCAAAATGAGTGACCAGGGAGTGACCAGCACAGCTCGAAAGAGGGCATGTTGTGGCGGAGACGGGAGTAGTCTAGGCTCCGCTAAGTCTTTGAAATACTTAGTACAGCGTGCTCGGTAGGACATGGGCGGGGATTATGAGCCGGCCCTACGAACCATGAGGTCGGGAGTTCGAATCTCTCCGGGCGCGCCATTCTGTCAGTGTAGGGGATCCCCGAAGCCTCAGTGTGCGCGGGCGCCAGGCCGATCGCCGCGCCCATATTGCCGTGGCGAGCAGCCCATGACGCGCTTGAAAGCGGTACTGAAGGCGGCTTCGGATTCATAGCCCAGCGCCAGTGAAATGACCGACACCGGATCAGTGGAACTGACCAGCTTCTCTCCGGCCACCAGCATGCGCCAACGCGTCAGATACTCCATGGGCGACTCGCCCACGGTGTCCTTGAATTTCTGAGCAAAGGTCGAGCGCGACATGCCTACGCGCTCGGCAAGCTCCCACAAAGTCCAACGATGGCCCGGTTTCTCGTGCAGGGCGGTGATTGCGGCGCCTATCTGCTTGTCGGCCAGGGCGAACAGCCAGCCAACTCGATCGTGCGACGCATCGGAAAGATGCAGGCGCAGGGCCTGAAGCAACATCGTGTGGGCAATATACTGTGCGATCAGGTGGCCCCCCGGCTGAGGCTCGCGCAATTCCTCCATCAGCCGCTCTATTGAGGAGCGCAGCACCGTCTTATCCGATTCCTTCTGCAGATGCACGATAGCCGGGAGCGCTCCGAGCAGGATGCCGGTGTGGTTACCGGCCAGTGCGAAGTGGCCACCGACGATGAAGAATTGTCCGCCGCCGTGGTACTGGCCGATGGCGCCGTTTTTCGCATCCTTGCGCAGCGTGAAGAAGTCGACGGGCGGCAGCCCCAGCTCGCTTGCCAGGCAGAAAGGCAGTCCGCGTGGCAGCAGGAAACAGTCTCCGGCCTTCAGCAGCACCGGTTCAGAGACACCCTCGACCGAGAGCCACGCCTGCCCTGAAACAAGGGCGTAGCACTTGATGCCGGCGTGCTTGGAGAACTGAATGCACAGCTGCGCGCCCACATCAAAGCCGCCGCACGCATAGCTGTGCAGTTTCAACAGCGAGAGCACGTCGGAAAGTGGATCCATGGGCCGCTCCGGACGATCGCAAAAGTAATTCGGACGTTACGGCATGGCCCGCCCGGCTTCAATCGCGGATCCTATGCTCAAGCGAATGAAGGAGAAATTCCCATGCGTGTTTTTGTAACAGGTGCCACCGGCTTCATTGGTACGGTCGTGGTTCGGGACCTGATTCGTGCCGGTCATCAAGTGCTGGGTTTGGCGCGCTCTGAAGCGGGTGCTAAGGCATTGGCCAGCGCCGGTGCGCAGGTGCATCGGGGCCATCTTGAAGATCTGCAGAGTCTGAGTGCCGGCTCGGCCTTGGCAGATGGCGTCATTCATACGGCGTTCAATCGCGACTTTTCGAAATTCAAGGAAAACTGCGAGATCGACCGGCGCGCCATCGAGGCCATCGGGGCGGCACTGGCGGGCTCAGATCGCCCGCTCGTGGTGACCTCTGGCACCTTGCTGGTCAAGCCCGGTCAGCTGGCAACGGAGGATACCCCGGCTCCTGATGACCACTCGATTCCCCGAGTGTCCGAGCAGGTCGCCCTGGCGCTGATTCCCAGGAAAGTGCGCGCCTGCGTGGTACGGCTGCCTCAGGTGCACGATCGCGACAAGGCCGGGCTCGTCAGCTTTCTGATCGCGGCCGCGCGCGAAAAAGGCGTATCGGCCTACATCGGCGAGGGGCGCAACCGCTGGTCCGCCGTGCATCGCCTCGATGTGGCACCGGTCTACCGGCTGGCGCTCGAAAAGGCACCTGCTGGAGCGACCTACCACGCCGTTGCCGAGGAAGGCGTACCGCTCAGGGAGATCGCCCAGGCCATCGGTCGGGGCCTGAAAGTACCGGTCATGTCGAAGTCCGGGGCCGACGCGACGACCCATTTCGGGTGGCTGTCGGCATTTGCCGGGATGGACGGTCCAGCCTCGAGCGCACTGACTCAGCAGCGTCTCGGATGGCGTCCGTCGCAGTCAACCGGGCTGATTGAGGATCTGGATCAGTTCAACGAGTTCCAGCTGTGAACCACAGGCGCACTCACCCTCGACACTAAGGGTGCACGCCAGAACAAAGCGTCGCAGAATGTCTCCCGATCGGCATTTGGCCGTATCAGGGGCAGCACCATGGAGCTGGGACTTAAGGGACGAGCCGCGCTCATAACCGGCGCCAGCAAGGGCATCGGCAGGGCGATAGCGCTCGGCCTTGCAGAAGAGGGGGTTCGCCTTGCATTGCTCGCGCGCAGCCACGCGGTGCTGCAATGCGCGGCCGATGAGATACGCGCCGCCACCGGCACCGCCGTGCTCGCCTTGCCGACGGATATCCGTGACGCCGCGGCGGTGGCCGCCGCGGTGGAACGTGCGCGCGCTGAGTTTGGTCCGCTGCATATCCTGGTGAATAACGCCGGCGGCCCGATCAAACGCCCCGAGCGGCAGATACAATGGCCGGATTCGGACTGGCGCGACGACATCGACACCAAGATGCTCGGCATGCTGCGGGTGACGCAGTCGATGATTCCCCACATGCCCACCGATGGTACGGGGCGCATCATCAACATCAGCGGCATCGCCGGCTCGAGTGTGCTCACTTCGGCGCTGACGCACGGCCTGAACAATGCAGCGATGAATCACGTTACCTCATATCTGGCCGCCGACCTGGCGGGCGCGCGCATCACCGTTAACTCGGTGATTCCCGGACTCATCGCCACCGAATGGCGCGAGAGCTGGGCCCAGAACGCTGGCGGGCAACGCCGGTTGTCGAAGCAGCAGTTCCTCGATGAGACCTGTCGTGATTGGGGCATCATCGCCGGACGCTGGGGGAGCATGCGCGAGGTTGCTGACGCGGTCGTATTCATTGCATCCGATCGGGCCGCCTACATCAACGGCGCGAAGCTCAACGTCGATGGCGGATATGCCATCAACGTTCGCGGCTGATTTGGCGGCGGCGCCGGTGATTGAGGGCATTCATGTCTAACAAGCGACGAGAACTTCTCAAGTCCGCCGGACTCATGCTGCTGCTGCCCGCTCTGCCGCGTCGCCTGCTGGCCAATACGGGTGTGAACGCGAACGTTCGCCGGGTACGCTTGTCCGATGCGGCGTGGCCATCGCCGGGGAGCTGGCAGCGGCTCAACGATGCCGTTGGCGGCAACCTGCTCCCGGTGCACTTTCCGCTCAACTTGCTAAAGGCTGCTCCCGACAGCCCTGCCGCCGAGCAGCTCAGGAAGGGGCTCACAAACCCCTATCTGATCGCCGATGAGCCGGGACTGACGCAGACGCTCGGCTGGGTCGATGCGTGGGCCACGCAGCCCAGCGTCTATGCCGTTGCCGCGCGCAATGCCCGCGACATTGCCGCTGCCGTGAATTTCGCGCGTGACAACAACCTGCGCCTGGTCGTCAAGGGCCGCGGTCACAGCTATCTGGGCGCCTCGAACGCGCCTGACTCGCTGATGATCTGGACGCGCCACATGACCGATATCCAGATCCATTCCGCCTTCGTACCCCAGGGGTGCCAGGGCCGGATCGTGCCGCAGCACGCCGTCACGCTGGGCGCAGGCACCCACTGGATGCAGGCCTACCAGGCGGTCACAACCCAGGGCGGCAGGTACGTCCAGGGTGGCGGATGCACGAGCGTCGGGGTCGCCGGTCTGATCCAGGGCGGCGGATTCGGAAGTTACTCCAAGCGCTATGGCACAGCAGCCGGAAGCTTGCTGGAAGCCGAGGTCGTCACCGCGGATGGCAGCATCCAGATCGCCAACTCATGCATCAATCCCGATCTGTTCTGGGCGCTCAAGGGCGGCGGCGGCGGCACCTTCGGCGTGGTCAGCAAGCTCACGGTGCGTACGCACGAGCTTCCCGAATACTTCGGTGACGCCAACTTCGACATCAAAGCGCCTTCGGAGGCGGCTTACCGCAGCCTGCTGCGCGCCTTCGTCAGCTTCTACGCCGAGCATCTCTTCAACGAGCATTGGGGGGAACAGGTCAAGGTACGCCGCGAGAACATACTCGAGATCAGAATGGCCTCACAGGGGCTGGGTCTGGAGGAATCCCAAAAGCTCTGGCAGCCCTTTCTGGACTGGGTGAAGAAGTCGCCCAATGGATATTCGATACCTTGGCCGGGGCCGATTGTCTCCTGCCTTCCGGCGCGGCGCACCTGGGACGTCGATTGGATCGCAGAGCATTGGCCCGAAGGCGTGCTGCCGCGCGAGCACCATCCGTTCAACGCCATCATGGACGATATCCTTTTGCAGGTCATGCACGGTCCGAACACCCGGCGGGACGATCGTCCCGGGGCGGCACCGTCGGACGTGTGGTGGGGCGGGGACGCGGGTCAGGTCGGACAGTACCTCTGGGCCTACGAATCGCTGTGGCTGCCCGCTTCCTTGCTGGCGAGCGACTCGCAGGTGCGCCTGGCCGACGCCTTGTTCGCCGGATCGCGGCACGCGGACATCGAGTTGCATTTCAACAAGGGGCTCGCGGGTGCCCCGCCTGATGCGATCGCCGCTGCCAGGGACACGGCGATGAATCCGGCGGTGCTGAACGCCTTTGCGCTGGCCATCGTGGCCAGCGGCGAGGGACCGGCGTATCCGGGAATCGCAGGCCATGAACCTGACGTCCTCAAGGGTCGCGCCGCGGCGAAAGCCATCAATCAATGCGTCGACCAGCTGCGCGCGGTCACGGGGCCGAGCGGATCGTACGTGAATGAGACCAACTACTTCGAACAGGACTGGCAGCGGATGTTCTGGGGCGATAACTATGCGCAGCTCGTCAAAATCAAGCAGAAGTTCGATCCCGCCGGTCTGTTCTTCGTCCACAACGGAGTCGGTTCGGAGGCCTGGAGCGCGGACGGGTTCACCAGACTCTGAGCGGCCGTGGGCCCGGTAGTCAGTAACTCAACTTCGGGTACCAATGCGGGTCGCGACCTTCGGGCGTCATATCAAGGATGTTCCACAGCGGCGCCAGATCCGGCGCACCACGCGGATCCTGGCCAGGATCGGCCATCTCCCCGCTCATTTCGGCGGCCCAGAAAAGCCGCACCTGCACGCCATCGCGTTGGTAGACCACCAGCGCCGGATACTCCTGGCCATCAGCAGTCAGCGCGCCCACGTCGCGGGCGTAATCGTCATTCAGGGTCTGCACGAATTCGAGGTGTTGCCAGCCGCGTTCCTTGGCAAACGCCAGCTGCCGCTCGACCGGTGAGCGACCGAGAATCCTCAATGCCGCGCGCTGGCTGATGTCGTTGGCATTGGCGTTCAGGGGCCCCAGGAAGTTGGTGCACATCGGACAGGGCCGCGCGCGCTGCGGCCCGTACATCCACATATAGGTGACCAGGGTGTGGTGCGCGCCGAACAGATCCAGCAGGCCGTTGTCGGTCCCGTTGCGATCGGTGAAGCGATAATTCTTCTGAATCACAGGCCCTGGCGGCAGGGCGCGCCGCTGCTCAGAGACGCGCTCCAAATGCCGGCGCAGCTCGATCTCCTCGGCCAGCAGTCGCTGTCGCGCATCGGCGTACGCCTGGCTTTCCGCAGGAAAGGCGGCGCGCCGCCTTGCGGCCAGTTCAGTGGCGGGTATCAGGCCGTCGTTGCTCAAGTCCATGTGGATTCTCAGCGCCTCTTTTGGTGAGCATCAAAGAAGTTGAAGATCTGTTCGATCACCTCCGGCTGTGCCCAGGCATCGGTGTGCATGCCGCCGGCCACGGGCAGCCAGGTCGCATTGACGCCCTTGGTCTTGGCGTGATCGACCATGGCTTTGCTGGCCTCGAACACCATGACCGTGTCCTTGTCGCCGTGAATCACCAGCACGGGTACCTTCCTGAGCTTCTCGTAGGGAAAGTCTGCATCCTCAAGTGGCGCGGCACTCGGGGCGATTGCGGCCCAGCGTTGCGGATACTGGGCGGCGTAGGTCCACACCGCGCTGCCGCCGGAGGAATTGCCCATCAGATAGATGCGCCGCGGATCGGCATGGTATTCCTTCGCCACAAGGTCGGTGACGAACAGGACATCCTGCTCGGCTCGCTCGAAGTCCTCGGCGCTAGGCGGGGTCGGTGCCGGCCGGGCGCCTGCCGCGCCGCCGCCGGCACCCGGCGCGGCCGGCGGCCGCGGCACCAGCACCATCTTGTAGGGCACATTCCAGCCACCGACTCCGGTTGCGTTGGCGTGGTAACCCGTAACCGCTGCAACGATATAACCGCGTTCCTCGGCCGTCTTGGCCAGAGTGGGGCTGGCCACCGGCCGCTGGAAGGGGGCCGCCGCCGGTTGGCCGGCACCGTGTGTGACGATCACCAGCGGCAGCTTCAACGACGGCGTCCATTTCGCAGGAACGTAGAGGTGATAGGCGATCTGCTCGCCAGTACCGGGAAAGGTGTAGCTGCGATCCTGCTCGCCCGTGGTCTGGTAGTGGGGGTCTTTAGGGTCCGGTGCCGGTGCCTCCTGGGAAATCGCCGGAGTGACGGCAAAAAGAGCGCTGCCAAGCAGCGCGCTGCAAAGACCAGATGACGCCTTCATAAGCCCCCGATTCGCATGTGTGATGCCATCGATCTTCGTACTCCGGCCGCCATCGATCTGTCAAACCGGCCCTGGTTTTGAGCCCATGAGCGGATCGCGGCTACTGGCGGTCAATTTGGCGAATCGCCCGCAGATCGGTGACCCAGCTCAGGGCCGAGCGATACCAGATTTGCTTTCGGGGTGCCAGATCGCTTCGTTGCTTCAAGGTGCCGACGCGGATTCCGTAAGAGCGTGGCTCGTTCACATCGGTGGCGTAAATCGGTGTGCCACAGTTGGCGCAAAATCCATGCGCACGCTGGTTACCGCTTTCGGCGATCTTGATGTAGATCTTGGGAGTGCCGGATCGTAGAACAAAGTGTGCCGCGGGAACGTGTGCGGTGACTCGATAGGCCGAGCCGGTGAGAATCTGGCAGTCGGTGCAGTGACAAATGCTTACATTGTCCGGATCGATCTCGGCTTCAAACGCTATCTGCCCGCAATGGCATTGGCCTTCGACTTTCATGGGTGCCCTCATGGGTAAGAAGAATGCGCGGGCGCATCACGCGCCAGAATGATATTCGGTTCGCCCTCGTTGGCAGCCTGCAGCACTGTCGCGTAACCGAGTTTGGCGGCAACGCGCAGCGATCGTTCATTGTCACGGTGGATGATGCAGGCGGTGCGCGGCGATTTGAAATGCCCATCACCCCAGGCAACGGCGGCCTTGAGCGCCTCGGTCGCATACCCTTTGCCTTGCGCCGCTGGGGCCAGCGCCCAACCCAGTTCCGGCATCCCCTCCAGGGACACCTTCATGTTGCGTTTGAAATCGGCAAATCCAAGCTCGCCGATATACTGGCCCGAGGCCTTTTCGTGTACCGCCCAATAGCCGAATCCCAACAACGCCCAATGGCCCCGATAGGCGAGGATCCTTAGCCAGGTGCGCTGTGGCGGCGATGGTTCGCCAATCGTGTAACGGACGACCTGCGGATCCGACCACATTGCCACGCAGTACGGATAGTCCTGGATACCGTGACCGAGGAGCCGCAGGCGCTGCGTTTCGATCTGCGGAGCCGCGCTGCTCTGCGGTGGCTGAACACTGGCATTCATGTGAGTGCGGGCACGCTATTCCTCGAGACGTGGCCCGTGCCCTTGCGGGTACATTTTTTCCCATTCCCGTCCATTGGCTGCCCTCACCTCAAGCTTCTCTACAGTTCCCTCATCGAGGCACCGTGCGTTGACGCTGAAACCATCGGGATGTGACCGTGGCACATAGAAGGATTTGATGCCGCAGACCGAGCAGAACAAGTGTTTGGCCGTGCGCGTATTGAACTGGTAGGTGGTGAGGACATCGGCACCCTGCAGCAGCTTGAAGCGTGACTTCGGCACCGTCAGGTGCAGATAGCCTGATTTCATACAAATAGAACAATTGCAGTCCGAGACCTGCAGCACGGCCGGGGCGAGGACTTCGAAGCGCACTGCGCCACAGTGACAGCCCCCCGAATGAGTGATCATCAAGGTCTCCAAACAGCGAAGCGCCCAGCAAGTGTAATCCAGCCGAGCGCTTGTTACAGTTGGCGCGTCACTCTTGCGGATCCCCAGGAACATGAAGGCGAAAGGCGCTCCGGACGGCGAGTCGGCTGCTGCGAACATCACCCAACGGATCAAGGAACTGGGCGATTGGCGCGGCGTGACCCTGGCGCGTGTGCGCAAGCTCATTCATGAGGCTGACCCCGAGGTCCAGGAGGAGTGGAAATGGCGGGGCGTCCCGGTCTGGGCCCACGATGGCGGGATCTGCACGGGCGAATCCTACAAGCAGGTCGTGAAGCTGACCTTCCACCGCGGAGCCTCACTGAAGGATCCGAAGAAGCTGTTCAATTCCAGCCTGGAAGGAAATGTGCGGCGCGCGATTGACCTGCGCGAGGGCGAGACTATCAATGAAGCGGCGTTCAAGCAGCTGATCCGTGCGGCGCTGGCGGCCAATCTCGCGGCCCACGCCCAGCGCGCGACCAGGAAGAAGTAACAGCCGGGGGAAATGGCTAGACTAGGGATGACCGAAACCAATGAACGGGCACTGTCCTGAGGGGGGATGCGACATGAACAGGTCGAAGTTCAAGGTATGGCTGGGTACCCTGGCGCTGCTACTGATGGTGGGGATGGCGCAGGCGGCCAGTACGGCGCTGGATCGCGCCGCGCTGCTCAAGCTGGCCGACAATTACCTGGCCGCGCTGGTCGCACACGATCCGGGCAAGCTGCCCATCGCCGGCGATGTGAAGGTGGTCGAGAATGTCACGCGCATCAAGGTCGGCGAAGGCCTGTGGAAGACGGCCGGATCGCCCCCGACGGCATTCAAGATCGTGGCGGCGGATCCGGTGACGCAGGAAGTCGGCGGCCTGGTCGTGATGCAGGTTGACGGCAAGCCTTCGCAGGTGGGCTTCAGGCTCAAACTGGTGAACGGCAAGATCGTCGAGGCCGAGCACCTGGTGGTCGCGATGCGCGACCCCAACAATCCGAACCTGCAGAAGCCGCGTCCGGCCATTCCGCTGGAGATTCCCGATGAATGGGCGGATTCGCACGGTCGCATGATCCATATGGCCAAGTCCTACTACGATGCGCTGGACGACAACAATGGCCACAAAGCGCCGTTCGCCCCGGACTGCGAACGGCACGAGAACGGATTTCGCACGGCACCCTTCGGTGGTCCTTCACTGGGTGGAGCGATTCCCGGCGGCCAGCCGCGCCCTCCGGGCCTGATGGGACTGCAGGACTGCACCTCGCAAATCGATTCGGGAACCTTCCAGTACATCACCACGATTGAGGATCGGCGCGTGGAGATCGCCGACACCGTGACCGGCCTTGCGATCGGCTTCTCGCACTTCCATCACCCCATGACCCAGAAGATATTCAAGATCACGGGCAGTCCGGACCGGACCGAAGCGGACATGACCAACCAGAAGCCCTTCGACATGCCGGCGATGCATATCTTCAAGATCTGGGGCGGCCAGATCCATGAAATCGAGGCCATCGGGATCAGCCTGCCCTACAACTCCCCGACCGGCTGGGAGTAGCGAGCAGGCCCGGGCCCGTGCTGATCGGATCTCGTAAGTTATTGTAATTTAAGAGGTTAATTACAACATAATCCTGTGAACCGCCCGCACGACGCTGCCGCACGGGGATGCTATAAGCCCTGGCCATGGAATGCCCGAAGTGCTCCCATACGCAGCAGAACACGGTCAAATGTGAATCGTGCGGGGTGTATTTCGCCAAGCTCGCGGCGCCCGTGGCGCCCTCGGGAGTCACCACGCTGCCCGCCGAGGCCGCTCGCGGCTTGAATGCCGGTGCGGTGATCCTGGCGGCGCTGGCCGCGGGAGCCGTGGTCTACTTTCTGATGCGGGGTCACCATTCTGCCCAGGCCCCCGCGGCCGTTGCCGTGCCTGCTGCCGCGCCCGAGCAGGCCGCAGTCACGGCGCCTGATCCAGCCCCGGGGCCGACCGCAGCTGAGCCTTCATCAGTGAGTGCCGTGGAGTCGGCACGCAGTGCCACGGTGTTCATCCGCACCGCCTGGGGATTCGGATCCGGCTTCATCATCGACGCCGATTGCCACGTGGTCACGAATCGGCATGTCGTGGAGACCGATGCCACGCGGGTCACCGCCAATATCGACCACAACCCGGAGATCCAAGCCAACATCGCCGTCACGCAGCAGCGCCTGCAAAACGCCATCCTCGCAGCGCAACTTCATCGGCGCGTGATCGCTAACCAAGCGGGCGACAATCTCGAACGCATCCAATTGGATGAGCAGATCCGCCAGATGCAGCAGACTTTGGCGACGCTGCCCAAACAGGTGGATGCCGATGTCACCAATCGTGTGAACGTCGCTGATCAGAGCGGCTTCTCGGTCACGCTGCTGGACGGCCGGCACTTTGACGGCCTGCATGCACGCTTGTCCGGGAATTCGGATCTTGCCGTGTTCCAGTTACCCGCCAGCGGCTGTCCGTTCATTGCCGCCGACCGCAACGCCGACCTGAGGGTCGGCCAGCGGGTCTATACCATCGGCAATCCTTCAGGACTCGAATACACCGTCACCAGCGGCGTGGTGTCCGGCATGCGCGAAATGGAGGGCCAGAGCTATGTCCAGACCGATGCGCCCATCAACCCCGGCAACAGCGGCGGACCGTTGATTACCGAGCGGGGGCGGGTCATCGGCATCAACTCCAGGGTGATGCGCGGTGTACAGGGCATAGGCTTCGCGATTCCCATCGATGCGGTCTACGCCGCCTTCCCGGAGATGGCCCCGGCGCGCTAGGCTCGCGCGGCTGTGTCAGCGAACTTTCCTGACGACCCCCGCGCCTTCAATGGTTGCCTGCCAGCTGCCTGTAACTTTCGGCCGCGTGCGGTGTTCTTTTGGGGGAGATCCTGGAATAAACTGGCGCTACTCACCAAGATTCAAGGGGTTATAAACATGTCGCAGCGAAAGATATTGGCGATCATCGTGGCCCCCGTGCTGAGCCTGGCACTGCTGGCCGGCTCGCCGCCTGCCATGGCGCGGGGTTGCCTGAAGGGGGCTGCCGTGGGTGCCGTGGCCGGACACGTCGCGGGCCACCATGCCGTGCTGGGGGCGGTGGCCGGCTGCGCCGTCGGGCACCACATGGCCAAGAAACAGCAGCGGCAGCAACAGCAACTGCAACAGCAGCAGTCGCAACCGCAACCGCAACCGCAACCGCTACC
>Ga0210395_10000372_pt1 | contig 35279 bp, 30 predicted proteins | sample IncBWH4OmetaG_FD_150861 | JGI IMG/M metagenome (GOLD analysis project Ga0210395, IMG submission 150861) | Forest soil microbial communities from Barre Woods Harvard Forest LTER site, Petersham, Massachusetts, United States - Inc-BW-H-4-O ... | reverse complement strand
CGGCACCGTCACTTACAAAATGGCCAGCGCGTTGCGCCGCATCTACGACCAGATGCCCGACCCGAAATGGGTCATCGCGATGGGCGCCTGCGCCAGCACGGGCGGCATGTATCGCAGCTATGCGGTGCTGCAGGGCGTGGATCGAATCGTGCCGGTCGATGTTTATGTGAGCGGTTGTCCGCCGCGGCCCGAGGCCTTGCTTGATGCGCTCATGAAACTCCAGGCCAAGGTCAGGCGCGAGCCCGCGTTCGCCAATCTCAACCGCGCCTGAGTCCCTAAACTTTTTTCTAGCATGACTGCCGCCGAAGTTACGACAGCCTTGAAGGAAAAATTTCCGCAAGCCACCGCGCGGGAGAGCCTCGACTGGCCGGCTTTCAATGTCCCCGCCGCCGAGGCCATGGCTGTGCTGAAATACCTGCGCGACGAGTTCGCTTACGACATGCTCACGGACGTGACGGCCATCGATTGGAGCGCGGGTAAATCACCGCGTTTCACCGTCGTCTGGCATGTGTTTTCGACCGCGCAGCACACTTACGTGCGCCTTGCGGCGGATTGCCCCGCTGACGCCGCGCCGGCGATGCCGAGCGCTACCGGGCTGTGGCCCGGGGCCAACTGGCACGAGCGCGAGACGTACGACATGTTCGGCATTATTTTCGAGGGACACCCGGATCTGCGACGCATCCTCATGTGGGAAGGCTATCCGTATTTTCCGCTGCGCAAGGAATTCCCTCTCTCTGGCATCGAGACCGATTTGCCCGACGTCGAAATTGCGGCCGAGACCAAGGCCAAGCTGATTCCCGCGCCGATGATGGGCGGGCCGTTCGTGGCCTCAACGGGCGAAATGGGCCTCGGCGACGCCGAGCCCAAGGCGAAAGACGAAAGCTGGAGCGAACGCCGGGAGAAACCATGAAAAGTTCACGGTTCACAGTTTACGGTTCACGGTTTGTTCAAGAACCGCTCACACGCTGCAACCGTGAACCGAGAACCGTGAACGGATAACTTTTATTCCGATGCCCACCGAACACACCTTTCCCGATAGCGCCGCGAAGGCGGCTGGCGTCCAGGCGCACGCCCGGGCCGTCGCCCAGGCCGGTGTGCCGGCCGCCACGGAGTTCGAGACCGAAAAAATGTCTCTCTCGATGGGGCCGTCGCATCCGTCCACGCACGGCGTGCTGCGCATCCAGATGGAACTCGATGGCGAGATCGTGACAAAGGCCGAGCCGGTCGTCGGCTACCTGCACCGCGGCGACGAGAAGATCGCGGAAAACATGACCTACAACCAGTTCGTGCCGTACACGGACCGGCTGGATTACCTCGCGCCGCTCGCGAACAATGTCGCCTACGCCATCGCGGTCGAGCGCCTCGCGAAACTCGAGCTGCCGCCGCGCGGCCAGGCCATTCGCGTCATCGTGTGCGAGATGGCGCGCATCTCGGCGCATTTGATGGGACTCGGCGCCTACGGGATCGATGTCGGCGCGTGGTCGGTGTTTCTCTACTCGTTCACCGAGCGCGAAAAACTCTACAAGCTTTTCGAGGAGCTGACCGGCGCGCGTTTCACCACGAGTTACACCCGCATCGGCGGCGTGGCCCGCGACGTGCCCGAGGGCTGGATCGGTCGCGTCGATGCGTTTTGCGACCAGTTTCTCCCGATTCTCGAGGAGACTTTGAAATTGCTGACGCGGAACAAAATCTTTCTCGACCGCACCGAGGGCATCGGCGTGATCTCGAAGGAAGACGCGATCGCCTACGGCCTGACCGGGCCGAACCTGCGCGGCTCGGGCGTGCCGCTCGACTTGCGCAAGGATAAACCCTACAGCGGCTACGAGCAGTATGAGTTCGACGTGCCGGTGGGCTCGCGCGGCGATTGCTACGACCGCTACCTCGTGCGCGGCGAGGAAATGCGCCAAAGCGTGCGCATCCTCAAGCAGGCCCTCGCGAAATTTCCCGGCGGCGAGTGGTATGCGAAGGACGCGCGCAAGATTTTTGCCCCGCCCAAGGACAAGATCCTTACGAGCATGGAGGAACTGATCCAGAACTTCATGCTCGTCACCGAGGGCCCGCAAATGCCGGCGGGCGAGGTGTATTTCGAGGCGGAGAACCCCAAAGGCGCGCTCGGCTTTTATGTCGTGAGCAAGGGCGGCGGCGTGCCGTGGCGCGTGAAGATCCGTTCGCCGTCGTTCTGCAATCTCTCGATCCTGCCGAAAGTCTGCGTCGGCGCGATGATCTCCGACGTCGTCTCCATCCTCGGCTCGCTCGACTTCGTCATGGGCGAGTGCGACCGATGAAAACAGCAGCGAGCATCGACTAGCGAGTAGTGAGCATATGAACCAAACCAATCTACAGCATCCAATAAAAGACGTAGTCCTCGACTCGAGCCTGCTCGCTGCCCGCTACTCACTACTCGCTACTCTGCCGCAATGAATCTCAAGCCCGACACGCTCAAGCGCATCGACGAGGTCATCCCGCACTACCCGAACAAGCGGAGCGCGTCGCTGCCGTTGCTCCACCTCGTGCAGGAGGACCACGGCTACATTTCCGACGAAGCCATCGAGTGGATCGCGGCTAAACTCGGGTTGCAGCCGATCAATATTTATGAGCTGGTGACATTTTACCCGATGTTCCGGCGCAAGCCCATCGGCCGTCGCCACATCAAGGTCTGCCGCACGCTTTCCTGCGCGCTCATGGGCGGCTACAAAACCTGCGCGGAGTTCAAGAAACAATTCGACTGCGCGCTCGGCGAAACCTCAGCCGATGGCGAGGCCACGATCGAATTCGTCGAATGCCTCGCGAGCTGCGGTACTGCCCCGGTTGTGATGATCGACGAGGAGTTGTACCAAAAGGTGGACGCCGCCAAGGCCGCCGAGCTCAGCGAGAAAATCAAAAGCGAAAGCGCCGTCCGCCGCTAAAATACATTTTTACACAAAGCACGCAAAGAAACGCCAAGAGTCATCGATTTTTCCCAACCAAAATTTCCAAACGACATCCAAAGTGACCTTTGATTCGAAAAAACGTTTCAACGCTTCGCGTTCCTTTGCGACCTTCTGTTAAATCTATCTCCATGTCCGCTCCCGCCCAACGCCGCATCATTTTCAAGCACATCGACGAGCCCGGTTACTCGAACGACCTCGCGTGCTACGTGCGCAACGGCGGCTACGAGGTGCTGAAAAAATCCGTCCTGCGGAAGCCGGAGGAGCTGATGGACGAGGTGAAGAAGTCCGGCCTGCGCGGCCGCGGCGGCGCGGGTTTCCCGTGCGGCATCAAGTGGACGCTCGTGGACCGCAAGAGCGGCAAACCCATTTACCTCATCGTCAACGCCGACGAGTCCGAGCCCGGCACTTTCAAGGACCGTTACATCATGGAGCAGGATCCCCATCAATTGATCGAAGGGATCATGATCACGTGCTTCGCGAACAACGTGAAGCAGGCCTACATCTACATTCGCGGCGAATTTCCGCAGGGCGCGCGCATCCTCGAGCAGGCCATCGCCGAGGCCCGCGCGGCGAAATTATGCGGCCCGAACATCCTCGGCACGACCTACGGCTGCGAAATTTACGTGCACCGCGGCGCCGGCGCCTACATTTGCGGCGAAGAAACCGGCCTGATCGAATCGCTCGAGGGCAAGCGCCCGTATCCGCGCATCAAGCCGCCGTATTTTCCCGCCGTGCTCGGCCTCTACCAGTGCCCGACCATCGTCAACAACGTCGAGACGCTTTGCCACGTGAAGCACATCGCGGACATGGGCGGCGACGCCTACGCGAAGATCGGCACGCCCAACAACACCGGCACGCGCATCCTCTGCGTGAGCGGCCACGTGCAGCGCCCGGGTTACTACGAGTTCGAGGTCGGCAAGGTCACGCTGGGCCAGCTTCTCAACGAGGTGTGCGGCGGACCGCTGCCCGGCCGCCAGTTCAAGGCCGTCATTCCCGGCGGCTCGTCGGCGAAAATTCTGAAATGCGGGGAAGTTTTCACGTTGAAAAACAAGGATGGCTCCACGCGCACGCTCGCGTTCGACGACATCCCGATGGACTTCGACACGCTCGCGGCGGTCGGCACGATGGGCGGCTCCGGCGGCGTCATTGTGATGGACGACTCCGTCAGCATGGTCGAGGCCCTCGGCAACATCAACGCGTTCTACGCCCACGAAAGCTGCGGCCAGTGCACGCCCTGCCGCGAAGGCTCGCTGTGGATGAAGAAAATCACCGCCCGCATGGTGCATGACGGCGCGCGGCCCGAGGACGGCGCGTTGCTTAAGAACGTGGCCGACCAGATCGCCGGCCGCACGATCTGCGCCTTCGGCGAGGCCTGCGCGTGGCCCACGCAAAGCTTCGTCCTTAAATTCGGCGACGAATTCAAGGCCTACGCCGAAACCAAAAAAAATAAAACCGATGCAGGCATCGAACTGGTTTAACTTTTTTAAACGCTAATCTTCGCTAATGAACGCTAATCTCTCACTTGTAGGTCGGGGTTTATCCCCGACGTGTCGGGCGTAAAGCCCGACCTGCAATTCCAACAACCAAGCATCCTTTTCATTAGCGAAAATTAGCGGTTCAAAAAACTTTCCCGATGATCGCTCCGACCCAACCCGACCTCATCACCGTCAACATCGACGGGCGCGAGATCGCCGTGCCCAAGGGCACCAACGTGATCGAAGCCGCGCGCAAGCTCGGCATCGAGGTGCCGCACTATTGTTATCACGCGAAGCTCACCGTCGTCGGCAACTGCCGCATGTGCCTGGTCGAGATGGGCCTGCCGGCCGTCGATCCCGCGACGAAGGCGCCGATCCTGGATGCGGCCACGGGCAAGCAAAAGATCAACTGGATGCCGCGCCCGACCATCGGTTGTGCGACCAACGCCTCGCCCGGCTTGCACATTCGCACGACCACGCCGCTGGTGAAGGAGTGCCGCGAAGGCGTGATGGAATTTCTCCTCATCAACCATCCGCTCGACTGTCCGATTTGCGACCAGGCTGGCGAATGCTCGCTGCAGGAGCACGCCACGGGCTACGGGCGCGGTTATTCGCGCTTCATCGAAAACAAGAACGTCAAGCCCAAGCGCACCCAGCTCGGCCCGCGCGTCACGCTCGACGACGAGCGCTGCATCCTCTGCTCGCGCTGCGTCCGTTTCTCGCAGGAGATCGCGAAGGACGACGTGCTCGGTTTCATCGACCGCGGCAGTTACTCGACGCTCACCTGCTATCCCGGCAAAAAGCTCGAGAACAACTATTCGCTCAACACCGTCGATATCTGCCCGGTCGGCGCGCTCACCTCGACGGACTTTCGTTTCAAGATGCGCGTCTGGTTCCTCAAGCAGACCGACAGCATCGACCCGGAATCGTCCGTGGGCTGCAACACCGTCGTCTGGTCGCGTGAGGGCGTGATTTATCGCATCACCCCGCGCGGCAACGACGAGGTCAACGACGGGTGGATGACCGACAGCGGCCGCGAGCTCTACAAACAAGTCCGCGCCGCCGGCCGTCTTACCGAGACCAAAGTCGATGGTGGCTCCGCGCTGCCCAACGTAGCCTTGGCGAAGGCGGTGCAATTGCTCAAAGCCGGCGCGGTCGCCGTCGTCGGCTCGGGCCGCAGTTCCGTCGAGGAACAATTTCTCACGAAGAAACTCGCCGATGCGTTGCCCGCGCCGGCCTGGCTTGTTAGCCGGGTGGGGAAGGGCGATGGGATTCTCCTTTCTGCCGATCGCAACCCAAACGTCCGCGGCGCGCTCGTCACGGGCCTCATCAAGGAACTGCCGTCGGCGCAGCTGACCGAGCTCGCCGCCAAAATTGACTCGGGCGAAATCAAGACGGTACTCAGCGTGGGCGAAGATCTCGCCGCCGCCGGCCTCACGGCGGCGCAGCTCAAGAAAGCGTCCATCATTTACCTCGGCACTCAGACCGACGGCACCAGCGCCGCGGCCGCGGTCGTGCTGCCCACGCTCACGGTTTTTGAAAAAAGCGGCACGTTTATCAACCAGCAGTTCCGCCTCCAGAAGTTTTCGAAGGCTGTGCCCGGCGCGGCCGATGCGATCGACGATCTCGTCGTGCTCGCGAAGTTTCTCACCGCGGTCAGCGGAGAAACCCTTACCGGCGATGTCGATGCGTTGTGGACGACACTCAGCAAGGAAATCCCGCAATTCTCGGCGAGCACGTTTGCCAACCTGCCTTCCACCGGCCTGCTGCTCGACCGCACGCCGTGGGCCAGCCTGCCCTTTGCCGAAGGCGAAACCCTGCATTACAAGACAGCACAACTTACGGCTGCAACAACCTGATTTTTTACACCAAGATCGCAAAGGAACGCCAAGCGCCATCGATTTTCCCAGCCAAAGTTTCCAAATGATATCCAACGTGATCTTTGATTCGAAAAAACTTTCCCACGCTTCGCGTTCCTTTGCCCGTTCGACAAGCTCAGGGCTAGCGACCTTCCCTGTCCTTCGTAGCTTTAGCGAAGTAGGATGTTAAAAACAATAATGGATTTCTTCTTCAATCTTCCGATCTGGCTCCAGACTGCGATCAAGGGAATCGCGGCCATCGCCGTGATCATTCCGTTCGCCGGCGCGTGTTCGATGGCCGAGCGCAAGGTGTCGGCCTGGATCCAGGGCCGGCCCGGACCAAACCGCGCCATCGTGCCGTGGGTCGCGTGGATTCCGTTTCTCGGAAGATTTCTCCAGCGGCTCGGCGTGTTCCACCTTATGGCCGACGGCGGCAAGTTCGTGTTCAAGGAAAACGTCGTCCCGGCGCACGTAAACCGGTTTTATTATCAGCTCGCACCGGTCATCGCGCTCATCCCCGCGCTTACGACGATCGTCTTCGTGCCGTTCGGCGTGTATTGGGACGCGTCGGCGCATGCCCTGCAGCCGCTCGTGCTGGCTAATCTCGATGTCGGCATCCTCGCGGTCTTTGCGGTGGGGTCGCTCGGCGTTTACTCGATCATCCTCGCGGGCTGGGCTTCGAATTCGAAATATCCGTTCCTCGGCAGCGTGCGCGCCTCGGCGCAACTCATCTCCTACGAGCTGTCGATGACGCTTTCGGTGCTGCCGGTTTTCCTGTGGGCAAACCAGCCTGGCGGCAATGGCACGCTGAGCCTCTTTGACGTCGTTCAGCTGCAGAGCGGCCATGGGTTTCACTGGCAGAGCGTCTGGTACGTCATCTTGATGCCGCTCTCGGCGTTCATTTTCCTCGTGTCGCTCTTCGCCGAGACGAACCGGCAGCCGTTCGACATGCCCGAGTCGGAAGCCGACCTCGTGGGCGGTTTTCATACCGAATACGGCGAATTCAAGTGGTCGCTTTTCTTTGTGGCGGAGTATGCGCACATGATCGTGGGCTCGGGCGTGTTTGTGCTGCTGTTCCTCGGTGGTTGGAATCCCTTGCCGGGCGTGCCGCTGGCGCCGCTCATCGCCGGCCTGCCGGTGTGGCTGGGCGGGCTCATCGCCATGGCCATCTTCATCGGCAAGGTCGTTTTCTTCATCTTTCTTTTCATGTGGGTGCGCTGGACGCTCCCGCGTTTCCGCTACGACCAGGTGATGAAGATCGGCTGGCAGAAACTCCTGCCGCTCGCCATCGCCAACCTCATCATCTATGCCATCGCCATCGCGATTATCCAGAAATGACAAGTAGGTTCACCGTTCACGATTCACCGTTCACCGTTGGAAACTCCTGTCTGCGGTCGATCGACCGTGAACTGTGAACTGTGAACTGTGAACCGATAACAAATTTTCCCATGGCCACCATCCAAGTCCAACGCAAACCGCTCTCCTTCGCCGAGCGCACCTACCTGCCGCAGATTTTCGGTGGACTGAAGATCACGCTCAGGCATCTCTTCATGCCGAAGCAGACACTTGAGTATCCCGAGCAGCGTCCGGCCATCCCGCCCCATTATCGCGGCGTGCCCACGCTGGTGAAAGATCCGAATGGCCGCGAGAAATGCGTTTCCTGCCAGCTTTGCGAATTCGTTTGTCCGCCCAAGGCCATCCGCATCACGCCGGGCGAACTGCCGGCGGACGGCGACCGAGCGCACGTCGAGAAAGGCCCGCAGGCCTTCGACATCGACATGCTTCGCTGCATTTACTGCGGCCTGTGCGAAGAAGTCTGTCCCGAGGAGGCGATCTTCCTGCAAAACCAATATTCGATGTGTGGATCCAGCCGCGAGGAGATGGTCAACCACAAGGACCGGCTCTACGAACTCGGCGGCACGCTGCCGGATACTCATTTCAAGTGGGACAAGAAAAAGGCCGCCGCGGAGGAAGCCGCCCACGGGCATCATTGAAAATGAAGACGATGTTTTTCCATATGAATAAATTTTGGACATTTTGCGCGACAGCGCAGGTAGGGCGCGCCCGGCGGTCGCGCCGCCAAGATTGTCTAATCGGCGCGCCCGGCGGTCGCGCCCTACCTTTATCGCAAGCATCTTCAATGCCTCATGCCTGACCTTTTCTTCTATCTCTTCGCTGCTTTTACGACGGTGTGCGCGTTCGGTGTCGTGTTGAACCGCAACACCGTCAATGCCGCGATCTGCCTGCTGCTCTGTATCTTTGGCGTGGCCGCGCTTTTCGCGCTGCTCAATGCCTTGCTGCTGGGCGTGCTGCTCGTGCTCATTTACGGTGGTGCGGTTGTCGCGCTATTTGTTTTTATCGTCATGCTGCTCGACACGCAGGGCGGGCATAACCGTCCATTCAAGCCCATGGCGCTTTTTGCCAGCGTGGCCAGTTTCGCGCTGCTGGTTAGCGGCGCCTGGATGCTGGTCACCCGCGGGCAGTTGCCGGCGCATGCGGCATCAGCCGCCGTCGCCTCGCCAACGGGCTCGGTTTTGAAAAGCTACGCCGAGCTTCTTTTCACGACGTACCTGCTGCCGGTGCAGATTATGGGCTTCCTGCTGCTTATCGCCATGCTTGGTGTCATCGTGCTCTGCAAAAAATTCGAGGGACTGGAGGACGTGAAATGACCATCAGCATCAACGCATTTATTTTTCTTAGCGCGCTGCTTTTTGCGATCGGCTTCTTCGGCGTGCTCCTGCGCAAGAACACCCTCGTGATCTACATGTGCCTTGAGCTGATGCTCGTGGCTTCGACCCTGGCCTTCGTCGCTTTCTCGAGCTTCAACGGCACGATGGATGGCAACGTTTTTGTCTTTTTCATCCTTACCGTCGCCGCCGCCGAGGTTGCGGTCGGCCTCGCCATCATCGTCGCGCTCTTCCGCCGCCGCCAGACCGTGCAGGTGGACGAACTCAATGCGTTGAAAAATTAGTAGCGAGCATCGAGTGGCGAGTAGTGAGCATACGAACCAATCCAACATACTTCATCCGACAAAATACATTGCCTTCAACTTAACCCTACTCGCGACCCGCTACTTTCACAATGCTTCCTGCCCAGCTCGCCACGATTCTCCTGCTTTTGCCGCTCGCCTCGGCCGCGTTCATCGCGCTCTTCTTGCGCAAGCAGGGCACTCTCGCGTCGTGGGTTTCCGTCGCCACCGCGACCGGCATTGCGCTCATCGCGGGCCATCTGGTTTTCCGCGGTCTGCGTTTCAACGCCTCGATGGAGTGGCTGCGCTTCGGCGACTTCGCGATTTCGCTCGGCTTCAAGTTCGACGACCTCGCCGCGCTCATGCTCGCCATCGTCGCGCTCGTCGGCCTGTGCGTGCACGTCTTCTCGCTCGGCTACATGCATGACGACAAGGCGCGGGCGCGTTACTTCGGCGGCCTGTCGGTCTTCATGTTCTCGATGCTCGGCATCGTCCTGGCCGACAATCTTTTCATGATGTTCATTTTCTGGGAGCTGGTTGGTTTCAGCTCTTACCTGCTCATCAACCACTGGCACGAAAAGACGTCCGCCTCCGACGCCGCGAAAAAGGCCTTCATCGTCAACCGCGTCGGCGACTTCGGTTTTCTCCTCGGGATTATCATGTGCTATTGGCTGAACGGCACGGTTAATCTGTCTGCGCTGGCCGACCATCACGTTTTCAGCCGCGCGATTCCGCTCCTGCTATTCTGCGGTGCGGTCGGCAAGTCCGCGCAGATGCCTCTGCATGTGTGGCTGCCCGATGCGATGGAAGGCCCCACGCCCGTCTCTGCGCTCATCCACGCCGCCACGATGGTCGCCGCCGGCATCTACATGCTCTGCCGGATCGAGCCGCTTTTCTCAGGCGTACCTGCTGCGCTCAATGTCGTGATGTGGATTGGTGTCATCACGGCAGTCTATGCTGCGTTCTGCGCTATCGCCCAACGGGACATCAAAAAAGTTTTGGCCTATTCCACGCTCTCGCAGCTCGGCTACATGGTCGCAGCGTTCGGGTTGGGATCAACTTATTCCAGTGTCAATATTATCGTGAATGCAGATGGCACAACTTCATCAGGGCCTTTTGTAACTGCCACTGGCGTCGGCGCCGCGATGTTCCACCTGATGACACACGCTTTTTTCAAGGCGTTGCTCTTTCTGGGTTCTGGCGCGGTTATCTACGCCTGCCATCACGAGCAGGATATTTTTAAAATGGGCGGACTACGCAAAAAACTCCCGCTGACGTTTGCCACGTTCACGATTGGCGTGGCGGCGATTTCGGGGTTTCCATTTCTCGCCGGCTTTTTCTCGAAGGATGCCATCCTCAACCTTGCGCTGGAGAAAAACCACTTCGTGTTTTTCATTCTCACGCTTACCGCGGTGCTCACGGCATTTTATATGACGCGGCTGTGGAAGCTGGTGTTTCTCGGCGAGCCGCGCAGCGAATCGGCCAAGCATGCGCACGAGGTTGGTCCTTCGATGGCCCTGCCGTTGGTCGTGCTGGCGGTGCTTTCCGTCGTCGGTGGCTACACGGGAATTTATGGCCACACGTTTGATGGCGTGTTTATACAAATACCGCACGCCGAGGGCTCGACGATCCTGATCGTCAGCCTCGGTATTCTAATCGTCGGCGCGGGCGGGGCGTTCGCGTTTTATCAGTCGGCGGCGACCGACACGCTCGAGCAAAAAGCCCCCGGCCTTTTTGCGTTGCTGGCCTCGAAGCTCTTCATCGACGAGGCCTACAACTACTATGTCGCGAAGATCCAGCAGCGCTTCGCCATGTTCCTCAATCTGCTCGAGCAGGTTTTTCTCGCCGGCATCATCATCCGCGGCCTCGCGGGGGTGGTCGGTCTCGTCGGCCTTGGCGCGCGCGCGTTGCATACGGGCCGGCTGAGCGCCTATGTCTACTGGTTCCTGATCGGTGTTGTTGTGTTGTGGGGCTATGCCGCCGGATGGAAGTTTTAACCGCGAATGACTTCTTATTTTAACCGCAGATGAACACGGATAAAACAGACTGCCCCATCGCTTTCCCATGCCTTGTCCTTATCTGCGTCCATCCGCGTCCATCCGCGGTTAAAAAGAGACTCTCTCTGTGCTAACATCCTTTTTCACCAATCCGTTGATTCTCGCCATCGTGGCGCCGCTGGCCGTGGCGCTGGCCATCGCGCTCGACCTGCCCAAGCGCTGGGCGGTCCTGCTGGCCTACGTTGGCTTCGGCGTGCCTGCGTTGATCGCGCTGCGGCTGTGGATCAAGTATGGCTGTGCGCCGCAGGTGCACGGCTACGCGTTTCTCACGACCTATGACGTCGGCCTGAGATCGGTCGGCATCAATCTCACGCTCGGGCTCAACGGCATTTCGCTGCCGCTTTTTGTGCTCGCGGGCGTGGTCGGCTTGGCGGCCGGCCTCTACGCCATCCAATCGGGGGCGTCGCGGCTGCGGATTTATCTCATGCTGCTGCTCATCATGCAGGCGGGGTTGATGGGCGTGTTCGCGAGCGTGGATATTTTCTTTTTCTACTTCTTCCACGAACTCGCACTTATCCCGACGTTCATCATGGTCGGCGTGTGGGGCGGACGCGACCGCGGCTACGCGGCGATGAAGATGACGATTTACCTCACGGCCGGCGCGTTGATTTCGCTGCTTGGCCTGATCGCGCTCTACTGGAAAAGCGGCGCGGGGACGTTTGACCTCATCACGCTGCGGCAAATCCTCGCGCAACAGCCGATGCACCTCCTGGCCCAGCAGAAGATTTTTGGCCTGCTGCTCTTCGGCTTCGGCATCCTGGTTTCGCTCTGGCCGTTCCACACGTGGGCGCCGCTCGGCTACGGCGCCGCGCCCAGCTCGGCGGCGATGCTGCACGCGGGCGTGTTGAAAAAATTCGGCCTCTATGGCTTGTTGCAAATCGCGCTGCCGCTGCTGCCGGGCGGCGCGCAGCATTGGTCGCACCTGCTCGCGTTCCTCGCCCTCGGCAACGTCCTCGTCATCGGCTTCGTCACGATGGCGCAGCGCGATCTCAAGCAAGTGATCGGCTACAGCTCGGTCATGCACATGGGCTATGCCTTCCTCGGCATCGCCTGCCTTTCGACGCTGGGCGCGGGCGGCGTCGTGCTGCTGATGGTGGCGCACGGCCTGTCGGTTGCGCTGCTGTTTTTGCTGTCGACGAGCATCTATCATCGCACGCAGACCTTCGATCTAACCGAGATGGGTGGCCTTGCGCAAAAAGCCCCGGTGCTGGCGGCGCTTTTCGTCGCGGCGACCTTCGCAAGCATCGGCCTGCCCGGCTTTGCCAATTTTCCGGGCGAACTTATTATTTTCGTCGCGCTGTGGAATTTCTCGCATTGGGTCACTGCGGCGGCCGTCGCGGGCGTGATCATTTCCGCCATCTACGGCCTGCGGGCGGCGGCGCGCGTGTTCTTCGGACCGCCCACCGAGGTATTCGCGGCGTTCTCGTCCGAGCATCCGCCGACCGACCTGCGCTGGAGCGAGCGCTTCCCCGCGCTGCTGCTGCTGGCCTTGCTGCTTTTCATCGGATTCTGGCCGAAATCAATTTCCACGCCGATCAACGCCACGCTGCAGTCCGTCTATGCGTCGTCGCCCGTCGCTGATTCAAAAGTGAAGGTTCCCGGTTCACAGTTTGCGGTTCTCAGTTGCCCGCTGTGCGTGGCACCGAACCGTATTGCTTGCAGAACCGTGAACGGTGAACCGTGAACCGATAACTTTTCTCGTCATGACCCACGAACTTCTCCAGCAAGCCGCCGCCTCGAACCAGTGGTTCGCGATTTTTCCCGAGCTGATGCTCGCGGGTCTCGCGCTCGCGCTGCTGGTGCTCGAAATTGTGCTGCCCAAAAGGGATCATGGCTTGATCCCGGTCGTTGCCATCGTCGGGCAACTCGCCGTCACGCTGGGCCTGGTCATAAATTTCCATACGGCATTTCTCTTCCCGAGCCTGCAAATCACGTTTGGCGGACTGCTGAAGCATACCGAAGTGGGGCAGTTCATGCGGATGTTTTTCCTCGTGACGTCGATCCTGGTCAGCGTGCTGGCGCGGGTGAGCCTGGCCAAACAGCTCATGCCGCGGGTGGAGTTTTTCCATATCGTCCTCGTCATTACCGCGGCGCTGATGTTACTCGCGCAGGCCAATCAATTCGTGCTGCTTTTTGTCGCGCTCGAAACGGTCACTGTGGGTTTCTATATTTTGGTGAGCTATTTTCGGACGAACCCGCTCTCGCTCGAGGCCGGCCTCAAATACCTCATCCTCGGCGCGCTCAGTTCGGCCCTCCTGCTTTTCGGCATCGCGCTGCTCTATGGCGCGGCCGGCAACCGCGCGCTGCCCGGCGCCACCGGGTCGCCGATGGATTTTGACGACCTCAGGAATTTCCTGGCCCTCAATCCGCACAACTTCATGGCCGGCGCGGGCATCGTGCTCGTGCTCGCGGGTGTCGCGTTCAAGATCGGCGCGGTGCCGTTCCAGATCTGGATTCCCGATGTTTACCAGGGCGCGCCCACGCCGGTGACGGCATTTCTCGCCGTGGGCTCGAAGGCTGCGGGCTTCGCCGTGCTGCTCATCCTCGCGTCGGTGTTTGCGCCCTATCAGTGGCTCGTGCTGCCCGTGCTTTCGGTCATGGCTGCGGCGACGATTATTTTCGGCAACCTTGCGGCGCTAACCCAAGGCAACGTCAAGCGGCTCATGGGCCTTTCCGGTGTTTCGCACGCTGGCTATCTCTTGATCGGCGTCGTGGCGGCCATCACGCAACCCAGTGCGGTCGGCGCCGTGCTTTTCTACCTGCTGGCCTATTTGCTCGGGTCGTTCGCGGTGTTTGCCGTGATGACGCACGTCGCCGGGGCCAATGACGCCGACCAGGAACTCGACCACTACGTAAATCTCGCGAAGAAACATCCGCTGCTGGCTGGTGCGCTCGCCGTCGGGCTTGGCTCGCTGGCCGGCATCCCGCCGTTCGCGGGCTTCATGGGAAAACTGTTTATCTTCATCGCCGCCTTCAAGGCCGGCCTCTATTGGCTGCTCGCGATCGCCATTGGTGGGGTGATCATGTCGATTTATTACTACTTCGGCTGGATCAAGGCTGCGTTTTTCACCACATCGTCCGAGCCGAAGGATCAAATTGAATCCACGCCGGCCACACTCACGCCGGTGAGCATCGCCGCCGGCGTGGCGTTGCTGGTGCTGGTGATTGGCTCCGTGGTGCTCGGCTTTTATCCCGGCGCGCTCGGTGCGTGGGTCCTGGCGCGATAACTAATCCTCTTGTTGGTCGGGCGAGGCAGCTTGTCCGCCCGAAGCTTCAGCGAAGGCGGATCACCCAGACGAGCCGCCTGGGTTTCGTTCTCGTTCTCTTTATCGTACTCGTTATCGAATTTGAGAGAATCGAGAGAACGAGAAGGAGTATGAGAACGAGAACGACTTGGCTGATCTAATCAGTGCCAGCCGCCCTCAACCCAGATCCACCCTTCAGGGCGGTGTTCATAACGGCCTTCGTGCCATGATCTATTATCATGGTGTTGGTGCTCGTAGTGACCATGAAACCAAACCCAGCGATCGCGCCATATCCAATGGCCTCTTACCCAGAAGACGTCCGGGCCGGGAGCAGGTGGAACCTCTTCGACATATTCCGGGGGCGGCCGGTCTTGCACATAGACTTCCTGAACCGGCGGCGGCGGACCATAATCATGATCATGATGACGATCTTCCCAACGGCCATCGATCCAAACCCAGCCGTCGTCGCGCCGATCCCAGTGGCCGGGCACCCAGACGGCCTCGGGCCGCGGACGGTGGTCCCAATGGCCTCTGATCCACACCCATTGGTCGCGGTCCCGCTTCCAATGGCCTTCCACCCAGAAAGAGTCCGGGCCGGGAGGCGGGCCTCTGTCTTCATACCTCGGCGCAGGCGGAACTTCACGCACGACGATGAGGCCGGGCACACCAATGCCGATGGAAAGGTGGACCTGTGCCTGCGTGGTGAGCGCTGCGCCTGAAATAGCGCCTAACAATACGATTTTCTTGAAGTGCATAGTGGTTTTGTGATTGGCCTCCAGCGGTTTGCGCCGGGGCTGACAGTTGTTATTGCACGGATATGACGAATTTTCCAGCCGTGAGGTTTCAGATGAAGGCTACAATTATCCGACCGCGTTAAAACAAAATTGTTTCTCCCTCAAAATCATGCCTCAGTCCCCTTTACCGCATGAAAGTTACCGGCCTCGCCATTGTCCCTCCACCCGCCGCCGCCGACCTGCCGCGCGTCACGCCCGAACTCCTGGCCTCTGTCCTTGCCCGCTACTCGCGGAGCAATGAAGGCCTCGCTGCCATCCTGGCCAAGGTTGACCCGGCTGATCCTGATGCCTCCATCGACCGTATCCTCAAGTTTGTCGATTACGGCCACGCCTCGATCGGCGGCCTGACGGGCGGCCTCGCCATCGCCATCGACAATGTCTCGATGTGGCTGGCTTGGAAAATTTTTGAGATTGCCCAAATGGCCGACGGGCAGGAATCGAGCACGCGCTACATCACGATGGATGCGGCCAACCTTCCATCGGCCGACGAGCTCGGCTTGCCGGCCGATCTCGCGACGCGGTGGAGCGACGTGATGAGCCGGGCCTTCGCCGCCTACCATGCCGAGTACACGCGACTCGATGCGCTCGCCACGGACGAGCCGAACCGCGTGCGCGCGTCCGCCGCGGCCAAGCCCGCGGTGGTGGCCCGCCTCCGCAAAAACTATGCCCTCGATCGAGCGCGCTATTTTATCCCGTTTGCCACCCGCACCAGCCTCGGCCTGGTGCAAAGCGCGCGCATGTGGGCGCAGACGCTCAAGCATCTCGACTCGCTCCCGCAGCTTGAGGCCCGCGCCGCGGCCGGCCTCATCCGCACCGAATTATTGAAACAATCCCCGCGGCTTCTGCGCCATAGTTTTTCTGAGAACTCATTTTCCGAGCAGGCGCGCCAGGAACTGGCGTCGAGCTGTGCGCTCGGCCTGGCCCGACTGTCCGTCGCGCCGCTCGCCGACGAAGTCTGGGTGCAGGTCGATGCGGCGGTGCCGCCGTTTCTACCCGAGACGCAGCCGGTGGCCGAGGCCCTCCGCCACCGGGCGAACCGCTACGGCCACCAAGGCGCCGCCACGCGCCGCATGCGCGTCGCTTTTGCCTGGAACAACATGGCCCTTGCCGAGCTGCGCGACCTCAACCGCCACCGCACCGGCCACCGCTGGACCCCACTCATCCAGGCCGGATTTTACCTGCCGCCGGAGATCGACCGCGCGCCGCATGCCGCGCTTCTGGCTGACCAAGCTGAACTTACACGTGAGCTCCTGGCCCGCGGCTCGCCGGCCTATGTTTATTCGTTGCTGCTCGGCGCCCAGACGCCCTTCGAACACAGCACGCATGTCGACAAATTCATCTACGAAGCCGAGCTCCGCACCGGCATGGGTGCGCATTTCCGTTATGCCGAGCACCTCAGCGCCGCGCTGCGCGAGTTTTTCAAACAAGTGCCCGCCGCCCGAGACTGGGTGGTCGAAGGCACGGCAGAGCCGGAATAAACTTGCCGCGCTTCGTTGCGCTTCATCCGATTGTCATGATCGGGCTATGAAATCTTCCTGCGTTGAATCCTGAGCATGTTTCGCGTCCTGCAATTTAATATGCAGTTTGGCCAGACGTGGGATGATGCCGACCCTGATCGTGCCCCCGTCGATCTCGAGGCCACGCTGGCTGAAATTCGCCGGCACGACGCCGACCTGGTTTTTTTGCAGGAAGTCGAGCAGGCCCGGCGCGGCGATGTGCAACCCGCGCCGCCGCCGAACTACACCCGTCTCCGGGCCGCGCTAATGGGCTACGACAGTTTTTTTGCCTATCCACGGCACGATCCGCGCGAGCTGCCCTTCGGCATCGGCCTCGCGATATTTTCCCAGACACCGCTGCGGGCCGCGTTTCACACGGACCTGCCATCGCCGCCGATCGAGTTCGATTTCAACGGCCAGAAAACCACGCCGACCGACCGGCTTCTAATCGGCGCGAAGACCACGCTGGCCGGACGGGAGTTGCAGCTGCTCAACACGCACCTGCTGGCGTTTTTCATGCTCGGCTCCTCGAGTGAGGAGAATAGCGGGCAGCGCGACCTGGTGGCCGGGCATCTTCGGGCCATGACCGGTCCCGCGCTGCTCGCCGGCGATTTCAATGTGCGCAAGTCCGCTTCGCTCCTCGCGCAATTTTCCGGCTGCGGGTTCTCGACCGTGCAGCAGGCCGAAGTCACCTGGCGCCGGCAGCCGCACGTGCTCGACCACATTTTCTACAACGCGCCGCTGCGTCCCGTGCACCATGCCGTGATCCCCACCAAGGCCTCGGATCATCATGCACTCGTGGCGGATTTTGAATTCGTCTGAGATCTCGGACGAATTCAAAATCCGCAAATCCCAAACGCCAGAGATCCAAAACCCAAAAGAGTCTGCGCGCCTCTGGCGCGCTACTGTTTTGTGTGATTTGGAAGTCTGGTCTTTGTGATTTGCCGTGTCAGGCTCGTTCGCGCCTGACCCGCTCCTTTTCTTCTTCTCGTTCTTCCTCGATCCGCGCGCGTTCATTGACGAGCTGCGTTTTGATTTTTTCAAATTCATCGGCCTTACCTGCCGCCAGCGCATCATCGAGCTGTTTTTTCAGGAAAATCTCCCGCTCGGCCAGCTTGCCTTGGTAGATGCGGTCGATTTCCCCCAGCCGGGCTTTCTGCGCGGGCGTGAGTGGCTTGGTCGCCGGGGCGTTTTTGGCCAGCCGTTCCATTGCGAGTTCATAGGAGCTTTTCATGTGGTTGAAACAGTTAACACAAAGACCGCAAGGGCGCGAAGATTTTCTCGGGCAATTCCCGTCCAGCTCCTAGAGCATCTTAAAAAATACGGTAACCGTTTTCGGAGTCCCATATCATTCTGAGCGAAGCGAAGAATCCAGAGGGATTACGCTGCGAGTGCTGGCGGTGTCCAAGTGGATTCTTCGCTTCGCTCAGAATGACAACCAGAAGACATTGCGGCCGCAGTTTTAATTACACTGCGCTATCCGAACTTCACGACAAAAATCAGCGCCGCCGCCACGAGGGTAAATGGCGCCCACAGCATTCCCTGCCGCCACTTGGCCGCGTAACCGGCCAGGCAGGCCGCCAACAATGTCGCCAGCACGACATCTGCCCAACCCTGCGCTTTGAATTCCGCCGGCCAGTACGCGCCGGGCACTTTCACGAACGCGCCGATCAGCCACTGGATCGACGCCAGGATGAATGCCGCCGCGTGGTTGAAAAGCATGCTGGCCGGCAGAAACCCGACAAGCCCGCACAAGAGCGAAATGAACCCGGCCAGGATCGCGAACATCGCCAGCGGGATCAGCACGAGGTTGGCCGCCAGCGCGCCCGGAGTGAACAGCCGGAAAAACGCGACTCCGGTCACGGCCGCGACCAGCGCGGTCGCCACGCCCAGCCCGAGCGCCGCGAGTATTTTGTCGAGCGAAGCCACGGCCAGGCGCTGACGCCAGGTCAGCGACACTTTCGGCAGTTGGGGAAAAAGTTTGCACCTTTCCCGAAGCATTTCGCCCAGCGGCAATCCCAGCAGCAGCAAGGTCGCCACGACGCAGTAACTCATCTGGAAACTAGCCGTGAAAAGCTGCATGGGCTGCGCCAGCAGGACGACGAAGGCCGAGGCCACGAGCGCCGCGAGTGGGTTGCCCGGCCATCGTAGCACGAACGCCGCCTGCATGAAAATCACCATCATCAATGCGCGTTCCGCCGATGGGTTCGCTCCGGTGATGCCCACATAGATCCACAACAGGGCCGAGCCCACGGTAAACCGAGACCATCGCGGCAGCCGCAGCAGGGCCAGCAAGGCCTGAAGAACAGATGCAATCACGCCGATATGCAGGCCGCTGATCGCGAAAAAATGCATCGTGCCGCTTTGCATGAACAATTCTTTTTGCCCGCGGTTCAGCTCGTATTTTTGGCTGAGCATCATCGCGCGCAGGATGCCCGCCAGGTCCGGCCGCTGGTCCGCGATGCCGGCACCCAGGATCGCCGAAAACCTTTCCTGCGCCCGCGCGCAAAATCGGTAATAAGCCCCGGCGGGCTTTTCTTCGGCGAGCAGGCGGCCGCGCGTGAACTTGAAACCCAGCCCGGTGTTGGCGAGATAGTCGTCAAACGATGCCGCGGCCGGATGCCGCGGCACGGTTTGAATCAGTCCGGCGGCCGACACCACCGCCGAGCGCACCAGGGCCTTTGCGCCCGGCAGCCGCGCCAGCGAGAAATACACGCGCTGCCCGGCCAGTTCTTCGACCGGGGCGTCCGCGCTCACGATGACGGCAAGTCCGCTCGCCCTTTTTGGATTAACGGCTGCAAAAACGCGCTCCACCCGCAAACGCAGCCGCGCTTCGCGCGGCGGCAAGGTGTCCCATCCCGGCAACCGGCGCGCGTGCAGGGCATAGTCGGCCAGGCCGGCGAGGAGCATGGCGACGCCGAGCGCCGCGGCCCACGCGCCCCGGCTTCGATTAGCCAGAGAAATTGCCGCAAGTGCCGCGAGCAGTGCGCCCGCGAGCAGCCCGGCCGCGGCCGGTGTCGCATCGACCAGCCGGCCCAAGCTGATGCCGGCGAGAAAGGGCAGCAACAGCCACAGGAGCGGGGCGCGGTGTCCGAGGCAGCGGCTTTGAAGATGGATAGGATTTGAAACCACTAATGCACACTAATTGGCGCTAATAGTAGCAGCGTTTTCCCGCCAAACCGGCCGAAGTGTAGGCGGGATGCCCTCACCCCGCATGTGCGTAATGGCGACGAGTGCGAAGCCTCGGCGGCGGGTGAGGGCACTCCGTGCCACAGCAATCCGTCGAACCGCTTCTTGCTCCATGTGCAAATTCTGCCATGCTTCTTAGTCTACGTTTTTCAACCGCCATTAGTGAAAATTAGTGTGCATTAGTGGTTCCCAATAGAATGCCTTCGCCCGACCAGGCCGATCTTTTCGGCGACTCAATCCCTGCGCCGATGCTTGCCTGCGAACCCGCGGCTTCGCCGGTGCGGCCCGCCTTCCAACCGCTGGCGGCGCGGATGCGCCCGCGTGCGCTCGGCGAAATCGTCGGGCAGGATCACCTGCTGAAACCGGGCAGCCTTTTGCCGCGGCTCATTGCCACGAACCGCTTTGGTTCGATTATTTTTTATGGCCCGCCGGGCAGTGGAAAAACTTCGTTCGCCGAAGTCATCGCCCGCGAGACGAAAGCCCGCTTTGTGCGCGTCAACGCCGTCATGTCCAACGTCGCGGAGTTGCGCGACATCTTGGCCACGGCGCGCCGCCTGCCCGAGGCGGGCACGATTCTCTTCATCGACGAGCTGCACCGTTTCAACAAGTCGCAGCAGGATCTGCTCCTGCCCGACGTCGAGGAGGGTAGTGTGCGCCTGATCGGCGCGACCACGCACAATCCCGGTTTTTACGTCAACCCGCCGCTGCTTTCGCGTAGCCATCTCTTTCGCCTCGAGCCGTTGTCCACTGCGGCCATTGCCGGCGTGCTGCGCCAGGCGCTCATCGAGGTTGAACGCGGCCTTGGTGCGCGCGGCGTCACGGCCGAAGAAAAGATTTTGTCCGATCTCGCCGTGTTGTGCGACGGCGATCTTCGCCGGGCGCTGAACGCCCTCGAGGTTATCGTGCTCAGCCTGCCCGAGCGCGCGGTCGTGACCGAGGCCGAGCTCGAGTCGTTCGCGCGCGAGCGCCGCATTCGTTACGACGCCGATGAGGACGAGCATTACGACACCATCTCCGCCTTCATCAAAAGCTGCCGCGGAAGCGATCCCGATGCCGCGATGTACTGGCTGGCAAAAATGCTCGCCGGCGGCGAAGACCCGCGCTTCATCGCGCGGCGGCTCGTCATTCTCGCGAGCGAGGACGTCGGCCTCGCCGACCCGCAGGCGCTGCCGCTGGCCGTGGCCGCGCATCACGCGGTCGATTTCATCGGCCTGCCCGAGGCGGAACTGACGTTGGCGCATGCGACGCTCTACATTGCGACGGCGCCGAAAAGCAATTCCGCCACGCTCGCGCTGGGCGCGGCGCACCGCGCGCTGAAGGAGCGGCCGGTGCAAGCCGTGCCGATCCACCTTCGCGACAAAGGCGGGCAGGCGAGCAAGCGCGCCGGCCACGGCAAAGGCTATCGCTATTCGCATGATTTTCCCGAGGCGATCTCGGGCCAGGATTATCTTGAGAAGCCACTCTCGCTCTACGCGCCGAAAACCGCCGGCTGGGAGGCGAAGATCGCCGAACGCCTCGCCCGATGGCAGGCGCTTAAAATCCAAATCGGAGATGGAGGTTTCCCACGGACGACCAAGGAAGGTTGAATGGTCACAAAACCGGAAGTTTACTATTCGCTCCCAGAAAACCGCCGGAAAAATGCTCATGCCCGCACCCTCCATCTAAAATGGCTCTGCCATTTTGGTTTAGCAGCGTGGAGGCGAAGGCCGACACGCTGCTAGCGACCTATAAAGACAAGCTTTGTGACAAGTTGCAAAGTTCGCGTAAAATCTCATGGATCGCATGAGAGCACTTGCGGCGCGACGGCTTGGGACTAAGCTAGCGGGCATGAAACTCCGCGCGCTGTTTGCTAAATCCCTGTTCCTGGCCGCTTCGCTCAGTATTGCCGGGCCGCTGCTGGCCCAAGGCACGCCGGCTCCGAATTCATCCGATGCAACCGGAAAACCGGCGGTAAAGCACGAAATTCCCGGCGTGACCATCCCGCGAGCCAACGGCGGTTTTCTCGGTCTTGAAATCGACGGAAACAGTAATTTTAAACTTTCGTTTTACGATAAGGACAAGGCCCCCGTCGCGGTCGATGTCGGCTTCGCAACCATCCGCTGGCATTCCAGCCTTACGAAAACCATCGAATTCGTCGGACTCACTCCGGGTAGCGACGGAACATTCCTGGCTTCGCCCCGGGTCATACGCCGGCCTTGGACGTTTAAACTCACTATATTGCTGTTTGTCGCGGGCAATAATGACCCGGTTGAGACTTACGCCATCGATTATAGTGCGTAAATTCTCACCGCGGGCGATCCGTGCTTTTTAAAGTCGCTGCATGTCCACTGCAATCTCGAGCTTGTCGGTGCGGGTTCCCTTGAACACCCCGTGCGTCGGCGTGCAATCGTGGTAGTCGCGGCCGCAGCCAATTTTTACGTGCCGCTCGCCGGCCACGCAGTTGTTTGTCGGGTCGAGCGGATGCCAGAAACCGCCGGGCAGATAGACCTCGGTCCACGCGTGGCTTTCGCTCGCGCCGATGAGCCGGGGCGTGCGCCGCGTGTGCGCCACGCCGGTTTCCGCCGCCAGTCGCTGGCTTTCCGTCTCGATGTAGCCGGTGACGTAGCGCGCGGGGATCTCCGCTGAACGAAGCACGGCGATCATGATTTGGGCAAAATCCTGGCAGACGCCCGCGCGGGACTTGAGCACACTGGCGATAGGCGTGTCGATGGTTGTCGTGCCGGGTGCGTAGCGGAAATTTTCATGCAGCCAGGTGAGGAAACGCTGCAAGCTTTCGCCCAGCACATCGCGCGGGCGGAAAAACTGCCGGGCCAGCGCCTGCACCGGCGCGGAAAGCGCGATGGCCGGCGAAGGCCGGAGAAACTCAAAAAGCCGCAGTTTTCCGGCATGGTGAAACTGGCGAGCGTCCGACACGGCGAATTCGAGCGCGACCGCGGGCAACTCGATGGGAAAGGTCTCCACTTCCGTATGGCTTTCGAGCGTGAGCTCCCGATGGCGTTGCACGATGGAAAACGTCTCCACGGCGTTGCCGAAGTAGTCGGTGTAGGCGTGGATGCTGCAAGCCGGCGAGGTGGTGAGCCGGCGGGTGAGGAGCTTTTGCCGCTCGTTGCTCACCGGCGTGAGGCGCGCCTCCATGAACGACTCGCTGGCGGTGCCGACGTAGCGATAGCGCGTAAGATGACGGATGCGGAAACGCATGGTATCGAATACAAGTATCAGGTACCAGGGATCAAGTAACAAGAGCGCACTGGACGCGAAGTACCAAGTAACAGGTGCCAAGTTCCAAGATAGCCGGCCACTCCCGACTCCCGACTCCCGATACCTGATGCCTGATATTTGGTACTTGTTGACTGCAGGCGGCCTTCGCGCGATTTTTATCGTTCTGCCATGAACGCTGCCGCCTCCACGCCTTTTGATTCTGTCGATTCTGCGATCCAGGAGATCGCCGAAGGCAGGCTCGTCATCGTGACCGACGACGAAACCCGCGAAAACGAGGGTGACCTCATCATGGCTGCCGGCAAGGTCACGCCGGAAAAGGTCAACATGATGATCCGCTACGGCAGCGGCATTGTGTGCGTGCCCACGGTCGAGCCACAGCTTCGCCGGCTCGGCCTCGGGCCGATGGTTGCGCAGAATCGCGAATCCAAACGCACTGATTTTACCGTGAGCGTCGACGCCGCCGAAGGCATTACCACCGGCATCAGCGCCTCCGACCGGACGCAGACCATCCGCATTCTGGCCGACCCGCAGGCGCGGCCCGAGCAGCTGGTGCAGCCCGGCCATGTGTTCCCGCTGAGGTCCCGGCCCGGCGGTGTGCTCGAGCGCGCCGGCCACACGGAGGCCGCCGTGGATCTGGCCGTTCTCGCTGGCCTGCCGCCGGGCGGCGTACTCTGCGAACTCGTCAACGATGACGGCACGGTCCAGCGCACGCCCGAGCTCGTCGAGTTTAAGAAAAAATTCGGCCTCAAGATGATCTCGATTGCCCAGCTCATCGAGCATCGCGCCAAACGCGACCGGCTCGTCGAACTCGTCTTCGTCCGGCCGTTCCCCTCGGATTTCGGCGAGTTCACGCTGCACGTCTTTCGCGACAAACTCGACGGCCGCCACCACCTCGCCTTTGTGATGGGCCGGCTCGGCCCTGAACCCACGCTGGTGCGCGTGCACAGCGAAAATCTCCTCAGCGACATTTTTCGCGCCAAGGGCATGAACAGTCACCATTCGCTCGTCGCTTCGCTCGAGGCCGTGGCCCGCGCGCAGCACGGCGTCATTCTCTACATCGAGCGGCCCGATGGTGGCTGTGAAGTTCTCGACCGGCTGGAACCAAAGGATGGCCCGGCCAAGGGGCCGCCCTGTGCTCCACCGCCCGTGAACTTTCGCGACTACGGCATCGGCGCACAAATTCTCGCCGCCCTCGGCCTCCGCAAAATCCGCCTTCTCTCCAGCACCGCGCGTCGCGTCGTCGGCCTCGACGGCTACGGTCTCGAGATCGTCGAGCAGGTGCCCCTGTAATTTTCGCCTTCAGTCCTTCAACTTTTCAGCCTTTCTCATGAGTCTCGCTTCACCTTCCACCTCCGCTATCGACGGCGCCGCGTTTCGCCTCGGCATCGCCGCGGCGCGTTTCAACGAAAAGCTCGTGGATGAGCTCCTGTTGCAGGTGCGCGCGCATTTGCAGGCCGCGGGCGTGCGGAAGAAAAAACTCACCGTCGTGCGCGTGCCCGGCTCCAACGAACTGCCCGCCGCCGTGCAGCTGCTCGCGCGCAGCGGAAAATTCGATGCGCTCATCGCGCTCGGCGTGCTCATCCGCGGCGACACCCTGCATTTTGAATTTATCGCCGGTGCCGCCACCCACGCGCTCCAGCGCGTGGCGCTCGATGCCAACACCCCGGTGATCAATGGGATTATCGTCGCTGAAAATTCCGCCCAAGCCGAGGCGCGCTGCCTGGGCAAAATTGGCCGCGGCCCCGAGTTTGCCCACGCCGCCCTCGAAATGGCCGCGCTGAAACGGCAGTTCCGAAAATGAACTTACAAGATCGCAAAGCTCGCGAAGACCAACCCATGAAGCCTGCCCGCTTTTATTCCTGCCCGCTTTCCCTCCTTCGCGTTCTTTGCGGCCTTGGTGTAAAGCCCGCTTTCGTTTTCTCCCGATGAGCAAAGCCCAATTTGCCCAGCGCCGTCCCAGCCGCATCGCCGCGATGCAGTATCTCTTTGCGTGGAGCCTCAACCAGCCTACGAACCTGGCCAACGACCTGGAGCAGTTCTTCAAGGGACTGGAAGAGCCGCGCGAGAGCTACGCCTTCGGCGAGGAACTCATCCACGGCGTCCTCGGGCATGTCGACGATATCGACTCGCACATCCGCGGCCTCGCGCACAACTGGGAGTTCGCCCGCATCGCCAAGATCGACCTCGCCATCCTGCGCCTGGCGATTTTCGAGATGCTGTATCGCAAGGACATCCCGCCTGTCGTCTCCATCAACGAGGCGATCGACCTCTCGAAGGAGTTTTCCAACGCCGATGCCAAACGCTTCATCAACGGCATCCTCGACCGGCTGAAAGACCAGCTCGGCCGCGATTCGCGCAAAGCGACGGAGGAATAAAATTTCCCCGCAGGAAATTTTTCAATGTTCAGCCTCTTCAAGAAATTCAAAGCCGGCCTGGCCAAGACCGTCGCCGCCATCGCCGAGAAAACTCACGGGCTTTTCGGCGGCCATGCGCTCGACACCTCGTCGCTCGATGCGCTGGAAGAAGCGCTCTACACCGCCGATTTCGGCGTCGAGACGACCGCGGAAATCCTCGGCGAAATCAAGACCGCCGCGAAAAAGGACAAGGCCCTGCGGGGGGCGGAGGCCGCGGCCATCGGCGCCGCCGTGCTCCGCCGCGTACTCGCCGGCAGCGAAGGCAAACTGGAAAATAATGTGGGCGGGGTGCCCCGTGGCCTCCGTAGCTTTAGCGAAGGAGGCTCCCCCCGCGAGATTCCGGCCAACCCCACCGTCATCTGCCTCATTGGCGTCAATGGCTCCGGCAAAACCACCACTGCGGCCAAGCTCGCGTGGCGGCTGAAGCAGGACGGCCGTAGCGTACTGCTGGCCGCGGGCGATACGTTTCGCGCCGCCGCGGTCGAGCAGCTCAAGACCTGGGCGCTGCGCCTCGAGCTGGAAATCGTCGCCAGCCACACCGGCGCGGACGCCGCCGCGGTGGCCTTCGACGCATGGCGGGCGGCGAAGGCGCGCGGGCATGACTACCTGATCGTGGACACCGCCGGGCGCCTGCACACGAAGAGCAACCTCATGGAAGAGCTGGCAAAAATCCGCCGCGTGCTGAAAAAGAACGATCCCGCCGCACCGCACCACGCGTGGCTTGTCATCGATGGTTCGATCGGCAGCAACTCCATCGAGCAAGCCCGCGTGTTCCATAAAAATTTCGGCCTCACCGGCCTCGTCGTCACCAAGCTCGACGGCACCTCGCGCGGCGGCGCGATCGTGGGTATCTGGCGCGAGCTGAAGCTACCGATTTATTTCCTCGGCCTCGGCGAACAGGCGGAGGACCTGCAACCCTTCAGCGTGGAAAATTACGCGAAGGCCGTATTTGGGTTAGAAGGGTAGGGCGTGTTAACGCGCCGGGTAAATTTGTGGGCACCCCGCCCACATTTTCAAACTAACCCACGGCGGATTAAGGATAATCCGCCCTACCTCGAAAATCTGAATTCGAACCGCGGCTGCCAATGAACTCATGTTAGCTGGCTTTCTCGCGCGGCAGCGCGGGTAGGGACGGACCGCCGGGCCGTCCGTTCTGCTGGCGGCGCGCCCGGCGGTCGCGCCCTACTTGCCAACCGTTCATCAATGGGTTCTACGCAAGCCGCGCAGCGGTTTGCTCAAGGTCTCAGAATGACAGGAAAATTATTTGCGTTCATTCGCGGTTAAAAGTCCAAAGACACCGTGCCGAAGAAGCCGCGGCGTTCGCCGAATTGAGCGGCGTTGACACCGACGCCGGTCCCATCGCGCAGTTCATAGACTTTGTCCGTGAGGTTCACGACATCGAGCCGGGTTTTCAACGTCTGCTTGGCGCCAACTTTGAAACTTTGTTCAGCCCCAACATTGATCGTGTAATAAGCGGGGACGGTTCCGCCGTTGGGAATGGTCGAGCCGTCGGGCGCGGTCGAATCGGTTCTCAATCCGGTGCCGTAAAGCGCATCCGCATAAACCCGCGTGCTGCCGTGCGACTCTTTCCAAAGATAAGAGGCACCGAACGAACCGGTGGTCTTTTGTTCATGGTCGAGATTGATCCAATGATTTTTGCTGTAAGCCAGGCGCTCCGGGTCAAACAGGAACTGTGCCGAGTTAAAATCTTTGCCGTAAGCCGATCCCAAGGCGACATTCGCATAGGTGGAAAATCCGCCGATCGTGTAGGAGGTCGTGAATTCTACGCCGTAAACTTTCCCCTTGGCGTAGTTGAAGGCTGAAAGGATGAGCGTTTGCCCGAACAATCCGTCGTCGAGCTGGTTCTTGGCCTGCTTGTAATAGCCGTCCACGCCCGCCTGCCAACCGGGGGCGAGCTTCTCGCTGATGCCGGCGTCGAAATAATCCGAGCGCTCGGCTTTGACCGGATCGTCCTGGTCGGTAGGCGCGGCATTCGAGGTGGGGTCGAAAAGCGTCACGCTGCTGCCCGGCACGTTTTCAACCGGCGGCGGCGTGAAGTACCGCGCGTAACCGGCGTGAAGCGTCGTCGATTTCGTCGGCTGGAGGATGAAGTTGATGCGCGGGCTGAGTTGATGCTCGTTATCGAACGATGCGTTGAAAACATCGAAGCGAGTGCCGTAATTCAGGGTGAGCGCGGGGCAGATTCTCCACTCGTCCTGCAGGTACAAACCGGAAAACGCGCCAAAGAGCCTGTGGTTGTCCACGAGGGGAAAGGCCTTCCCCGTGGGATTTCCGTTGGCGTCGAGGTTAAACACCGTCGTGGTCGAATCGGCGGAGACGAACTCGTTCAACCAGATCGCGCCGCCGCGAATCGTGTGCTCGTCGCCGGCATCGTAACTCGCATCGGTTTGCAGCCCGCCAGTGGTGAGGTTCTTTTTCACATCGCTGGCCACGCCATTGAAATAAAGGTCGCCGACCTGGTCGGGCATGAAATGTACGCTGCTGTTCCGGCCCAGGGCGGAAACTTGGAAGTTCAATTCGCCCGCCGATTTCTGGTAGGTCGCGACGCCGTAATAATTTTGTTCGTTCTGCCTTTCGTCCAAGGCCGCTGAATCGAAAGTCGCCGGCCCTTGGGTTGAGTTCCACGGATTGCCGCCGGGCGCGGTGCCGACCGGCAGGCCGGGAGTGTTGGGCACCTGGAAATTACTGTAGGATCCGCTGGCGATGAAACTGATCCGGCTCGTCGCATCCAGGATGTGGGACAGGTACGCGAACGTCTTGGATTGGTCCGTCGTGTCGTGGATCGGCTTCGAACTCGAGGTCGGGTTCTCAATGCCGATGCCGTTGTGGTTGTAGCTGCCGTCCACGAAGCAATTGGAGTTCCCCGTCGAATCACCGTAACCGAAGCTTGGGTGGAACGTGTCATAACTGCCGCCATTCACTTCCACATTGCCGCCGTTGTCAGCCGCGCCGTTCTTGGTTTTGATGTCCACGATACCCGCGGTGCGGAAGCCGTATTGGGCCGGCAGCGAGCCGGTGATGAACTCCATGTTTTCCACGAAACGCGGATCCAGTTCCAACCCAAACCCTGAGATGCCTTCCGGCAGGAGCACCCCATTGATGCGATACTGCAAGTTTGCATGCTCGCCGCGGACGTGCAAATCGCCGTTGGCCGCTGAATCCTGCGCCACGCCCGGCGCTCGCAGGACCAGCTGGTTGAACGGCGCGTTTTCGCCGAGCGACAGCGCGTCGATCTGGTTTTTATTGAGGTTGTATTCGCTGCCGCCCAAGGCGGGCACGATTTGTTCGCGGGCTTTGTCGAGATCGCTGGTGACGACGAATGGATCGAGCACCACGGGGGGTTCCGTGGTGGCCGGAGTTGAAGTGCTGGAAGTTTGGGCCGGGGCGGATGAAGCGGCGGCGACAGTGAGAAAACAAAGAATGAGAATGGAACGTGAGTGCATGGAAAGGCTGAGTTGATAAATGGGGAAATAGGCTGAAACCGCGGGCACAGGTGCCCGGGACAGTATAGCTGGAAAACGCCCACGACCTGCCCTGAGCGAAGTCGAAGGGCGGTTTAAGCGGGTAGGGCGCGTTATCCTAACGCGCTGAATGGGACGGCGGATTAGGATAATCCGCCCTACCATTTGTGCCCTAACTCAGCTTTGCGGAGGGCCGCACAACGGCGGCAGCAAATAGTGGGGCGCGGACAGGCAGAGCGCCTCGCCCGGCCGTGCGGTCACGGCGACCAGGCGGGAAAGTACAACGATTAATGCGACGAAGACCGTCGCGGTGATTACACCGTGCGCGAAAAGCGTTACCACGCAGCCATCTTCATCGGGCTTATCGGCGTCATGGTGGTGCGTGGCCGGTCCGCTGTGGCTGTTGATCCAGGCGCGCGCGCCGGGGCTTGCGCCCAGCTCATTGAGCAGCCGCCCGAATGAACCGCTGGGGTTCGCGTTGTTCGCGGCACATCCGCAGTGGCCGTGGATCCATTCGTGGGCGGTAGGACTTGAGGCCAGCACGCTGAGCAGCAGCACGAGTGCGACGCCTGCACCTGCGGTGAAGCGGGTGAGGAGTGACGGCGTGCGACGCAGGTGGTTCATGGCAATCAAACGACGCAGTATGGCAGATGCGTCAAGAGGGGCGAGGGGGCGAACAGCCCCCTCGAACGTCCAACATTGAATACCCAACATTCAACGTCAGATCGACAATCAACTAGAAACTACTCGTTGCCCGCTGCGGGCAACGGAACCAGCACGCGCACATCGAAGAGCCACCACTCGCCATTGCGCAGCTTGATCCGCGCAAGAATGTCGCGACCGGGCTGTATGGCGGACAAAACTTCTGGCGCGGCCTTGAACTCGCAGGCGCCAGCTGGCATGACGCCGGGAATCTCATCGCAGGTGACCCGCACTTCGCCCTGTTCGGCCAGCACGGCGACGATGCGGCCCTTGAACGCAAAGCCGTGCAGCGCGTCGGATGGATTGTCGTCGCAATGGCAGTCGTTCGTCGTCGGCGGCGTGGACGTGGGATGATCTTTTGGTGGGGTCGAGGTACACGCGGCCAAGGTGAGCACGGCGACCAAAGCCATCGGGCGTTTCATACCGGTTATGCTGCCATCTCCCGGCCGCACTGGCAACCCCGCATGGAGCGGGAAATCCCAAGGTTTTTTGGCGTTTGGACATTGGGGTTTGTGATTTGCGCGCGTTAGCGTGTTAGCGCACGCCGTTGGAGCAGGTTAACCGTGAGCAGAAGGATAAATGAGACGAGCAGCAGCCCCGCCGCGTAGGCGTGGGCGAGCGGGTAGTTGAGTTTTTGCACTTCGTCATAGAGCGCGATGCTGGCGACCCGGGTTTTGCCGGGAATCGATCCGCCGATCATAAGCACGACGCCGAACTCGCCGAGCGTGTGCGCGAAGCCGAGCATCAGCCCGGCAAGCAATCCACGCCGCGCGAGCGGAAGGTGCAGGCGCAGCCACACCCGGTGCGGCGCGGCGCCGAGCGTGCGGCCGGCGTCGAGCAGCTCCGGCGGCACGGCGCGCAAGGCGGCTTGGAACGGCTGGACGGCAAACGGCAGCGAGTAGATCACCGAGCCGGCGACGAGGCCCGGAAAACTGAACGCGAGCGGCGCGCCGAAGAGGTGCATCCACGCATGGCCGGCCGCGTGTTGCGGCGAGAAGGCCATGAGCAGGTAAAATCCAATGACGGTCGGCGGCAGCACGATCGGCAGTGCGACCAGCGTCTCGAACACGGGCGCGAGCCGGCAGCGCGTGGTGTTCAGCCAGTGCGCGAGCGGCAGGCCGAGACCGCCGAGCAGCAGCGTGGTGCACGCCGCCAGCTCGATCGTGAGGCCGAGCGATTGCCAGAGACTGCCCGGCAAACCGAGAAAAACGGAAGTGGAGGTGTCCACCCCTGCAATTAGGCAGAATTGTCATGCCGAGCGAAGCGAAGAATCTTTCTCCTTCAAAAGAAGGTTCGGGGTGGTGGAACGTGGCGTCCCCGACGCGTTCGGGACGCGCGGGACCCTCTTCGCAGAACTTTGGTGCGCGGCGCAGTGCAAGAGGGCCTGATGTTATGTTTGGCTTGGCGCCGGTCTGTCTTATATAAGTAATGGAATTATATATAATATAGGGTGGATACCCTAGCCGTTTCCAATTTGTTACAAGTAAGTGCTTGTAATCATTTTTTCTCTGGCATGTTTTGTGCATCTGAAAAAAGTCCAGTGATCCTAATTATATAACAAGCTTTAGCGGGACTGATTAATCGAATGTCCACGGCTGCCGCCAGATTTAACGCAATATAAAATATGAACATGCCATAAACCTGTATGCTATAGTTCCCCGCCCCGCTTCGTGCTTTCTTAGCGCCCTCCCAAGTTTGAAATATCAGTGAACCAGGCAATTGCCTGAGAGGGGAGGCATGGGGTATGAACAGCATAATTCGTAGGGCTGGTGCATGGGCAAGAGGGGCATTTTTTGCAGGTTTGACCAGGTGGGTCGCTGCTGCTTTTTCGGGCTTTTGTTTTTCAGCTAGTGCATTGGCCCAAGCTGCCTCGCTAAGGAATTCGGCGCCTGAGGCGGTTCCGCTGCGGATCGTGGTAAGTTACCGCCCCGTGCTTGATCAAAGCTTTGCCCGCGCCTTGAGGCCTTATACCGATACGGTGGCCCTGGCCACGGCCTATAGTGTGCTTTCGTTCCTCGCACGCGTCAATCCTACGGGCCAAATCGATGCCAACCATGGCACCGGCTACGGCGCCATAACCATCAGCTATTCAGCCGGTATGACGTATCACTTCCGCATGGTCGTGAACGTCTTCGCTCACACCTGCTCGGTCGATGTGACGCCGGCCGGCGCTTCCGCACTGACGGTCGGCCTCAACGAGGCCTTTCGTGCCGCGCCAACGCGCCTCTACACATGGAACCCCGAGGCGGGCTTCACGCCTGTGAACTGCGTGCTCACGGCGAACAATCTCAACTCATAATTTCGCTATGCCTATATAAAAATGAAAACTAATATATTTCGTCCACTGGCCTGCTGTATTCTCATTCTGTTCACCTCCGCCAGTCTGCTCCAGGCTGATCGCGCTGCTGACGTTTGCAGCAAAATCATCCCCCCGGGCGCCGTGATGACGCCGCTGATGCGCAAATCTGCCCGCCTCGTGCCCTGGGCAAAGGCTGGCCATGTCGGAAACCAATTTGCCGGCTGGCGGTAACACCATCTCCCACGAGAACTCTTAACACTATACATCAAAGTCTATGAAAACAATGCTCATGAAGCTCATCGTCGTCGGCGCGCTGCTGGCGGCATCCTGCTGGCGTGCCGAGGCCAGCGGAACCTGGTCTCCCCTCACAAATCCGGCCCCCGATGATTTTTCCAACTCTTTGTTGCTATCCGATGGCACGCTTATGTGCGCCGGCTACTACAGCAACACCTGGTATCGCTTGACGCCCGACAGCCACGGCAGCTACGCCAACGGCACTTGGTCGCAGATTGCGTCCATGCACGACACTCGGATCTTTTATGCGGCGCAAGTCTTGACCGATGGCCGAGTCTACGTCGCCGGTGGCGAAAACGGCACGGGTCATGATACGTCCGAAACTTACAATCCGCTGACGAACATCTGGACGTACACTTCACCCAGCCCTTTTGCGGCTATCTCCGATGCCATCTCGGCCATGCTGCCCAATGGCGACGTGTTGCAATCGGACAGCCAGTCGTCCGTAGCGATTTATAATCCCACCACGGACACTTGGAGCTCGGCGGCCACGCCGGGCGATCAGAACGAGGCGGACTGGGTTAAACTGCCCGATGATAGCATCCTGACCATTATTGCTTATGGCCTCACCACGCAACGCTACATCCCGTCGAAAAACGAGTGGGTGAGCGAACCGCCGGTGCCGGTCGACATGTATAATGATCAGATGGAACTTGGCTCCGCCCATCTGTTGCCCAACGGCAAAGTGTTTTGGCTCGGCGGCACTGGCAATACCGTGATCTACACGCCCACCGGCAACACCAATCCTGGTTCTTGGGTCACGGGCCCGGTTATTCCAAACGGGGATGGCGCAAACGATGCGCCGGCCGCCATGATGGCCAATGGCAAGATCCTCTGCGCTTGCTCCGATTCCACGACCACTTTTGGGACCAACACTTACTTCTACGAATACGACTATACCACGAATAGCTTCACCCAAATTTCCGATCCCAATCACACGGCCAATCTGAGCGATCCGATCGTGGCATTCAACACGTCCATGCTCGATCTCCCGGATGGCAGCGTGTTTTACACCGGTGCCAACTCCCAGTCTTACATCTATACTCCGGACGGCACCCAGGTGACCGCAGGCAAACCCGTGATCACCAGCATAACCAAAAATGCCGACGGCTCGTATCATCTCATTGGCACGGGACTCACCGGAATTTCTGAAGGCGCGAAGTACGGCGATGACAAACAGATGAACACGAACTATCCGATCGTGCATCTGACCGACAACACGACCGGCAATGTGTATTATGCTCGCACCTACAACTGGACTTCAACCGGTGTGATGACGGGCAGTAAAGTCATCACCACCGAGTTCACGCTCCCGGCAGGTCTCCCTCAAGACTCCTATTCGCTGGTGGTTTCGGCCAACGGCCTCGCTTCGGCTCCGGTCGCGTTTTCTCTCGGCATGGCGGCGCCTACCTTCAGCCCTCCGGCTGGCACGTATACGAGCGCGCAGACAGTGACGATCACCTCGGCGACCAGCGGCGCCTCGATCGCCTATACCACGGACGGCAGCACCCCGACTGAAGCCGGGGGCACGGTTACCAATGGCACGTTATTGTCCAACGGAGGGTCAGTTTCCATTAGTGTCACCACCGTACTCCAAGCGATCGCCTTCGAAACCGGCTTCACCGACAGCGGTGTCGCTTCTAGCACCTACACGATTAGCAGCGGCAGCGTCACGGTCTCGTCGAGTAACGGCTTTGACAATATTCCGATGTCGTCGTCGCAGTCCGGCACGTTCACGGCAACTTTTGATGCCTCGCCTTCGCTCTCCCCGAGCAATGCCGTGGTCGCATTGTGCAAGGGGACACAGACGGCCTATACCGGCCTTTCCTGCATCGCACGCTTCAACACCTCGGGCGATATCGATGCCTATAACGGCTCCTCCGGCTATCAGGCGGCTTCAGTCATCCCGTTCGCCAAAAACACAACGTATCACTTCCGGATGGTGGTCAATGTGCCCGCGAGCACCTACTCGGTCTATGTCACGCCTCCCGGTGGTTCGGAAGTGCTCGTGGGCCTCAATTATGGCTTCCGCAAAGCCGCGACGAGCCTGGATACGTGGAATATCGACGTGAATAAGAGCCCGGGCGGCTCGGTGACCGTGAGCAACCTTTCGGTCTCCGGCTCAGGCGGCACCGTCGCTGCGCCTTCCTTCAGTCCCGGCGCCGGCACCTACAGCACGGCGCAGACCGTGATCATCAATGATTCCACGAGCGGTGCATCCATCCGCTACACGACGGACGGAGTCACCACACCAACCGAGACCTTGGGCACACTCTATTCCGGATCGATCTCCATCAGCACCACGACCAAACTCGAAGCCATTGCCTACAAAACCGGCATGACCGACAGCACGGTGACCACCGGACAATATACGATCAGCCCGGCGCAAGTGGGGGCGCCGACGTTCAATCCTGGGGCCGGCACGTATACGAGCACGCAGACCGTGGCGATCACGACCACGACCAGTGGCGCTTCGATTCGCTACACGACGGACGGCGTCACCACGCCGACGGAGACCGTGGGCACGCTCTATTCCGGTTCAATCTCCATCAGCACCACGACCACGCTCAAGGCCATCGCCTATGAAACGGGCATGACGGACAGCACCGTCACTTCCGGCCTCTATACGATCAACCCAACGCAAGTGGCGGCGCCGACGTTCAATCCTGGGGCCGGCACGTATACGAGCACGCAGACCGTGGCCATCACGACCACGACCAGTGGCGCTTCGATCCGCTACACGACGGACGGCGTCACCACGCCGACGGAGACCGTGGGCACGCTCTATTCCGGTTCAATCTCCATCAGCACCACGACCACGCTCAAGGCCATCGCTTACAAAACCGGCATGACCGA
>Ga0210395_10000371_pt1 | contig 35363 bp, 61 predicted proteins | sample IncBWH4OmetaG_FD_150861 | JGI IMG/M metagenome (GOLD analysis project Ga0210395, IMG submission 150861) | Forest soil microbial communities from Barre Woods Harvard Forest LTER site, Petersham, Massachusetts, United States - Inc-BW-H-4-O ... | reverse complement strand
CCTTATCCCTCGAAGTGTACGAACTAGGATTGAGGTAGCAGGTACAGAGAATCGTTTTTTTGGCTTCTTCGCATCATGCGCATAGGTATCAGCCAAAGGATCACGTTCATAAGATGGTGCCGTCTCATGCTCTTTTTTCTTCTTTATCTTCTCGACCCACGTATTGCGGATAGTAGCCATGTATCACATCCCTATGTGTTAAGTGCTCCATTACTTCTTCTTTTTACCTAGCACTTTGTCAGCCTTAGCATCAATCTTAGCCTTGGATGACATGGACAACTTCCCTTTCTTTTCCATCTCGGAAGCTCTGGCCTTAGCATTCTTTGCGTGGGCTTTGTCTTCCATCGGGTATTTACGTTCACCAGGCAAACCAAATTCACCCTTAGGTATCTTTCTTCGCTCTTTAGCATCTAACTTAGCCATGTTATTTCCTTATAATTTAATTGCTATATCTTCTATCAGTTCAGCCACTAGATGTATTTCCCGTTCTATCTGTGTGGTAGATGTTGTATAAATATTATCAATAGCATTTTCAATCTTAGAAGATGAGGAATGGACAGCATCAGTAAGCCTGTCCAATGAGTCGATAAGTGCTTGGCACTGTTCGTCCGTCATTACATGCAATCCTTCTTTGATTTCTTCATGTCTTTGCCGTCTTTCTTCTTCATGTCCTTTTTAGGGGCTTCTTTCTTCATAGGTTTTTTAGCTGGCATTTGCATCACCTGCTAAAGCTGGAACCTTGGCTTGTGCCCATGCGATTACTTCGGTGGCTAAGGTATGTACTTGTTTGACTAGGAACTCGGCAATAGCTGGCTCTTGGGCTAGCAATTCAGCTTCGAGCTTAGGAAGGATAATAGAACTAAGTAAACTCATGGTGTTATGTCCTTATAACGATTCGATCATGTGATCGATTTCAATGATTGCGCCATTGATGTTCGCAATCTCCTTTTTGATTACCTTCAATCTATCCTTGAGTAGGTCATGATCAACCGAACTCGTGGCTAAGGTTGAAGCTAAATCATCTCTACGCTTTTGCAATACTTCCAATGTAATCACGTGTAACGCTCCCTGTATTAAAGGCGCATCATGCGCCCGTCACTCTTTCAAATCCCAATCTTGCATCGGCAATCTCTTCAAATCCTTCAAGAAATCGGACGATACCTTTTGGGTTACACTTAACAACCCAATATTTCACACCGTCAAACAGTATCTCGTATCGGGTGCGCTTGTATGTCTTGCTCGCAATAATGGGGTATCTCATGCTCTCACCCCACGCGCTACCATCTCATCAATATAATCCACACCTTTCATCATTGCACAGTTAAAAGATTTAACATCTTCCCAGCCAGCTATCAGTTCACCGCATGGCTTCTTAACGTCTACGATGTAGGTGCTATCTGCCATCTCGTAGATTGTCAGGTCAAAACCTTTGTACTCTTTATCGCTTACGTGGTTATACAACATTTAACAACTCCTCATCACAACCATTAACATTCAATGAGGAGCATTATATATTTACTTATTTAATTAAACAAGTATTTATGTACATTTATTTCATGTAACCTTTCTTACCGTAGTTCGCTTTGCTTTGAGCTGGTAGATTGCGACATGCTCCGGCCTCTGCATAAGTGCGCACCTCTTGTTTCTGTTCACGCTCAAGGTAAATGTTGTTGCGAGTAGCTTGATAGCCATCTGGTTTAGGTGATGTGTATTTAGCGCCCATCGTTAGAACTCCTTCTATTCCAAGCATCCTTTGCTTGTTCCGGGTTAATGTGGTGTACCTTGCAAGTACAGTTCTTGCACTTAACAAGATACCACGTTGTAAGACTATTAAACCTCTGCGTCTGTGTCTTGATGTCATCACTACCACAAAAAGGACAAGGTAAAAAGCTCATTTACTCGTTATCTTCCTGTTCAATAGTTTTCTTGGCACCCGTCATCATATTCATACGCTCGTTAAGCTCTTTAAGCAGTACATTATTGCCGAAGTATTTAGGCCATCGTCTTTCCAATAGCCAAGCATCAGCTTGCCACCTCTCGGGTCTATCCGCGATTATGTCAATGTGTTGTTGTACTTTGGTAAGCTCGGCTCTTTTTATAGCCTCCGAAAACTTAGTGTATTCTGTGTCCAATCCTTCGAGCTGATGAACCTTTGCAGTGTTCAACCAATCATACAAAGTAGACTCACAAATCCCGTTAGCCTCGGCAGCTAGTTCATAGGGAACTCTTCTTGATATGTCGTGAATGATGGCGGCTCTACGCTCAGGCGTAAACTTGCTATTTCTAGCAACGTCCTTGACCTCATCAGGCACGGTAAGCTTTGAATTTCTAGTCATTGCACTAATCCTTTAGTGTATGTAAAACTATAAATGTATATTACTTTCTTTTGTTGCGTAACGCTACCATAACGATAAATAAAACAACAGTCTCAAAGCCGTCAGCCGTTCCTAGCAACGTGCTTAATTCGTTCGCATCAATTTTGCCATCCGTTAATGCGCTGTAAAGATTCGTGCAAAACGTAACGAAGCATAATATTGCTGGAACTGATAATACAATATGTGGTTTGTTCTTCAAGAACTCTTTCAGCCAGTCCATAGCTCACCTCACACCACCAATTCAAAATGACCAGCATCATTGAGCTGTCCGGGTCTATCCAGTTTCCCGAGGCCATCCCATGAGCCACCCCAACGCACAGAATGAGACATTTTACCCTCATCCTTAAGTTTCTGGGCAATACCTAGCACGTAACCACCGAACCAGATAGCCAATTTTTCATTATTAAAGTCGATAGGATAAGGCGTTACATCTACGGCCATTGAAGGATTGGCATTATGTTTGCCATGTGGGTAATGAAGTTTACTATTGCCTTTTGCAAAGGCTGCTTCTTGGTCTGCTTCGTTTCTGTACCCTTCCAAAATGGTGCAGTCGAAAAACTTGATCACCTCGTAGAACAAGGCTTGTAAGTCGGGATGACAGGTACTTAGTTTCGAGAATGAACTTTGACTAAATTTTGGCATGATAACTTTCCTTGTCTTGTTGATTTAAGTTTAGCAGTAAATAGTCCTATTGCTAGGGCTAGAAAGCAAGGAAGTTTTCATGAAACAAATTAATAATAATAGAAAATCAAGCGGAGAGATAGCACTCGATGATTCGCTTGCCATCTTCCCAACCATAGCAGAAGTGACCATCGAAACCAACGCCTTTCATTCTATCAATCCAAATTTCCTGATTAATCCAAGTTTCAGACTTCCTTGCTGATGGTGGATAGTGCATATTGCGCTTCACTTCCAACCATAAGCCAGCATATAACTTGGTTTTGCTAGGGTAGGGAATGAACAAGTCACTCACACCTGGACGTAATCCCATCAACTTTAGATTCCAAGTCTGGGCTTCCGTCCGCTTGCCCTCGTTATTATTCTTGTAAAAATATTCTTTCAGCAACGGGTGCAGACTCAACCACTTCACCAATGCCCTTTGCTCTTGATTCTCTGTTGGAATCAGAAATTTGCGTGTCATCCTTGACCTCATCATTTCCGTATAAAATCTTCATCAACGCTAGAACTTCCTGTTGGTCGCGTAAACTAACTGTCTTTCTTTTCATTTGTCTTTGCTTCCTCTTCGTCCTTACATCGGCGTAAAAATATTTCTGATGCCTCATTAATGGTCATGCTATTGGGTAAAAATCCTTTCACACAAGCAAGCCACGCAACAAACTTCTTTGCTTTCTCTCCTTGAATCGTACTCATTTCAGCTTCCTTTCTGGGTAGTATTTCAACTGTTCGACCATCTCTTCATAGCATCTGATGGCCTCCTCTATTTTCTCATCAGGGTGAGCGTGTAACACTTCTTTGCAGTGTTGGCGCAAAAATTCAATGTTATCACCGCCATGCCCATCAGAAACTTTTTTAATGAGTCCGCATAAATAATTCTTTCGCGCTATCCATAACGCCCTATGCATCAGTCATGCGCCCAATTCTTGTAAACCTTCACGGGTTTACCTGCGCCACTTCTATCAGAGCCTTTCGGAGATGCAAACCCTTCCCGCTCTTTAGGCGGTACGTAGCCTTGCTTCTTTAACCATTCTGCTTGCTCTGCCATGTTTAAAAACTTATTTCTCTGCATTAAATACGTAGCTGGTAAAATCATGGTTTCCGTTTCTGGAATGCCTATCAAGTACGCTTTGTACTCATCAAACACACCCTGATCGAACTCTTTGTGACCCTGCTTTATTTTGTTTGCATCAAATTCTTTGTAGGCTTTACCGCCTCCGGCTATCTTTTTCTCGCTAAGTATCTCTTGGCACCGAGTCATACATTCACGAAACGATTTCATCTCGTCTTTGTTCGGTATCTTATCAGGCGGTGGCAATTCCTTTGGCTTGGCGTTGAAGTCTGTTAACTTTTGCCAGCATTGTTGAGGCTCAGACTTGAAGGTATTAACCATCGTGTCGTATTGGTCACGCACCAATTGGGCTATCTCTTTCTCGCTACCATTGGACAGCTTCCATGAACCAATCTTGTCATAGACCATCTTTACCACGGGATGGCTAAAGTCTTTTGCTGTCATCATGCGGATTAATTGCGAAGGTTCAGGAACACCGCTTGCTTTCAGGCATAGATCAATCAATTGCCCAAGGGTTGGCGGATATTCTTTGCAGGTTGCGAGTGCTACGCTAACCCCTTCGCGTAGTACGCCAAGGTCAAATTGTTGCAACTCTTCCAGCCAATCATCAGCGCACGCGTTCCAGTCGCCACCTTCACCTAGTCTTGTCGTCCAAATCTTACCGTAACGATTAGCAAACTTAGCAAATAGGCGTGTGATGATTTCCCGATTAACGGAGTGGGTCATATACGCTACCTGATTGCTCATAGGTCGTACCTTGTTGTTTGTTTTGGTTCATGAACTCGTTGAAGGAATCGCCAGGCTTTTTGTATTGCTTTGGGGCTTGTGATTGGCTTGCGTGGTATTTGATGTCTCGTTTAATCCAAGACATAAGCCTTTGTGGGCTTACCATTTGTGGCTCTGCTTGGGTTGCATAATGGGTAACACACTCATCGTGTATTTCCTCAAAACTCTTATCGTTTTTAACGTCTATGGGTAATTGTTCGTACAGTTCGTGGCATTTCTCATGCTTCACGGTCTTAGCTCTGAGCATCAGGGCTTTTCTTTGTTGTTCAGACTCCAAAAATAAATCGTGTTCCACGCTGTGTGTGTGATTGTTAATATCTTTCTTTTGTAAAGATCCTTTATTTGTTGTAGGTGGATCTGCCTGATCACTGGTTTCTCCAGAAGGTGGGTTTTCAGGTATCTGGTTATGTACACCACATTCCTTGTTTTCCGTATTCTGGACTTCGGTGTATAAAATCGTTTCCCATCTACATACTTGGCCACGGGTGTTCTTTACTGCAACGCTTTTCAAGAGTCCAATCTTCTTTAAATCAGATAGCCTTGCGCGGATAAAGTCACGCCCTTTGCCAAATCGGTTCTTTAAATTCGTTTCGGATATTTCCCAATCATCGGGTTTTGAGGTGAGATACAAGTAAATACCAAGAGATGCAGGGTCTTTTATAGCTTCGATGGTCTTATTTAGTACAGTGGTGAACGGAAATTGCGAGTGTTTTAAATAATGGGGTGTATTTTTAACGATGCTCATTATATAATTGCCCTTAGTGTATGGACGCACTGTGCCGATTTCTTGCCAAACATTGGCGTCCGGTAGTTCAAAAGCACGATTGATGGTCTTGGCGGATGACAATCATGCGACTATAAAAAGTTCCAGCAGCATGGAACATGAAGTTGATTGCTGCTAACCCTTCTAGTGTATCTAATTTTCAGTAATCGTAATACAAAAATCATACCCATGTAAATACCAATATAATCTTTTAATCATTTTCGTACATTTTTTAATTTAGTGCTTGCATACGTAAATGATTATTGCTATATTTACTCACATCAGTAACTAACAACAAAAAAGAGGATGTATAAGATGGCAAAACTAGCGAACGGTATCAATACCTTCAACATGAGAATAGACAAGGATTTGTTAATATTTTTAAAGCAGACTGCTATTAAACAAGACTGTTCTATGACTGCATTGGTCACAAAATGTTTAAGTGACTACAAAAAGAAGTTGGAAAAAAAGAATTCTTCCATCGATAATAATGATGACGATAATTAAATAATTATTTAAGGAAATGTGTTTACAATGGAAAATGACGCGGTTAAAATAGATAACAAAATTAAAGAGCAAATAGATCATATATTTAATCTTCACAGCCCAGAAATGTTAAAGCATAAAGTGAATGACTTAGTATTTGAGTGGTATTTAAAAGGGTTTACAGCAGCAACGGAGTCGGTAAAAAGAAGTTTCAATGAGTAGTAAATAAGTCTGAGGTTATAGGTTACGACCCTACAACCCCGGTGTTCAAGTAACTACGTTTCAAAGGTGAATTATATGAACGCATTAAGTTTAGCGTATTTTAACACGCAAAAGCAAACATCATGGAATGATGACCCGTTTGGTTTCAAGGGGCTAGTTACAGGAGTAACGAAAATTTCAGACCATCAACGTAATCTAAATGATTACCTTCAAGAGCTAGTTTATAGCTATGGTAAACACATAGGCGATAACTACGAGCTTGACCTTGATAAACTTTCCTCACCCTGCCAGCTTGAGCTTGCCAGACTATACATAGAGTCAATTGATCGTGAAATAGAGTGGGCTTGCTATGGAGAAGATCAGACTTTAAATAGCGATTTTCTTTGCGCAATGCTTGCCATGTTCAAAGATTCTAACCCCAAAACACGTGCCAAATTCGCACAAGTTACGACTGTAAACGTACTCAAATACTACCACAAAACCTTGCAAGAACTGATTGATACCGCGTGCCAAGATTACTATTGCAATGAAATGCATGAAGCGGGTTATCGATCAGAGCAAGACATGGATCATGGTGATGTCGTATGGAGACGCTAGTACGGGAAGACCGATACAGCTACTACGATTACGAGATTTGGGCATATCCAGACGATGACTACCCGGACACAAAGTATTACTACTACAAGATACTTGATAAGGGTGGGGAGCAACATTTCTGGTTAGGTTGCCCAATCATAAGAGAAGCAGACGAGTACTTTGATACAGCACAGGAAGCTGAGTTTGCAGCCATAGGACACATCGATTGCTTAGAAAGTGGAGAGGGATAATGACTTATTTTATGAAAGATCAAGTAACAGCAGCCGAGAGAATGAATTTTAAGAGGACAAGAACGTGGAAAGAACTACTTTGGAGCAGGTCAAAAACTGGGTACAGCATCGAATCGACTATTGGGAAGACGAAGTTGAAAAACACCCTAACGACTTTGAAGCCTTCACAGACATTGGCGAAACGTGGCGTCTTGGTCTTGAACGTGGAGAAGAAAAAGGAATGCTTGCCGCTTTTTATATGGTTATTGAATGTATAAACGGGCAGCGCAGATAAACACTTTATTCGCTTATTCGGTCAAAAAGCGAATTTAGGGCGAATGAGCGAATATGGGGTTTATCTACGCTCTTAAATGAGCATAATTATAATTGTTAGGAGTTTTAAAATGGCGTTAAAAGCAAAGAAACCATCAGTAGTTGATTGCAGACTTAAAGCATTGTTCTATGGGTCTGCCGGGGTAGGTAAAACTTATGCTGCGATTCAATTCCCAAAGCCCTATATCATTGATACGGAAGGGTCAACCAACAAGCCACAATACGTAAGGCTTATTGAGAAATCAGACGGTGCCGTACTCATGACCGTAGACTTTGATGAGATGATTAACGAAGTACGAGAGCTATTAACAACAAAGCACGATTATAAGACTTTGATTCTCGACTCCTTAACATTAGCGTACAACGATTTGCTGGAGAAAGCCGAGCGCAAAGTAGGAACAGACTTTGGCCGTCACTATGGAGAGGCCAACAAACGCATGAAGCAGTTGCTTAACCTGCTCTTTAGGCTCGACATGAATGTTATTATCACTTCGCACTCAAAGAACGAGTACGGGCAGAATTTGGCGGTTTTAGGGCAGACGTTTGATTGTTACAAGAAACTAGATTACCTTTTCGATCTCGTGTTTGAGATTCAAAAGCGCGGAACGCACCGTGTGGGTATCGTGAAGAAGTCACGCTTTGAGACATTCCAAGACAGTGACACGTTCCCGTTCTCTTACGAAGAGATTGCAGGGCGTTACGGTAAAGCAGTTATTGAGCGTGAAGCAGTGGCGCAAGAATTGGCGGAGCCTGAGCAAGTCAAAGAGATTACACGATTAATCGATTTGCTTAAGGTGCCAGAAGAAACCTTTCAGAAGTGGCTTGATAAGGCTAGCTCTGAGAGCTGGGAAGACATGCAAAAGGATTCTATCCAGAAGTGTATCGACCATCTTAAATCTAAAATACAGGGAGAATAAAGTATGTTTCACTATGATGTAATGAGCGAGCAGGATGCAATGAACGAAAGGTTTCAGTTGATGAAGGAAGGTATCTATGACGCGGTTATTACTGCGTCACAAGATACAACGTCCGCAAACTCTGGCAATCCTATGATGGACATGACCGTAACCGTGTACGATGAAAACGGCAAAACGCATGACGTTCGTGACTTTTTAGTGTTCACCAAACAAATGATGTGGAAGGTCGTTCACTTTGCAGAGTCCGCAGGTATCTTAAAAGAATATGAATCTGGAAAACTTTGTTCCCAAACGGCAATCAATAGAACAGTACAAGTTAAAATAGTTGTCGAACAGGGTAGCGAAATCCCTCAAGATAAGTTAAAAGGCAAACCCTTGGGTACTCGTTACTTTGATAAGAACAAAATCGAGGACTATATCAAGAAAGGCGATCAAGGGGCAAGCGGTGTACCGAATGGCGATACACCACCACCGCTTATTGACGATGATATACCATTCGATCTTTAATTTTATGACGGGGTAGATTTAAAGCGGAGATAACACGTGATAAGGCCGTAAATCACCCGCCTGTAAAGCGGGAAATCTAGGTGAAATCCCTAGCCCTGTCTCCATAAACAAGGTTGTAAATGAGAGTATTAAAAGCAATTGGAGTGACTTGTTTCGTGGTGGTTCTTAGCCATCACGTACAACTTGATTGGTGGGAAGGTTGTTTATTAAGCTTTGGAGCCATGTTGATATTGGGATAAGGAGGTCATGAATGTATTGTAACCAATGCGCGTCTTATAACTGCTTGCATATGCAAATGGGAAGCATGGGCTTGGCTCAACAACAGCAAAGTATGCAGCAATACCAAGCTGCGTTACGCAATTATGCAGGAACAGAAATGGCCAACATTTTAGGTCAAGAAATGGCTAAAGCATATATAGCTAAAGCATCAAAGAAAAAACTATTATTATTAAGGAAATAAAATGGCTCTATTAAAATACAAAGACGTATTGATTCTTTGCAAGGATAAAATCAAGGAAGCTATGGCACCGTTACGCGCCAGAGAGATGAAGAAGAAAGCCGAACTTGAAGTATGCAAAATTGAATCTCAAATTGCCGAAGGTGAACAAAAGATTCAAGAGTTAGCCAGTGAATACCCTATTGATTTTCACAAAATGATTGATGCGATTGACGACCTTGACTTGGTTAAACGCCGAAAAGAACAGTTCGAGTTAATCATTGAAGAAATGTTTGGTGAAGACGGTGAGTAAGTGCGAAAACTGTGATGAACTTGACAAGCGAATGCTCAAATGGCTTGACCATGTGGGCTGTTCGCCACGCAAATTCCAGCGTTATGACATGCTTGTTGATTTTGTAAAAATGATTGCTGATGAATCCAATACAATAAAACCAGCGTCACCTGTTTTGGTTTGGATTAATCAAGCGTCAAACAACTTGCTAGAGGAAATAGGCGAAAAAGATGGTTGATACTTATTTCACATCAGACACACACTTTGGACACAAGAATATCCTTGAGTATGAGAAGGAAGCTCGACCCTTTGAAACAGTGGAGGAAATGAATGAACAGCTTATTGCCAATTGGAATGATACGGTGCGTCCGAAAGACATTGTATTTCATCTCGGTGACTTTGCTTTTGGGGCTATCAATGTGCCTATTGCTGACAGGCTTAATGGCCACAAGCGTCTCGTTATGGGGAATCACGATTGTCATAGCTTCGATTTATATGTTCGTCATTTTCAAAGGCTCTTTGGTGCGCACTATTGGAAGAGATGTATATTAACTCACATTCCCGTACACCCTGAACATCTAGGCCAGCGGTTTTGGGTTAATGTTCACGGTCACTTGCACAGTAAAGAAGTGAAGACAGGCGTTAGTTATGCGGTTGCTGAAAAAGCGTTTTGCGAAATGGTTTGGGTAACTGACAAGAATTACTTTAATGTTGCCGTTGAGCGTCATAACTTAAGGCCAGTACACAGCAGTTTAATCATGGAACGACTAAAGGAGTTAGACCAATGAACTTTTGCGATGCAATGGATTTGCTAAAAGCAGGAAAGAAAGTTACCCGGAATGATTGGCGTGATGGCCTGTACTTTGTAATGGAAGAAGGAAAAGTGCATTCGTATCAACCAGTGTTAGAGCATTATTTATATACCGAAGACATTATGGTGTCGGATGGTTGGATGGTCGAAGGTGCGCCCGAGGCAAAGACCTTTTGCGAAATCATCCCAGATTTGCAAAAAGGTACACGCGCTTGGATGAGTGATTGGAAGCCTGAGTTTTATATTTACCTAGACCCAACAGACGGGCTGGTATTACATAAAATGTCACAGTTTTCTTTCAATCCTACCTTTGCGGATTTTAAAGCGGATGATTGGATCGAAGTATGAATGAAGAAGCTATAAATGAAATGATGAAACGCGGCGATAGAGCTGCTTTGCTGCTCGGGGAAATATGCGGAAGCCTAAGCGTTCTATCCAAAAAAGTCACTGAGATGGTGCACGGTGAAGAGTTAAAGAATGACATTGATCAGCTTTTCAATATGGTCATGAACCGCGTTAATTCAATTTATTATGAGAACAAATAATGATGACACCAGAGGAAGCAATAGAAAAACATGATCAATTATCAGCAAAGATAAGCGATTTAATGTGGGAATTTGCAGACAATAATAGTGAAGATTCAAAAGAAAAACTCCACCAGGCATTTTTTATCATACAAGCTGTACTTACAAAATGTTCATCAGCCGTAGAATATCAGGTCGCTAAAATGGCTCCGTTAACAGACAGACAGATTGATCACATTTGTTATCAAATTGGTGAGTGGTACATGATGATGAAGCCTTTGCTTGAAGGGCAACATAATCTTGGTTATATGAAAGAGAAACTTAAAACGATGATATGTGGTGAATAATGGAATACATAAGTTTAGATGAAGAAGATTTTCGGTGCTTGGTTCGAGGTGGAGTGATTAAATATGACGACCGTGTAAGTATCTGCTTAAAAGATATCGGCTACCCAACGATGTACGATGCTATTGCTGATGTTCAAACTGGTATTGCAGAAATATACAAAGACCACATCAAGGAAAAATAATGGCTTTGATTGTAATGAATGAAAGAGAATTAGAAGCATTGCGCAAACAAGCCGATGAACTTTTAAATAGCCGTGATTATTATTACCTACTCGATGACAATAAAAAACCCTACAAGTGCACATTGAGAGAATGGGGGGAATGGTTTCAAGATAGCCGAGGTGATGATAGACGAAGAGTTGCCGAGGACGAGATTGACGGCAAGAGAATCTCTACCGTATTTTTGGGAATGGATCATAATCTGTACGGTGAAGGTCGCCCATTAATATTTGAAACAATGGTCTTCGATGAAAACGGACATGAAATGTATACGAATCGTTACTCATTGTGGGAAGAATCTTTAAATGGACATGAAAAAGCAAAGGAATGGGTGAAAAATGGATGCAAAGACGAAGAATAGCAGACTTGGCACGATTCTTGCGCGAGTTAAATGTAGTGTTCTAGGCCATGATAGAACGCAACACAGAGACTTTTACGGGTTCCTAACCAATGGAGAACCCATTTATGTTCAACGATACGATAAATGTATAAGGTGTGGTAAATGAGTTACAAAGATAAAAGTTATTGTGCAAGCCCAGCCTGTGAAAATAAATGTGGCCGTAAATTAAACGAACAAGATAGAAAATTTATTGCTGGCCATCCGTGGATGCCTGTATCATACGCCTACTTTTGCGGCGAACCTGTCGAGGACACGCCACAAAGTAACCCTAAGCCCTCAAAGCCTCTGTAAATCCTAACGCTGTTTAGCTCTATTAGGTACGCTCAAGATGAGGGCTTACTTTTATTTCAAGCCGATATGAACAGCATTAAAGCTATTGGCATTGAATATACAGTAAGTATTTGCATTGGCTACACAATCAGACAACTTATAGCCTGTAGTATTTACCCTTATTCCTGCGTTCGGGTAATTGGTATGATTGGTTGTTCGAGTTTTTATGTATAAATCCAACCCTGTTGCTGTGTAATTTTGACAAGACATTTGTGCTTTTCCATCTAAACACAAAGTAATTGGCACATTAATTGCATCGCTTGAAGACTGCACATCGAACAGCAAGCCACCGCAAAATGCCGCATTAGACCCCAAACTTAAAATAGCAGCTAGTAGTTTTATTTTCATCTATGATTTATCCTTTGTTTTTTCAAGACAACCATACTGTAATATAAGGATATATTTATGTCACCAATGAATGTGATATACAAGTACGAATTACCCCTTCAAGATGGAATAATCACAGTAAAACTACCTAAGAATTCACACATTTGCGACATCAATAATCAAGGCGATAATATTTTCTTATGGGTTGCGCTTCACGAAGAAGCTGAATTTGAAGAAAGATATTTTAAAATTTACGGCACAGGTCACAAGATTGACCACATGGAGCAATTACGCTTCTATAAAACATTGCATATGCCCAATGGTTTAGTTTGGCATATCTTTGAATTGCCAATGCAGGAACGAAATACCCACTAAAACGGACGTTTCAGTGCTAAAACAAGGTAATTTCGTACCTTTGACAAGGAGGTTTTTTTATGAAACAGGGAGAGTGTTGCTATGGATTACCGAGTCGAGGTAAAAGTAAAAAACAATAATATTCTAAAGCGCATTGCTGGCCTATGGTCTGCATATATGGGTCATCATATTGATTCGCTGGATGTAGCCAAAATGATGATTCTTTTAAAGGTGTCACGGGCAAAGCATAACAACCATAGAGACAGTTACGTTGATATTGTTGGCTATGTTGAATGTGCCGATCAGTTACTTAAACAAGGACAACCACAATGACACAAGGAAAATTTAAATTAACACCACCTCATGAATCAGAATGCACCGTCATTGGCGCAATGATTTTAGATTGCCAGCTTTACCCAATCGTTAAAGAGAACCTTTGCGAGAATGACTTCTATTTTAATAAGCACAAAAGAATTTTTCATGTCATGGGTGAACTATGGAATAAGCACCAACATTTTGACGCGCCTATGATTGTCGATCAAATAGACTATGTAAAAGAAAGTGGCTTATTAGAAGAAGACATCTATGGATTAGCCAATGATTGCCCCTCATTAAAAAACATCCGCGCCCATGTGGATATCATTCGTGAGAAATCAGTTCAAAGACAATTGCTTAAAGTAGCCAATGAAATAGCAGAAGAAGCAGCCCATCCAAAAACAAATAACATCAAAGACATTTTGGACAAGGCAGAAGAAAGCGTCATGAAGTTAGCCGAAGCTTACGAAATTAATATTTGCCCTGTTCAACATCGTTTAGTTTGTTTCATGGAAGAGTTTGCAGCCGAAATTAAAGCCACTGATTTAACCGTGGAATATATTAAAGATTGCATGTATGAAATGAACAAAGCTTTTGTCGATGTTATCGATCACCTCGAAGAAGAACACGAAGAAGAATAATTCTATCGCTGAATACTTTGACTACACTTTCCAGCATGAGTCTGGTTATTACAATAATCAGACTTAGTGCGCATGAAATAGGCTAAGTCATTGATTTATATGCATTAAACACTAATACCAATTTGATAGAAATTAGTAGGAAATTAGTACTAACAATTTGGTTAACTTTTATACCGTATTTTAGTACCGAATTTAACCGAATATTACCGAACATGAACAAATAGGATAATTATTATGAAAGAAGAGTGTAAACACCAATTTGACGACCGACACCCTACATTTTTGCAATGTACACGATGTGATTATACAATTCCAGTTCTCCGGATGAATCCAATGTCACAAGAAGCATTCGCCGAATTATTCCCTTCTCTATCCCGAACTGTCGGAACTATTATAATAGATGATCCCTTAAATGAATGATCTGAATAAAATGCGCTTAGGCGTATTGCGTGAATTAAAGAATGTTCATAAGTTCCTAGACAACATGGAACGCAGTGTTAAAACCAGAAATCCCCAAGCAATCCAAAAATCTTACATGTTCCTCGTTCACCTTGTGCGAGAAATGAATGAAGGGTGTCTCACGCCTGATTCAATTGCCCTTGATGTTGAGCTAGCAAAATTACTGGGAAATGTACAGGAAGATGAAGGGAGTTAAACTTTCAGGGAAAAGTCACGGTTGAGTTTTTCCGCTTTTCCCGTTTTCCCATGGGAAATTTCCCGGGAAAAAATTCACGCTAAGGATAGTCTTAGAATGAATTGACTTGCATCAGAGATCATGATTTTGTACTATGCCAACTTTTTAGGCATAAATAAGCGAATGACATTCTACGTAGAGGGTCTACAACTGGACGTACAAGACCCTTCTTTCTTTATGGACGAAGACAATTATCGTGAAATTAAAGAAACACTAGATGAGATGTTAAATACCTATGCTGATTTACCAATGGCTCAATAGAGCGAAAGACAGATTTTATAAGATTGCCGTGCAGGAAGATGATAATAGGATTAGGCTTGATTACAGTTGGGGTAGCTGTAATTCAAATCGTGGTGGCAAGAAGAATATTTTCTTATGCTCCGAAGAAGAAGCGAAAAAAACCATTGAGCAAATGATGAAGAGGCGCAAGAGTCGGGGCTATGAACTGATTGCGCCCTTAATGAATTAAGCGGCTTCTCTCTGTTCAGGAACAGGTTCCAACTCGCTACTTTCTTCGTCTGAAAGTTTGGATTCGGATTCTTTTTCTGTTTCTAACGCACGCTTTTGCATGGCTTCCACCATTTCAATTGCGCCGCAAATTTTATGATATTGCTGAAATGCAACTTCTTTGTTTTGATGTAATGCTGCAAGTTCTTGCGATAATTGATTTGAATCATACTGCATTTTAACTTCTCCTTGTTGTTTTAAATATATTCCGTAACGATTATAGTGCCAACTGTTCCCGCTGTGCCAGTGTTAGTAACGGTACTACCTGATGGCTGTGAATATTGTATAGAACCCGGGCCACCACATCCAAAACCACCACCAAAATAACCGGGGCCTGAAAGTTGCGCACTTGCTGAACCAGAACTTGCAGAATACCAAGCCACTTGTAAATAAATTCAGTAACCATAATCCATTCACTAACACTCTAATTTGTTGTTACCGTACAAGAACGCGCGACTAAAGTAGCTTTTGCCGCTAGTCCTGTGGAACTTGGTGTCGCAGAAGTTCCACCACTTAAGTTTACAGTTAAAGAACTCCATGCGGTTGTACCTCCAGAACCATTTAAATTAGCTAAAGAAACTAAAATACCATCGACACTAGCTTGAGTTAATGCCGCATTTGTTAACGTAACATTACCTGCAATTTTTAATAACCCACTATTAAATGAAAATGTAGTTAGTCCTGTAGCAGTCGTACAACCAAACGAGCCACTATTAATATTTTGTAATGCAGGTAAACTAAATGAAGTTAAAGCACTTCCAACGGTTAAAGATAAAGAATTACATGAAGCTAATGAATTAAGATTAATACTACTAGCACTTACAGTATTTAATAAAATTTGTCCCGCACTAGCTAAAAGTGGAAAACTTACAGAAGTAGCCGCCGCAAAAGTACAGTTTAATGCTTGAGCAGTTATCATTGTTGTTAAAGCTGGAAAGGACACTGATGTCATGGCCGCCCATACTAAAGTAGTTCCTCCCATATATTGCAAGTTTGTAAAAGTAGATGATGTTAAATTTGGCGCAGTTAATACTAAATTTCCACCCATATATTGTAATGAAGGAAAACTTATTGATGTTCCATTCCAAGTATTTGTAATTGCTAATGATGAACCCACATACGCTAATGCCGGGAAACTTAACGTAGTTGCCGCAGGAAACATTGTAAATACAGTAAATACAGCTCCTATATATTTTAAATTTGCCATGCTAACTGTAGTAACATTCGCACATGTAGCATTTAAATTACCTGAAACATTAACTAATGATGGTAAACTAAAACTTGTAAATCCAGCGTTACTATAAGTTCCACCAAAACTTCCATTGATATTAATAAGGGCAGGCATACTTAAACTTGTTAACGCCGCCATTGTGGGTGCCCAAGCCATATTAATATTTATTAATGAGGGAGCAGACAAAGAAGTTAAATTTGTGAAAGTACCACTTATAAATCCTCCTGTAATTGGAGTTTGTAAAAGAGTTTGAATACCACCTAAGTTTAAAGTATCTAAAAGTGGTTCTGAGCCATTAAAAATATTAAAATCCGCAATAAGCATCGAAGAATTAAAAGTAGAATTATAATATCCTGCGCCTTGCCAGAAAGTAAATAATTCCCAATTTATAGGAGCAACCACACCGTTTATTGTGGCACCTGTAACGGTATAAGAGGGGTTGACCACTAAATTGGGAGTAGTCAAATTAATATTAGTAGCAGAAAGTCCAGATGGCAATGTAGTACTGATGCTTGGAACTGAACCAGCCGATGTAACCAAAACACCCGATGCAGCGGTTGCCAATCCTGAAACTGTTGTTCCGTTAGCTGCATACCAAGCCAACTGATTTATCAATCCTGAACTTACTATTCCCGATGCCGTTGCAGTTGTAGCCAATGTTCCGCTTGTAGGGAAAGTTACGTTTGTTGCAGCGGTGAAATTAAAAACCGCAGAAAATGCTCCAACGGTTGATAAGTTGCCAGCTAACGTAAGGGTGTTTGTTCCATTATTTACCCCGGTTCCTCCTCGTACTGGACTTAATGTTCCAGTCCATCCAAGAGTGATAGAAGTAGCTTGAAGTAACGCGGTTGCTGGCGTACCACCGAGTGTTATAGTTACGTTTGTGTCTGGCGTGGCCGTTAATGGGGAAGGTGTAACGGTTGGAATCATTGCGGTAGTTGCTAAGGTTCCAGATGTAGGAAAAGTAACATTAGTACTTGCTGTAAAATTAAACGTTGCTGGAAATGCTCCAACGGTTGTTAAACTACCGGCTAAAGTTAATGTGTTAGCTCCATTATTTACACCTGTTCCACCATAAGCTGGGCTAATAATCGTACCATTCCAAGTTCCTGATGTAATCGTGCCAAGAGTAGTTATTGATGCTTGCCCCACATAATTAGCGGCAATATCTAGGATTGGATTTACGCCACCTGTTGAGGTGATGCGATTTGTCGTACCTGAAACACTTTCAACGAAGGTTCCAGTCAATAAGTCGAGGACTTGCTGAATAGTTATTTTGCGCGTCACAGGGCCGGGTAATTGATCCGCTGGGAATACGTCTGTTACTTGTGCGGACGTGGCCGCTGGTAAGGCACTAATCTCTATACCTGGCATGGTTTATTCCTCTTCCGTGACTAATATGTTTTCACCAAGGTTTGTAAGAATCGGATCGCCGCCCTGCGTAATAAGATACAGTGATTTATCCACCACATTCTCACTCGCGGCATACATTATGATAACGATTAACCCACCGTAAACGCCTGGCATCTGTAATTCCTTTTAAAAAGGGGGAACGAATCCCCCTTGTCATTTATACCGTAGCAACCGTTCTATAATAAACGTCAACAATCCAAGTACTGTCACCAGTCGTAAACGCACCACTTAAGTTACTTAAATAGATTCCAGCGTTTGCAGCATTAGCAAATGGTGCGCCAGTAGCAACGCCACTTCCTAAACGGAACATTGTGCTTGCACCTGCGAAGAAGTCTGCAGCGGCCTCGGTAGAACTTGCAGCAGAACCTGCGCCATGAACAGTACTACCGTATTGAGCGCCAATCACGCCACCATCAGCATAAGCCGCAGATACGAAAGTCATGCCAAGGGTAATTTGTTCAACCACGTTGATTTTGTTAGCACCGGGTGCAGCTACCAATAAGAAAGGAGCCGCATACATTCCATTCCATTGAGCAGCAGTCATAGCCACACGAGCATGTTGCAGAACGTTAGATACGTTAAATCCTGAATCTTGCGCAGAACCAGCAGTATCAACAGCAGAGATGAAGTTGCCAGCGGTAAATCCTGATCCAGCAGAGGAAACAACATCAGGGAGCGCGTTGTTAGTGGCAGCTTTTGCACCCGCTGTGCCCATTGCAGCACTCAAGGGAGAGGATAAGTACACAAACGCATCCACACCAATGTTTTGAGGTAAAGGTTCAACTAGACAGAAAGCAGCACCAGCGTTAACTGTACCTGCTCCTATCAGAATGAATTGACCTGCTTTCAATTGCTCAAGGCTTTGTTGGTCAAAGGCACGAGCAAGAACAACTGTTGAGGCAATTAATTCAACGATATAAACGCCATTTTGAAGTGCGGCTGTTTGATTCTGTAAAAGAACCCTGTCACCAACACTTAAAACCACGCTATCGACTGTTAAGGAGCTAGCAGCAACGGTAAGGGTAGCACCCACTCCATTGTTATTAGGGCCATTGTAATAAGTTCCAGCAACGTTGGTTAAAGACACCACTCGCGCTGGGGTTAAATCGTTAAACAGTACTGTTTGTCCTAAACTTGTGCTCATTTTAATATCCTTATTAAATGATTAGTAATATTACTACTTGAAGTTAGCTAACTTCCCCATACGATCCCTGTCGCTGTTGTTCCAGCCGAATTAATCTTGATAGAAAAAATCGGATGCCATACACCAGCAGCCAAGCCCGTAAGAGTCTGGTTAGTGCCATCCCATTTTGTATAAGAGACGTCACCAGTCACGCCAACGTAAAGCCAGCGTGCGAATTCAACGGAGTTATTGGCTCCAAAATACGTGTCATTTGTAACCGTTCCTGTCCGAGCAACGCCAGACATTACCCGAGTTGGGCCTGTGTAAGCGTTCGGATCTAAAGCGGGTATATTACATAATTGAACTGCCATTTCTGGACTCCTTAAAGTTTAATATAAATATTCATGAATGATGTTAACGGCAATGTAGGAACGGTGAACGGTGTAGACGTTCCGGGGCCATTTCCTGTGTTTCCGGCACCTGTAGTCAAGTTCGTTCCTGATGCAAAACCAAAACCAAACCCAGCCCCAACCGTTGTAAAGGTATAGGTATGTGAGTGAGGTGGCAAGTTTGCAGCACCCAGAGTAATTGACGCACTGTTAGCCCCTGCATTTTGACCAAGTACGGCACCCATTCCAGTTGCCGCAATCGACCTTCCCAATGAAAGAGGTAACTGCAAGGCTTTATTAGCTATAAAGTCCGCTTGAGCCGTTGCACCCCGTCCACCTGTTACAGGCGCATAAGTATTTGATACAGCATCCCAAAGGGTTTTATACAATTGGAACGTGAACTGCCCGACTGCAAGTGTGCCACCTGAACCATCATTTCCTATCGTACCATCATTCATAGGAAGCCAGCCAAGAGGAGCAGAAGACCAATAAGTTGCTTTGACATCTCCGCACCGGGGCGTTTGGTCTATTGAGTCAATCATGTCGTATGAATCAAACTCTGTATCTGGATCAGCAGAACCCAAGAACAATGCAGGTTTTATAAATAATATGTCACAAGGAGTACCCAAAGGCATATCAATCTGTATATATAAAGCGTCATCATCCGTTTGCATTCCCGGCGTTCCCAAAGAACCACCTGCTACCGTTGGAACTACAAAATTAATGGGGAACCATTGCCAAGTAGTGGATAATACCGCCGAACCAATGTTAACTCGGGTGCTGGTTGATTCAGGTGTAGCACCTGTTCCAGACCCGTAATATTGACGTGAATAAATATTAACTGTCTGAGTGCCAGACCCACAAGCCGCCCAAAAACCAAATGTCATAGGCTGGTTCGATAAGTTTTTGACCTTTTGGGTTATAGGGAACTGAAAGCTCTTGTATGTTTCACCTGTTGGCGTATTGGTACATTGATACCTCACATACTCAACGGGTGTAACGTCTCCGGTTAAAGGTGCAGCGGACAAAGCAAAAGGCACAAAGGTTATTGAATCGACCGCGTTGGTATTGTTCTTCACAAAACGAATATCCGGGCCAAGTACTCCGTAGGTTCCTACAATTGGGTTTGTAAGAGCCGGAGTAAAGCCTTTATGATTAGATGGGGCGATAACCAAGTTGGTAGGGAGAGGACCCGCTTGCGCCCCAATGTGGTTGATAAATTGGTTGTTGGTAATGTAGTTTGTGACGGTTATATAGGTCGTCACATTTCCACCACCACCCGATCCACTCGCTGGAAAGTCATTTGCTTGCCAGAGTAGATTACCGTCTTTATCGTAAACTTCTACATAGTACAAGTCGTCTGGGTTTGCGCTATCCTCTTGCCAATAAAAAGGGCCTTTCGTGCCATTTAAATTGAAGATTACAGGATTTGGCCACGCCAAGGTTCCGGCTGGGTCTTGATACACAGGTTTAGGTTGACGGGTTATAGAGTCATAAGTAAACATTTGTGCGCCGCCAGCCGCAAGGCCATCGTTACCAACGATGTACCAAAGTGGCGGAAACGCTTGTACGTAAGTAATTGCCATATTCACATTCCTTGTGAAGTTTTATTTATTTGCTCTTACCAAAAAGCTCATTGTAAAAACCTAAAGCCCCAGCTCCTAAAGCACTTCCTGTGCCTATTCCTGCTAGATAAGGGTGACTCTTAACCAATTTTCTCATTCGCATTGCATTATGATATTTACCACGCTTTGCATAAAATGCTCTCTTAGATAATGAATTTACTAATTCATCAGGAGAAGATTCACCGCGCATAAACTCATTGATGGCCTTATTCTTATAAGGAACCACTTCGTTTCGATAACCTTCTTGAAGCTCGCCATATTTTTGCTTCATTCCCTCATGTATCTTACCATCAGGGCCTTTAAACATATTGTTATTAATGCTGTCAATTGCATTATTTACAGCACCCAATTGTTGGCGTTCAGCAGTTCGCAATGTAGTTAGTTTATCTAAATCTCGCTTAATACGTAATAGGTCACTTTTTGCATTGTGCGCATTTTGCAAGGTGGGATTAGCTTCAAAGTCTTCCAATCCTTTAATTCCACGACCGGGAGAATATTTTTTGATTGTTTCCATATCTATATCAATCAAATTTTTAGGTTTTGGCTTAGAAATTAATTTGACTACCGGACTTTCTTCATCAATAGATTCAAATCTTTTGTATGGCTCTCCAAGATATTCTCCATTAACTTCTTTAACATGGGGATTGTATTCAAATTTATACCCTTCTTTTTCCAGAGATTTATATAATTTCATTGCATCATGTGATACAACGCTATCTGATTCAAAACCTAATCCTTTTTCAAGAGCGTCATTAATTGCTTCTTTATAAAGTGCTTTTCCAATGCCTTTTCCACGATGCTTTTCTTCAACAACAGCGTGTATAACTCGGGCATTATTTCCATTTTTTATTAATCCTATATTATTAGTAGGTAATTCTGTATTTCCAGCATTATGTGAAACACCAAATTGATTACCACTTTCATATTTTTCAAAAGGAATATTTGCTTGATTATTTCCTCTAGTATGTGATAAATCTCCTAGTCCTTCTGCCTCGGATTCTTTCCACAAGTTTTCATAACGATTTCCATATTCTCCAATATTTTTTTCACGTGTTTTCAAAACATCTTTGGCAATATTTTTAGCTGTAAGATTTAAAGGATTTAAAGCTCCAGCTACCTTTCCAGCAGGAATAATATTTGTAGCATTTCTTACCAATCCTCTCGTCAATGCATCTCCGGGGTTCATTTCTTTGCCCGTGAATTGGTCTAATGCGCCGGATATGTCATCTTGATAAGGAATTTTATCCGCCCATCCTTTAGGTAATAGGTTAAGACGCTTCTCTAAGTAGTTAGCTATGCCATGAGGTGCATTAAGCGTGTTATGCCCAAGCTCTGCAAGACCTGCAATCACGTTTTTACTGCGTGTGATCGGATGTCTCAATCCATTAATTGGGTTTAAAAAGGCTGGAACTTCCGTCTTTGCCTTTTCCCAATACTCAGGTGCACTTTCAAGCGCACCCTTTCCGGCATTCAATAAATCCTCACCAACCCTGAAAGGTGCATACTTTGCTGCTTGACCAATACTTTCTTCCGGTTCTTCCATTTCTAAGAAGTCTCGGGGTTGGTAAGTTTGCTTTGCAGGATTGTAACTACCTTCTAAAAAATCGCGTGGCGTTCCCATTACAGTACTCCTTGCGCTTTTAATTTCTTCCTGATTTCCGCAGGTGATGTTTTGTATTTTTCAGCCATATACTTGATGTCTTCTTCCGTAGGTTTATCACGCAATAATTCATCAGTTCGCTTCTCAATAGCACTTACATCGACCATTTTGTTTGCTTGCTTAACAGCATCAGATAGATTGACGCCTTTATCAAGCAACCCTGAGATAATATTGTTCTTCTTTTCTGCAATGTCATGAAGTGCAATAGCTGATTTTAGTTTACCTTCGGCGACATGAATTGGATCGCTTGGGCTAATCTTTTGACGTTGCGCTAAGTCAAACTCACGCACCAACGGCTTACCACTGAACCCTTGGACAGTTGATGCAATAAAACTTTCAGAAGTCGATAAAAAGTCACCAATAAGTTTCTTTTGCGCAGGGGTTCCGGTCTTCATCAAATAATTTAATTGCTTATCTTGGAAGAAAGGAATCTTATTGCGCATTTCTTGAAACTCAGGATTTTTAATAATATCAGTCATACGACCCAATACGGCACCTGAATGACTTAAGCCAAGTTGACTGTCGCCAATCTCTTGTTGCGCCTTGGCACGATATTTTCCGGCCTCTTCGCCTTGCTTTTCTTCGCCTTTAAATCGGCCTGTTTTCTCAGCCCATGTGGGTTCAGTTTCTTCAATCTGAACATCTTCATTAGGCGTTTGAACATCTTCCTCATAAACAGGATTGCCATTCTTGTCATACCATTGTTGACCTTCAACAGTGACACCACCTTTTGGCCTTTTTCCAGGAACAGCATTCATTGCTGGATTACCCATTGGCTGTTCAGGAGCTTGTGGCTGTCCTTGGGGCATTTGTTGCTGTTGAGGCATTTGTGGCATTGCTTGAGCCGCTTGCGCAAATGGATTGTTTCCTTGCCCTTGGCTTTGGCCTTGTCCAAGAAAACCTTTAAGGGCATTCTTTAAGTAGCCAGCAAAGTTATTGGTCGAAGGTTGGCCAACACCTGTATGTTGTGGTGCTTGAGCTTGTGGCATCTGTGCTAAAGGGTTTCCAGAATTATTAACACCTGCCCGAGAGACCAATCCTAGGATTTGTTTTTTCTGGTCTTCTGACATGTTCGCCAAGGCACCTTCATTGCCTAAAAGTTTCGATAGGAATTGTGGCCCCATCAAATTTGCATAGGCAAGCTTACTCGCTGCTTCCGCTTGTGAGGTTAAAGGCATGTATTGAGCTTTGATTTGGTTAATCTTCTTCTCAATCATTGCATTATGTAAGGCGTTAATCCCACCCATAGCAGTGACCAAACCACCACCGGGGCCAGTATCGGGAACAACTCTTGGTAATGGAAGTGCCATTTTATATCCTTATAAAAAGCTGCCGAGCATACTTAATCCGCCGCCAATGGTGTTCCAGAAGTCATTTTTCTTTCCTGCTTCCTTCCCATAGGCTGCTTCACCCATTTTTCCGCCCATTTGATTGTACATATCGGTCAATGAATTAGCCGCGTTTTGACCACCGTTTTTCAAATCTTTTTGACCTTCCCCATATTGCGTATTAATTCCCAATACGTTTTGCAGCCAAGAGTTCATATCACCAGAAGCAATTTGACCAGCGTTTTGCATTTGTTGCTGCATTAATGCGCTACTTCCCATCATACCACTAGCGGACGCTGAGTTATTCCCGGCATTCATTGCTTGCTGTTGAAGCATATGCGCATAAGGGCTTTCTTGGTAATTACCCATTAAGTTATTAATAAAACCGCTTGGGTCTTTCTGGCCTTTTAGCCATTCCTGATAATTTCCAAGACCTTCTTTACCTGCATCTAAGTAAGGTTGTTGTACTCCTTGACCCATTTGCATGTACTTTTGGTATTGCTCCATAGCTTTGTCATAGGGTTTGCCGGAGTCGCCAAACATGCCACCCAAAAACCCACCAAGGCCACTTCCAAACTGTCCGCTATCGAAAGCCATAGTCACATTCCTTGTGCTAATTAATCGTTAAACAATAGTTGTCCATTGTCCATTACCTGCAACCACTTGCCATATTTGTAATGAAGCCGTCCTTGGCAACGTTGGCGAATTGGCGTCACTTACGTAAATCATTTGCCCTTCTACAGGCGTTTGTATCAAAGCCTTTTGTGCCTTGGTAAGGCGTGGGATAAACATGCCACCGGATGACATATATTCACGTAATGATTCAACGAATGTGGCCATAAAATCGCCCCATACGTTACTCAAATAAACCTGATCCCTTACTAAAGGGTCATAGGTTGGGAAATAGTCAAAGTCACGAGCCATCTATTTACTCCGGTAAAATCTCAAAATTCCAAGCGGCACCCAAGATGATGAAGGGGATCTCACTGAAAAATTCGACCCTAGGAACGAACCCTTGGCCTCTTGGTGTGGTTCCAATCTTTCGCCACACGGTTCTATGTGTTCGCTCACCTGTTTTGCCCATTGTCGAGTGCAGATTATTACCATAGCTTTGGCCTCCATCTTTTGATACAGACAAATAAACGGTAGGTTGAGCATTAGGTGCGTAAGGAATCGTCAAAATATTGTCGAGACCATGATCAGGAGTAAATCCTAGTGCACCCGTGGACAATGCGCCCTGTAATAAATCAAGGTGCCATCGGTCAATGCGCAATCGCTTGTAACCTTCTGGACTCATTTGACGGCCTATTCTCATACGTCTGATGCGCTCACCGTTATTTGTAGTGACCTGATCGCTTACGATGTAAAATAAAGCCTTCTCATAATCTCCATAGAAATTAACACCAGCAAAATAAGCGTGAGTTTGGGCGGGGTGCCTATCGCCATTGATGACCTCCTCTTCGTGCCATTTAGGAGACTCAGAAGTACTCATCGACACGTTTAATACAAATGTATGATTCGCAGCCGTAAAATTAAGACGGTAAAATATAAGGCCATTTTCTTTAATTAATATGCCCCGAGCATCAGATACACCCGGGCCAGCAGCGTATTGCGCCAACTGGTAATCCAATGCCCTGTTGCTTACAGGTAATGATTCAGTTCCCTTAACTTCCATCACGCCAGCCAATCCATCACGGTCTTGCGCTAAAAAGAACATACGGTCAAATCCCACGGCCACACTTCCAATTGCTGGCGTTCCTACTTCCATCAGCAAGGAATTATTGCGTCTGAATGGCAGGTTCGTACCCAATCCGGCATTTTCCCAAACCTCTGTATAGAACTGAGAGAATAAAAATATTCGTCTGTGAAGTGTTCTACAAGCAACAATGGTTCCCGGGTGAGAAGTAATACTTCCGAACTGCAATTGCCCTGATACCGTTATGGTATTAGTCGGTGCGCCAGCCGTTGTAATGTCTATGGCAATACCAGCTATGGCATTTGCGTAACTTGTAGCCAATTTGATTGTTCCCGGGTTTGTTGTCGGGGTTCCAACCATAATCACATAATAGGTTGTTGTAGTATTTAATGGCGCTGGTAATGTTCCCGTGGTCGTGAAAGTCACAGGTACGCCCGTCTGGAAGTTAGCATTGCTGCTACTCAGTGTTAAAATATCGGTTGCAGCGTTGGCCGTAAAAGTGGCACTTCCACCACTCCAAACCATCCCTTGATTAATCAGGGATAAGTAAAAGTTGTTAGTACCGCCAGCGGCAACCAAAAAGTATCCATCCAAATAACAGACATCAATCGGGTTTGCTGGAAATCCCACATCAGTAATCGGTTCAAAAGTAGTCGCATTTGTATCCCATATGTACCCTTCTACACCATCCACGAAGATAACTTGATACTGATTCGCATCAATTCCAACGTAGCCCGTTGCAGTAACTAAAGTACCAAGCAATGACTTTGTTAATGAGTCTAGTGTTCCAGTAATTAAAAATAATGATGAACCAAAGACCTGATAAATAGCATTGTTAAATACAAATGTACCCCTAGAACCCCCTGTTTCAGGCGAGAAATCTAGGGCTGAATTAACTAATCCAGAGGTCGAAATCATGGCTTTAGGACGTTTGCCATTAGTATCTAAGTACTCAAAGACATTCACGCTACGTTCGGCGTTAATCGTACTGATACGCTGATTATCGTAGCTACCCACAAAGTCATAATCTTTGCATTCACTCGCCATAATTAGTACGCCAAAATATTTTGCCAGTAGAACGGCTCGGCTCGGCTAAGAACAGCAGAGGGTCGTACTGTGACATCGGTTTCGTTAGCGTTCTTAATGGCACTGTAATAATCGTTGTACTCATCTTCGGATGTTTGAGGCCAGTTACCAGATGGGTAATAGGACAAAAACTTACGCGCAAGACAGTACTTTAAGAACCCGTAGTAAAAAGGTGGTAACGCTTCAAGAGTTTGGTTTTGCGCCAAACTATTCATCATGCATTTAACGCCTAACCGACATGGGTAGGGCTGATCGGGTGCAGGATAAAGGGTAATAATGCTTTCTACGTCTTGCTTATCAAGGAAGATAAAACCCGGTCTAGTATTTAGGGGTAATAGCCTTGTAACACCGTAGTATTGTGCTTTGTTAATGATTTGTAGTGGATAAATGATACCTTGGCCAGCACTTGGCACTGTGTAGTTTGCAAAAGACAAATCAACGATTCTGTCAGCAACCACATCAGGATTAGGAACCATGTCCGAAATAACATAAGACGCTTGAGCAACAACAAGATTGAAGTTCAACTCAGTCAAATAGGGTATATAGATACTGTCTTCGGCAAATTTAGCTAACAGTTCATTAATTAGCTCAAGTCCTGAACTGAGCATAAAAGGATCGGGTGTTTCACCAACGCCTAACTCGCCAATCAGGTACAGTGAATTGATGATCAACTGGTTAACAGTCTTGACGATTTGGGTCATGGCTCATCTCCTTATGATGAAAAAAAGCGAAAAAATCGACACATCACAAGGACATGTCGATCATATCGATTTATTTCAAAGGAAATGCATCGTCTAAACCTTTACACAGTTTACGGCCGAACTCTTTTGCGTTTTCGCCATCATTGCTCATATACGCATTGAATTCTTCCATTTCCTTTTTCATCTTAGGACGGTCGCCCATCATCTTTTTTTGCTTGGCTTGTTCAGCTCTAACAAATGCGTTGTTAGATTGAACCATTTTATTGTCTTTCATGGCTTATCTCCTTTAATTTGTCCACGGGCTTTAGGCTTTGCAGCTTCGGCCTTTTCTTTTCTCACATCATCTTCGACCCCTTCCTTATAGGCTCGCGCCTTGGCTGGACAGTCAAACCAAACGCCTGATTCAATCAGACGTTCGGCTTCATCATGTTCAACCACTCGGTAGTGATCTAACGGGTGATAAATACAAGTCAGCATGTGCTTACTCCTTTAAGACAACACACGAACCGCATATTGTGCGTGCCACTTAAAGCCGCAAAGTAAGTCGATACGCATATAGTTTTGGTAACCTAAGATGTCACCAGTTTGCGTTACCGCAAGTGATAAACCAGTCTCAGGGTCAACCGCTACAGAAGCATAAGGAACTTGAAGCTTGTAAAGTGGAGGACAAACGATATCTAAACCACGGCTTGGGTAAGCCACGTTCACGTTATGCGAACCAACCAAGGTAACAGCAGCGTTATCAGGGATAGGATTGCTCACGTTACGGTTAGGGTTCATCGTATCAGAGATGATTATTGGAGCAACTTGTACAGTTAAGTTACCACTAACATCAGAGCTAGCATTGGCAGTTACTACCCATTGCATATCTTGACCAGTAGATGCACGACCTACAGGGTTGACAGACTGAACACCACTGATTGAGAACACATCACCAACTAAGAAATAGTTAGTAACGCTCGCTGTTGCGCCGTCCATAACGATTGTGTTACCAGAAGTAACTTGACCGTTAACCAATAAAGCATCAGAAGAATGCAAAGTTGGGCCAGCACCAGCTTGGTGACGTTTGATATTTTGAGATTGGAAAATGTCGAAATAGGACAAGTGACCAATAGCAGAAGAACGAACGATGTCTTCGTTGAATACAGGGGTGAAGTTGTTTAACAGCGCACCTTTCAAGCTAGAACCGTCTCGCACTGTCATTGCCATATAAGCATCAGACGCAATATTTACGCCCTGCTCAAGCAATTTAGCACCAGCCATATCTACAGTGGTGAACGAGTTAATCGCAACGCCAGCAGTACCCGTGAAGAAGTTAAGCTCTTGTTCAGCAGAAGCTGCAATATCCTTTTCCATTTGAGTAATTACTTCCTGAATCGCAGGAGCAATAAACAAACGAGAGAAGTCTTCAATTCGCAAAGACAAATCTTGGATAGTGTACGCAATCAGAGCATGGTATTGATGCTGAATAACTATCGTTTCTACAGTCTCAATGATTGATTGAGGAGTAGCAACGGAGCCATCACCAACGATAAAATGGTTCTGTCTTCGTACTTGTAATGTATCGCCTATCTTATACCCAGAAGATACGAAGTCATCTTGGTAAATACGTGATGCTGTCATCACGAAAGGCGCGTTGTTCGCGAACATTGCCAACGCGGTATTTGATACCAGGTCGGTCGTAATAAATTGGTTAGCCATTTGCTAGTCTCCATTTAATCCGTTAAATGGGTACATAGCGGTGTATCAAGGGTCTCTCGGTTTGGGTTTCGTCCTTGAAACCCTTAGATCACTTCCATGTACCAGCCTTCATACGCCTACGGATTTCACCCGGAGGCGTTTTGCCTGTAACAGCAGTGGAAGAACTCACTGGATTTTGTCTAATGCCACCCATAGGGGTAGTTTTTTGGTTAGCAGTCGGTTTCCCGTGGTTCCCCATTAAACTAAATGACAGCTTGTTAACTTCCCTTGCCTGATCTAAGGGATGGAGTTTTGAAATACGTTCAAGTTCGGAACGATTTTTGCCTAACCTGTAAGCTACCTCAGCCGGATTTTCAACGAGTAACAGTGCATCCCGCACATGTGGGGTAAAGGGAACATCGCTACCTCTAACCACATCGTCAAAATCGTCGTACTTGTCGGATGCATGATCAAACTCATCATTCAAGCGTTGATACTGCTTGTGTACATGCGTTTGCATTTCTGCATTTTTGGCCTGTTTCTCTTCATGTTCCTTCATTCCAAGAGCCAAGCGTACTGCGTGCTGTATTCGCTCCTCTTCATTCATTCCGGGCGGCGTTGGCTGTCCGGGTGAATCATAAGGGTTGTGATGTATCTGTTGGCCGGGGTTCGCGCTATCACCGCCTCTCATGGCCTCCATGTGCGATATACGATCATGAAGTTCACGAATTTCCTTGCGGTGGTTACGTTTGAGTGCATGTACTCTCTTTTGCACAGAAGATAGTTGTCCTTCACCGTCTTCGTGGTTCTCCTCGCCTACTTCCTGAGCTTCCTGCTCCGATTCGTAGCCGGGATCGACAGCACCCGTTTGCCCATCCTGATCATCACCACTTACTTGTTCAGCTAAAGCGTTTTCGTCCTCGTGCATCTCAACTTCTCCATGTTGACATCTCCAAGATGTCACTCGTCATTCGGTTGACAAGTAACCCTAGACCTTCCGGCGGCCTGAGACCCTAGGCAAATCCTTTGCCCGATAGTTAAATATTAGACCCATTGCAAGGGTCTTTCGACCCCATATGTACGACCCCACAATTTATTTTGTGGATTTATCGTGTGGGTTATGATGTTTATGGATGTCGGCAAGAACAGTCGCAATTGTCTTGGAGAAATCTTTCTCGGCTTTATCAGCGTCAAGAAGTAGTTTCCCGTGGTCAATTTTGATTTTCTGTTCTTCCATTCCCATCTTCGATTGCATTTGCTGTGCTTTCAGAATCATTTCAGCCTGATCGAGCATGTGTTTCTCTTTGCGAATCTGGAGTTCTTCGGCGCGTTCTTTCAATGCCTCTTCCTCTAGCTTCATTTTCTGCTCGTTCATCATCATGGTTTGCTGTTGCTGCTTCATTTGCTGCATCATCATCATTTCTTGGGGATTAGGTTGTTTAGGTGGTGCGGGTTTTCCTTCTTCTTTCGCTATGATTTCAGGTGGTACAAGCGTTTTAAACCGCTCAGCAATTTGAGGCATATATTGAACGTCAAGATTCTTAGCCCATAAATCAGCCACAAGAGGGAAAGTTTGAGGAGCAGCAGCAAGCGTTTGCTGGAAGAACTCAAGCGCAATATCCTTCTGAACCGCAAAGCTTGGCCCGGTGTCAATCTCAATATCGTAATCGCCAGAATCAAGTACGTTCTCTCTGATTGGGTTGCCGTCTTCATCATCACCAACTACCTTGTTCAATACGATTGAATCAGTACGACCATCCGCTTTAGAAATAACCATTGGACGCTCAAATTCCCCGGCAATCACTGGCAATAGGTCAAGTACAACCCGTCCGCCTTGCTCTACTGCTTGATTAAGGTTATCGAACCAGACATAAGCCGACATTGAACCTTCCATTTTGCGCTCACGGCGTGCTTTGCCTGATATGTCTTTGCCTTGCAGTGCTTCGTTCTCTGAAAACCCGAGAATCTCGCGTATATCCTGTGAACCACGTTGGTATTGAGCCAATAATGAAGGGGAAATTTCCCAAGGTTGCATTTTTTGAGGCATTGCACCCGTTTTAGGGTCGGGTTTTGCTACCAATATTCCATTTTGTAGCTCAGGATTACGCCACATTTGTTCATTGCCTTGGATGTTATCCGGGGTTCCAAGCCATTGTTCACGGCGTCTGTTCTTCACTTCAGCTGCAATTTCAGAGCCTACATAGTTCACAAACTTCTGGGCATCTTTGGCCTCATGAACAAACGAACGAGTGTATTGTTGGCCGTCAATGAAGTTTGAATCACCATCAACGAATATTAAGGGCAAGTATTTAGATGGCCAGTCATTGAATTTAATGATTTGATTCTGGGTTAGCATGTATTGGCGAATCTTGTAGTCTTTGCTCAAGCGTTCCGCATGAACTTCTGGAATGCTTTTGCGTATCATGTCGCCTACTACTTGGGAACTATCAGCTAGAGCGCGTTTAAACTCTAACTCTTTTTTCATGTCTTCCCATTCGTCCTCTGTAACCGTTGAACCATCAGTTAACAGTAATACTTTTATTGGAAACCATTCTTTACGGGTGTACTTACATACCACGATTGAGTCGCGCGTTTCCCACTGGAAATCGAGTAATGAACGCGGATCGGAGTAGCTAATAGGGTTAAGCACATGAGGATATGTCGCATAGAATTCTTCCTTCTTATAAACAAATTGCCGAGAACAAAAGTTTCCATCTCCTTTGTGTGGCTTCATGGCTGTTGGGTCAAAGGCTGTTCTTGTTACATCGGGGATAATGTCATAACGAATCACTTGGTTAAATGATTTGGGGCTTTCATATTCAAGCAGAATTTCAAAGGCACCATGACCCATCATTAAGGCTTGCTTAAAGGCTGTCTGATAAACTAAATCGTTTTGTGATTGATAGGATATGGTTCGCACCAAGTCGGCACGTAAATTGATTTGGTCTTGTGAGGCATTCCCAGTGATTGAACGCACCATTAAATCAGGTTTATTCTTGCGCTGTTCGCCTAAAATCTTTTTAATTGGATCATAGAGTTTGTTAAAAACCATCGGAGGTTTAAACAATCTACTAAATTCCGAACGCTCTACTGCCGACCATTGATCGCGCAATACAAAGTTCATATCATCTTTTCCGCGTACTTGGTTTTCACCAAAATACCCATCCCATTGCACCATGTCTTCACGGGCTTTGGTCAACACTTCTGCTTCGTCTATCCCAGCATCATAGAGAGAAGCTTGTAATTCTTCGTTTATGCTGTCTATGTCTTCGACAGCCAATTGTTCAGCAATGATTTCCATGCTTTTCCCCGTCCGTTGGGTAAACATAATTAAATCGTGACTTCAACAAATCTATGTCAAAGTCACGTTTTAAACGCTTTAAATCGTCTCTTCCTGAAACGACTTTGCAGTTATGCTGCTTCTTGCTGCACTTCTGCTTCTACTGGCACAACTGGCTCTTCATACTTAACCCAATCATCACCTTCAAAATCTGCAATTGAGAATATGAAGTTTCCAGCATTAGGATTAGGACGAGTTACGATTTTCCAAACATAGTCCATATCAGGAAGGACTTTCAAATATCCCTCTGTATCAGCCCATGCAGTACGTCTCATGGCATCACCTGCTTTCAGTTGCGCTAAAGCTTCTAAAAATAACATCCTTATTTCTCCTCTTTGGTTTATGGTAAAACGGTTAATTGGCAAGAGCCATTTGTGAACACTGGCTTGTATATTTGGTGACCATCCGAAGCCACGCAAAAAACAAAGTCAGTCGCTAACAAACTGTTGTTTGAAGTTTTTAAGTAATTGTCTAGGAACCCAGCAGCAGTAACTTGCGAGAGGGTATTGTTTGCAGCATACAAGCGACCCATTCTTGGAATAACTTCATTGTTTTCACCTGCAAAGTTTAATAAAAGTGTAACCACGGCTTGAGTTGTCATTTTAGATCTCCTTATCGATCAGCTAGGCGAAGCATCACTTCTTGTAATGCCTTGTTGTTTTTTAACTTCTGAAACGTAACTTCGTATTGACTCTTACATTCCTTACACATTTTGTCATCTTTTGTATGGTTATAGAACCTACCGCAATACTTGCATTTGCTAGACATATTTAAACCCCATTCCATGACATGATTTGCATTTGTTAGACTGCCCACAATCAGAAATAGGTGAGATATAAAAAGTTCCACGACCATCACATTCTTTGCAAACCTTGCGTTCAGGTGTTTTTAATTCCATTTTGGCATATAAATAAGCTATATGCTCTCTCATGTCATCAATGATTCTAGCCATTGCCGCATTCTCAGAATGTAAGTTTTTTTGCATAGTCATGAAATCAATCTTCATAAACTTCAATTCATCTTCGACAGTCTCTTTCTTCAATTAAAAAATCCTCATCACTGGGTTAAACATGTTTTCGTGCTTCGTACCACCGAATTTATCTTGCGCTACTTGGTCGCTAGCAATCTCTAAGCAACCATAACCTAGGGCGTCCATTGGGTGAGATGACATATTCTTTGTGGGCTTGTCCTTGTAACGCTCCTCACCTGATACCGCAACCCGGGCATAAACATACTTCTTCACAAAGCCTTTGAAGAGTGTAGGACAATTCTTTTTATCAAGTAACAACGCAGGTTTTCCATCAACCATGCGATTCAAGAAGTATCTAACTGCTCCAAGTCTTGGCTCTAAATCATTGGTTCGTGCGGCATTAGTAGCAATCTGTAATGAATTAAGCTCACCTATACAAGACATTTCCTCATGAATCTGATCGCGCGCATTACCTGCCGGGTCTGCTACAGACATTCCAATTTGGCAATAGGGGAAATCCTTGCGTAAGTTAGGGATTACCACCATTTCGGCAAAGGTTCTAATTCCCAAACCATCACTCACATATTCTTTGAGAATAAGTAATTGGCCTCTTGCTGAAAGTTGCAATACCACACAAGCAGGTGTTAAACCGAAATCCCAGCCCAATATGAGCTTTTCGCCTTGAATGGCTTCTAAGGTATCAACTGCGTGTACATCCGCGTTAAACTCAGGATAAACGCGCTTATCGAAGCCTACCGCTCCATATTCCCCGAGACAAAATACCTTAATGAACTCTTGAGACTGTCCACTTGCTAAGTTTTCGTAGTAATGATGGGGCAAATGTCCGGCATTATCAGCATCAGGGTTTCGTCTCCACTGATTATCTTTGTTCTTAATCAATCCGGGTGGCTGTTTAAAGAGTATGTGATTGTCGGCGCAATTCTCTTCAAAGTCTTTGAATATCCAATGGTCATCTTCCGGTGGGTTAGTATCGGCTATAATTCCAGACCAATACGGTTCTTTGCAGAATGCCTTTGATGGGTAACGGTTAACCCGTCCTTTCATGTGGGCAAGTGCTGCTTTTGGCACCTCGGAAAGCTCATTGATATAGCATCCTGTTAGCTCCAAAGACTTAATCTTTCGCACGTCTTCGGGTCTGTCTAATGCGATAAAAAGTAATTCAAGCTCAACAATTCCTTTTCCATCGTTAAAGGTGTGTTCGTAGGTAAGCATGGGCTTTTGGCGTTTGCGGATATCTCCGAGTTCATCAAACCATGCGAGCCAAGTAGCTAGGGTTGTGGTTGCAAGCTCGCCAGAAGTGTTTCGCACAATTCCCCACCTGCTTCGTCTTCTACCGTTATTCCATACAGGCACTTCACAGGCTCGCTTAACGATTTCTGCAATTGATAGCGTAGATTTGCCACTTCCATAAGGCCCCATAATGACGCGGACAAATTGATCGCTGTCATGAAAAATAGCACCTGTGGCAGTTGGAACATAAATTTTATCTTGCTCATGCGCATGAATAATCATCCTATCGGGTAGAATCGTGAGTTGTTTCTGAGTACCTTTGTTAATCCCGGCCTCATACTCGTTGAATGTTTTTAATAGTTCAGCAGCAGATCGAATCATTTCTCTAATATCCTTCTAGGTGCAGGAGTCTTATAGTTTGGATTCTCTCGAATGTTTTCTTGCGTGGTGAATCGAACGCCGCATTTGATACACTCTCGGCGTCTAACGATTTTATTTAGCCTATCATCCCGTTTCGTTTCCACCACGCGAGAATCAGGATAGCTACAACTGTGACATTGCATCTATTTCCTTATCCCTCGAAGTGTACGAACTAGGATTGAGATAGCAGGTACAGAGAATCGTTTTTTTGGCTTCTTCGCATCATGCGCATAGGTATCAGCCAAAGGATCACGTTCATAAGATGGTGCCGTCTCATGCTCTTTTTTCTTCTTTATCTTCTCGACCCACGT
>Ga0210395_10000370_pt1 | contig 35407 bp, 37 predicted proteins | sample IncBWH4OmetaG_FD_150861 | JGI IMG/M metagenome (GOLD analysis project Ga0210395, IMG submission 150861) | Forest soil microbial communities from Barre Woods Harvard Forest LTER site, Petersham, Massachusetts, United States - Inc-BW-H-4-O ... | reverse complement strand
TCCACTCGACGACCTCGCCGCGGGTGAACTCCAGGGCCTGGGCGACGGCCGAGGGGAAGTTGATGTACCACTGCTGACTGTCCTTACGCTGGATGAGTTGAACCTTGGTGGGGAATCCCATAAGGCACCTCCTGATATCTAGTCATATAACTAGATACAAAGAAATGCAAGAAACCGCCAGTGGAGTTGTTGCGGATTCACAACGGGGGAGGAGCACCTTCCGAACTAGTCAAAGGGCCAAACACGAGGGGGAGGGGCAAGCCCCTCCCCTACAAGTTTTTTGGCGGAGAGCTAGCGGGAAAGTTGATTTTCGCCGAGTTTTTTGAGGCGGTCGCGGAGACGGCGCTGGAGCGGCGTCGGAGTATTGGGGTTGAACGCGACGAGATACCAAAGTGGCTGACTGCGATCCTTGCTTAGCCAGGTCAGCGTGCCTGCGTCGGCATTCGGATGGCGCGCGACATTCTCGCGAATCGCGCCGTAAGGATGCTTGGCGAGTTTGTTCAAAGTCTTGGCGTTGGCGCGTGGATGCTCGCTGATCAGGCGCAGCAAATAGAAATCTTCCTCGGGAGCCTGCTTGACGAGTTTTTCAAGCATTTCCGGCTTGGCATCGGCACTGAGAACAAGGCCGATTTTTTCGTCCCATGCCGTGTTGATTTGGTTTAGCTCGCGGGTGCGCGCATGGATCAGGTCTTCCAGAATGCGGCGCTCCTGCTGCAGGCGGGCGATCGGCAAGTCCGTACCTTCGAGCGAATCGAGGACGCGCAGCAGATGCTGCCGCTCACCGAAGACGATTTGCGAGGTGCGCGTCACCCCGCCTTTCTCTTTTTCCTTGTGCTGCACCAGGTCGGATCGTCGCATTGTCAGATTGCTCCAGCCGAATCGTTTCCCGAGTTCGCCGCGGGGCCGGACTACCTGCCGCAAAACCCCCGGATGGCACCACGCGGAGCGGGCTAAAGGCCTCCTGGTGGCTTCAGCGGATTATGTTCCGTGCACCGCATACGGTAAAGTTTGGTGCGTGTTGTATGTGCCCGATGTGCAACCGTCTGCCGGGCTGGCCAAAGCGTGCGAACTGACAAGGACTGCTATCCATGAATGCATTTGATGAGCACAAGGAAGAGCTGGAACACTTTGAGCAGATGTACGGGCGCGAGCGCGGTCGGCTGGCCGTGTCGCTGGACCGCATGACAAATGCGCTGGTGCTTGTCGGACAACACGGGGTCTATTGCACCAGCCAGCGAAACCCGATGGTGCCTGCGATGGATTTGCGGATGATCACGCAGGAACTCGAGCACGCGAAGCAGCTTGTGCAAGCCGTCATGGAAGAATTGAAACGCGCGAGAGAAGGACGAAATTAAGAGGCCAGCTGACGCGCCCGCTTGGAGAAAGCAATTTCGCGACCCACGGTCCGGGCGCGGCTAAGCCAGGATTCGATCCCTCAGTCCGCCGTAGGCGATTGCTTGGACGAGTTTTTTTGCATACATTCCGTAGGGGAATCCGAGTTCAATCCGGCTTGCCTCATCCAGAGTTTCTAATTGGCTTGCGGAGAGCGTCACGTCAAAGCTCGCGAGATTATCCTGCAACTGAGAAAGCTTTCGCGCGCCGAGGATGGGGATAACTGGCACGGGGCGATAACGAAGCCACGCCAGAGCGACCTGCGCCATGCCGCGACCAATCTCATCGGACACGGACTTAACCGCCGCGACGACGCGCTGGGTGAGTTGTGGCTCTGGCATGAATTCTTTCGACATTTCGCTATTCATACGGCCCTGCTCGGAGGAACCGTGTCCGTGGTACTTGCCGGTCAGCACGCCACCAGCCAACGGCGACCACGCCGTCAAGCCAAGGTTCAAGGCCTTGGCCATGGGGACCAACTCGCGCTCGACGGTTCGCTCGAGCAGACTGTATTCGATCTGCAAACCAACGAAGGGCGACCACCCTCGCAATTGGGCAAGAGTATTCGCTTGGGCGATCCACCAGGCCGGAGCGTCCGAGATGCCGACGTAGAGCACCTTGCCTTGGCGCACCAAATCATCCAGTCCGCGCATAACCTCTTCGACAGGTGTGATCTGGTCCCAGATGTGGACCCAGTAAAGATCGATATAGTCGGTTTGCAGCCGTTTGAGGCTCGCTTCCACTGCTTGCGACATATTCTTGCGGTGATTGCCGGCGGCATTCGGGTCCGTGCCCGGAAAGGCGTTGGAGTATTTGGTCGCCAGAACGACGCTCGGACGATGGTCCTTAATGAATTCGCCGAGGAACGACTCACTCGTCCCGTTCGTGTATATATTCGCGGTGTCGATGAAGTTGCCTCCGGCTTCGCGGAAAGCCTCGTACACTTTGCGGGCCTCGTCCTTGGCCGCGCCCCAACCCCAGTCTTCGCCAAAGGTCATGGCGCCGAGCGCTGCTTCGGAAACTCGAAGGCCGCTGCTGCCCAAAAGCCGGTATCGCATAGGAATCTCCTTTTTTGTCGCCTACGAGGTCCTCATTTGGATGAGGGACGCGCCTCCCAGGCTACAGGATAAAGCGCGAGGCGAAGTGCGTTGAGGGATCAGGAAGTAATCAAAAACGGGTTGGTGTTGCGCTCCAGGCCGATGCTGGTCAAACGACCGTGTCCCGGATAAACGACTGTTTCGTCGGGCAATTGCATCAGCTTGCCGCGAAGCGAATCCGTGATCTGGTCCATTGAACCGCCCCACAGATCGGTGCGGCCGATGCTGCCGGCAAAAAGCGTGTCGCCCGCGAAAAGGCGAGGAGCAGGAATGGTGACGGAGCCGGCGTCCTTCGGCAGATAGAGGCACACACTACCCGGCGTGTGTCCGGGGGTGTGCATGACGTTCGCCTGGAATGAACCCCAACTCAGCGCGTCACCCTCTTTCAAAAGCTGGTCCACTTCCGCGATTTCCGGCGTGGGTACGCCGAGGAACGCGGCTTGCACTTCCATCCCTTGATAGAGCGGCAGATCGTCGCGATGCATCAGGATGGGCGCGCCGGTGTATTGACGAAGTTTGCTGAGACCGCCCACGTGATCGATGTGAGCATGGGTGCTGACGATGGCCTTCACCGTAAGTCTGTGCCTGCCAAGCAACTCCAGAATGCGCGTGACTTCGTCGCCCGGATCGATCACCAGCGCTTCGCGGCTGACTGGGTCTCCGATGATCGAACAATTGCATTGCAGCATTCCCACTGGAATAGTGATGTGGATGAGTCCTTGCGAAACGGCGTCGAAGGTGGGCACGGCGTCGGTCATAAGGTGGAAGTATATCATTGCGTCCGGCGGATTCAGGTACGCTGAGCACGCTGGCCCGCTCTCACTTTGCTAAGCTGATAGTGGAAGGGGACGCATGAAGACCGAAGAAACCGGCAGAGCGCTCGAAACGCCTCTTGCGGCTTTGCACAAAAGCGCCGGCGCGATCATCGGAACGTGGTTCGGTTGCGCGTTGCCGGACCGTTGGACTGATCCGCGAGAAGAGGAAGAGTTTGCGCGCAAGAGCGTTGCCCTGGTCGACAAGAATTACCGTGCGTATCTTTCGTTTACGGGGCCGGATCGGGTGCGTTATTTGAACGCCATCCTGACGAATAACATCAAGGATCTTCGGCCGGGCCAGGGGAACGTGTCGCTGATGCTGAATCCACAGGGACACATTCTCGCGGAGATCGAGACGTATGCGCTGGCGGAGAGTTTGTTTTGTGTTTCGTACGCGATGATTCGCGAGCGGCTTATCGAAGCGATCGAGAAGTACATCATCATGGATGATGTGACGCTGACCGATGAATCGCATCGCTATGGGACGCTGGCGATCGAGGGACCAAAGGCGGCGACCGTCGCTCGGGAACTTACGGGGGTAGATCTTTCGACGCTCGTGGAGCTAGGCCGCGTCGAATGCGCGGTCGGGTCAATTCCCTGCTGGATCACAAAGCGCTCTCCGGGCGGTATCACGAGTTGCGAGTTTTTGGCCGAGCGGGAATCGATAGCGAATCTTTGGCAGATTATTTTGGTAAGCGTCAAGAAGCATGACGGTGGATCAATGGGCTACGCGGCTTTGAGCGCGCAGCGGCTTGCGCAAGGCATGCCATGGTTCGGGTACGACTTCGGCGAAAAACAGATCCCGCATGAGGCAGGCTTGCAGGACAGCCACATCAGTTACACGAAGGGCTGCTACACGGGCCAGGAGATTGTGGAACGCATACGCTCGCGCGGGCAAGTCAACCGGCGGAGAGTCGATCTTATTTTTGACGGCCCAGGCGTTCCGGCTACCGGTGAAGCATTGACCGTGGACGGAAAAGAAGCGGGATTCGTTACGCGCGCTGCGATCCCCTCCTTTTTGCCCCACGCGATTGGGATGGGATATGTCCGCAAAGAGCACAACGCTCCCGGAAGCCATCTGAACTGGTCCGGAGGAACGGCGGTCGTCTCAAAATTCCCCGATACTCTTTTCGCAGCGGAGCAAGCCTCGAAAACGGGAGCAACCCCACCCGAGTGATTCAATCACCACCTTATTCGTCGACGGTGAGCTTTCCCTTCATGCGCCCGTGACCGAGGCCGCAAAATATCGAGCACTCGAATCTATAAGTCCCGGGTTGTTCGGCTACGAATTCGAGCGTGCCGTCCGCGCCCTTCACAACTTTACCGGTGTCGTTCTTGCCTTCAAAGCGAAGGCCTGGAGGACCGTCCTTTCTGGCGCCTTCGGCAAACGCATCTATTTTTATCCCGTGCTCTTTGTCAACGGAATGCAATTTCAGCTGGACTCGAGTGCCCTTTTTGACCTGAATCTCTGCTGGGGAGAACGCGTACCTGTCGCCACTCATTTCAATCACTTGTACAGCGGGAGAGGTGGCGCTCTCCTGATGGTATGGCGCTGCCAGCGCGCTTCCGACCGCAAAAAGTGCGGCATGGCAGAACAACATATTCCTGGTGTTGCGCATTCGCTCCTCGGCAGGGCATTTGATGAGACTGAAACCAAGGTCGAGATGCAAGTATGCACTTGAGTGTTGTCAACCCAACGGAAATGATTGAGGCGTGAGGACCATTAGTCAAATTCACGGCGCGGGGCGGTTTGCTGAAAGCCCACGCGGCCAACGGTAATTTCAGCTTTAAGATAATTTTCCCCTTTGATCGGGCAGGCGGCGAGGCGGCGAAGCATGGCTATCTGCCCGATGTGTGTGAGTGCGTCCGCGATTGGCCCTTGGAAGAGTCCTTCGGCTGAAGCGCGGAGAGGTTCCGGGGAAGCGAGATAGTCATCAAAATTCTTCAGCGCGCTGAAGAACCTTGCGACCTCGGCGTCCCATGCGAGCGGCTTGGAGTCGTGCCAGGCGGCTTCACCCTTGGCCATCGAAAGGGCCCAATCGAAAAGATCGCCCATGTGCGCGAGGACATTCGCCGGCGTACGAGGGCTGTCGCCAAGCGTAAATGTCGCGAACGATTCGGGGGCGCCGCGCAGAGCCTTTCCGCCGCGATAGGCGACCGTGGCCACGGTGTGGCGAAGAAGCTGACGTGCTGGATCAGCGGGTGCCGACATGGCGATCAAATCTCCCTCTCTGGGCGAATGAAAACTACCGCTTAGTATAAACGCGGACGTAATCGACTAGCATCGTTTGCGGAAACTTGGTGGAGGCGTCAGGTGGCCCGGGCCAATCGCCACCTACCGCTAAATTGAAAATGATGAAGAACGGATGGTCGAAAACCCATTTGCCGCCAGCAGGCCATTCGGAAGAATGAAACGTAGCGTAGAGATTGGAGTCGACGTAGAAACGGATCATGTCCGGTTCCCACTCGACGGCGTAAATATGAAAGTCGCTCGCAAAGCTCTGGCCAGACCGAAGTTTGAAGATGGAGGTCAGGTCGCTAGTTGGTCCCGCGGTGCTGGGACCATGCAGGGAGCCGTGGACCGTTCCGGGTTCCTTGCCGACATTTTCCATGATGTCGATCTCGCCACACTTCGGCCAACCGGCCGAGGGAATGTCTTCGCCCAGCATCCAGAACGCGGGCCACATCCCCTGTCCTTCTGGGATTTTTATGCGTGCCTCGAAACGGCCGTAGGTTTGCGTGAAAAGATTTTGCGTTTTGAGGCGGGCGGAGGTGTAGTCGCGCGTGATGCCGTCAGCGGCGGTATACGTTTCCTTTTGTGCGGTGATGACGAGATTGCCTTTTTCGATGTGGGCGTTTTCCTTGCGGTTGGTGTAGGACTCGAGCTCGTGGTTGCCCCAGCCTCTGCCGCCGAGGTCGTAAGTCCATTTGGTGGAATCGGGGGAAGAGCCGTCTGGGGCCGAGAATTCGTCGCTCCAAACCAGCGTCCATGGAGAGGCGGGAATCGGCAGAGGAGGCAGAATTGGGTCTCGAAAAACGAAAACCCCACATCCGCAGACGAGGAGTACTAAAGAGAGGAGAGCCGCCGATAGAACGCGAGACTGCTTCGCCGTGAAGTTCGACATGCAGGTAAGTACAAAGGCACAGAGTGAAGTTTGTGCTACTTAATCGAGATTCAGGGCGCGCTTGAAGGAACCCTTCTCGTTATCGATTTTCTTCTGGAGTTGGAGGATGGCGTAGAGGACAGCCTCGGGACGCGGCGGGCAGCCGGGGACGTAGACGTCGATGGGAATCACCTGGTTGCAGCCTTGCACGATGGCGTAGTTGTTGAACACGCCGCCGGAGGTGGCGCAGGCGCCCATGGAGATGACCCACTTGGGCTCGGGCATCTGATCGTAAAGTTGGCGAATAACGGGAGCCATTTTTTGCGAGAGGCGGCCGGCGACGATCATTAAATCGGCTTGGCGCGGCGAGGGGCGGAAAACTTCGGCGCCGAAACGGGCGACGTCAAAACGCGCAGCAGCCATGGACATCATTTCAATGGCGCAGCAAGCGAGGCCGAAACCGAGAGGCCAGATGGAGCTTTTGCGCGCCCAATTCACGGCTTTATCGAGCGTGGTGAAAATGATGCCTTCGTCTTCGAGCAGGCTGCCGAAGTCGTCGGGCTTGGTGAGTGTGACGTGCTTGCCGAGCGATGTGCTCATAATGTCCTATTCTACCATCATTTTCACAAAGCCATGCGCAGGACACAAATACAGCGCGACTGGCTTTTCCCCGACCGCTACGTCAATTCGTAATCGGCTGATGAGGCCGATTTTGTACGACGGGTATACGCGACAACCGAGCCGGGCCAAAGCGTGGTATTTTCGCCGGTGCGCGGGTCCTGATACCAGCTGCGGCAGCCGCCGGATTGCCACACGGTACCTTCGAGGCGACGGTAGATGTCGGCGACAAATTGTTTCTGCGTTTCCGGGCGGACTTCGAGGACACGCTTCTTGCGGCGCTTCATAAGCGCGAGACAGCTCATCACGTAACGGACCTGGGCTTCGATCATCAGAACGACCGAATTGTGGCCGAGGCCGGTGTTGGGGCCGAGAAGCAAAAACAAATTCGGAAAGCCGGCGACGGTCACGCCGAGATACGCGCTCATGCGTTCTCGCCAGGCGTCGTGAATTTCCACCCCGCCGCGGCCGACGAGGCGAATCCCGATCAGCGGCTCGGTGGCGCGAAAGCCCGTGCCAAAGATCAAGACGTCGACCGGGCGCTCGACGCCATCGGCTGTGACAATGCTGTGCTCGCGCACTTCCGCGATGCCGTCCGTGACCAATTCGACGTTGGGCCTTGTTAGCGCGGGATAGAAATCATCCGAGACGAGGACGCGTTTGCAACCCAGTTCGTAATTAGGTTTCAAAGCCGCCCTCAGTTTTGGATCGCGGACTTGTTTCTCCAGTTGATGTGTTGCGATTTCCGTCGCTTTCCTGCGAACGAAACGATTGCCGAGGAAACCGAGGACGCGAAACTCCTGCCGCCAGAAAATAAGCTGCCGGAACGCCCGCATGATCAGCGGGAAGCGCCGAAATCTCTGCTTCCATTTTTCCGCGATGGCGAAATCCATGCGCGGCACAATCCACGGCGGAGTGCGCTGGAAAAGGTAAAGCTTGCCCACGCGAGGAGCGATCTGCGGGACAAACTGGATGGCGCTTGCACCCGTGCCTACAACGGCTACGTTCTTACCTCCCAGATCGACACTATGATCCCAAGTGGAGGAATGAAATGCCGGGCCTGCAAACCGGCCAATTCCCTTAAGCTCGGGATAGTGCGGGACGTGCAAGCCGCCGATACCAGAGACGATTAAACGCGCGCGGATGCGCATGCCTTCAGCGGTCACGTGCCAAGCAGCTTCCGCTTCATCCCAAATCGCTTCGTGAAAGCGCGTATTCAAGCGGATGTTCGAAGCAATTTCGTAGCGCTCGACGCAACGCTTCAAATAGTCGTGGATCTCCTGCTGGCCGGGATACATGCGCGACCAGCCGGGCGACGGCTCGAAAGAAAAAGAATACAGATGCGACGGAATGTCGCACGCGCAGCCAGGATAACGGTTGTCGTACCAGGTCCCGCCAATGTCGTCGCTCTTCTCAATCAGCAGAAACGAATTCCTCCCAGCTTCGCGGAGCTTGATGGCCATGCAGAGTCCGGAGAAGCCGCCGCCGATGATGAGCACATCGACAGCGATCTCTTCCGGCCGAGCGGCTTGCTCGTTGTTTTCGCTCATCAGGCTTCACGCACCGTGCTCAATGCGCCGGGAGCCACAAGCTTGTGCAAAAACTCCGCGCTCTCGCGGAGGGATTGTCGCGCTTCCGGAATGCGATGCGGCGCAAGCTGCCAAGCGTGCGGCACCACGGGCCACACTTTCAGTTCGACTCGCACACCTGCGGACCGAGCGCGTTCCGCGAGTCGCGTGGAGTCGTCGCGCAGAACTTCATCCGCGCCCACGTGAATTAGAAACGGAGGAAGCCCGGCGAGGTCGGCATAGAGCGGAGAGGCAAGAGGATTACGCGGGTCCATCTCTCCCAGATAATAGCGCGCACTGAGACCGATGTCTGGTCCATGAAACATGGCGCAGCGAACCGCATTCGTAAGAATGGATTCGCCGGTGGCAGCGAGATCGGTCCAGGGCGAAAACAGAGCAGCTCCAGCAGGAAGTGGATTCCCTTTGTCGCGAAGCTCAAGCAGAAGAGAGAGCGCGAGACCGCCGCCGGCAGAGTCGCCGGAAACCACGATTTGCGCCGGCGAATATCCCTCGCCGAGGAGACCTCGATAAGCGGCAACTGCATCGTCAACCGCAGCGGGAAACTGATTTTCCGGCGCGAGACGATAGTTCGGCGCGAGAACGCGAAATCCCTGGCGCGCAAACGCCACCGTGATCGGGCGATGCGATTCCGCCGAACAGCCAAAATAGCCGCCGCCATGCAAATACAAGAGAACAGCGCTTGCAATACCTTTTCCTTCGACCCACTCGCCGGAAACGCCACCGATTTTCGCCGGACGAATCTGAACGTCAGCGGGCACTCGATAAGGATCGGGCTGAAGAATCTTGCGCGCGACGCGGTAATCCCGGACGCCGCGGAGTCTTCGCTTAACTCTCCATTTGACAATTTGTACGGCGAGATGAGCCTGCCAGCTAGCCATGTTCTGTGCGTTCCGTTTTTTCGCGCGCGAGATGCGGAGAGAATAGCAGAGTTCTCTCCCGAATAGGCTACACAGCGAGGACGACTTTGCCGAATTGCGAGCCTGCTTCGAGATAGGCATGAGCCGCGGCGGCTTCTGCAAGCGGAAAAACGCGATCGACGATGGGCTTAAAGCGGCCTGCGGCAACGAGTTTCATAACTGTCAGTAGCTCCGATTTGGCTCCCATGTAGGAGCCAAGCAATGAGAGCTGTCGGCTGAACAAAAATCGCAGATCGATCTTGGCGTCATAGCCAGTGGTTGCTCCGCAAGTCACCAAACGGCCGGCGAGGGCCAGGCTTGTCACGCTCTCGTCCCACGTGGCGGTGCCAACGTGTTCAAAGACTACATCTACGCCACGCTTGTTCGTAATGCGGCGTATTTCTTCGCGGATTTTTTGCGTTTTGTGGTTGATGACGTAATCCGCGCCGAGTTCACGCGCTTTCGCCAGTTTCTCGTCGGTACCGGCGGCGGCAATCACGCGCGCGCCGAAGAACTTGGCGACTTGAATCCCAGCGCTGCCGACGCCGCTGCCCGCTCCGAGAATCAGCACGTCTTCCCCCGGCTGAAGTTCGGCGCGTGCGACGAGCATGTGCCACGCCGTCTGAAAAACGAGCGGGATGCTGGCCGCTTCTTCAAACGACAGGTTTTCGGGATACGGCATGCAATTCACTTCCGGACAGCGGACAAATTCGGCGCAGCCGCCATCTATCATGTAGCCCAAATTGGTGAATTGGCGGCAGCGATTGTCGTGACCGGAAATGCACGCAGCACATTTGCCGCAAGTCACGCCCGGCGCGACTGCAACCTTTTGACCGACCTTGACCGTAGTTACGTCCGCGCCGATTTGCGCAATTTCGCCGGCAACGTCGCTCCCCGGAATGTGCGGCAATGGTATCGGCACATTAGGCAGACCGCCGCGCACCCACAGATCGAGCCGATTCAGCGCACAAGCTTTGACGCGCACAAGCACTTCACTCGCGCGGACAGTAGGTTCCGGCGCATCCTCATACTTCAAAACATTTGGCCCACCGTGCTGATGGAATCGAATGGCCTTCATTGCGCCCCCTGATTTGGTTCGAGAATCGCAAGGTAACATCCTGATGACATAGTGTCCAGAAAGCGGTCGCATAAACCTCACGCGGATTGACACCACCAATGGTCAGCCGTAGGCTGAGGGCTGAGGCAAAACTTGGACCTCTTCGAAGAAATCGTGAGAATGCGGCGCGCGGGGCAGCGCGGAGCGCTGGCGACGATCGTACACACGAACGGCTCGATTCCGAGTTACGAAAGTTCGCGGATGCTTGTGCGCGACGATGGCTCGATTGCAGGAACGATCGGCGGAGGCTGCGTCGAAGCCGAAGTATGGGCCGCCGCCAAGGAAGTGATGCATAAAGAGGCGCCGCGCAAAATGGTCTTCAACTTGAACAATGAGGCGACCTACGACAACGGCCTTATTTGCGGCGGCACGCTGGAAGTTTTCGTAGAACCTATTCTGCCGCAGCCTATTCTTTGTCTTTTTGGAGGCGGTCACGTTTCGATGGCGGTGGCCAAAGCAGCCAGCGCCGCGGGATTTGGCATTGCGGTCGTCGACGACCGCGAAGCCTTCGCGAATCCCGAACGCTTTCCCATGGCGCAGGAAATCTACCCGACATATGAAGACGCCTTCGAGAAAATCCGGCCGAATGCCGCCAGCTACCTGATTATCGTCACGCGAGGCCATAAGGAAGACATGCGCGTGCTCGGCTGGGCCGTCCGCACGCCCGCGCGTTACATCGGCATGATCGGCAGCAAGCGCAAAGTGCTTTCGGTCTACAAAGCTCTGGAGAACGACGGCTATCGCCCGGAGGAATTTCAGCGCGTTTACGCGCCGATGGGGCTGGAGATTGGCGCACTCGCGCCGGAAGAAATCGCCATCAGCATCGTGGCCGAACTGATTGCCGTTCGGCGCAACGCCGAATCGACCGCGCACAAAAAATTAAATTACGAACCGCGGCCTGCACTGACGGAACGCTGAAATCTGAAAGAGGGGGCATGCTCGCTGCCATCATCCTCTCGGGCGGCGCATCGCGCCGGATGGGCTCGCCAAAAGCGCTGCTATCCTACCAAGGCCGTCCCTTCCTCGAACATTTGCTGGACGTGGCGCATCATCCCAAAATCGGGGCCCGCCGGATTGTGCTGGGAGCCGATGCGGACCCCATTGCCAAAGAAGTGGATCTGGCTCCGGGTGAAATCGTCATCAATGAGGAATGGGAAAAAGGCCAATTGAGTTCGCTACAGACGGCGCTGAGGAGCCTCCCTCCGCAAACCGATGGCGTGCTTCTTCTTCTGATCGATCATCCGCTCATCAGTTCGACGCTTGTCGGCGAATTGATCGAAACCTTCTATAATTCCCGAAAGCCAATCGTCTTGCCTGTGTACGAAGGGCGCAGAGGACATCCCGTTATTTTTTCCTCGGCGTTGTATGAAGAGCTCCTGAATGCGCCGCCTGAAACTGGAGCGCGATCCGTCGTCTGGGCGCATTCCGCCGAGGTACAGATCGTGCAGACGAACGAAGAAGGCTGCGTGCTTAATCTGAACGATCCGGACACCATGCATAAAGCTCTTGGCGGTTGATCATCCTTTCGCCGGCTGGCAACAGCATAAAATCAGAAGAGGCAAAAGATTGCGTGGATCTCGATAAACGGAAAAGCCGGCGCAACTGGTCGATTTTCCTTGGCCCGCTGTTTCTTTTCGCCGCCATTTACTTCTACAACCAAACAGGCATGAGCCGGCGCTCCACCGCCAACTGGCAATACGATCATCGAACAAGAATCGGAAATCTTCCGCTTTCTCTCTCGGACTACTATTTCGTCGTCGCGATTTTTTGCGGCGTGTGTGGCGTGATCTATTTCGTACTGAGCAATGTGGCCCGCCGTCCCATGGAAATTCTCCTGGGATACGCTCATTTTACAGTATCGATAATCACCATTGCGCGCGTCGCTTCCTACATCGCGGGCGCCGTGCCCGCCGACCCGCTCGAACCGGTTCCTCCGCAATATTGGTCCGTGTTTCTGTCAGCTCAAGTCTTATTCGTGCTTTACATTGCTTGGGCTATGTTCAGTTCTCCGCCCAAGGAGTAGACGGAATCGCTTCGCGGCGCGTTTTGTAGCGGGTTGGCGAGCTCTCAGGGCAATTTCGCCAGCAACAGTCGGAGGGCGTCGGTGGCAAGCTGCGCGCCGTGAAACGTTGCCACCGGCAAACCGCCCAAAGCTGCCGAAATCGTTTCCGCGGAAATCGAACGGGCAGCCGCGACCGCGCAGCCCGTAAGGCGCTCGGTTAAAAAAGATGCGCAGGCGATCGAGGTCGTGCAACCGCGGCACAGAAAGCGTGCTTCAGTGATCGCTCCGTTTTCAACGCGAACGGCGAGCTCGAGGATGTCGCCGCAGACCGGATTCGTGGCTTGCACTTCGACGGTGGCATTGGCCAGCTTGCCTGCGTTGCGCGGATTCCTAAAGTGGTCCAGGACCAATTCGCTGAACATGGTGCTATCGTAGCTCAAGTCGCACGGCGCTTCTTACAACTCGGTTGGACTGCCCCACGCCTGACCTGCAATTCTTATTTCAACGCGGGGAATTTCCACTCCGCGTATTCGCCACTCTCGCCGGCAGGTATTTTTTCTCCACCGAAGCAACCACGACGTAGTTTGGATCGACCATCTCCGTCAGATGAATCTTGCCGACTTTTGAAAGAAGCTCGTACGCATCCAGCTCGGAGAGTCCGTAGTCCGCGTGAATCCACGCCACCAGCTCGGTAAACGCGATTCGCACTGCGTCATCCACCGGACGGTAGATGCCCGTCGTCATGATTTCTTTTTCGTTCTCGAACCTCGGCCAGCCCGTGCTGTGTTTTTTAACCACGTCAAATTGCAGCCGCACGCGCATCGGCACTTCAATAGCGCTGCCGGCAACTTCGCCGTCGCCCATCGCGGCATGGCCGTCGCCAAAATAAAAGAGCGCGCCCGCTACATTCACCGGCAGATACAACGTGTTGCCGGCGCTCACTTCCGGCGCGTCCATATTTCCGCCGAATTCCGCCGGAACGATCGAACTGCGCGCTTCGCCATTGGCCGGCGCAACGCCGATGCACCCGAGAAACGGATGCATTGGAATTTTCACCTTAAAGCCAGAGTCGAGCGCCTGAAACGTGGCGGTGTTGTCGGCGTGGTCGACCGGGTAAAACCAAATCTTTTCCGGCAGCGGCTCCTTCTCGAGAACGGGTGTGTAATGAGTCGAATTAATCGCTCCAAATCCTGGAGAAAAAACACCAACGCCTTGATTGCCGTCGACCTGCAAGTCGAGAATTCGCACTACCAGCGTGTCTCCCGGCTCTGCTCCTTCAATGAAGAAAGGCCCCGTTAGAGGATTGTCGCCCTTGGCCATGGCGGTCGTATCGCCGGGTTTCTGAATGCCGTTGCCAAAGCAATCCAGCGAATTCGCATCAAGAATATTTCCGGGCCGCAGCCGCCCTACCGGCGGCGCGACACCGAAGACGTACTTCACGTTGTCGATTGCACCCTGGTAATGCACCACCTCCGCCGCTGAAGAAGCCGGCACGTTCTGGGCAACCGCACCTGCGGCTAAGCAGGACACCAGAAAAAAGGCCATAATTACACGCACAAAATACCTCCCTAGAAACATCGGCGCAAAGTCCAACACAATCCATCCATGGAGTCAATCTGCGAGCACCGGCTGCACACATCGGACTCCCGCTTTGCTATCCTCTTTGTGAAATGAATAGGGCCATTGGCCGGAGCCGGCTTCGCATCGTTTCTCTCGCACCGAGCGCCACATCCATTCTTTGCGCTGTCGGTGCAAAGAAGTTCCTCGTAGGTGTTACGAAATGGTGCGCTGACGTCGCGCCTGTTCACGCCTTGCCAAAACTTGGCGACTGCTGGCACATGGAATCCCTGGATGACATCTTGAGACTGAAGCCCTCCCTTGTCATCGGCTCGGTCCCCTACAAACAAGAAACCCTAGCGAAACTTCTGGAGCACCCGCTCAGCTTCCTGGCAACCAATCCGCGAACGCTGGCGGATATTGAGAATGACATTCGCATGCTGGGCCGGATCGCCAACCGCACGGCGCGAGCCGAACGTCTGGTCAGCAAAATGCGGCAGGACTTTGCTTCAATCGCGAAGAAGGTCCACATGGCCAAAAGAAAATTGCGCGTTTACTGCGAAGCGTGGCCGAACCCACGCATCAGTTCCCCGCCGTGGGTCGCGGAACTCGTGAATATCTGCGGCGGAGCGATGGTTCTGCCTCCTGGCCAAAAAGTGAGCGATGAGCAGGTCGCGCAAGCGCGGCCGGAGGTGATTGTCCTCGCCTGGGCAGCCACCGGCGACAAAGCCAAGCCCCAAAATTCCTACCAGGTCGCCGCCTGGAAGGATGTCCCCGCTATCCGGGAGAAGCGCGTCTACGTTATGCGCGATGAATTGCTCAATACTCCCGGGCCGCCGCTCGTCGCCGGAGCCAAACAATTGTTCCGCATCATCCAAGAAGCCGCCGCAAAGGACAACAGGCGATGAGAGTCGTCGTAACTGCAATTATCGAACGCAGCGACCGCCGCTTCCTTATCGGCCAGCGCCGGCGGGACGACACTTCTCCTCTCAAATGGGAATTTCCCGGCGGAAAAATCGAGGAAAGCGAAACGCCGGAAGCTGCTTTAGCGCGTGAGCTGCAAGAAGAATTGGGCGTTACCTTGGAAAAATGCGCGGAAATTGGCCGCACTCGCCATAAATATAGTTTGGCAGCCGAGGAATTGGAAATTCGCTTTTACGCTGCCAGCATCAAGGAAGGCAAAATCACACCAAACGAGTTCGAGCAAATCGCCTGGGTTCTACCCAAAGAACTAGGCAATTACGACTTCCTGGCCGCAAACTCCGAACTCATCGCGCAGCTCGCGACCGGCCGGCTTAAGCCCGCGGAATTTCTCAGTGAAACTCGACGCAACTCGCCGCGCTCCCGTTAAGGCAGGTCGTGGGCAAAGGCAGTGGCAGCACAGTGCGAATGATAGTCGAGCTACGAAATCACCGGATTCGGCTTTTCCGGATTGATGCCCAACTCTTTGATGGCCTTCTCCAGCACGGACTTTTCAATCTTCCCGTCCGTGTGAAGCTCATGCAGAGTCGCCAGGGTGATGAAACGCGAATCAACTTCGAAGAATTCGCGCAACGAAGGCCGGCCCTCGCTGCGTCCAAAACCGTCGGTGCCGAGAGAAGCCAGCCGCCGCGGCATCCATTTGCTGACCATGTTCGGCAGCGTCTTCAAATAATCGGAAGCCGCCACTAACACTCCCGGCGCATCCGCCAGGCATTTGGTCAGGTATGGGACTCGGGCTTTCTCGCCTGGGTGCAAACGGTTCCAGCGCTCGGTCTCGTTCCCGTCAACGTAGAGTTCCTTATAGCTCGTCACGCTCCAAACATCCGCCGCGACGCCATATTTCGTCTCCAGGATTTCCTGCGCGCGAAGCACTTCGTTCAAAATCGCGCCGCTGCCAAAGAGTTGCGCGCGAAGTTTCGATTTCGGGTTGGTTGCTTGTCGGTAGCGGTACATGCCCCTCAAAATTCCGTCCTTCATGTCGCCTTGCATCGCGGGCATCGCGTAAGGCTCGTTCATGACGGTGATGTAATAGAAAATGCTTTCGCCGTCTTTGTACATTCTGCGGATGCCGTCTTGCAGAATCACCGCCATCTCGTAGGCAAACGCAGGATCGTAGGCTTTCAGGTTTGGCACGGACAGCGCCAGCACATGGCTGTTGCCATCCTGGTGCTGCAATCCTTCGCCCGACAATGTCGTACGCCCGGAAGTTCCGCCCAGCAGGAACCCGCGCGTGCGCATGTCTGCCGCCGCCCAGATGAAATCCCCGATTCGCTGGAATCCAAACATCGAATAATAGATAAAGAAAGGAATTGTATTAATGCCGTGAGTGGCATACGCGGACCCGGCGGCAATAAATGACGCCATCGAGCCTGCTTCGGTAATTCCCTCCTCAAGAATCTGCCCGTCTTTGGCTTCCTTGTAGTAAAGCAGCGTGTTGACGTCGACGGGCTCATACTTTTGTCCGACGGTCGAATAAATCCCGACCGTTCGGAAAAGCGACTCCATGCCGAAAGTCCTGGCCTCGTCGGGAACGACGGGCACAACCAGCTTGCCTATTTCCGGATCCTTCAGCATTTTGCGCAGCATGCCGACAAAGGCCATCGTCGTAGAGACTTCCCTGCCCTCGCTGCCATCGAAGAATTCCTTGAACAGTTCGTCGTGATCGGCCGCCAGAGGCTTCGAGCGCACGCTTCGATTTGGCGTGTAGCCGCCGAGCGCCTCTCTGCGCGCACGCAGATATTGGATCTCGATGCTGTCTTCCGCGGGACGGTAGAATGGCACTTCCACACAATCATTGTCGTTCAAAGGTATTCCGAACCGCGAACGAAATTCCTTCAATTCCTCTTCGTTCAATTTTTTCTGCTGATGCGTGACGTTTTTGCCTTCTCCGGCTTCGCCCAGTCCGTACCCTTTAATGGTGCGCGCCAGAATCACCGTCGGCCCGCCCCTGTGATCCACTGCCGCCTTGTAAGCCGCATAAACCTTGCGCGGGTCGTGCCCGCCAAGACGCAAGCGGCGCAGCGCCTCATCCGGCAACGGCTCAACCAATTGCAGCAATCGCGGATCGCTGCCAAAAAAATGTTCGCGCACGTACGCGCCCGACGAAACCACCAGCTTCTGGTATTCGCCATCCACCAATTCGCCCATGCGCTTGACGAGCAGACCTTCCGTGTCGCGCTCCAAAATCGGGTCCCACTCGCTGCCCCACAGGACCTTTATAACGTTCCATCGCGCTCCGCGGAACGCCGACTCCAGCTCTTGAATGATCTGGCCGTTGCCGCGCACTGGCCCGTCCAGGCGCTGCAAGTTGCAGTTCACCACAAAAATCAAATTGTCTAGTTTTTCGCGGGAAGCCAGCGTGATAGCGCCGAGCGACTCCGGCTCGTCGGTCTCGCCGTCACCGAGAAAAGCCCAAACCTTCGCGTCCGTTACGGGCTTCAATCCGCGATCTTCGAGATACCGGTTAAACCGCGCCTGATAAATCGCCATCAACGGGCTCAAGCCCATCGACACCGTCGGAAATTCCCAGAAGTTCGGCATCAGCCACGGGTGCGGATAAGACGACAAACCCCCGCCCGGTTTCAATTCACGGCGGAAGTTTTCAAGCTGCTGCGGCGAAATCCGTCCTTCAAGAAACGCCCGAGCGTACATGCCAGGCGCGGCGTGTCCCTGAAAATAAACCGTGTCGCCCTCGAACTCGTCCGAACGTGCGCGAAAGAAATGGTTGAATCCGACTTCATACAGTGTCGCCGCGGAAGCGTATGTCGAAATGTGTCCACCGATGTTGTGCTCGACGCGGTTCGCTCGCACGACCATCGCCAGCGCGTTCCAACGAATTAAACTCTTGATTCGCCGCTCGAGTTCCTGATCGCCAGGGAAAAGCGGCTCAAGCCGCGCGGGAATCGTGTTCGCATAAGGCGTGTTCGCGGAAAACGGGAGATCGATCCCCGAAACGGTGGCGTGCGCGCGAAGCCTTTCGAGAATCTCCGCCGCTACTTCCGGCCCGCTCGAATCCAGTACGGAGTCGAGCGATTCGAGCCATTCTTGAATCTGTGTGTCTTCCAGTCCATGCGGTACGCCGATGGCCTCGCTCGGGCTGTCAACGTGGGTGTAAGTCTCATTGTCCATAACTTAGGCTGGCCCCTCTTTTTGTCGGATTCCGGCACGCGCGTCGGCGCGCTTCCCAAACCTATTCACACTATAAGGGAAATAGAATACACCGCCCTGCGATTCTCTGCACACTGCACTCTTAACTCTTAGCGAAATTCTTCCTTTGTGGGGCCCAGGCTTCTCCCTCCGTCCAGAACGAGCGTGTGGCCAGTCATAAACTCGGTGTGCACAAGATAGGAGACGGCATCCGTGATGTCGCTCGGCGCACCAGTTCGCTGCAAGGGCGCAAGTTTCACAAAATCGGCTTCCCACTCCGGCGGATCGCCCGGCATGGTAATCGTTCCTGGCGCGACGGCGTTTACGCGCACCTCGGGAGCAAGGGCCTTGGCGAGCACTTTGGTCATCATCACCACGCCTGCCTTGGAAATGGAATGAGGAATGTACCCTGGCCATCCCTGCAACCCGCCAACGTCGGCAAAATTCACGATCACGCCCTTCGTGCGTCGCAGCAGCGGCGCCGCCGCCTGCGCGCAGAAAAATCCCGCCTTCAAATTGGTATCTAGTGACGCGTCCCAGATCTCTTCGGTCGTAGACACGATGCTCGCAGGCAGAAAATTCGCCGCGCTATTCACAAGAATATCCAAGCGCCCAAATTCTTTGGCAACGTCGACGAACAGCCTGCGAATCTCGTCCACCTTTTGCAAATCAGCAGAAAGCGCCACCGCGCGCCGCCCTATTTTCTCGATTTCGGCAACTGTTTCCCGGGCCTCCGCATGCGAATTGCCGTGGTGAATCACCAAATCCGTGCCTTCAGCTGCCAGCCGCAACGCTACCGCTTTGCCAAGCCTCTTAGCCGAGCCAGTGACTAACGCCACTTTCCCGGCCAGTGATGCCGCACGTTGTACTGTGTTCTCTGCCATCACCATTCTGCCGCACGAAACGTTACCACAGCTTGTAATCGCCGCGCGCCCCGCCAAGGCGGCCGTCAGGGAGTGCTATCATCAACCAGTCAAAATTGTAGAAGGAGCCCGCGAATGAACCTGGACCTGCTAGCCATCGCCGCCCACCCTGACGACGTAGAGCTCACCTCCGGCGGCACGCTCCTAAAGATGGCCCACGCCGGCTACAAAACCGGCATCCTGGACCTCACCGCCGGCGAAATGGGCACTCGCGGCACTGCCGAAACCCGCGCCAAGGAAGCCGCCAAGTCCGCTAAGCTCCTGCGCGTGAGCTGGCGCGGCACTCTCGGCGTACCCGACTCCGACGTCCAGCCCAGCCGCCAGCACAAACTCCGCCTCGCGACCGTCATCCGCGAGCTTCGCCCCAAAAGCGTAATCCTCCCCTACTGGGAAGCCCGGCACCCCGACCACTACCACGCCTCCACCCTCGGCTACGAAGGCTGCTTCCTCTCCGGTCTCAAGCAGTTGCCCATCGACGGCGAGCCCCACCGACCTTTCAAAATCCTCTATTCCACCGCCTTCGCTCAAGTCCGTCCCACCTTCGTGGTAGATATCACGCCACATTTCGAGCAGCGCCGCCGCGCCATTCTTGCCTTTTCCTCTCAATTCCATCCCAAAAAGGGCGAATCCCCGCGCCAGTTCAAGAAGACAAACGTCTTCCTGGCCATCGACCGGCTAGAAGACGAAATGAACCTCCTAGCCCGCCACTACGGCGAAATGATTGGCGTAAAGTACGGCGAGCCTTTCCTGATCAAAGAGCTGATGCAAGTCCACGACGTCGTCAAAATGGACGTCCGTTCCATCTGATTTTTCGCTTTCCGGAATGATTTTCGTTTCAGAGGTCGGCAGGAATCACTTTGAACCTCTGCTTACCGTTCACTACCAACTTTTCACCTGTTCCTCAAAAATTCTCCTCATCCTGCGCCGGCGAATACCCCGGTATCCCTGGTCCCTTGGGCGTACTCTCTGCCCGCAGACGCGTCAGCGCCTCATCCTCCGCCCCAGACTTCCGCAGCACCACGATCGTGCTCAGGGCTTCGCTGTAAACGCGCGTCACCAGGTAAACATCCCCGGTGTCATTCTTCCTCCAAAGCTGCCCGATCTGAATCTTTTTTACGCTCATTTTTACGCTCATGTGTCTGCTCATGACTCTAGAGGCCTCCGCCAAACGTGTCAACCCTTCTAATCGAGCATTTTGCACACCATTCACGACGCTTTTCAGTTCGGAACAGCTGCTTCGCCCGAGTAGCCGGTTGCCCATCTCCTACCGACTAGCCTCTCTCCGCTCATCCCACAAAAGACCTGCTCGAGCGTAAGGGGAATAGGAAACCTTCCTTGGAAGTCTTACATCGTAGTGGTTAAGGGCGCAGACGCCATTGCATCCTAGTATTCAAAAATGGGTGTATACTGACCGAAGCGGGAGGTAGATGCCATGATACAGATTCCGAGAGTGACTTTGGGTCTTACGGTGGCAGGCCTCCTCGCCGCGAGTGTGGCTCTGGCAAGTCCGCAGGCTCAGCAGTCAAGCCAAAGCCCCACTCCAACGCAATCGCAGCCGCCCGGCGCGCAACAGCCAGCTTCGACGCAGCCGGCTCCGACTGCACAATCTGGCCAAGATCCGAGCCAGACGCAGCCTCAAACGCAAGCCCCCGCACAGCCCGCTCCGCCTCAGCCCGCGCCTCCGCCGCCGGCACAGACGCAAGCTCCTCAGGATCAGCCGGTTGCCCAGCAAGACACCGTGCATCCCAAGAATTCCAAGGAAGATGTCGACGCCATCGGCAACCGCAACATCGGCAAGGGCCCAAATTTCTATTCGCTCGAACGCGAAATCGCCCTCGGCAAACAGCTTGCCCAGGAAGTTGAACGTTCCTCGAAGCTCATCGATGATCCAGTGGTCACCGAATACGTGAACCGCGTTGGTCAAAATCTTGTCCGCAACTCCGACGCAAAGGTTCCATTCACGATCAAGGTTATCGACTCTGACGAAGTCAACGCCTTCGCTCTTCCCGGCGGCTTCTTCTACGTCAACAGCGGCCTTATCCTGCGAGCCGAGGAAGAATCCGAACTCGCCGGCGTTATGGCCCACGAAATTTCTCACGTCTGCGCGCGCCACGGCACGAAAAACGCCACAAAAGGCGAGGCCATGCAGCTCGCCATGATTCCTCTGATGCTTCTCGGTCCTGGCGGCTGGGCAGGTTACGGCATCTATGAAGCCGCGAGCCTTGCGATTCCCGTCACCTACCTGAAGTTCAGCCGTGACTCGGAGCGCGAAGCCGACTACCTCGGGGTCGAATACATGTACAAGGCCGGCTACGACCCCAATTCCTACGTAACCTTCTTTGAGCGCATCCAGGCCGACGAGAAACGCCGTCCCGGCACGATTCCAAAAGTCTTCTCGACGCATCCTCCTACGCCGGATCGCATCGAAGCCACGCAAAAGGAAATCGCGCGCATCCTTCCCGCGAAGCAGGAATACATCGTCACGACTTCCGAGTTCGATTCCGTGAAGGCCCGCCTCCGCAATATTATGTTCGCGCGCAAAGCTACCGACAATCAGCCCGGGAAGCCCACGCTGCGAACGAAGACCGCGCAGTCCACCAAGCAGCCGACTTCCACCACCGATCCGAACGCCACCACAAGCGACGGCAGCGACGACGACCGGCCAACTCTCAAGCGGCGTCCCGATCAGCCGAATAATTGACCCTCGTCTTCACCATGGATATTTGGACATAAAACGGGCGGCCTTCAGGCCGCCCGCTCTCTTTGATGCCGGTGAAAAAAGCAAAATGCCCAGCCATCGTCCAGGCCTGGCCTTTCTCATTGTTTGCGTTTCTTTCGCAACCTGCGGTTTCCATCCGGCCACCGCTTTCCCGTAAACAAAAAACAAGTCCGACGCCGACATCAACAAAATTGGCCACTGCAGAATTACGAGTGATCCGAATTTCTATTCCTAACTGGCGCAAAAAAAACACTCAGCAACAAAAGCAACTGCAGCAGCTCCAGCAAACCGCATCGCAGGCCTCTGCAAAGAGTCAAATGTCGCGCCACCGAAACCTGTAAGCCATTTCCTTCGTCACATATACAAATAAGCACGGGGCACCGTGCTATGAAGTGCACTCAAGCAGCTAAGCGCTAAGGTAGAACTATGTTCGCAGACAGGCCCAGTCGCGTTCTTTTCCACCGTGCTGCCCCGAGCCTGGCAACACCGCGGAAGCAATCTCCACGCGATAGCCTCAATTCATTCGAAGCGAGTCAGCCATGGCGCCGATTCTAGTCTGTCTCATCCTCGTCCTGTGTTTGCTGATTTCCGTCGTCAAGTACACGCTCGCTCTCATTCTCAAATGGTCCGTTCCAAAAGCCGTGGTGAAAAAAGACTACACTTACCAGCCCACGGTTAGCGTCCTGATGCCTTGCTTCAACGAAGGCAAAACCGTCTACGAAACCATCGAAAGTATCAGCAAGAGCAACTATCCCAATGCAAAGTTCGAAGTCATCGCCCAGGACGATTGCTCCGTCGACGATAGCTACGAATGGATGCTCAAAGCCCAGCGCGACTTCACCAACATCCGCGTCCGCGTGGGCCGCAACACCGTCAACAGCGGCAAAGCCCGCTCGGTCTGCAATGCGCTGCAGCTCTCCACCGCCGACATGGTCATCTCCATCGACTCCGACTGCATCTTTCACTCCGACGCCATCCGCGAACTGGCAGCCTGCTTCTCCGAACCCAAAATCGGCTCCGTCGGCGGCCGCGTCGGCGTCAGAAATCCCAACGAAAGCGCCATCACCGCCATCCAAACGTTTATCTACTACGCCGCCTTCCAGGTCTATAAAGTTCCGGAAAACTGGACTCGCAGCGTCGGCTGTATCAGCGGCTGCCTCTTCGCCATTCGCCGCGAACTCCTTCTCGAGATCGAGCCGAAAATCCGCAGCCGCCACTGGTTCGGCATCCCCGTCAACCAGGGCGAGGACCGTTTTCTCACTCATCAAACTCTTCTTCGCGGCTACGGCACCTATATCAATAACGATGCCTTATGCTGGACGACGGTCCCTTCTACTCTTCCCAATCTTTTCAAGCAGCAACTCCGCTGGCGCCGAAGCATTGTCCGCGATCTTTTCTACACGTTGCGCACTCTTCCCCAGCACGTCTGGAAGCTTCATCCCAACACTGTACTTACCCTCGTACTTACGCCCCTCGGCGCTCTCCTCGGACTGCTGGTCGCTCTCACCATGCTCTCAGGAAATCCCATGGAGTGGGCCGGTCCCGCGCCGCTCATGTTGTACCTCGGCCTCGCAGCCGTCCTCGGTTGGGTCATCAGAAAATATAGCGCCCGCGAAGCCGTCGACAACCCGCTGGCCTTTGGCGCCTATTTAGCATGGTCAATCGTCAGCAGCCTTTTCATTACGACGCTTGCTCTTTGCACTCTCGACTCGAAGGATTGGGGTACGCGTACAAAAGAACAGGAGGCCACCGATGGCCACACCACCGATCAAAAAATTGTCAGCTAATCCAAAATCTCCCGTGCTCCAGCCGATGCTTTATAAATCGGTCGTCACGATTTACCGCATCTTCGCTATCGTCACGCTCTATGTTGTCCTCGGAGGCGTTCTCGCCTACGGTTTCGTCATGGGCTTTTATGCCCTGAACACGTCGTGGGCCGCGCCCGTAATCCTTTCTCCTGTCGACGACAAGAGCCTCGACTTCACCGAAAAGCTCGTGACCAGCAGACAATCGCTCGAAGAGCTGAACGTCGACAAGAAACGTCTCGATGAAAGCATCGATGAAATGAACAAGCACAAAGCCGCCCTGCTCTCTCTCGAACCCGAACTGCAAGCCGCCATCCTCCGCGAAAAGAAACATAACCAGGCCACCGGCCCCGAGCTCCTCGCCCTCGACAAACAAAAACAATCCGACAATCTAAAAACCCAAGCCGTCATCACCCAAGTCAAGGAAGTCGAAGCCACCATCGACAGAGATCTCGCCGCCGGCCTCATCACCAAAGGCGACGCCGCCACCCAGCGCGCAGCCCTAAACCAAGCCCAAAGCTCCTACACCGACAGCAAAATCGGCGAAGTCCTCCTCACCGACAGTATCCTCGAAAAAACCACCACCGATACCAAGTCCCTCGACGTCCTCGACAAACAGGCCGAGCTTATCTCCGAAATCGCCCAGCTCGATATCGCCATTGGCGTCGCCCAAAAACAGGCCTACGAAGAAACGAAGCAGCTCGATCGCCTCAAACAAGCTCTCACTACCGCCAAGCAAACCCCCTATTACCTAACCGCCTCCGGCGACTCGACTGTCTACTTCGCTTTTGTCCCCTACGACAATCGCAACAACGTCTCTCTCGGCGCCGCCGTCTACGACTGCTACCTAAACATGGTCCTCTGCGAAAAAGTCGGCACTGTGAAACAGATTTTCGCCGGCGAAGAGCACGCCATCCATCCCATCTTCCGCACCGACATGCGCGGCTTCCTCATCCAGCTACAGCTCGACCACCCCGAATCCGCCAAATCCAAAACCGTTTTCCTCAACCGGAAGCCTCTTCTTTTCTAACAATTTTCTAATCACTCTAAGGAGACGCCCGATGCCTTCGTTCCCTCTCAAGCCTCAACAATTTCTGCGAATCTTTTTCGTAGGCCTCGCACTGGCTACGCCCCTCATCCCCTCCGCGAGGGCGGGCGACGAAGATCAGCAAGCCTATTGCAAATACGTAACGCAACAAGCCGCCGCCCAGCGCGATCTTCTCCGCACGCCCGACGCGATCGGCGGCTTCACGCAACCCAACACCGGCCTCCCCACGCAAGTCGTCTGGGGACTCACCGGCAGCCTGTCCAACGTTCGCAAAGGCACGCTCACCATGGACGCCGCTCGCAAAGATTGCGAACTCTACTCCGCAACCGCCTCCGCCCAGCAAGCCATCCAATACGCCATCCCCAATCTCGAAAAGCAGGCCCTCCAAAATAGACTCACCCTAATTCAACGAGCCTCCGAAAATCTCGACACGCTCGTCGCCACCACCGCGAAAATGGTTGACGCGCAAAACATGACCCGCCCCATGGCCTTCGCCCTGCAAACCACCAAAATCAAGCTGGAAGCCGATCGCGCCGACACGCAATCCAAAATCGCCGCCATCTACACTCCGCAACTCAATGACAAGCCCGTAAAAGATCTCGTTGCCGAAAAACAGGCCCGCGAAGTAAACGAACGTACCGCCATCTACAAACTGAATCGCCAGAATGACTGGGACGTCGCTCTCTCCGTCGGCGCCCACCAACAAGTCAATCCCCTGCTTGGCGGCCCCGGCGCCTACGGCGAGGTCACCGTCAGCTACAATCTCGCCAGCCACGCCATCAACAAGCACCTCGACCAGTCTGCCGCCGCTTACGACGACTGGAAAAAAGTCCAGGAAGGCGACGTCATCCGAAACGCCGATGTCCTCAAACAACAGCTCGTCGACACTATTTCCGTTCAAGACAACCGGCTCAAAGCTCTCCAGGAACAGCAGAAACAAATCGAAAACAATCTCCAACTCCTGGGCCGCGCGGAAACCAGCGCTGCTCTCGATTTCGGCAATCAGCTCAGCACCGCTAAGCTCGTTCTCCAAATCGAGATCGGCGATGCCACCTTTCGCCTAGATCAGCTCAAGGATTTCCTAAGCAGAAATTTCTAGGTCCGAGAGCCCGGTCTCTCGCCACCGCATTCCCTTAGCCACCGTGCGGCAACTCTCTCGCACTATAGCCCTACCTACATTACTTGCAACACCATTACCTCAATGTAATAATACATCCATGATTATCGGTGAACGCCTTCGCGAACTCCGCGAACAAAAGAAACTGCCTCAGCGTGAAATCGAAAATCGTTCGGGCTTGCAGCGCGCTTATCTCTCCCGCGTCGAGAATGGACACACCGTTCCCACCATCGACACGCTCGAAAAATGGGCCAAAGCCCTCGAAGTCCCTATCTACCAGATCTTTTACGACGGCCCCGAGCCTCCCAAAGCAAGCGACCTTCGCCCGTGGAAGCCGCGCGACGAAACCCTCTGGGGCAGCTCCGTCCAGGATGCCGACTATCTCAAGCAACTCCGCCGCCTGCTCCGCAAGATCGACGATCCAAACCGCAGGCTCCTTCTCCAAATGGCCTCAAGACTCGCTCGCCGCGCGCAAAAATCCGCCGCCGACGAAAAATAAACTGGTGAGTTCTTTTCGAGGAGCCTACTAGGAATGGCAATCAGTCAGCGGCGGGCAAGAAACTCAATTCACGACCGGCGGCGGTCGCGGTCATCCGGAGCGGCGGCGATACCCAGGCGGCGAAGTTCGTCCGCGTAATATTTGCGGTAGAGAACATCCCACTCCTCGCTGCCTTCGAGGATCTCTTTTTTCTGCGAGGTGATCTTCTTGCGGACTTCCAGATCGGCCTTTTCTTCTTCGTGGAGCGTCGCGGTCAGGATTTGCACCACCTGCTGGCGAATGGTGTCGCGGTCTTCGACAAATTCCACGTCGTCGCTCGAAACCAGCACATCGGTGAGCTGGTGAGAGATTCGGACAATCTTTTCGCGGCTCAGTCGCATTCCGTTCGCTTACCCTCGAGTCTTTCTTCTTATCGCGCCCGCCAACAAGCGCCTTACGATGAAACAAAGTTTGCTGAAAAGCGTTTACGCGCTACCGCAGAACCAGCTTGCGGTCGCGCGCCAGCTGCGCTTTCACCTTCTTGTACATCTCCTGATACGAGACGCTTGTCCGCCGCATTTCGTCTTGATGTTCAGTGAGGATTTGGCGCACTTCTTCGTTCAAGCGGTCTTCCACTGTGATTTCTTCCATCATCCGCTGCCGCAGCCGCTGCGCAACCGCATCCGCGGCTTTCGTCTCGATCAACTTCCCTTCCACCAGCCGCTTCACCACTTCCGTTGCCATGTATCCGACGTAATCTCGTGCGATCAGCATCCCAGAGTGAGTCCTTTGCGCGTAAGCAAGAGAAAGAGTCTACTGTCTGCACCACCAAAGTGCAAGGAACACCCCGATTTCCCAGCGATTTCGGAAGTATTAAGGACGCCGGGGAATGGAGCCTGGATTGAGGGCGGGTTTTTGCTCGAGCGCCGAGTGCAGCGGGGGGCCCATTTTCTGACAGATCTCTTCCTTCGGTGTTGCAGCCCCGGTCACGGTTTGGTGTTGCAGCGTGGTCTGATTTGCCATCGTTGCACGTCAGATGGTGGTTCAGTCTTCGAGAGCAGATCAATATGTTTAACTGGTTGCGAAAATTCCAAAGTCAATTTCATCGAACTCTAGTTACCACCATTATTAATAGCTCATAGTAATTGAGAAATCGCTTAGAAATGAGCAGGAGGTCTTTATTCCTCTCGCGCAGAACTCTAACCCGAATTTTGCTGCGCTCGGACCCACTCGTGACGCGCCGAAAGCGACGGTTTCGGCGACGTCTTTGGTTCTGTCATGCAGCTGCGATAGACCTTGAGCAGCGAACCGTAACGGCGCTCGGGAGAGTGTGCTGATGCCGTGCTGCGAGCGGCGGCACGCAGCGCGCTTCTGAGATTTTCGTCGCCCAAAACTTCCGCGATGCCACGCGCCAGAGATGCGGGTTGCTTTCTTCCGACCAGCAGGGCCGCCCTCGAAGGGGACACAATTTCAGGGACGCCTCCAACGGCCGTAGCCACAATTGGGAGTCCGGCGGCCATGGCTTCTAGCAGGACGTTTGGGGATCCTTCGGTCCAAGAAGGCAGGACCACGACGTCGGCTAAACTGTAATAAGGAGCGACGTCTGCCCGGTGCCCTGCGAAATGGATCCAGTCGTGTACACCGCAACGGCGTGCAATCGCCTCCAGCCTGCGGCGATCTGGACCGTCGCCGACAAGGATCAAACGGAATACGCGTTCGGGCTGCTGATCTCTCAGCAGTCCGGCGGCCTGGATGAGGTCCGCTTGCCCTTTTTCGCGCGAGAGACGCCCAACGCTAAGCAGAATTTGTGCGTGATCTGGAGCGCCAAGAGCCACCCGTAGGGCGGCTATTTGTTCCTGTTGCGCTGGACGAAACGGGCGAACGGCATTGTGTTGCGTGCTAATTCGCTCGCCTGGAACACCAACTCGTCGCAGATCGGCGGCGAACGGCTGACATACCGTGACTACCCTCCTCGCAGCAGGCAGCGACCACCTGTCGAGCTGGTTATACAAACGCATCTTCAAGTTTTCCAGGGTATATCCATGATGAAAGGCTACCCATGGGTAACGCCGATATGCACCACTGAGGCGCATCAGAAAATGCGACTTCACACTGTGGGTCTGCACAATGTCGGGATCGTATGTCTCTATCAGCCGGGATGCAGCTCGAACGACTGCGGGATCGAACGCGAATCTCTCTCGAATCACGTGTACCGGTATTCCTGCACGGCGACAGGAACAAACAAATTCATTAGTTTCTGATGCGCCTCTCTCAAAAGTTGCGACCTGAACCGACACGCGGGGACAGGACGTGTCCGTTTGGTCGGTTCGCCGGGCAAATTCAATCAGGTTCTTGGCTGGCCCCCCCACCCATGTCGCCTCCATAAAATCGAGTACCCGGATGGTTTGGCCGGAATCCGGTTCCGTTTGCTGTTCCCCTGCCGCTTTTGACCAAAACGCATCGTCAGTCACTAAGGCACTACTTCGGCTCATCCCGACTCCCGGCGACCCTTGTTTGCGTGCTTCCGCGTGTAACAAAAGCACTCTCAGCGCCAAACCGTGCGACATAGACCTAGGCAGTCTGCATTGAAAACAAAGGATATAGGATGCCTTTCTCCTTACCGCCGCCGCTCAATGGAGGACTAGTACCCACTGGGGCAAATTTTTTCCTCTCGACCTCCATTCATGGGAATTGACACGGGTCGATTGACGCTGCCGGGACCGGCTGGCCAATCTTGCAACGATTCTGCAACGCCAGCGGTAGGCCCAGTGAACTGAGGCTGCTAAAGTGCGTTGTTTGAACTACATGGATTTGGGATTGGAGGCGCAGGGCGGAATCGAACCGTCGATTAAGGTTCTGCAGACCTTTGTCAACTTTTTACAAATGCACTCCTGCTTGATGATTTGAACCGCACTCTATTTCGAATTCAAGACATCGGCACCAAAGGCCGCCGCGCGATTCTGACCGCTATCCGGGTTGCGCTGCTGAGCGCCTCGGTGTTCGGCGCCTGCCCCTCTATGTCTAGCGTATTATCCTTTGTCCCGCAAATCTGTGAACAGCGGGGCCATGCATCTGTCGTCTCGACCCAAATAACGAGCTAGGAAAGCCGGATTGAAACAGGGGTTAGTGGCGCCTCCTGAATGATGGCATTCCGGGATAAAAAACGATGCTGTTAACGACGCGGAAGTCGTTTTGCGCGCGGACGGCTTCGGACGGGTTGTAGAAATGAGACCGCAGATAATCGACGCTGACGCGGAGCCCAAAGGCAGAGGAAAGACGGTATTCAACACCACCGCCAGCCGCCCAAGCAGGATATTGGACGTGGCCAGCATTCAACCCGCCATTTCCGTTTGGAAATGGTCCGGAAACCCTGGTTCCACCGGCAAGAACATGAAAAAACGTGCTCAACGAGTTGCTGTGCGAAGGGTATAGCACGGGACCAACCAAGTAGCTGATCATGTCCATATGGCGGCCACTGCTGAAGACGTTCGGGGCAAGAGCGTAGCCGAGATCCAATGTTGCTCCAAAGCGATAACCCGAATCGACGGAAATGCCGACGTTCGCACCGCTGAGAGCGATGCGGGCTGAGGATGGCAAGCCGAGACTGGTAACGGAATACCCCGCGTCGAATTTCAATACAGGAGCGTATCCGGCGGGAAAGGGAGTTTGTTTCATTGGCTGAAAGTTAAGAAACGGAGCAGTTTGCACGGGAGCTGGATTAAGTATCGGGGCGGGATCGCTAGGCGCCATAGCGTTTGAAGCTGGAGCGGCAGTTTGTGACGCGGTGGGGATTTGATCAGGCGAGTCAGCTTGCCCGGATGGCGGAGGGTTTTGCGCCACGACCGAGAGGGGCCAGATCAAAAAAGGAAAAGCTATTTTAAACAATGTACGCATGAGCAGAAATAGGCATGGGCGGGAACGCGCTCGCCACGTCTCCTCGAGCGCGACGATGCACTTACATTGGCGTTTTATAACGAGCTGAGGTGCGCGAACAAGCAGGTAAAGACTCTACTTTGTAGTCGGGAAAATCACTTATGCCAAGGTATGAAGGCTCAGCGTTTCTGCATGAAACTAGCGTTACGCCGTAAATGATTTTCCTGGAGGAATTCGAGTGCGCGATGTCGGTAGTACTTACTGGAATCGAGTTCTTTCACGCAGGAAACAACTCTCTTCGGAACGAAAAGAACCGGTCTTTCTTTAATGACAAGCATGTCCGTGAGTTTCTGTTGCCAACTCATACTACCCATAACCGATCGCTGGTTCGCCAGTTCATAGAAGCGCCGAGGTTGGGAGGGAGCGAGAGGCGCTGTAAACTTAGGAAACGACGAATAGACGATACTTAATAATGCTGAGCGGCCTGAATGGTCACTACAATGGCGGGAGGTCTGCAAAGAGATTACTAATTACGCCTTCTGGAATTCCGCCGTTCGTTAGCACAGCTCGCAGATCGGCTCTGCGCCAATATGCTTCTTCCTGTGTAGCCCGGCGCCCTGCTTTGGATTCCTGATAATTAGCCTAAAAACTGTGGTTGCTCATTTCCATCCCTCACCAAATCAATCACCTGTTCAATCATGGAGCGAACTCCAGTGCGAAAAAAGAAAAATGGAGGCAGCGGACGGACTCGAACCGTCTAAGACCGGTTTTGCAGACCGGCGCCTCGACCACTTCGGCATCGCCGCCCCAAACTCTTGTAGCCAAATTCTATACCCAAAACTGTACCCAAACTGTCCTGTTATCGCCTATTTACTCCGTTTAGAGTCTTCGTAAGCTATTGATACCGCACGATGACCTTATGATTGCAATAATTATAGCATCAACCCAGACGCCGATTTTGTTGCAAATACTCACTCCACTGCCGAAAAATAAATCACGAGCAGCCAAATTGCAAGAGCAGCTGCAAATGCCAGCCGCGAATTTCGGGAGACTTCAGCACACCGTGCTCTGAAATAACTGTGCCGAGACCGCGTTGACGCTGGTGGCTGCTTCCTGTACGATCACTTGAATAGGGGCGCTTAGCTCAGCGGTTAGAGCGTTCGGTTTACACCCGAAAGGTCGTCCGTTCAAATCGGACAGTGCCCACCATTGCTGTGCTTCACTTGGTCGTGCAACACTCGGTAGTGCCGCACATGTGACCATTCACCCTTCAGCGGCGAAGCAGTTCAGTTGGTTAGAACGCTGCTCCGTCATTGGTTAGGATCCCACACTGTCTCAGCCGCTCCGGCGGGGCCTTCAATCCCAACAGTTCCATCAATCATCCACTTCCCTTCGCCCCTGTGGCCTTACCGCGCTGCGGGGCGATTTTTCCGAGCTACGAACAACCCCACCGTGTTGTGTTGCGGGACTTCCACGTTCTCGAACAGCTTTTTGAGCGTTCCTTGTAGCCGATCGATGGTGTGCGCTCTGGTCCTGACGGCACTCCAGTCCTGCAGGTCCGGCGAGTTTACCCCTTTTCGGAAAGAAGCGGCCGAAGTTTGGATCGAGCCCTTCCCATACGTGACATCACCGTGCCGCGCGGACAGCCAAGCGACGAATTGAAGAATGCCCGCGATTTGGCCCAACCGCCGAGATAGCGACACAACTCCGTTCTCCCGATTCCATACAAATAAAGTCGTGACACTCGCGAAGGTCGGATAAGCGCTGCCAGCGCCGACCGGAAGTAGTGTGACGCGAGAATCATCGGAAGGACGAAATGCAAAAAAACACAGCGGTAGGAGAGACTCGGATTCCACAGTCGGCTTCGGAAGGAGTTGTATTGACGGTTCTGTCGCAACTGAAGAACGGCAAGATCGAAGAAGCGCTCGCCGGCTTTGCCGAGGAGTTCCAGTTCAAAGACCATGGGATAGCGCTGGAGTTTAAGGACAAAGAGCGGTTGGCTGAATCTGGCATATCGCAAAGGCCGCGGGGGTTCGCGGCTATGTCATTGATTTCAAAGTCGGCCAGAGTTTTGGCGAACCACACGTATAGGACAATTCCATGACAAATCCATGACAAAAACTTTGCAATTTAGCTTATTGCCGCCAATGTTAGTTTCGGAGATTATGTGCGCACCGCGGGGCTGTGCTTGAAGTCAAATAAGGACATTCAGGCACGAAGACCCATAAATGAAAGGGGCAATCATGCGAACAACTTCACGACTCTGCTTAGCTTTCGGGCTTTCAGTGTGCATTGCGGCTACCGCCAGTATGGTCCTATTCGGCCATCTCGGAACGGTGCGAACTGCGTTCGCCGATGGTCTCTTCGGCCCGTTTCTGCCCCTCCAAGTTTCCACAGTCCCTCTTAACGGAGACACGACCCCTTACGGTCTGGCTTTTGTTCCAGATGGTTTTCCCGAAAATGCAGCCATCTCAACAGGCAAACTTCTCGTTTCGAATTTCAACAGTAGTTCGACTGCCGGACAGGGTACTACGATTATCACCGTTAACCCAAACACTGGACAGACTGGCCTGTTTTTCGGAGGTGCATCCCCGATCGGATTTACAAATGCTCTGACTATTGCAAGAGCAGGACTCGTTTTCGCCGGGTCCCTGCCGACCGCGAGTGGTACGGCCGAGCCGGGTCCGCTCGATGTGTTCGACGGTAACGGTAATCTGCTGAAGCAACTGAACAGCAGCGAGTTGGTAGACGGACCGTGGGGAATGGCGCTGAACGATATCGACAATACCGCTCAGCTATTCGTCTCGAATATCTTCGATACCTCGGGTAACTTTTCGGGCTCCATTACGCGCCTGGACGTCTTGGTGTCGCCATCAGGAATTACCGTGCTGAACAAGATCACGATCGCGAGCGGCTACACCTCCGCACCGGATGCGGCGGGCACAGTCGTCGGGCCGGCGGGCCTCGCCTATGATAGATATAACGATATTCTGTACGTGGCCGCGGAGGGGGACAACGCAATCTATAAGTTGAAAGGCGCGGGACGCACAACCAGCGATCTCGGCAAAGGGCAAGTAATCTATAACGATCAAACTGTGCTGCATGGACCCCTTAGTTTGATCTTCGCACCCAACGGCGACCTGATTACAGCCAATGCCGACCCAAGCCACTTCCCGCCCAGCGCCACGGATCCAAGCGAAATTATCGAAATCACGCCCCGCGGTACCTTCGTGCGGAAGTTCTCGATTGACCCCAATGCGGGCAGTGCCTTTGCTGTGGACATCAACAACAATCGTCTCGTCCCCCAGTTCGTCTATATCGACGATTTCGTTTCCAACTGCACGATTTGGAAATTACCTATCAATACGTTCGGTAAAGCGGATTAACAGGCCCAAAAACTTGGAGCGAACGCGAAAGACTTGTGGCTGAGATGCTTGATTGCCTGCTCGTATTCTTTCGGATTTCGAAAGGGAGAGTTGCTCAACCTACGCGTGCGCCAGATGGACCTAATCGACCGCTGGATTAGGCTCGATGCCGAAGACACCAAGAACGCCGACCCGCGAAAGGTGTACATGACCTCGTGTTCCAGTTGATGACGGAATGCCTGCGCGGTAAGAAAGCCGACGACTACGTATTTACAAGGCCTGCTGGCAGCCAGGTTGTGGACCCGCGTGAGGAATGGTATTCTCTCTGTGTCAGTTCCGGCCTCGGCCAGTGGATTCCTGCAAAGCGCAAGAATGGTAAAGAGTTCAAAGCCTATCGCGGTTTGAACCTTCACGACTTCCGGCGCTCGGCGATTTGGAATATGGTTCGACGCGGAGTGCATGACTCGGTTGCTATGAAAATCAGCGGTCACAAGACGGCGAGCGTGTTCCGTCGGTACAACATTACCGATGAGCGTGACCTTGCCGAAGCGACGCGGCTGATCGAGGCTGGCAGCCAGCTACCCGTTTTTGAGTCCAAAACTGACACAAAAAGTGACACAGCGACTTATGCGCATTCCTAAGATGCTCGCAAGTTACTGGAAACAATCAGCGGGGACGTAGTTCAGTTGGTTAGAACGCTGCCCTGTCACGGCAGAGGTCGCGAGTTCGAGTCTCGTCGTCCCCGCCATTCTTTTCAAAACACTTACGCAGATTTCGGCGAAACCATTTGTACTTGGCCCATCCTTCATCCTTCGTTCGAACTACCTGGCTGGCACTGCTTCCAGAGGGCGGACATCGCGTTCAACCTTATCAGCAATCTCATCTTCGGCGACTTCCAGGTCATAGCGCGTTTGGAGATTCATCCAGAACGTCGGACTATTGTTGAAGTAGCGCGCGAAACGCAGGGCTGTATCAGCAGTAATTGCGCGTTTCTCGTTGACGATGTCGGCGATTCGCGTCACAGAGACGCGCAAGTCTATAGCAACTCTGTTCATACTCAGCCCAAGAGGGACAATAAACTCCTCGCGGAGAATTTCTCCTGGATGCACCGGCTTAATTTTCTTCGTCATCTTGTTGTCTCCTAGTGATAATCCACGATCTCAATTTCGCAGGCATGCCCATCGCGCCATTCAAAACAGACGCGCCATTGGTCATTGACGCGAATGCTGTACTGCCCTTTCCGGTCCCCTGTCAGGCGCTCTAATCTGTTTCCTGGCAGCGTTGAGAGAGTCCGGATGTCCTGCGCAGCATCTAGCATGTCCAACTTCCTAAGAGCCTGGCGCTCGATAGCTTTAAACCGGCGGACAGACTCTCGATGAAATAGGCGCCCGGTATCGGCGCAGCGGAAGGACTGAATCACAATCCAAACACTATACTGCGTCGCGTTAAATGTCAAGCAGTACAGGAAGAATTTGACGTCTTAGGACCGACAAACCGGTTGACCAATCTGGGTACAATAAGGGGACGATAAGAAGTGACATCCGGTGCCTTGTGGTATCAAATGATGTCCACCGACACCGTTTGATATCAAGCGATTACATCACAACGCTGCGCTGTCCCGGCAGAGGTCGCGAGTTCGAGTCTCGTCGTCCCCGCCATAAGAGGTGACCTACGGTACCTTGCGGTATCAAAAGATGTCCGCCGACACCGTTTGATATCAAGCGATTACATCAAAACGCTGTACTGTCACGGCAGAGGTCGCGA